>Ga0272441_10014228_pt1 | contig 11328 bp, 6 predicted proteins | sample SSMProp6N_FD_193582 | JGI IMG/M metagenome (GOLD analysis project Ga0272441, IMG submission 193582) | Marine sediment archaeal communities from Little Sippewissett salt marsh, Falmouth, MA, United States - SSM-Prop-6N | ecosystem: Environmental > Aquatic > Marine > Wetlands > Sediment ... | reverse complement strand
TCTTGCCCACCAGCGTGGCGAGAGCCGTCCACATGCCGCGACTTGTGTCGCATCGAGCGCTATGCGACGGTGTACCGTCCTTCCTGGCGTAGTACATGGCCACAAGTTGGGGGCCGCCCTTCAGGCATGCGCAATGAGCCGGTCGTGCTTCGTTGCCTGAGAGGACACATCGCTTTCTCAGAGCTGCCTCGACCTGGCCGGCTACCACCGACTTGTCGCTGAAGGCGTATCCGTGGCACCGCCCGTATTGTTCCCTTACTGCCGCGATGTCGACTGGCCGGTACCAGTAACCGCCTCTGTAGTTCTCGTCTTCAGCGGCGTGCCATGAGAAACCGTTGGCTCTCAGACCAATCCCCTGGGCCTCCTCCCACTCGGATCTCGCGCGAAACGCCTGTCGCTCGAGTTGCGATAAGCGGCTCAACTGCTCCTCTCTCGCGCGTCGAGCCAGCGGATCAGTCAGAGCGAAGAGCGTCTCGGGCTTCAGCAACTCGAGCTGTACGACAATCTCCTGAAGCCGGCTCTCCTTCCTGACTACGCTCTCGGGTGGTATGGGCGCGTGCCCGTCCTGATCAACGAACCGCAGCGGGTTGTTGCCGAGGGCGACGTACGGGTTCATCGACAGGTCGATGCCCTTGGCGCGCAGTTCCTCCTCGGTGATTCGGCCCTCCAGCACAGCGGTCCGAAGCATGTCTCTGGCCAGGAATCGCCCCAACGCCGGATCATAGGTGCGCATCACTCCCTCCTTTCATCCTGAGCACCATCCTCACTTGCCGCCGCCTTCGATTCGCTCGATCGCCTCGGTGAGCGCCTGCTCGACCCTCTGAAGCCCGGTCCGGGCGTCCTTGAGCGAACGCACCGCGTCCTTCGCACCGAGCCCGATTGCTCCCAGAGCCTGTGCCGCCACCTTCATGGTCCAGAGACGGTCGTCCAACTCGCGGTCGTCCAGCAGCGTCTTGAGTGCCGGGACCAGGGGCGTGGCGACCGGGCCCAGCTTGGGCACCACGTCGCGGAGGATTCGAGGCCGGCTCGCAGGCCCGGTGTCCACATGCAGGAGCCCCGTCTTGAGCAGCGGAAACGTCCGATCTGGATAGCGGCGGGCGGTCACGACCAGGATCTCCGTCGCAGCCAGCTCCGCTCCACCTGATATGGTCGAGGCGATGATCGCCGCCGCGCCGGGGGCCATGCCGGACGTCACGGTTCTTGCGTAGGTGAGGGCCTGAATCGCCAGGGACGGCTCGCGGCCGCGCCGCCATGCCGTCGTGGTGGCCAGAGTCGGCCACGCGTCTCGGCATGCCCGGTCCATGTGGTACAGTACCATCAGGGCCCGGTCGCTGAGACCATCGTCGTCGTCCCGCACCATGTCGATCAGCGCTGGCACAGCCGCCGGGCCGAGCCTCACGAGTGCGTCCTCAATGTCACCGGAAGTCGGGCCGGTCTGTGGCGTCCTGGGCGCCGAAACGACTTCCTTCACCTCCGCCAGCAACTCACGGGCACGGCGTCGTGCGGCCTCGGCAGCCGGGCCCGGCGTCGGCCGCTGCTTCCGGCGTCGCCGCCGAGACGCGGCGGGTGTGGTCCGTTGCACGTCAGGTTGCTTGGCTCGTCGCAGCGCTCCGGCGGCGGTCTCGCGGACCTCTTGGTACGTGTCGCGCGTGGCGGCTTGCAGAGCGGCGGTGGCCGCCGCCGACACGATCCGCAGCTCGCCCAGCGCCCATGCGGCGTCGCAGCGCAGTTGAGCCGCCTCCAGGTCGCAAGGGACGCGGTCGCGCAGGCCCAGCGCCCGGAGCAGCGCTGCTTCGGCACCGGCGACCGGCGGCGTCAGCCGAGCCAACTCGCGCACGGCGCGCGAGCGGGTGCCCGCCAGCAGACCCTCGTCCGCCACGGAACGCACCAGCACCGACGTCGCCTGCTTGGAGCCGTCAACCGGATCGACCGCGGCCAGTGCCGCGGCCGCCAGCAGTTGCGTGTGGGGGTCAGGGTGAGACAGCGCCTTGATGAGCGCCGGCGCCGCACTGTGCGCACCGGGCCCGATCTTCGCCAGCGCCTCCAGCGCTTCGCGTCGGACACTCCAATGGTGGTCCGCTACGGCGCCTGCCAGCAGCGGCCAGGCACTCGATGCCGCCGGGCCGCGCTCGCCGATGTCCTGGCACACGGAGCGACGCATCGGGAAGTCCCATCGGTGGAACATCTCTGTGACCGCGGGCAGGACGTGCTCGGTCCCGTCCTCCAGCCGCGCCGCCGCACGCCCGGCAAGGCCGCTCTGCGGCGAGTACATGACCGCCCGCGCCAGGTGCGGAGCGCCAACTGCGCCCATCTGCACCAATGCACTGGCGGCGCAACCGTGCGTCTCCCACGGGGCGTCGTGGCCGACGCGCATCATCAGCGTCTCTTCGAGCACGGGCGCCGCTGGGGCTCCCAACTCCGCCAACTCACGCTTGATCGCGTCCCACCGCCGCCACCGCTCGGCCCTTTGCTTTCGGTAGGAGGTGGACATCCGCCGCAGCGTCGCCACCAGCTCGAACGCCTTCGCCTCGGGCGTGCCCGCCTTCGGCCGTGGCGCCCGCACGCGCGGCGGGCCCGGGGAGGCCGCCGTGTTATCCCGCGCCGATGGCGTCTGCGAACACGCCGTCAGCGGCATCAGCGCGAGCAGCAGGATCAGCCGCCGTCGGCGACAGAGCCAGTCGCTGGGTCGTCGGGCGTTCATCGTTCATCCTCCGCTGCCGTGAGCATGTTGAGGGCGTCGTAGGCTGCGCGACGAATGTAGTCCTGTTCGGAGTCGTTGATGAGCTTCTCGACGAGCAGGTGGACGACGGGCTTGTCGGTCCGCCATGCGACGCGCCCCAGGGCCAGGATGGCGGCGCGGCTCACGAACGAGGGCTTCTCGCGGGCGGCCGCCACGAGATCGTCGATACTGACGCGGGCGGCCGCGCCGCACGCGGCCAGACCGCGCGCGGCCCCAGCGCGGATAGGCGGGCTCTTGTCAGTCCGGAGGTGGGCGGCCAGGGCGGCGATGACGGCCGGGTCGCGCGGGGCGACCCGCGCCAACACGTCGATGATGTGTCGCTTGAGCCGGGCATCACGTTCGGCGCGAAGCCACGCAATGAGCGGCGGCGCGACGGCAGCCGCCTCGGACCCCATGAGCGCCAGCCCTCGCAGTGCCTCGCCGACATCATAGGGGCTGAGGCTCCGACGGAGTGTCTGCACGAACGCGGCGATCACCTTCGTGTCAGTGGGTCGGGCCATCACGAGGTCAAGCAGGGCGTACATGATCCTCTCACGGTCTTCGGCATCTGGGGCAAGGGCGATCAACTGCCGGAGCGCTCGGTCGTCGTCGGGCTCAAGGGCGATCAGCGTCTGGCAGGCGCTGATGCGTGTCAGTTCGTCGGAATGGGTGAGCAGGTCGCGGGCGGTCTCGATGGTCTCCTTCTTGACGAACCGCTTCGGAACGTCTTCGGCAAGGCGCGCCACGCACTCGATCGCGAGCCGTTTGTCCGGCCGCTTGAGGAGTTCCTCGCTGAAGAAGACCCACACGCAGCGGCTCACCGGTCGGGTGGGGAGCAACGCGCGCGCCGCCGGACCGTCGCCCTTCCGGGCACGTGCCATGAGGAACGGTACGCCGCCTTGGGCGATGGACCGAAGGTCGCGCGGGCACCATACCTTCAGTTCGATCTGAGGATTCGCCTTGGGGTAGTCGAGAAGGAACCCGGTCATGTCCCTGGCGAGCGGGCCGAGGTTCCCGAGTTCAACCAGTGCGTCGAACATCACGTCGGCGTCGTATTCGATCTTGGAGCCGAGCAGCGTGGTAACGATGTCGTCGCAACTGTTCACCGCGTCCACCTCGGCCAGCACGGCCGCGGCTTTCACGCGGACGCGACCGTCCTTGTCCCTGAGCGCGCTCTTGAGAAGCGGGATGGCGCGGTTCGACGTTCGCGCGACCTGCCGGAGGGCTGAGATGCAGGCGAGCCGATCCTTGACCGCGGAGTTGAGCAGTATCTTCCGGAGAGCGGGGAGAGCGGCGTTCGGGCCGCTCTCGCCGATGCCATAGATCGCGCATCTTCGGACGTCCGGCGCGCCGAATGTGGCGCTCTGGATCAGCGCTGGCAGAATGAGCGATCCGGCGGTGTCCGACCGAAACAACGCCTCCACCGGGTCGATCGGCACGAGGCGCATCGGCAGGGAGATGCGGCGCTCGCTCGTCTCGCCCTTCCAGTACTCCCTGAGGGCCTCCCGCTCTGCCGCCACCAAGGTCTGCGCACGGTACGAGCCGCCGCCGTCAACGCCGCTGAACGGCTCATCGAAGAACGAGCCTCCGTAGGCGGCGAAGAGCGGAATCGGGTGGACGAGAAGCCCCTTCAGCTTCCATTCAGCGTCGAGACGCACCCGCCGCCACGGATCGTTCAGCGCAGTGATGAGCTGCTCGGCGTGGGCGTCCAGCTTCGCCGCCGGGATCCGCCGGACAGCCAGCTCTCGCACCTCCGGCCTCGGATCCCGAAGGCCCGCCGCCACGTCGTCCGGCCGGTAGACCCATTGGCCTGTCGCCGTGACCGGGCCGTAACTGAGCGAATGCCACCGCCGGCGCATGGCAGGGTCCGGGTCGCTTAGCCCCTTCGCGAAATCTCCGACCCGAAGCACCTTGACGTGTCGGACGTGCGGGAGCCGGAGCATCGCCCACAGTCTTTCGGTGCGGTTCTCCGAATCGAGCAGGTAGCGGTAGGCCCGCGCAGACGCCTGCACCGGCGGGAGGATGCGGGCGAGCGCGACCGCCGTGTCGGACAGAGCCCACGCGTCTTCCTCATCCTCGAGCCGCTGGATCAGCGTGGGCACGAGCGGGGCGGCCCCGGCGCCAAGCGTGCCCGCTTCGGCCGCCGCCTTCCGGCGCACGGCCGGGTCTTTGTCCTTGAGCCGCTCGCCCAGAGAAACCAACTGACGCTGCGGAGCGACCCCGCCGCGCTCGCGAGCGAAGGTCCGCCAGAACTCGGCGGGGTCACGTCGGCCGGCCGGCCCGGCGGCGCAGCCGGCGCACAGCAGCGTCAGCGCGACCGCGAAGCGCCCCCGGCGCGTCGACCGGGCGACGCCGCAACGTCGTTCACCCGGGAGGAGCAAGTCCGAACGTGCGGGTGCTCGCATGGCTTCCTCTCCTTGTTCATCCCCGCGGACGCCGGCGCTCATCGACCGGCCCGGACCCCTGATTGCATTTTTCCTTGCAGCATCTTATCTCGCGCGCGCCTGCGGCGCGCTACTACTGCCGCCCGTCTTTTCGAGCGAGGATCAGCTTAAGGGCGTCGTATGCGGCGCGGCGGATGTACGGTATCTCGTCCTCGTTGATAAGCTTCTCGATGAGCAGTTGCATGACCGCCTTGTCGGTTCGCCGTGCGATTCTTCCCAAAGCTATGACGGCGGCGCGGCTTGCAAACGAGGGTGGCTCGGCGGCGACCGCCGACAGGTCGGCGATGCTGCCCCGCGCGGTCTCACCGCAGGCGGCCAGTCCTCGCGCCGCTCTGGCACGAACGTGAGGATTCTTGTCGTTCCTGAGGCAAAACGTTATCGCTCTGATCGCTTTGGAATCCCCGGGCGCAATCTGTGTCAACGTGTCGATTATGTCTCCTCTTCGCCTTCCACTGTTCTCGGTCGCCAGCCACTTCGCCAATAATGGCGCCGCCAGCGCCGCGCGGGATCTCATCAGCGCCAGACTCTCCAATGCTTCATGAACGGCATAATCGTTCTGGCATGTCTGAAGTGTTCGCACGAGCGCGGACACGATCTCCCGGTCTTTCGGTTTGCAGGAAAGGGCTCCCAAGAGCGCGTACGTGATGGGTCCCTTGTCCTGCACACGAGGGGCGAGCGTCTTCAATAGCCCAAGAGCGCGGCCGTCATCCCGCCCGAGCGCTATCAGGTTCTCACACGCATAGACGCGCACGCGTTCATCCGAATGTTTCAGCAGCTCATAGAGTGTCTCAATGGTTTCTTCCTTCACGTATTGCTTCGGCACGTCATCTGCGAAGTCTACCATGTACGCGAGTGCGAAGACCTTGTCTTCGCGGTTGAGAAGCTCCTCGCTGAAAAAACGCCACACGCAGAGGCTGACCGGTCGAATATTGCTCAGCACATCCGCAGCCAGGGCATCGTTCTTTCTGGAATACTCCATCAAGAGCGGCACTCCGCCCTGACCGATGGAGCCGAGAACCATCGGGACCAGCATCTTCAAGTCCATCTGCCGATTCTCATCCCAATTGTAATACTCAACGAGGAATCGTGTCATATCTCTGGCAAGGGGGCCAAGATTCTCAAGAGATATCCACCAGACCAAGACGTCACCATAGTGGAAGCCCGAGCCAGTCAGTGCTGCAATCACGTTGCCGCGGCTATGGACCGGATCGATAGCCGCCAGCGCAGAGGCTGCCTCTATTCTGACACGCCGGTCGGGGTCCTGAAGAGCGCGTGTCAGGAGCGGAACCGTTTTCTGCAGGGGCTTCTTGATTCGTTCAAGTGTCAAGATGCTGCCAACTCGGACATCGGGATCCGGATCCTGCAGCGTCTTCTTCAATACCAAGACAGCGGCGTCGGTGTGGTGATACCGAAGATTGTACACAGCTCCACGTCGAATACCTGGGTTGTCCGAGTCGGCGCATTTCGTCAACATGGCCTGCATCAAGAGCTTGTCAGGCTCTGACTGATTGAGCTCCGCCAGCAGAGCGTCCGGCAAGAGAAACGATGACAAGAAGACAAACCCATCTCCCTTCCCGCCCTTTCTGTAATCTTCAAGAGCCTTCTGTGCCTGCGTCTTTGCTGGACACAGGTCTTCCGCCTGGCGGTCGCCAACGCCTGCGACTCCTTGTGGAATCTCGTCGTACACTGAGCTCGCATATGCAGAAAGCAGTGGTTGCGGATTCGACAGGAGCGAGTCCAGCGTGCGTATCGCACGACTACGCACCTTCCAGTGAGGATCGCCCAAAGCCTTCAGTATCTGCTCCGAATAATCACTGAGCGCCTGTGTGGGGATACTGCTGACGGCCATCTTCCTCACTTCTGAGTGGGCATCCTGCAAGGCGGCCTCCACCTCAGCGGGACTGTGCTGCCACCAAATAGAGTAATTCCACCACCGCAATGTAAACCAGTGCCATGCACGACGGACAATCGGATCAGGATCCCGAAGTCCTTTCACGACCTCTGAGACTCGAAGCGCGTTTGCGCACGCCACGTGTGACAGCCGCCTCAGCGCCCACAGTCGTTCGTTTGGGTTGTCCGATCTGAGCAAGCGACGGTAGGCAGGCACGGACTCCTCGCGCGGCGGGAGGATTCCACACAGTGCGACCGCGGCATCCGACAGAACCCACGCATCTTCGTCCTGAAGTCTTTCTATCAGCGCCGGCACCAGCGGAGCGGCGGCGTAACCGAGTTTGCCGGCTTCGGCTGCGGCCCTCCGTCGGACGGCCGGGTCCTTGTCCGTGAGCCGCCCAGCCAGAGAAGCCAACTGACGCCGCGGAGCGACACCGCCGCGCTCGCGGGCGAAGGTCCGCCAGAACTCGGCGGGGTCACGTCGGCCGGCTGGCCCGCCGGCGCAGCCGGCGCACAATAGAATCAGCGCAACGGCAAGACACGCCCGCCTCACGCGCCTCGGACCAACCCCGAACACAGATTCACCGAGCACACACCACCATCGTGCAGATGCCGGCATCAGCCTGCCTCCTCACGCGTCTGTGCAGCTGTCCTGCCTCACTTCTTCAGCTTGTAGACTACCACAGTATCTCCCCCGTGTGGTCCGAAAACTCAGGCGGGGGATATGACGACACTGCACTTGGAAACGCCGCTTGCCAGCCGGATTGTGGCAGCGGATCGCGGCGGTCGGAAGCGCTCGGGAAGCCGCAAAGGTCGGGTAAATGAGATATGAACGCACACGACCGGATTCGGTGGGGCGACGGTCGGTGTGATTATGACGGGGCTAAGCGGCCCTCCGATACGACCGAAGCAGGCCGCCGAGATATTCGGCACTCAGCACCTTGCCAACGGGGTGGTCGCCGGGGCTCGTGTCTGTGGCGGGCGGATCAAGCAGCGTTGGCACGCGATTGCCGCTTCTCTGATGCGGGCCCGCTCCTACGAGAGCGAAGTCTTCTTCATCTTCGCGCATCCGGCGCGTTCGCTCATCACCGACCCCGAAGGAAAAGTGGCGCTCAAGGACGACTCGCCGGCACCGTACGCCGTCACTGAACTCGGCCTCTCTGTGGTGGACCGCGTCCGGTCGGCCGCGCACTCCCACCTGAAGGATCGCCGGCCCGACTTGTGTGCCTCCTGACCCCGCCGTGCCGCAAGAAGCGCTTGATGATACGGCCAGAAAAGATAACCTGTAGGCGGCCCGTTGGAGGATGCGGCATGACCGACGCCCCTCTCCTCTCGCACCTCTGCCGACTGCGCCGGTTTCACAGCAAGCGCGCGTCGAGCTGGGATCGCACCGGCGGCAACCGCGACTGGCTCGACCTGCCCGCCGGTTCCACAAAGGCGCTGCTGGAAGAAACCGGGGCGGGCTGCATCCGGCATGTGTACTGGACGTACATCAAGGCCGATGAGCCGCCCCGGCTGGCCACCTTCCGCGGGCTGGTGCTGCGCGCGTTCTGGGACGGAGCCGAGACGCCAAGCATCGAGGTCCCGCTCGGCGATCTCTTCGGCGTGAGCAACGGCCAGGTCCGCCCGGTGCGCTCGCTCGCCTTCGTCACCAACCCCGGCTTCCGCCAGGACCCGCACAGCTCGTGGGGCTTCAATTGCTACCTGCCGATGCCCTTCGCCCGCAGCGCCCGCATCGAGGTCGAAAACCAGAGCGACCTGGACCTGTCCATCTGGTTCCACATCGACTACGAGGCATATCACGACGCGGCCGATCTGCCGCCGGACGCGGCCCGGCTCCACGCGGTCTGGAGCCGCGAGAACCCCACGACCGCCGTCCCCAAGCCCGATACGGACCGCGACATCGAGAACCTGACCGGCGACGACAACTATGTCATCCTCGACGCCCGCGGCGACGGGCAGTTCGTCGGCTACTTCCTCACCGTGGTCAACGACCAGCGCCGTTGGTGGGGAGAAGGGGACGACATGGTATTCATCGACGGCGAAGCCTTTCCGCCGTCCGTCCACGGCACCGGCACCGAAGAAATCTTCGGCGGCGGCGCCTGTCCTGCCGAGGAATACACCGGCCCTTACACCGGGTTCCACTGCGTCGAGAACCGCGCCGGATATCGCTGGTGGGGCACCAACGGCATGTACCGCTTCTACCTGACCGACCCGCTCCGGTTCCGCCAATCCATCCGCGTCACCATCGAACACGGCCACGGCAACGACAGGGCCAACGACTATTCAAGCGTCGCGTTCTGGTACCAGGACGGCGTCAACCCGTCCCGACCCGTCCTGCCCCCGCTGCCCGCACGACAGGTCAACTTCCAGCAGGGAACTGAATGAACACCGACAGACTGGCCCGCACCCGCTGCTTTCTGCTCGACATGGACGGCACCTTCTACCTCGGCGACCGGCTGCTGCCCGGCGCACTGGAGTTTATCGACCTGCTCCGCCGACGGCGCACGGCGTTCCTGTTCCTGACCAACAACTCGTCGCGCTCGCGGCGCGAGTACGCCGACAAGCTGCGCCGCCTCGGGCTCGACCTGCCCGACGAGCAGATCTTCACGTCCGGCGAGGCCACGGCCCGCTACCTGAAAAAACAGTCGCCCGGCGCGCGGCTGTACGTAGTCGGCACGCCGCCGCTCGAAGCCGAGTTCGACGCCCACGGATTCCAGCGCGTCGAAGACGCCCCCCAGTTCGTGGTGCTGGGGTTCGATACCACCCTCACCTACGCCAAGCTCTGGAAGCTCTGCGACTTCGTCCGCGCGGGCGTGCCGTACATCGCCACGCATCCGGACATCAACTGTCCGACCGACGGCGGCTTCATGCCCGACATCGGGGCGATGATCCGGCTGGTCGCCGCGTCCACCGGGCGAGAGCCGGACGTGGTGGTCGGCAAGCCGCACCCGCCGATGGTCGAGGCCCTCACCGAAAAGACCGGCCTGCCGGCCTCCGCCATCGCCATGGTCGGCGACCGGCTGTACACCGACATCGCCCTGGGCAAGGCCGGCCTGACCACCGTGCTGGTGCTCAGCGGAGAGACCGGCCGCGATGACCTGACCGGCAGCCCGTTCCAGCCCGACTACGTGATGGCAGACCTCGCCGAACTGGCCGCCGTGCTCGCCGACCTGCCTTGCTTGGAGGACAGCCCGTGACCGTGCGAATCTCCGACGAATTCCCGCGCTACACACAGTTCGACCCCGCAGTGCCGGTGTGGTGCATCACGCCGAACATCGACCGCTGTGTCCACCGCTTCTTCGACTCCTCCCCGCTCAGCCCCTCCGGCCGCTACGCGGCCCTCACCCGGCTGCCCTACGAAGACCGGCTGCCCACCCCCGGCGACCTGGCCGAGATCGTGCTGGTGGACCTTCAGGCAGGCACCGGGCGGATCATCGCAAAGACCGCCGGCTGGGATACCCAGCTTGGAGCCCAGGCCCAGTGGGGGGTCGACGACTCGCAGCTCCTGTTCAACGACTGCGACACCTCCGCCTGGAGGCCGTTCGGCGTGCGGATGAACTTGCTGACCGGGGAACGCACCCAGCTCCAGGGTACCGTCTACATGGTCTCGCCCGACGGCACCCAAGCGGCCAGCCCGTGCCTGCTGAGGACGGCGCGTACCCAGGCCGGCTATGGCGTCATCGCGCCGGACGAAGCCATCCCGCACAACAGCGGCGCGGTCGACGACGACGGCGTCTACCTGACCGACACCCAGACCGGCGAATCGCGGCTCCTTGTCTCCCTCCGGCAAATCGTCGATGCCACCGACATCGGGAAGCGGCTCGACCAGTACGGGGAGGGCGGGTTCTACGGCGCACACGTCAAATGGAACCCACAGGGCGACCGCATCATGCTGGTGCTCCGCTGGATGCCGGCCGACCCGGCCGCCAAGATGAAACCGAACGTCATCACCCTGGCCGCCGACGGGTCCGACATCCACCTCGCCATCCCCGACGCCGTCTGGGGCACGCGCCGCGGCCATCATCCCAACTGGTGCCCGGACGGCGAGCACGTGATGATGAACATGGCCAAGGCCCCGGACGACCCGCAGGTCTGGCTGGTCCGCGCCCGCTACGACGGCAGCGACTATCAGCGGATGACGGCCGCCGTCCCGGGCTCCGGTCATCCCTCGCTGCATCCCAACGGCCGGCACGTCATCACCGACTGCTATGTGGGCGGCCTGTTCGAATACGAGGACCACACCGTCCCCCTCCGACTGATTGACCTCGCCCA
>Ga0272441_10014227_pt1 | contig 11329 bp, 10 predicted proteins | sample SSMProp6N_FD_193582 | JGI IMG/M metagenome (GOLD analysis project Ga0272441, IMG submission 193582) | Marine sediment archaeal communities from Little Sippewissett salt marsh, Falmouth, MA, United States - SSM-Prop-6N | ecosystem: Environmental > Aquatic > Marine > Wetlands > Sediment ... | reverse complement strand
CGTTTTGCAATGTCGCTTCCTATCAATTTTGAGTCACCATCCTATCTAAGAAATCCTGAACCATCTTTTCATGATCTTCCGGTCCGACGTTCTTTTTCAAGATCTCCTCGGCCACTTCCACCGATAATCCCGATGCCTCGGCCCTCAGCTCATTGACGGCCCTGCTGAATTCCTGTTCCATCCGCGAGGCGGCATCTACCTTCATCTTTTCGACGGCCCGTTTTGCGTCCTCTATGATCTTTTCCTTCTCCGCACTCCCCTGGGCCTTGATCATCTCCGTCATCTCATCGATTTCGGCAGCGGCCTTGTCCAGCCGTGCGGCGCATTCATCCAGTTTCTGCTGCGCCTCTTCTTTCGCTTTTTCCGCCTCGTCCAGCGACACCTTGACGCTCTCACGGTCCCCGGCGAAGAATTTCTTTACCGCCTTTGCCGACAGCTTGTAAAAGATGACCACCAGAACGGCAAAATTCAGGAGTCGCCAGCCGAAATTTATGATCTTGGCGCTGCCGTGGGCCTCTTCCCCCCCGCTTGCGTAGGCAATGGCCGCAGTAATAATGACAAAGAAGACTGCCAGGCAAACTCGTCTCATTGGATACCCCTCCCCAGAATCTTTTCAGATATCTCCACCGCCAGATCTCTCGTTCGATCCTGCAAAAGGGTCCGCGCCTCTTCCCGCTCCCTGTCCAGTTTCACCCTGAAGTCTTCAACCATCACCGAGACCTCTTTCTTGGCCTCTTCGATAATGGCGGCAGCCGCTTCCACGCCGTCACCCTTGATCAGATCACGCTGATTCATGGCCTCCATTCTCGCCTCGTGGAGCCGCTCCTCATATTCGGACACCTTCATATCGACGGTCTCGTGGAGCGACTGCGTCTCCTCACGAAAGGTGTCCATCATATCATTTCTCTTCCGGATTATATTGAGGATGGGTTTGTATAGAAAAAAATTAAGCAGGAAGATCAAAAGGAAAAAATTGATCATCTGAATTACCAGCGTGGAATTCAATTCCACCATTGTCCCTACCCCCTTAATACATATTGAATCTTCCCGCAACACGGTACGGGGAATCTCAGTGTTTAACACGGTAGAAATCGGTTTCCTACGAAATCAATTTCGTTACCGCGCTTATCCCCTCTATGGGGATTAGTAAGGTAGAAGTTGCTTTTTCGTAAAAAGAAACCTCGGTATCGAACTTACCCCCTCTCGGGGATGTACCCCCCTCGCGGGGACGTGTCCCTCTCGGGGGAAAGAAATGTGTCCATATTGTAATCGCTCACTGCCTCGCCGCAGGCAACGGGGGATTCGCTCGCTGTTCAATCCAAAAAAAACCGGGCATGGATGGCATCACCCGGTTATATTCATAGAAGCGATTCCGATATCCAACCGTCGATGGCAGATTAACTCATTGTTCGATTCGCGTGACCCCTGAACCCCCGATTTAAGCGCATTTTTTTAACCATACCTTGCAAATATTGTCAAGAAAATTTTAAGAAAAATATGACCGATGGTCATATATCAACAGGAGTCACCCGGCATACATATAAAAATATATACATTCAGTATTATTGCTTTTTCCCGCCCTTCTTCACAATCTGCACCGGTTCCGATCCCATCCTGCAGTCACCCTCTATGGTGGCCCCCTCCTGGACGATAAAGTTCCCTGTCCTCAGCGTCCCCGAGAGTCTTCCCGTCGATCCTATCTCTGCAGTATCCTTTATATCGAGATTGCCGTGCACGGTACCGAAAATAAAAATACTGTCGATGGCGATGTCGGCATTGATAACGGCATTCTCTCCCACTATCAGCGAGCCGTTCCCCAGTATCTCCCCCTTAAACTCTCCATCTATCCTGACGGCTCCGTTGAGAATCAGCTTGCCATTGAACTCCACACCTCTCCCCAAAAAGGCCTTCACATCCCCATTCATCTTGCCCATCTGTCATAGCCTCCTCACTAAGTTTTGATCATTTCACGGCTGCAGCACAAACCTTCTCATGCTGACGTTCATCAGCAATCCCACCCCCATCATCAGGACAACCATGGAAGACCCGCCATAACTGAGAAAGGGGAGGGGAATCCCGACAACGGGGAGAATACCGAGGACCATCCCGATGTTGATAAAGACGCCCCAGAAGATATACACCGTTATGCCATAGGCGATCAACATCCCCGACAGGTCTCGTGAATGCCGGGCGATCTTGAATCCCCATAATACCAGTGCAAAAAATAAAAATAACAAGACAACGACTCCCAGAAAGCCCCATTCTTCGGCAAAGACCGAAAAGACAAAGTCTGTCTGCTGTTCAGGCAGGAATTTCAGCTGCGTCTGTGTCCCCTTCAGATATCCCTTTCCCAGCATACCGCCCGATCCGATGGCAATGATAGACTGTATGATGTGATAGCCCGACCCGAGGGGGTCCATATCGGGATTGAGGAATGTCAGTATCCTCTTTCTCTGGTAGTCCTTGATGAAAAACCACCCCAGGGGAATCAATACAAAACCGGCACCGATGGCAGTCTTTATCAGCCGCTTGCGTATCTTAAAGAGTATGATGATCGAAAAGAAGAGTATCCCCAGAAAGAGGGTGGTTCCGAGATCTGGCTGTTTCACGATCAACAGCGCGGGGATGAGAAAGATGCACAGGGGGGCCGTCAGGCTCCTGAGTCCCCACTCCTGTGACACGTTCTTGTCACTGAAAAACCGCGCCAGGGCGATGATCAGCGTCAGCTTGATCAATTCAGAGGGCTGGAAGGAAAAGCCCCACAGCAGCAACCATCGCTGAGAACCCTGAGCGACCTTGCCGTAGAGAAACACGACAAAGAGGAGCCCCACCGACAGGGTGTAGAGGACATAGGCGTACCGTATGATGAAATGGTAATCCACGCTGAGCACCACGATCATCATCACAAAACCGATGACGATCCAGTAGGTCTGCCTGACATAGGAGGGGGTCCCGTGTGCATCGGAAAGGTTGTAGCCCACACTGTAGAGATTCATGAGCCCGATACAGCATATCAGCAGCACCAGCGTCGGGAGGACCCAGTCAAAATTAACGAAGAGTCTGCGATCAACCTTCATCCGACAATACCCCCACTGACCTCTTCTCCTTCCTTGTGCTCAAAATACCAGTCGACGATCTTACGGGCAACGGGGGCCGCCGCCGATCCACCGTGTCCGCCATGTTCCACGATCACCACGACGGCGATTTCGGGATCGTCAAAGGGTGCAAAGCAGACGAAGAGGGCGTGATCCCTGAACTTGTAGCGGACCTCTTCCGACTTTACATCCTCATCGTCGTCGGGCATCCTGATGACCTGGGCCGTCCCCGTCTTGCCGGATACGTCCCGCTCGGGTCTCCGCAATGCCCTGCCGGTGCCATGACTCTCATTGACGACTCCCCAGAGGGCCTCTCGCAGCATATCGATATGTTCCCGTTTAAAGGGCAGCGCCCCCTTCTTTTCGGGAAGAAACTCCTTTATCATCTCGCCCCTGGCGGTCTTGATCTCCCTGACGATCCGTGGTTTGTAGAGGGTGCCCCCGTTGGCGATGGTACTGTAGGCGTTCAGCAGCTGGAGCGGCGTCACGAGGAGAAATCCCTGTCCGATGGATACGGATATGGTCTCACCCTTCTGCCAGGGTTCCTGAAACCGCCGCAATTTCCAATCCTTTGTGGGAACCAGCCCGCCCCGTTCACCCGGCAGGATGATGCCTGTCTTTGATCCCAGACCGAATTTCCGTGAATATTCGGCCAGTTTATCAACACCCAGCAATGCTCCCAGGTTGTAAAAGTAGACATCGCAGGATTCTACAATGCCCCGGTGGAGATTGACGCTGCCGTGCCCCCGTTTCTTCCAGCACCTGAAGGTACGGTTTCCCATCCTGAATCTGCCGTTACAGGTAAAGGTCGTCTCTTCCGTTATGAGCCCCTCTTCCAGCGCCGCAGCCGCCACAATCAATTTGTAGGTAGACCCGGGGGGGTACTGCCCGGAAATCACCCTGTTCTGCATCGGTGACAGGGGATCCGTGGACAGCCTGGTCCAGTTGTCCTCGGTAATGCCTCGATTGAAGAGATTGGGATCGAAGGAGGGCTTGCTCACCATGGCCAGTATGGAACCGTCCTGCGGGTTCATCACCGCCACCACACCTTCCAGGCCGGTAAAGGCATCCCGGGAAATCTTCTGGAGATCGGCGTCGATGGTAAGCACGACATTATACCCCGGAACGGAGTCGACCCGTCCCAGAATTTTCAGCTTCCTTCCATCGACATTGACTTCCACCTGTTCACCGCCGCTCTTGCCCCGGAGATATTCATCGAGGTACCGCTCGATCCCATATTTCCCCACGATGTCTCCTGACTTGTAGCCGCGATAGGTCTCCGTGGCCAGCTCGGCATTGCTGATTTCCCCCACATAGCCGAGAATGTGCGCCATGGTGGGACCATAGATATACTTTCTGACCGGCACGATATCGATAATGACCCCCGGCAGATTGAGCGAGTTTGTCTCCACCACCGCCAGTTTGTCTCTTCCTATATTCTGCTCCAGTTTCACCGGTACAAAGGGCCTGTTCGTTGTGGTCGAGGCCACCTTCTGATACCGTTGCGCATCACTCTGTACATGGAGATCATCCAGTTTCGCCAGAACCGCCGTAATATCCTTCGTTGCCTCGGGAATAATCGATACATCGAAAGAGGGCTGATTGTCGACAAGGATGCGCCCTTTCGCATCGAGGATTAATCCCCGCAGGGGCTTTATCTCCTGGACCCGTATCCGGTTGTTCTCCGATCGCTGCCGCAGGGCCTCACCATTGATCACCTGCAGATACCAGAGACGGAGGATCAGGAGCGCGAAGGCCGCCATGACCAGCCATGCCAGCACTTTGAGCTTCTTCCTGAACGCGCCCGGTTCATATCTGTTTAAACTATTGTGACTCCCCAACACCTGTCAGAACCTCTATGCGATGAAACAGGGAAAAGAGCAGGGGGCTCAGAGCGCTCAGAATCACGGCCTGTGGTACAAAGACCTGTACGAAGAGCAGTTTGGACAGATGAATGTCCAACAGCACCCCATAGACGAAAAATATCATGACCCCCTCCAGAAATGTACTCATGCAGGTGAATCCCATTATCAAGACACTGTTTTCCACCCGCACCTTATCGGATATGACCTTTGCCACACAAAAGATCAGCATGTAGACAACGATAAAAAGACCGGGGATGATACCGGCAATGGCATCGTACAGGAGACCTATCATAAAGGTCAGGATGCCTCCCCTCGTTGCGTCCAGATGAAATCCGGCATATATGACCAGTATCATCGTCAGTTCAATCACCACTATGCCGTGGAGCAACAGATCGAAGAGGGTCACCTGCACGATGAGCATGAGGAACGAAAAGAGACAGAGGGAAAGAAAATACACTATTCCCCCCTCCTCTCATTCCCCAGTATCACGAGGACATCTTCGATCTGCGTTACATTGGCCGACGGTGAAACCCGGATTTCCTGGAAGAGCCCCGTTTTCTCCTTCTTGACACTGTCGACGGTACCGAGCATCAGTCCCTTGGGAAAGATGCCGGCGAGACCGGACGTCACGACCACATCACCGACTACGACATCGTCGGTGCGCCGGACATACCTGAGTCTGCACCCCTTTTCACCGGAACCCTGCAGGATGCCGTGGGCCCTGCTTCTCTGGATCAGCGTATCTATGTTGCTGTTATAATCCACCAGGAGGAGCACCTTCGACACACTCCAAGAGACCTCGATGACCCTCCCCAGCACACCATACACGGTCTCAACGGGCATATCGACGCTGATCCCGTCGTTACTCCCCTTGTTGATCATGATGGTTTCGAAGAGGGACGACTGCTTCCTCCCCACAACCCGGGCGGCAACGGTGGGAAAATCGGCCTTCTCCTTCAGTCCCAAGAGCTTCCTCAGGCGCAGGAACTCCAGATGCATTTCGCGGTACTCGTTAATCTTCCGGGACAGGGCGGCATTTTCTCTGACCAGTGTCCTGTTTGTCTCCCCCAGGTTGATCAGGAAGATATACCGCTCCCACACGTCGCTCACACCGGTAGACGCCGCGTTGATCATGCCCTCCAGCGGGGCGATGCTCTCCAGCGCCAGTTTGCGCAACAGACCTGTCTTCTGTGAGGGATTGAAGATCGCGAGGACGAGTATCAGCACGGCAACCAGCAAAAGAACTATTGCAACCACTAATTTCCGGCGATGTTTAGAAGGGGACATCTCTCATCCAATCAGAATAGGTCTCACGAACAGTCGTACAGCAACCCGTATAAAACGCAACGATCACACCGCACAACAGGTGGGGCAGGGTCATACCGATTCGCTTTGCTCCCGGTCAGTGTCAACTTTTGTGTTTGAATTTTCCCTAACCCTGCCGATGGGCGACAGCCCCGTTCGAGGATTAGCGCACTCAAGCTGCAACTACAGTTGGATGGTTACTTCTTTCAGGAGATCTAACTCATCCAAGGCATCACCTGCACCCCGTGCCACTGTCGAAAGGGGATCGTCGGCTATGGTGATGGGAAGGCCTGTCTCTTCTCGTAAGAGTACGTCTATATTTCTCAACAACGCCCCGCCGCCCGTCAGTACAATGCCCCTGTCGACAATATCGCCGGCCAGTTCGGGGGGGGCATTCTCCAGGGCATCTCTGATCGTATCGACGATGACGCTTATCGGTTCGGTCATGGCCTCGCGCACTTCCTCGGAATTGATTTCAACAATCTTGGGTATGCCCGAGATGATATCCCTCCCCTTGACATCCACCGTTCTCAGCTCGTTCTCCGGGTAGGCACACCCTATGGTGGTCTTGATTACCTCAGCAGACCGTTCACCGATCAGCAGGCTGTACTTCCGCTTCATATACTGCACAATCGCCTCATCCAGTTTATCACCGGCGACACGTACCGATTTTGCATAGACGACACCGGAGAGAGAAATGACGGCCACCTCGGTCGTCCCTCCCCCTATATCGACAACCATGGAACTGACCGGTTCAGTTATGGGCAGTCCCGCCCCTATTGCCGCCGCCATGGGTTCCTCAATCAAATACACCTCCCGGGCACCTGCCGATTCGGCCGTCTCCTTGACCGCCCGTCTCTCAACGGGAGTGATACCCGAAGGAATGGATATGATAATTCTCGGGCGAACGAGCGCCCGTCTGTTGTGTATCCGCAATATGAAATGCCTGAGCATCGCCTCGGTAATCTCAAAATCGGCTATGACACCGTCTCGCATCGGTCTGATCGCCACGATATTTCCCGGGGTCTTTCCCAGCATCCTCTTGGCATCAGCTCCGATGGCAAGCACCTTTTTTGTTCCCCTCAAATCGCGATGTACGGCAACAACAGATGGCTCGCTCAAAACAACACCCTTCCCCTTCATGCAGACGAGTGTGTTTGCCGTTCCCAGATCGATGGCAAGATCATTGGAGACCTTTCCCAAAAAGTAATCGAACAACAAGACAGTATCCTCCTTCTTTGTGTAGAGACTCCATGTCGTATACCCCATTTCAATGTCCTAATCAATTAAATAATTTAAGCGCCATCGTGACCCGGAATCCGCCACCGGTCACTGCCCCGATACCGACGGCCGGCAGTAAAAATGTATTGCATTTTATCGGTGACTGTACTACTAATGCGACTCAATAACGAGCGCCGGACAGATTGGAGGATAGAACCGTATAAGATGCTGCAATTAATGAGAAAACACGCCAAGAGCTGGCTCATGAAGGTCATACTGGGTATTATCATTGTCGTCTTTGTCTTTTATTTTGGAGCCATGAGGGGGAGACAACAGACCGAAACGATTGCCGTCATCGACGGGGTGCGCCTGACTTACGCGGAATTTTCAAAAGAATATCAGAAGATTATAGATTCATACCGGCAGCGCTATGGTGAAACCCTGACCGATGACATGCTCAAACAGTTGAATCCCCGCAAACTGGCCTTCGATAATCTTACCAACCAGATAATACTCCTCGGCAAGGCCGACGAATTCAAACTCGATGTCAGTGAAGAGGAATTCACGGCGGACATACTTGCCATCCCCGCCTTCCAGGTAGAGGGAAAGTTCAACAAGGTACTCTACGAGCGGCTGCTTCGCCGCAACAGGATAACGCCGGAGGAATTCGAGACATCACACCGGAAGATGCTCAAGATCGGCAAACTGGAACGACTGATCAAGGAATCGGTCAAGGTCTCAGAGAAAGAGGTACGTGACATCTACCGGATCCAGTATGAGAAACTGAACGCGAACTACATCAAGGTCCCGGTAGCGGATTTCCGGGCAGATGTCAAACCGGCGAAAGACGACCTCGAAACATACCTGAAGGAACACGCGGAAGACTTCAGGGTCCCCCGCAAGGTACAGGTTACCTATATTCCATTTCCCGGTGCCGACTATGCCGGTACCGAGGCAATCTCCGATGAGCAGGTAGAGGAATACTACGACTACCACAAGGCCGAGTTCATAAAGAAGAATCCCGACGGAACCGGGGAAGAAGAGGTCCGTCCCCTGGCCGAGGTCCGGGAGGAGATCATATCACAGCTGAAACTCATCAGGGGAATGGGCATTGCCTTTGATGAGGCCGAAAAGGCCCATGACATCATCTACCAGGAAGAGAACCTGAAGGAATATGCCGCAGAGCATAAACTCCCCCTGAAGACATCGGCCTTCTTCTCCATCGACGATCCCCCTGAAGACATTGCACACATCAGGGACCTGCTCAAGGAGATTTCAGAGCTCCAGGACAAGGATATCACCCCGGTACTGTCCGGTCCCACGGCCCACTACATCTTCGGCGAGATTGCCGTACAGCCCTCCTACATACCGAAACTCGCGGAAGCGGAAGAACAGGTGCGAAGGGCCTATATCGAGGACAGGGCCAGGGCACTGTGCAAAGAGCGTTCCATCGATATCCTCGACCGCCTCAAGAAGGGGGAAGACATCGCCACGGTCGCCGGGGAGACAGGCCTCACGCTCTCCGAAACGGGGATGATCATTGCCGGATCGAGCATCGAAGACATAGGGTACTCACAGGAAGTGAGCGAGGCCCTCTATGAGATATCGGCCCAAAAGCCCTATCCGGAAACGGTCTACTACGTAGATGACGCCTATGTCGTCCTGGCATTCAAGGAACGGGGGACACTGGACGAAAAGGACTGGGAAGAGAAAAAGACCGATCTCAAGCTCTTCCTGCGGCAATTGAAGGAACAGACCTACTTCAGCTCATGGCTGGAAGAGACAAAGACGGCCATGATCAAGGAAGGGAAGATCGAGATACGAAGAGATGTAGCCGATCTGTAGTCCCCCGCACTTTCTTTCCCTTTATCAGTGAATACCCCGCGCTTCGCATGAGGACAGGCGTGGGATATGTCTCGTCCTTAGGAGGGCATGCTGCCCCGCCGACCGTCCAAATTGCAGAAATTGTTTCAGTATTTCCTCTCATCGGCCGATATAGCAGGAAGACCACCATACCGGCGCCCCTTCCGGTGCAGGAGATGACGGTGGTCACATCCGGCAATCCGGTACACCCTGTTTCGGGTCTGCGACGGGGTTTTCGTCGTATGACCTGTATGCTGCATATGAGAAACACAAGGGCTGTCCCATGATCAAACAGCTGTTGAAGAGACAGATCGCGAAGAACCGGGACCTGATATTCCGTGAAAGCCGGCGTATGTCCGATTTGATGTCGATCCTGATGAAACGGAGCAATGCCGGGGTCGAATGGACGGAGGAAGAGATACACCGCATGAAGTCACATATGCTGCGTCTCTCCCTCTATGTCCCTGTCCTGATCGTCTTCGCCCTGCCCTTCGGCTCGCTCCTGCTTCCCCTCCTTGCCGAGACCCTCGACCGGCGCCGGAAAACCCGGCTCAACGTGGGGGAAACGAGGCAGAGCGGTGCCGGGCCTGCTTCGTCGATCGGTAGCCGACATCACAAAAAAGGGTGGGCCAGCCCCGTGAATCACCGGCAGGTCCGAGAGGACGGGAACCTGTAGATTGCCGACACTGTATAGACCGTCCCGTGACAGGTCATATGCCGATTACTACGTGCCTAGCCCTTTCTCGGTCAGTACTGTGATGCCACGGCATCGGATCAGGCCACCCTTCGGAAGGTGGGGAACACGGCGAAGAAGAGCACGGCAAAGAGACAGAGCAGAAGGCCCGCAATCCCCAGTGAAGCGGCAGTTCCTATCCCTTCCGCAAGGGCCCCGAAGGGCACGGCGCTCAATGGCATAATTCCGAAACTCATCATGGCCATGCTGACGACGCGGCCGCGCATCTCGCGGGACGAATAGGACTGCATGAGGGTCATGTTGAGGGACATGAAGACGGCACTCAACATCCCGATGATCACCAGGGCAGGCAGGGTGGTTGGATAGGAACTGCACCGGGAAAATATCACGAGGGCACTCCCCCATACAAAGGCATTTACTATAAGAAACATCCCCCGTTTTCTGAGATGATTGAGAGCGGCCAGTCCCACGGAACCGACAAGAGAGCCCATACCGATGCATGCCATGAGCAGTCCCAGTCCGTCCGCCTGGATGTCCAGGACCTCCCTTCCCCATGCCGGCAGGAGGGCAAGATAGGGAAAGCCGAAGAGGGCCGGAACAAAACTCATGATGAAGGTCCCGCGAAGGGTGGGATTCCCCATGGCATATCGAAACCCGGCACGAATATCGGTGGCAATCCCATGGTCGCGACTGCCCTTCGATGGCGCCCCGCCTATGGTGATCATTCCCGTAGAGAGGACCGACAAGATATAAATGAGTGCCACCAGGCAGAATACCCCTCCCGTGTCAAGATAGATAATAAGCACACCGGCCAGTGCCGGCCCGACGACCCGTGTCATATTCATGCCTGCGCTGCTGAGGGAAATGGCATTCATGAGGGCATCGCCGGGGACGATATCCGAGACGATCGACTGCCGGCTGGGCATGTTGAAGGCCGCCAGGGTGCCATTGCACAGGCCGATGACGAGGAGATGCCAGAAAAGGATCAGACCGGTCATGTCCAGTATGGCCAGTAGCAGGGTAAAGAAGGCATTCCCGCTTTGACTCACCAGTATGATCCGCTTCCGGGGAATACGATCGGCCAGGACCCCCCCGAGCATGGAAACAAAGGTCAGCGGCAGGGCGAAGGACATCATGACCATTGCCAGTGCAAAGGGGGAATCGTCGGTCAGACGGAGGACGAGCCACCCGCGGGCGATCTGCTGCATGCCCAGTGCCATAAAGGAAAGAAAGGTTCCGAGCCACAGCCACCGGTAGTTCCGGTACCGGAATGACATCAGGACCGC
>Ga0272441_10014226_pt1 | contig 11330 bp, 10 predicted proteins | sample SSMProp6N_FD_193582 | JGI IMG/M metagenome (GOLD analysis project Ga0272441, IMG submission 193582) | Marine sediment archaeal communities from Little Sippewissett salt marsh, Falmouth, MA, United States - SSM-Prop-6N | ecosystem: Environmental > Aquatic > Marine > Wetlands > Sediment ... | reverse complement strand
TGGATTCCATGATATGATGTGCTCTGTAACTCAACATAATGTATCTGATTCACTGATCAAGGCTATGATTTGGCAACCTTTCAGTTCTGAATACCTGAATCAGATCCTTGTTTTTCAACAGAATCACAAGCTGCCAGTGGCACAAACCTAACACCTTAAAGCGGAAAACTGAATGCCTTGGTGGAGCAGCCGACACGTTATGTGCCGGCTGTTGTGTTGAATCAATAAGTGCTCTACGCTTCGCCGCAGCGTTCTAGCAGTTCTTCCCATCTCTGGTCAACGGCGTCCTGCAGTTCATCGAGTATATGCTCATTCTCAGGCCGGAATAGATGGCGGAACCTGCCCTGCCTTGAAAGCCAGTCCCTAAGCGGAAGTTTAGCCTTGGGCTTGTAAGTAAGCCGCCACTCGCCGTTCTCAACCTCAAAGAGAGGCCAGAAGCACGTATCTACAGCCAGTTGGGCCATCTCTATTGTCTCAGGCATTTCATACCGCCATCCCCGATGACACGGCGCAATGATATTCATAAACGCCGGGCCCTCGATTGCCAGCGCCCTCTCAACCTTCTGTGCCAGATCATTCCAGTTGCTGGGTGACGCCTGGGCAACATAGGGGATACTATGAGCGATGATAGCAGCGGTAAGATCCTTACGGAATTCCTGTTTTCCGGGGATTACCTTGCCAGCAGGGCTTGTGCTGGTAGCCGCGCCCTTCGGCGTGGAGCTGGAACGCTGTATACCTGTATTCATATAAGCTCCGTTGTCATAGCAGACGTAGAGCATATTGTGTCCGCGTTCCATAGCCCCGGATAGGGACTGGAATCCTATGTCATATGTTCCACCATCGCCCCCAAAAGCGATGAAGTTAATGTCCTTGTCTATTTTGCCTTTTTTCTTCAGGAACTTATATGCTGTCTCAACGCCGGACATGGTCGCGGCGGAATTCTCAAAAGCATTGTGGATGAAAGGTATCCTCCAGGCAGTGTATGGATATATGGTCGTCGCAACCTCCATGCACCCCGTAGCACAGCTTGCTACTGTATTCTCACCGGCAGCCAGAAGTACCTGTCTCATGACGATGGCGCCAGAACATCCGGCACATGCCCGGTGCCCGCTAGACAGCAATTCCTTTCTCGTCGATAGTTGCTTCAAACTAGGCATCTATCTCTAACCTCCTCAAAAGATTATGTTTGACATCATTTGATGTCCAGAACTATTCCCTGACTCCCAGATATGACACCAATTCGCCAACCTCTCCAGAACTTGCTATGCTGTCAAGTCCGCGATATACCTTCTCGACATCAGTTCCGGGAACGTCGCGTCCGCCCAATCCGTATATGTGATTCACTATTGGCACATCAGCTTTTCCGTAGAATGCGGATCTCAGTTCTGCAAAGACAGGGCCGCCCATAGCGCCGAACGAATCAGACCTATCCATGACAGCGATGGCCTTCATATCTTTCAGAGCGTCTACAAGTTCCTCAGCAGGGAATGGTCTGAAAGAACGTAATTTCACCACGCCAGCTTTCATCCCTTCCTCACGCAGATTGTCAACGACAGCTTTTGCCGTCCCAGCAGTTGATCCTAATACTACTGCGGCGATCTCAGCATCTTCCATTCTGTATGACTCAAAAAGCCCGTACTTTCTGCCGGAAAGCTCAGCGAACTCATCTGCCACCTTGATTATCGCGTCTTTGGCATGTTTCATGGCCTCTGCCTGCTGTCTCTTATGCTCAAAGTAATAGTCCTGCAGATCGAGAGGTCCGTATGTCACTGGCGATTCCATGTTTAGGAGCGGATGCTCAGGAACGTATGTGCCAACGAAATTCTTAACGGCTTCATCCTCCAGCATCTCAACTCTTTCAATAGTATGGCTGAGAACGAAACCGTCCAGTGTCACCATAACAGGCAGAAGAACGTTTTGTGTCTCGGCAATACGTATCGCCTGTATCATGTTATCATAGACTTCCTGACTACTTTCTGAGAACAACTGTATCCATCCGGCATCCCTCGCGCCCATACTGTCGCTGTGATCGCAGTGGATATTTATAGGCGCGCTCAGAGCGCGGTTGACTACTGCCATAGTGATGGGCAATCTGTTTCCGGAGGCTATGTAGACTATCTCCCACATCAACGCCAGACCGTTGGCGGAAGTAGCTGTCATAGATCTGCATCCTGCGGCTGACGATCCCACCACCGCGCTCATGGCACTGTGCTCGGATTCCACCAATATGAACTCCGTATCCACCATACCATCAGCCACGAATCCAGCGAATTTGTGCATCAGTTCAGTCTGCGGCGTAATCGGGTATGCTGCGACAACGTCGGGATTTATCTGAAGCATCGCATAGGCACCCGCTTCGTTGCCTGTCAATGCGAGCAGTTTTTCCATTTCGTATACTCCTTGATTAGTTCGTGATTCTGTCCTCAATCATTTTCAGCCGCTTCAGTTTCCAGAACCATAGTAATTGCATTGATTTTCGGCGGGCATTCATGCGCGCATATCCCGCATCCCTTGCAGTGGTCAAGATCGATACCCACCACTTTCCCATCTTCGACCATGATGGCCGAATCCGGGCAGAAAATCCAGCATCGGAGGCAGTTTATACACTTGTCTTCATCTCTGATAGGACGCATGGACCTCCAGGAACCTGTTTCATACTCGACGGCGTTACCTGCTTCCAGGATCATTCCACCCCGGGGAATCTCCTTCCAACCGCGTTCCTTCTTTCCACTCATTCGCCTTTTACCTCCTCATATGCCAGTTTTATTGCCTTTACATTACCTTCAACTATCTCTGGCTTAAGTTTTGATCCCAGCTTCTTTCGGATTCCTTTGATAACGCCCTCAACGTCCATAATATTCGTAGCTTTCAGGATAGCACCTATCATAGGCGTATTGGGTATATCTCTACCGATGTTGTCCCTTGCGATCTTGCTGGCGTCGATAGTAAAGATACTCCGTCCCTCTATTCCCAGCATTTTCCTCATATCGGCTGGGGATTTGGAGGTATTCACCACTATCACACAGTCTTCAGACAGACCTTCCGTAACATCCACTTTGCCAATAAGTGTGGTGTCAAGAATGGTGATCACATTGGGATTAGAAATGCCATAATGAACGGTGATAGGAGCTTCGCTTATGCGATTATATGCCTTCATGGGCGCGCCCATTCTTTCCGGGCCATATTCAGCGAACCCCTGTACATATTTGCCCTCGCCCATGGCCGCTTCGGCCAGCACAAGTGCGCCGGTCTTTGCTCCTTGCCCTCCTCTGGAGTGCCACCGTAGTTCGATAAGATCCTTCATAAATAGAACCTCCATATAAATTCGACTTAGTCCCTTGCAAAATCGAGTGAACTAGGAACTACAACCTGGGTTCCAATTTCCCCAAACGAATAGTGTATCATCTTAGCGCCGTATAGTCAAGGAAGATCGTGAAATTTTCACGACTGTTTCAAAAACAGCATCACCGGGTTGATAGATGAGGAAAGAAAGGGAATAGCCACGGATGAACACTGATTTTCACGGATAATCAGCTATCAGCACTCAGCCATCAGCTTTCAGTTTAGGCCGCTGATTGCTGATAGCTGATTATCCGTGTCAATCAGTGGCCAAATCCTGCTTTCACTCAGCAGATTGAAACAGGTTCCACGCCTAAAGCTTTTTTTGACATAGGAAGAAATATAGTATATACTTGTGTGAAAACATGTATTTCGAAGAGCGCAGAAAGTGCAAAGAAATTTTTGAATCCTTTTCCAAAACTCACCTGGGATCAAGGAGATAGAAAATGAAAAGATTAACTGCCGCGGCGTTTTTGGTATGCCTGGTTACACTATTCGCAAACACAACGGTCGCTCTGGATGAAGATATCGTGCTGTATTTTTCCTTTGACGAAGGGAATGGAAATGAAGTGGTTGACCAATCCGGAAAGGGAAATAACGGCACCATTCAAGGCAATCCGGTTTGGGTCGAAGGCAAATCAGGTGGGGCGTTGGAGTTTAATGGCTCAAATGACTTTGTCGAGGTGCCTAACTCACCGACGGTCAATATTGACGGAGCCGTCACCATCCTGGCCTGGATTAACCTTAAAGGAGAATATCCCAATCAATACGGCCACATAGCAGGCATCAATCGGGTCGGTGGTCAAACGGAAGATGCGTATTATCTGAATGTGGGATACTATAATCGAGAACAAGACAAGGTCAGCATGGGGATCATTGGCGAGGGTGTCCAAGAGACCCCGCTGCAAGGCGAAACCCAGGTATCTCAGGACGTTTGGACATTTGTTGCAGGCGTCTTTTCTCCCGGGGAGTTTATGCAAGTATACATCAACGGGGAGCTTGACGGTGAAATGACTGCGGTGCCAGGTCAGACACAGGTTGCAGCCACCTCCTTCACAGTAGGAGCTGTCATGGCATCTACAGATTATAGCTTCCAGGGCGTCATTGATGAGGTCGTTGTCTACAAACGCGCTCTGACTGAGGATGAAATCCAGAGTGTGATGGAACACGGTCCTTTTTCGGTGGCCGCTGCTGGTAAAATGGCTGTGGTATGGGGGGAGATAAAGAAAGAGCAGTGAAATAGGTAAGCCAGGTAGCTAGGTGGTTTTTCGACAAGTCCGTATTGTTGCTGGAACCATCGGAATCCAGTGGTAGCTCATAACAGGAGATGCAATTATGGAGAAGTCTATAGGGATCGGGATTATTGGTCTGGGCATGGGACAAGACCTGCTTTATCTAAACGACGATCCAGAAAGCCGGTTTCAGGTACGCGGCATCTGTTCCGCCACAGCCAGCAAAGTTGAGGCCATAGCCAAGGAACGCGGAATACCATTCTGGACTACTGAATACGAGGAGTTGATCGATAGAAAAGACATAGATGCCATAGCTGTATACTCTCCGGATCATCTCCACGCTCAGCAGTGTATGGACGCATTGAGCGCAGATAAGCACGTTGTTGTCACGAAGCCTATGGTAACTGCGTTGGGAGACGCTATCGAGATCACCCGTCTGGCGGAGAGAAAGAACCTGAAATTCCTAGTGGGTGAAACGTGCCGCTGGTATACTTCATTTCTCGATCTGAGGACTCTATACAACGGTGGCGATCTTGGGAAGATAATACTTGCTGAGGCCCACTACGTACACGAGATCAAGGATTTCTTCACAAAGACCACATGGCGCCTCACCGCACCGCAGGACTTTATGTACGGCGGTGTCTGTCATCCACTGGATTCGCTGGTGTGGTTTTTGGGCGATGTGGACGAAGTTCACTGCTACGCGAGCAAAGGGGATCTGTCAGCCTATCCTATAGAGGACAATTTCATACTCAACCTGAAGTTCCGTAGCGGCGTCATGGCCAGGATTTTGGGAGCATACGGGGTGATCCAACCATCGAAACCTATGATGGGACTTACCATCTACGGAGATAGAGGAACAGCGACTGCCACGTTTGAGGATTTCAAGCCTTCGCAGCTTACGTTCGTGCTGGATAAGTTTCTCCAGAATGAACCAGCTACCATTGATTATCCCGCCGACATGACGGGGGCATATGGACAGGGCGATGCCGTGAGAAGGTATATGGGGCACTTCGAGAACTGCATAGCGAACGACAAGTTCTGCCTGGAAGATGCCAGAGAAGGAACGAAAACCATAGCCGCTCTCTCCGCTGCGTGGGAGTCGGCGAAAACCGGCGAGTCGGTCAAGGTGGAATACGAGATATAGATGTTTTCGGAACTGTCCGGGAGGGCGAGACTCCCGTCGAGCCTCATGTTAATGGCTCAACAGGAGCTTCGCCCTCCCGGTGGCATTTCGTCATTGTGTGCGACCTGGTGCTCATGGCATCTGCTATAATTCGAGGTACCACAGCATCATTGCTTCGTGCGCTACATCGGAGCATCCAGCATAGCCATAGCGATGGATCGCGCCTAGTTGACACCCCTGTTTGACGTAAAAACGGCACGCCGGCACGTTGACATTCTGTGTTTCGATTTTTAACTGGCTGCAACCCTTTTGTCTGGCCCAATCGGCTGCATGTCTGAACAGCCTGGAGCCGATCCCGCGTCTTCTCTCATCTGGATGCACGCGCAGATCCCACAACGCGGCTACATCCTCCCGCTCAAAAGGCGTGGTCATTCCGGCAGGGGTATCAATAGCTATAGTAGCGCCGCCGACGGGATGAGTTCTGTCAAAGGCCATGAAAATCCCCCACTTGCTGACATCGTAGTGCTTCGGCCAGCTTGCCGGCCCGGAATTTTCGTCTTCGTTATCATATTTCATATAGGGTGTGACTTTTTCCTCAACGAATCTGTAGCCGGCCAGCCCTTTGTCTATCAGTTCAACACGAAGTTCTGATTCCGCCCTGAATGCTATGGATGTTCGGGCGTAAAGATGGAGAAGATCGACACCGATTTCCCGGATTTCAATTGGCATTTCTGACTTCCTTTCTAATGTAATAAAATCAAGGTAATATACCATATGTTAGGCATGGAAGAAAGGCCTTTGAACAGAAGTGCAGGTTATGCCAATTTGACTCATTGCCTCCCATGTGATATAATGCCGCTCAGTTCATCTATCGGCAGGGAGCAGAGAACCTGGATTATTGGGTGTATATGGGGCTGACAAGGGTAGGTTTTTCAGGATAAAGCGGGTAACCAAAAGGCACGAACGCTGATCAATACTCAAATTCCCCCTTAAAAAAGGGAGCTTTCTCAGAAACCTAAAGTTGGAAAGTCAACTAAAAACACGGATGCTTTGTATGACTGGGATACAGAGGGTACATGATACAAATAGTCATTGTGAACATCCCACTTTTTGGGATTATCGCATTCACACGCATGTTCACAACCCCTTTGATATTGCCAATTTACAACTATTCTCATTTTTGTTGTCAATCCGCATTTACCTTTCTGAGAAAGCTCAAAGGGGCCAGGGGGTTGTATAAACCGCACCAAAAGGTCATATTGCATACATGGCATTGTTATTCCCAAAGGAACAACCCCCTGGCCCCCTTTTTTAAGGGGGAATTCTGCCCTGTTACCAGAAGATAGGGCTGTAAAACCAAGCATGGCGCGTGTTTTGGTTATCCCCATTTCTTAGCTTAACGCCTATGGATAGCAGGGATGGTCTGCAGCGAGTTGATTACGCGATTCAGTATCCCTATGGGCCAAAACTGACAGGAAAAGAAATATGCCATACCTGAAGATGCTTGCTTCCTTATCGATCCCGTGCGTTGTTGCGCTGATTGCCACAGCATTTTCAGATAACCCCGGCGCGCCGAATCCCGATATTGAAACCAGGCCAAAGATCATGGCTCACTATATGCCCTGGTACGCAGCGAAGCCTATCAGTGGTCACTGGGGTTGGCACTGGACGATGAATCACTTTAATCCGGAGAAAATCGACAAGACAGGAAAACGAGAGATCGCTTCGCAATACTATCCTTTGATCGGCCCCTATGATTCCTGCGATCCGGATGTATTGGAGTACCATGTGCTTTTAATGAAACTGGCCGGGATTGACGGAATCATCATCGACTGGTACGGAATCGAGGATTTTTACGACTATGCAGTTCTAAACCGTAACACCTCTCGCGTCATCGAGTATGCCAAAAAGGCCGGTCTGGAGTTCGCGATCTGCTACGAAGACCAGGCCATAAAGCATATGGTAAATGAAAATCGCATCGGCGAGGATGACGCGATACGGCACGGCCAGAAAGTGATGCGATATTTACAGGAAAAATGGTTTGGCGACAGTCTTTATCTCAAGCTCGAAAGTAGACCCGTATTGCTGAACTTCGGCCCCCAGTATTTTGCTGAAAGCCCTCAATGGGACAGCCTGTTCTCGGTTCTGGACATATGCCCGCAATTCTTTACGGTAAATCATCGGCTGTTTCCATCGGCTATAGGGGCCTTTCCCTGGCCGCCTATGTGGAAAGCTCAAGACGGTGTATTGACTGAGGAAAGCTGTGATGATTACCTCGACCAGTTTTATCAGAATTCCTCAGACTGGGATTTTGTGATAGGCGGAGCTTTCCCCGGATTCCACGATGTCTATGAAGAAGCGGGTACAAGAAGCTCCTATGGATACCTTGACGCAAAGATGGGGTATACTCTTATACATACATTCCAAAAAGCTATAGCCAATCATGCTAACATCGTTCAGGTTGTGACCTGGAACGATTTTGGCGAAGGCACTAATATTGAGCCGACTGAAGAATATGGGTATCGGTATCTGGAGATCATTCAGGATCTGAAGAAGAATATCGATCCTCGCTTCTCATACAGAAATGAGGATCTGACGCTTCCCAGGCAGTTATATGATCTGAGAAAGAAATATGGAAACGACAAGGAGGTAATGTCAAAACTTGATGAAGTATTCACTCTTTTACTGTCCGGCAAATTAGCAGGAGCGAAAAAGGTGATGGCAGAATTGTGCAGTTCGAGCTAAAATCTGCGAAGTTGTACTCGGTACATTTCGCATAGCAAGGTGAGGGAGCAATGGCAAAAATAAGGAGTTTCCAGAAGGACGACGAGGGCAGGATGAAGGAGATCGCTCCTCGGGCCTTTGGCGTCTGGACGCGTCTGGCACTGGATAAAACACTGCCAAAAGAGGGAACTGAGGAGTATCTCAGAAGGGAAGTGACCTGGTACACCAACCGAGTCCGCCGCAAGGAGGGGACTATCGGAATACTCGTCGCAGAGGAGGACGGTGGCGTAGTAGGGTATATAGTGGTGGGAATAGACAGGACAAAATCTGATATATTTGGCTTCTTATGGGGAGCAATAATTTCGCTGGCTGTTGATCCGGACTGCCATGGCAGAGGGATAGGATCGGCACTCATCGCTTCCGGCCTGGATTGGCTCAATAAAAAAGGAGCCAAATACGTAGAAGTTCTAACAGATCAGAATAACATAGCTGCCATCAGAGCATACGAGAATAACGGATTCAGGGTGATCTATTCCAGTATAGTTCTATCACAGCATTTGTAGCTGCGAATCTATTGTTGCTTGAGGATCAGCGTTCCGAAGTAGCTTAACGGCAGGTTAGATTCGTTCTCCGTGCTCGCGGCCCATCTAAGTTGCGGAGCGTTGGATCTGCGGATGACGTAATTGAAACCTACACGGTTTTCTTCTGAGGTTTTGTAGGGATCGAAGCCACCGAGTACAGGATCTAAAGGGATACGCGCTTCCAGAACATACCGGTTTGGGAATATCCTGACAGCCGTTTCTACAGCCGTGTAATCATAGATCGTTTCGGGCATGTTCTGACCCACATATGGTCTGTTTCCATCCGGGCCGGCTCCCTTGGGACACATCCAGAAGAAATAATAACTGGGTTTCTTCAAACCGCGCAGATATGAGCTGATCTCGCTGGTGGGATCAGTGTCTATGTGTATTTCCAGAGCGTCCGCGCTGTCCCAGAACTGAGTGGCATCCGGGACAGCTACGTCCGAATCTATAATATACGCCAGAATATACAGGTTGTCTTTGTCCCACTGGACATATACGTTGCTCCCCTCATCTCCTGCCCGGAGAGCGTTCTCCAAGGGCCATTCGGCCAGACTGCCGTCAATGGTAACGCCTCTGGACGCGTACGGGGACGTCCCAAGCATATTGGATCTGCAACTGTCGGTAACTTTTACGTCTGTCTCACCTGCGGCGGTCAGGGCGTCATAGTAAACTGCTGTGACCTGCTCACCGCCAACCACCTCGAGAATGCTGTTGCTCTCAAACACACCTCTACCGTATTTTGTGTCGATGGAGTTTGCAAATATCCCTGAATCCTCGCTTGTTTCTTTCAGAGAAACAGTCTTGCCGCCTGCTATCACGTCGCCTACAACCCAAATATCAAACGTGTCGATGGCAAATACGTCCAGATTCAGATCCAGGTCTTCCAGCCTGAGATACAAAGTGTCTCCAGCGTTGAAATTGGTCAATTTTAGTCCATTGGCCCCGGCGATGGTCACTTTCCCTGTGTAACCCTTGTTAGTGAATGTGTCATCTATTATAGGCTCTGGCGGCGATCCGGGAGTCTGAGGATAGTATGCTGCACTGACTTTCTCTCCACCACGAACCTGAAGGATTTCGTCCTGCACAGGTGTGGTACCATAGCTTGTGGATATGGAACCTGTATATATTCCCTGTTCTCCGGCCGCTTCCTGAAGAAAGACCTCCTCCACATCCTTTGTTCCATCACCCTGTATTGTAATGCGTGCCACAGCATTTGGGGAAGTGTTGCTTAGGACAAAATCATCCAACCTGAAATACAGCTTGCGACCAGGGTTAAAATTGGGCAATTCCCTGCGGTTTTCATCGACGATTAAAAGGGAACCGGCGCTTCCGCTTCTGACGATTAATTCAACCGAGGTGGGTACGTCCGTTTCACCAGTTACCCTCACTTCATCTATGTATGTGAGAGTGATCACCTCTTTTTCCTTAACCTGTAGCTCTGCATCCCTCAAATCAGACTGAGAGCCATATACCGACTGAATTCTACCGGCAAACGTTCCGCTGTTTGGCCCTGTTTCCTGAAGAGCGACCTCTAGCTGATCCTCCAGCAGGTTTCCCCTGATTATAACGGTAGCGCGCTCTCTGGTTCCAGTATCGGTGTTGAGGTCTCCATCCCGAACCTGAACTATGAAGGCGTCGTCAGCGCTGAAACTGCTGATATTGCTACGCCCATCAGCACTGAACGCCTGGATTGTACCTATCCGACCTGTTTCCACCGTTAAACTCACCCCTACAGGGGCGTTAGTCTGGCCACTGCTTGTTATAGCGTCCTTGTAAGAGATGTTAACCCTGCCCTCGCCCTGTACCTGCAAAATTCCATCACCGGGCACAGCTTCCACCCCATATTCCGTCTTTACCTCCCCGGCGAAGATACCCGCACTGCCAGTCACTTCGGTCAGGGTAACAGACACCAGGTCGCGTATGGAATCTTCCGTTGTAGCTACCTGAAATATATCAGCAGCAGCACTACTGGAGTTGAGATCCATGTCCTCCAGGCGGACACTGAGCGTCTCTCCTGCTTTAAACTTGTTTTTCCATCCATCGTCGGGAAAACCGGCAATAGGAGTATAGGGATTGAGCTTATTATAGACCATTATCTTGCCTGTTGTGCCTAAATTTGCCTTGCAGGAGTCTATTACCGGAACCTTCGTTTCACCAGTAACTCTCAGCTTGTCCAGATATATGGCTGTGACCCTTTCACCGCCCTGTACCTGCAACGTGCCATCAAAGGCCGCCGCTGGCGTGGCGGTATCCGTCTCCTCAAGTACGGGGAGGATGTCCGCACTTCCTGAGTATTTGGTCACCAGCGAGCCGTAAAACACACCT
>Ga0272441_10014225_pt1 | contig 11330 bp, 9 predicted proteins | sample SSMProp6N_FD_193582 | JGI IMG/M metagenome (GOLD analysis project Ga0272441, IMG submission 193582) | Marine sediment archaeal communities from Little Sippewissett salt marsh, Falmouth, MA, United States - SSM-Prop-6N | ecosystem: Environmental > Aquatic > Marine > Wetlands > Sediment ... | reverse complement strand
ACCGCCAAATATAACTCGAAAACGAACCGTCGCACCGAAACTGCCGCCGCCGGGCGTAGAGCCGCATAAACACCTCCTGCGCCACATCCTCGCCGCGATGTCCATCACCCAACTGCCACCGGCAAAACCGCTCGATCTTCGGATGCCACCGGGTATAGCCTTCGAGTCATTGTTCTCCTGAACCCGAACCATCGCCTCTTCGTCGCTCAAAGCAAAGATGTCCGATATATATGACAGCAGCGATCGGCCCATCATCTCTCCTAAACCACTTCAAAAACAGCACTTAACTGCCTGATGACCATCAGCAGCCAACTCAGTCCATAGCTTTCTAGACGTTCACCCCCCCCCACCTTTTCTCGCAAATTCCCCAAAAAAATTAAAAATTTATTATACCATAAATTTCCCCTGATCTATATTTCCCCCGCAAAGCCCCATTCATTAACCGCGCGCGCGAGCCGGACTCCAGACAACTAGCAATATTAGGCCGGGGAACGCAGGCCATTCATTAACCGCGCGCGCGAGCCGGACTCCCATACCCACTCTGTACGCGCATTAGCCATCTCGACCGAATCGAAGTGGAGTGGAGTGGAAAGATCTCAATGTACCAGGTCCCCGGGCAATACTTTATTATCTACTAATATCCAATTAAAATTTCTTACTGTATTTCCATTCAAAAATCATAGCCGTCATGAAAATGATAAAAAAGACAAACGCCATTATTAACACTATTTTCTCATACATCCTATACCTCCTATCTATGGTTAAGACCAATTTGTGTTAAACCGCATACTAAAACACAGATAATCAGGTATATTTGTACCCTTCCAATCTTAAAAAAGGCTCCGCTCAGATTTATCATTTCTTCTGAGCAGAGCCATATTGCCATCTACATTATCTCAAATCAAGAACAACAAATCGCGTGCCTTGCCGCTCCTTGATCAGCATCAACACCCGCTTGCTTTCCTGCGATTTCTGCAACGCCCGATTAAAGTCCGCCAACGAATTAACGCGTTCCTGGTTCACGCTCAAAATCACCGCGCCCGGTTGTATCCCCGCCTCCACCGCGGAACTGCCCGACTTAACCTGCGAAACTATCACCCCCTCCGTTGAATCCAACTGGTAAAACTGCTTCACTTCATCGGTAATCTCCTGAACCATCAATCCCAGCTTCTCCGCAAGGGACGCCGCCCCTTCACTCGCAACCGGCGCCTCGCTCGCCTCACCGATAGTGGCGTCGATTTTCTTTTCCTTACCGTCGCGAATCACCACCATGCTGATTTTCGTCTTGGGCGCCAGCATCGCAATGTAATTGCGCAAGTCACCGATGTTTTCCACTTTCCGACCGTCTATCCGCGTAATCACATCGCCCGCCTTCAAACCCGCCTTGTCCGCCGGAGAATTCGCCGTCACCTCGGCCACCAGCGCCCCTTTCGTCGAGTCCAGCTTAAACGAATCCGCCAGTTGTTGATTAATTTCCTGGATCAGTACGCCCAATTGTCCCCGCGTTACCTTGCCCGATTCCAACAATTGATCCTTAACAAATTTCGCCATATTGATCGGTATCGCAAAACCGACGCCCATATAACCGCCGTTCTGCGTGGCGATAGCCGAATTGATCCCGATCACTTCTCCCCGAAGATTCAACAAAGGCCCGCCCGAATTACCCGGATTGATCGCCGCATCCGTCTGAATAAAATCCTCGTAATCGGCCAATCCCACATTATTCCGGCCTTTCGCGCTGATAATCCCCGCTGTAATCGTCTCGGCCAAACCGAACGGATTACCCACCGCCACCACCCATTCGCCGATCTCAATCGCATCGGAATCTCCCAGCCCGACTGTCGGCAAATTCTTGCCGTCAATCTGAATCACCGCCACGTCCGATTTCTCATCGCGGCCTATCGTTTTTGCCTCGAATTCCCGACCGTCATTCAGTCTCACCGTAATCTTATCCGCATCACGCACCACATGATTATTGGTCAATATCAAACCGTCCCGGTTAAAGATAAAGCCCGATCCCTGACCCCGCTGCCGGTATTCGCGCGGCTGTTGCGGCTGACTCGGCTGACTCGGCTGACGATCCCGGAAAAAACGATTGAAAAATTCGTCACCAAAAAAATCAAAGGGATCACCGTACTGAAAGGAATTCCCCGGCATCGTCCCCAAACTTACCTTACGCTCCGTCTGAATAAACACCACCGCCGGTATCGACTTCTTCGCCACCGACGTAAACGCCTTCGATGTCTGCTCCAAACTCACAATCGCCGTATCAGTCTGACCCACCGATATCGAAGAATACAAACCGATTCCGACCAACGTCAAAATAACCGGCACCATCCAAAATTGATTTTTTTTAAGGTTCATTTTAAATCTCCTTTCAAATATTATTATCCGGCAAATCATTTAGTAAGTCGATTACGCCAAAATGTAACCAACCACTCCATTAGACCGCCGGGCGATTGTGTTCATACACAAACGACTGTTTTCATATAAAATTTTTTCCCTTTTTTCCCCTTCCTCCTCACGGACAAATACCCGCGCGGGTAGCGCCGCCATACGTTCGGGTGGCACTGTCAAGCAGAGCCTGGGGGTGTCCTCCCCTGCTAACTACTAACTACTATCCCCAACTGTTGCCCCCCTAATTTTAAACAAACCGGCGGATAGGATGTCATCCTTCCGCCGGTCGAATCAAACCTTATACGCTCTTGACTTCGATCCTCTTGCGAACCTTCCGGGCATCCTCGGTCTTGGGCAATCTAATCTGCAAAACGCCCTTCTTGAATTCCGCTTCCGCCTTGTCCTGGTCTATCTCCGACGGCAGCGGTATCGTCCGCTGAAACGACCCGTAAGAACGCTCCATACGATAATAATCCTTGCCCTTATCTTCGCTTTCTTCTTTCTTCTCGCCCTTAATCGTCAAAGAATCTTTCGTCAGCGTCAGTTCGATGTCCTTTTCATCCATCCCCGGCAACTCCGCGGTGATATTCACATGGCTGTCGTTCTCGGCAATATCCAGCCGCGGACGAAATCCTTCCTCCGTTCGCAAAAATCCCGACCCGAACGTCCTGTCCAACGGATGCCAAAAATCATCAAACAAACGACTCATCTGCCGCGATAAAGCGTTTATCGGATCCACATCGTCCCGCCGAATGTCAATATCATGCTTGCGCCTTTTCCAGGGCACTAAATCTCCAATCGCCATCTCTATCACCTCCAATCCACTTTCTAATTCTAACTGCTAAAAATCATCCCGCCTTCACCGCGATCTTCTTCGGCAGCGCCGCTTCCGCTTTCGGCAACACCAAACGCAATACGCCCTGCTTCACCGTCGCCTCGATCTTGTCGATATCCACCTCGTCGGACAAATTAAATGACCGCTCAAAATCACCCGCCTCATACTCGGCGTACGCCAAACGGTGTCCCTCGAATTCATCCGCCGGCACCCGACCCGTTATCGTCAAAACCTTGCGCTCCACGTGGATATCCACCGATTTCTCATCCACCCCCGGCATATCGGCGACTACCACCAGGGCGTCTTCACGCTCATAAATATCGCTCCGCGGTATAAACGTAACCTTATCCTGCGTACGTTCCATCTCGCCCGCCGGCGACTCCACTTTCTCTACAGGTTTCGCTTCACATTTTTGTATCTCTATGTTTGCCATAAATCGTCACCTCCTTCATGATTCGCTTTTTACCGAAATCTTTTTAGGTTTTTCTTTTTCACTGCGCGGCAAGGTAAGCTGTAGCACACCGCGCTCCAGGCACGCTTTCGCCTTTGCCGCATCCACCTCAAAAGGCAGTTGTAACGTCCGTGAAAAACTCCCGCTCAGCCGTTCCTGACGATGAAAAACATCCCCCTCCTTATACTCGTCAGGCTGCCGCGTACCCTTCAACGTCAGACTGTTGCCCTGAATCGATATATCTAAATCATCCGTATTCATCCCCGGCAACTCCGACGTCAAAATCATCTTATCCGCGCTCGCCCAAACGTTCACCGCCGGAAACTCACCGGCCCGCCGAACGCTGTAACCGTCCATCAAACGATTCATCTGACGACGCAAACGCCTCATCTCACGATAAGGATCCCAATTCCATCCCATCCTGTCCAAATCCGTCCAAAACATCAATATCACCTCCGTTTCTCAATATTCAGATTTATTTTTCGGTTCTCAAAATACACAATTTTCTAATAAGCAAAATCCATGCCAAAACTTTTGAGATTTACCTAAATGCAGAATTCACAATGATTTATAATTTACCGCCCAGCCCCCTGCCACCGTGCCAAAAACTGCCGTTTTGACAGCCAAAAATCCTCCCCATCTGCAACTTTGACAACGGTTCGTCGTTACGGTAAATCCTCAAGAGACAACCTGTAAATTTTTACCCGCTGCATCAATACAATGTAATACCGTACTTGATGCCCATGATAACGCAAAAAAAATTATTGTTTTGTAAGTATTTAGCCTTATGCAGTAAATTTGGGTGACGCCGCCAAGCGGAGCTTGGGGGTGTTTAGCTGTCCGTATTTTTAAGCTAACATCGTGGTTAACTGCATATCAGTAAACAGTTATATTTTTAACGGGACTTTTGCAAAATTGTGTTTAGGCATATATTATTTAAGAAAATCTCTTGAAAGATTTTCTTAAATAATCTCTTAACTGCCTGCCGGACAAACCAGCATATCCAGCTCCTTACCCCACGTCTCGGCGTTTTCCGAATAATCAATAGGACACTCGATCACCACCGGTCCCTTGTTCTCTTTCGAATCAAATGCCTGCTGCAAAACCGGCAAAAATCCCCCGGCGCTTTCCACTTTAATCCCCCGCGCGCCGTAACTCTCGGCGTATTTCACAAAATCAGGATTGCCGTAATCCAAAGCAAAATCAGGATACCCCTCCCCTTGCTGTTTCCACTTGATAAATCCAAAACCATTATCATTAAGAATCAACACCACCAAATGTAATTTAAGCCGCACCGCCGTTTCCAACTCCTGGCTGTTCATCATAAACCCGCCGTCTCCGCACACCGCCAACACCTTCTTATCCGGGTGCATCAATTTAGTCGCCATCGCCCCAGGCAAACCCGCCCCCATCGACGCCAACGCATTGTCGGCCAAAAACGTATCCACCGAATATGTAGGATAATGACGCGAAAACCACAACTTATATATCCCGTTATCCAAAAATATCACATCTTCCGGACCCAACGCCTTGCGGCAATCCGCCACGATCCGACGCGGCTTCAAAGCATCATCTTCGGCGCCATCCACCAGCAGCACTTTTTGCAACCGCTCTTTCAAACCGGCAAAATATTGCCCCTCAAATGCTTGGGGACGCAGTTGGCCCAAAATACATCGCAGCGAACAACCCACATCCCCGATCACCTCACAAAGCGGCGGATTATAAATATCCTGCAAACTGTGCGTGAAATTAATATCGACAATCTTTTTATCCAAATCCTTATTCCAGATGCTCGGCGGAAATTCCACCGTATTATAACCCACCGTAATCAGCAAATCGGCGTAGTCCACCGCACAATTCACCAAATCGTGCCGGTGAACCCCGAAAGAAAAAAGCGAATTTTTATGCGCGTCGCTCAACACCCCCTTGCCCAGTTGAGTATGAATAACATAAATATTGGTCTCGTTACAAAACCTCAAAAGGTCTTTATACGCCTCGTAACGCTGCGCCCGACTCGATACCAATATCAAAGGATGCTGGGCTTGCCGTATCAATTCCGCCGCCTGCTCGATGGCGTCGGCATGGGCCACCGGGCGAATAATCGGCACCGGCTGATGAGGCCGAAATTTCTCCGCCACCTCCTCGCTCGCCACATCTTCCGGTATCTCTATATGACACGAACCCATCCGCTCCATCTGAGACGTCTTGAACATGCTGCGAACTTCCTTCGGAATACTCTGCGGATCCTTTATCTGAACGCTCCGCTTGGTGATCGACTGCATCATGTTCACCACGTCCAGCACCTGAAAACCACCCTGCGACTGCTTCCGTATCGCCTTCTGTCCCGTAATCGCCAACAGCGGAAACCCACCCAAATGCGCATGCGCAATCCCCGTCACCAAATTCGTCGCCCCCGGACCCAACGTCGCCAAACACACCCCCACCTCACCGGTCAAACGCCCGTACGTCGCCGCCATAAACGCCGCCGCCTGCTCGTGCCGCGTCGTGATAAATCGTATCTTCGACTTCCGAATACTCTCCAAAATATGAAGATTTTCCTCCCCCGGTATCCCAAAATTATATTCCACCCCCTCGGCCTCCAGACATCGTACAAACAAATCAGATGCTTTCATCAAACCATCCCTTCGAAAACAAAAAATTTATGACTTAGGGGCATGTTGCCCAACTCTGTCATTCCTGCGAAAGCAGGAATCCATTCGTACAACTAACGTAAAAACGCTAATGTGTTTTTTCAATCTTTGCATATTCCATTTCGACAACACGCCCTTTTGCCTTATGCCTTTTGCCTTATGCCTTTTTCACTTATGCTCATAAACACTATAGCTCTTGATATTCACAAATTCATGCAGACCAAAATACGACAACTCCCGGCCCAATCCGCTTTTCTTCACCCCGCCAAACGGAATCCGCGGATCCGATTTGGTGATGCTGTTCACAAACACCGTTCCGCTTTCCACCTCCGACGCCACCTGCAATCCCCTGTCCGTATCACGCGTCCACACGCTGCCCCCCAAACCAAACTCCGTATTATTGGCCGCCTCAATCGCTTCTGCGTCACTGGCCACCACTATCACCGCCGCCACCGGCCCAAATACCTCCTCGCTCACACATCGCATATCCTTGCTGGTGTTGGAGATAACCGTCGGCTCATAAAAATACCCCTTCCGACCCCACCGCCGACCGCCTGTACAAATCCGCGCCCCCTTCCTCTTGGCGTCCTCCACCTGACCTTCGATCTCCTCCAAAGCCGCCTGATTAACCAAAGGACCAACCTCGGTCTTTTCCTCCAGCGGATCGCCTATCACCATCGCCTTGACTTTTTCCGCAAACGCCTTGATAAAATCGTCCGCGACCGATTTATGCACGATAAAACGCTTGGCGGCAATACAACTCTGACCGGCATTTTGCATCCGCCCCAACACCGCATTTTTCGCCGTCAACTCAATATCGGCGTCATCCAATACGATAAACGGATCGGACCCGCCCAATTCCAAAACCACCTTTTTCAAATTCTGACCCGCTAATTCCCCCACCCGCTCGCCGGCCCGCGTACTGCCCGTCAACGATACCCCCGCCACCAAATCCGAACGAATCACTTCGGCCACCGTATCATGATCGGCCCGTAACGTCTGGAACACATCCTCCGGAAAACCCGCTTCCCGAAAAGTCCCTTCGATCACCAAAGCACACCGCGTCACATTCGTGGCATGTTTCAAAAGCGACACATTACCCGCCAGTATCGTCGGCACCGCAAATCGATACACCTGCCAAAAGGGAAAATTCCACGGCATAATCGACAATATCACCCCCAACGGCTCATACGACACCTTATGCAGCACCCCATCGGCCTCAACAGGCTGATCCTCAAGCCACTTACCCCCCTCTGCAGCGTAAAATTCCGCACACCACGCGCATTTCTCCACTTCAGCTACGCTCTGTTTAATCGGTTTGCCCATCTCTTTACTAATCAGTTCCCCAAATCGACGCGCATTCCCCCGCAATACCTCAGCCAATTTAACCAAATACCCAACCCGCCCAGAAACCGGAACCAACCGCCAAGACTCGAATGACTCACGACCACGCTCCACCGCCTCTTTAACCTGCGCGCTCGTCATCATCTCATACTCATCCAAAACCTCTTCCGTCGCCGGATTTATCGTCGAAAATCTCATCGTCATCCCTCAAAATTTTTGTTTCTCAAATCACTGTATATTTTATTTTACTTACAACAAATGCCTTCGGAACGGCCTCAATGTCACCTTGCCGACCTTAATCCCTGAAAATAAAGAACTTAAGGCCTTGCCGACAGCCTCACCTTACAGACGCCTCTGCCTCTGATATATTCTAGGCGTCTTTAAAACAGGTCTTTGGCAAAATTGAGCTTAGGCATATATTATTTAAGAAAATCTCATAAAAATTTTCTGAAATAATCTCTTAACTGCCTGCCAGACAATAACTTGCAATTTGAAAAGAAAAAAGGAAAAATTTATTTTTTCTTTTCCCAGTATGCCTAAACTCAATTTTGCAAAACTTCAGTTTTAAATTAAAGAAAATAATTTTCGCCTTCACTATTTTGATATTATTTCTAACATATAGGATAAACTAAGCTTTGTGACCACCACTGGAGCAGCCTCTAAATGACCCGCTTGATTAAATGGCCCGTCTCTTCCGTCGCGCGAAAACAAATTGTCGCCTGCACCGGTTTGCTCATCTTGGGCTTTGTCCTGACCCACCTCGCCGGGAACATGCTCATTTTCCTCGGACCCGACACCTTCAACGCATACGCCGCCAAATTAGCCTCTCTCAGACCACTGCTGTCCTTCTTTGAATTCGGACTTATCATCTTAGCCTTAATTCATATCATCACCACTTTGAGCCTGGTCCTGGAAAATCGCAAAGCACGCGGCACTGCCTACTCCATCTCTAAAGCGGTCGCACCCAGCCTCATCGGCGCCAAGTGGATGCCCATCACCGGACCCATTATCCTCATCTTCGTCCTTTTCCATCTGTGGGATTTCACCTTCGCCGAACATGGCGTTCGCAACCTGGTCCATAACCGGGACTTAGGACTCTATGGCGTCGTTTATAATGCCTTCGGCGATCCGCTCCACGCCGCTATTTATATCCTCGCTCTAAGCGCCCTGGCTGTCCACCTCACCCACGCCATCCAAAGCGCCCTCCAAACTTTTGGTCTCAATTCCAACAAATCCTTCCCCTACTTAAAAAAAATCAGCGTCTTAGTGGGTATTGTCGTGGCCCTGGCGTACATCATAATTCCGGTTTCAGTATTATGTAATTTCATTAAACCCTAAGGATTCATTATGTCCGTTGTCCTTGATGCTAAAATCCCTCCCGGCCCCCTCCCGGAAAAATGGGACCGATATAAAAATAAATGTAAGCTCGTCAGTCCCGCCAACAAAAGAAAATACACCCTCCTGATTGTCGGCACAGGACTCGCCGGCGCCTCCGCCGCCGCCACCCTCGCCGAATTAGGCTACCAAATCAAAATATTCTGCCTCAACGACTCTCCCCGCCGCGCCCACTCCATCACCGCCCAGGGCGGGATCAACGCCGCCAAAAACTACCCCAACGACGGCGACAGCATCGAACGACTCTTCTACGACACCATCAAAGGCGGAGATTTCCGCGCCCGTGAAGCAAACACCTACCGCATGGCCCAAATCAGCAACCTCATCATCGACCAGTGCGTCGCCCAGGGCGTCCCCTTCGCCCGCGAATACAGCGGCTACCTCGACAACCGATCCTTTGGCGGCGCCCAGGTCTCACGAACCTTCTACGCCCGAGGACAAACCGGACAACAACTACTCCTCGGCGCCTATTCCGCCCTCATGCGCCAGGTTCACGCCGGCAATGTCGAAATCCACACCCGCTGCGAACTCCAGGACCTCGTCATCATCGACGACCACGCCAAAGGAATTATCACACGAAACCTCTTCTCCGGAAATATCCAATCCCACGCCGGAGACGCCGTCATCCTCGCCACCGGGGGATACGCCAACGTCTTTTTCCTCTCCACCAGCGCCACCTCCTGCAACATCTCCGCCGCCTGGAAAGCACACAAAAAAGGCGCCCTCTTCGCCAATCCCTCATTCATTCAAATCCACCCCACCTGCATCCCCGTCCACGGCGATTACCAGTCAAAACTTACCCTCATGAGCGAATCACTACGCAACGACGGACGTATCTGGGTCCCCGTCAACGGCGGCGATAACCGACCTCCCAACGACATCCCCGAACTCGAACGCGATTACTACCTCGAACGAAAATACCCCGCCTTCGGCAATCTCATGCCTCGCGACATCGCCTCCCGCGCCGCCAAAGAAGTCTGCGACCAAGGCAAAGGCGTCGGACCCACCGGACGAGCCGTTTACCTCGATTTCGCCGACGCCCAAAAAAGACTCGGACCCAACATCCTCGAAGAACGATACGGTAACTTGTTCGATATGTACCAAAGAATTATCGATCAAAATCCCCACCAACAACCCATGATGATCTACCCCGCCGCCCACTATTCCATGGGCGGATTATGGGTCGATTACAACCTCATGACCACCATCCCCGGACTCTTCGCCATCGGCGAAGTCAACTTCTCCGATCACGGCGCCAACCGACTCGGAGCCAGCGCCCTCATGCAGGGACTCGCCGACGGCTATTTCATCCTCCCCTGCACCATCGCCGGATACCTCGCCGAACAATCACCGGACGCCTTTAACACCGAACAGCCCCAATTCAAAGAAGCCCAAGACGCTGTTGACAAAAAAATCAAAAAAATCCTCACCATAAAAGGCAAACGCACCCCCAACCAAATCCATCGCGAATTAGGCGCCTTGCTCTGGGACCACTGTGGCTTGACCCGATCCAAAACCGGACTCCGCCAGGCACAAAAACAAATCCCACCCCTCCGCAACGAATTCTGGAAAAATGTCAACGTCCCCGGCGCCCCCGATGATTTCAACCAAACCCTCGAAAAAGCCCTCCGCACCGCCGATTACCTCGAATTCGCCCAACTAATGATACACGACGCCCTCGATCGCAGCGAATCCTGCGGCGCCCACTTCCGCCAGGAACATCAAACCCCCGCCGGCGAAGCCCAACGAAACGACGAAAAATTCTGCTATGTCGCCGCCTGGCAATTCCAGGGCGTCACCAAAGATCACCTCCTGCATAAAGAACCGCTAAAATTTGAGCATGTCTCTCTGACTCAAAGAGAATACTAAAAAATGGCCGAAAAAATCAACCTAACCTTAAAAATCTGGCGCCAGAAAAACCGCCAATCAACCGGAAACTTCCACGAATACCACGCCCGCCAAATCGACACCGACATGTCTTTTCTGGATATGCTCGAAAGGGTCAATGAAGATTTAATTACCAACGGCAAAGAACCCGTCGCCTTCGACAAAGACTGCCTCGAAGGCATCTGCGGCAGTTGCGGCGCCGTCGTCAACGGACAACCCAACGGCCCCGTCCGAGGCATCACCCTCTGCCAACTCCACATGCGCCATTTCCAAAACAACGACGTCCTTGTCATCGAACCCTTCCGCTCCCGCGCCTTCCCCATTATCAAAGACCTCGTCACCGACCGCCAGGCCCTCGACCACATCATCG
>Ga0272441_10014224_pt1 | contig 11330 bp, 7 predicted proteins | sample SSMProp6N_FD_193582 | JGI IMG/M metagenome (GOLD analysis project Ga0272441, IMG submission 193582) | Marine sediment archaeal communities from Little Sippewissett salt marsh, Falmouth, MA, United States - SSM-Prop-6N | ecosystem: Environmental > Aquatic > Marine > Wetlands > Sediment ... | reverse complement strand
AGGGCACTAAGCGCTTCGGTCTGGATGGCGGGGAATCACTCATTCCGGCACTGGAACAGATCATCAAGCGCGGCGGCCAGATGGGTTTGAAGGAAATTGTCTTCGGCATGGCCCATCGCGGTCGGCTGAACGTCCTCTCCCAGGTCATGGCCAAGCCGCATCGGGCGATCTTTAACGAGTTCAAGGGCGGCTCCTTCACGCCTGATGAAGTGGAAGGCTCGGGCGACGTCAAATACCATCTCGGGGCTTCGTCCGATCGTGAATTCGATGGCAATGCGGTACACATGTCGCTGACCGCCAATCCCTCGCATCTCGAAATCGTCGATCCCGTGGTGATGGGCAAGGCACGCGCCAAGCAGGATCTTCTGGCCGGCACGCCACGCGAGGAAATCATTCCGCTGGAAAAGCGCGTGCAGGTTCTTCCGCTGCTGTTGCATGGCGATGCCGCCTTTGCCGGTCAGGGCGTCGTTGCGGAATGCCTCGGCCTGTCGGGTCTGCGTGGCCATCGCGTTGCCGGAACCTTGCATTTCATCATCAACAACCAGATCGGCTTCACCACCAATCCGCGTTTTTCGCGCTCCTCGCCCTATCCTTCTGACGTGGCGAAAATGATCGAGGCGCCGATCTTCCATGTCAATGCCGATGATCCGGAGGCCGTCGTCTACGCCGCCAAGGTTGCGATCGAATTTCGCATGACCTTCCACAAGCCGGTGGTCATCGACATGTTCTGCTATCGCCGCTTCGGCCACAATGAAGGCGATGAACCGGCCTTCACGCAGCCGATCATGTACAAGCGCATCCGTGAGCATCCGACCGCCGTGCAGATCTATGGCGACAAGCTGATCAGGGAAGGTCTGCTCAGCAAGGCCGAAATGGAGACCATGCAAGCCGATTGGCGGGCCCATCTGGAACAGGAATTCGAGGTCGGGCACACCTACAAGCCGAACAAGGCCGATTGGCTCGATGGTGTGTGGTCGGGCCTGCGGGTTGCCGACAACGAGGACGAGAAGCGCCGTGGCAAGACCGCCATGCCCTTGAAGAGCCTCAAGGAACTTGGCCGCAAGCTTGTCGAGATCCCGCCGGATTTCAATGCTCACCGCACCGCAAGACGCTTCATGCAAAATCGCGCCAAGGCCATCGAGACCGGTGAGGGTATCGACTGGGCAACGGCCGAGGCCCTGGCCTTCGGATCACTGCTTGTCGACAATCATCCGGTCCGCCTGTCCGGCCAGGATGCCGAGCGTGGCACCTTCTCTCAACGTCACTCGGTTCTCTACGATCAGGACACCGAGGCGCGTTACATTCCGCTCAACAACCTGGCCAAGGGACAGGCCTATTACGAAGTCATCAATTCGATGCTGTCGGAAGAGGCGGTGCTTGGTTTCGAATATGGCTATTCGCTCGCCGAACCGAACGCACTGACACTGTGGGAAGCGCAGTTCGGCGATTTCGCCAATGGCGCGCAGGTGGTTTTCGATCAGTTCATTTCCTCCGGTGAACGCAAATGGCTGCGCATGTCGGGACTCGTATGCCTGCTGCCGCATGGCTATGAAGGCCAGGGCCCCGAGCACTCCTCGGCACGGCTCGAACGGTTCTTGCAGCTGTGCGCCGAAGACAACATGCAGGTGGCCAATGTCACGACACCGGCCAATTACTTTCACATCCTGCGCCGGCAGATGAAACGTGATTTCCGCAAACCCCTGATCCTGATGACCCCGAAATCCCTGTTGCGCCACAAGCGCGCCGTGTCGCATCTGTCCGACATGGCCGGAGAGTCATCCTTTCACCGTCTTCTCTGGGACGACGCGGAAATGCTCAAGGATCAGGAAATCAAGTTGCAGAAGGACGCCAAGATCCGCCGTGTCGTCATGTGCACCGGCAAGGTCTATTACGATCTTTACGAGGAGCGCGAAAAACGCGGCATCGACGATATCTATCTGCTGCGGCTGGAACAGCTCTATCCGTTCCCGGCCAAGGCATTGATCAACGAGCTTTGCCGGTTCCGCAACGCCGAGATGGTATGGTGCCAGGAAGAGCCGAAAAACATGGGCGCCTGGTCCTTCATCGAGCCTTATGTGGAATGGGTGCTCGCCCATATCGATGCCAGATGCGAGCGTACGCGCTATACGGGCCGCCCGGCGGCGGCCTCACCGGCAACCGGACTGATGTCCAAGCATCTGGAACAGCTGCGACTGTTCCTCGATGACGCGCTCGGCGGCTGAGGTTCAAGGGATTTTCCTTTTTGCATTTCCATCATGATTGCTAACCGGACGACAGACAATGGCTACAGAAATTCGCGTACCGACACTTGGCGAATCCGTTTCCGAAGCGACGATCGGCACCTGGTTCAAGAAAGCCGGTGATCCGGTCAGGGCGGACGAACCCGTCGTCGAACTGGAAACCGACAAGGTAACCCTCGAGGTGCCGGCGCCCGCTGCCGGTGTGCTGGCCGAAATCGCGGCACAATCGGGCGAGACGGTCGAGGTCGATGCGCTTCTCGGCATGATTGCCGAGGCTGCGGAAACGCCTGCCGGCAATGCCGAGACGGCTCCGCAGCCAGCCGCCGGCGAACCGCCTGCCGCAGAAAAACCTGCCCCTGACAAACCGGCACCCTCCGGAAAACTCGTCGAGATCGTCGTGCCTTCGGGAGGTGAATCGGTCACCGAGGCAACGGTCGGTGACGTTTACAAGGCCGTTGGCGACAGTGTTGCGACAGACGAAATGCTCCTGGAGCTGGAGACGGACAAGGCAGCCCAGGAGGTGCCATCGCCGGTCTCGGGCGTGATCCGGGAATTGCTGGTCAAATCCGGTGACGATGTCGAGGTCGGCGCGCTCCTGATGAAGATCGAAGAGGGCGCCAGCACCGGCACGGGGGCGCAAGCCGCCGCGAGCGAGGCGACAGACGCACAGCCGGCATCGGCGGCCTCGTCCATGCCGCCGGCACCATCGGCGCAAAAGATGATGGCCGAGAACGATCTCGCATCCGGCCAGATTGCCGGTTCGGGAAAGCGTGGACAGGTGCTCAAAGGCGATGTCATCGAAACCCTTTCCGCAACGGCGAGGGCAACCGCCCCGCAAGCGGCGCCGATCTCGCCGACGGTTGCGACCGTCGCCAGAGCACCGTCGGCCGTGGCCGACGAAGCCCGTGAAGAGCGCGTCAAGATGACGAGGCTGCGCCAGACCATCGCCCGGCGCCTGAAGGACGCGCAGAATACCGCAGCGATGCTGACGACCTATAACGAGGTCGACATGAGTGCCGTCATGGATCTTCGCGCACGCTACAAGGAGCTTTTCGAGAAGAAGCACGGCGTCAAGCTTGGCTTCATGGGCTTCTTCACGAAAGCGGTTTGCCATGCCCTGAGAGAAATCCCGGCGGTCAACGCCGAGATCGACGGAACCGATATCATCTACAAGAATTACGCCCATATCGGCGTTGCCGTCGGCACCGACAAGGGGCTCGTCGTGCCGGTGGTGCGCGACGCCGACCAGATGAGCATTGCGGATATCGAGAAGGAAATCAGCCGTCTCGGCCGCGCCGCGCGTGACGGTGAACTGACCATGACCGACATGCAGGGCGGCACGTTCACACTGTCAAACGGCGGTGTCTATGGTTCCCTGATGTCATCGCCAATCCTCAATGCGCCGCAATCGGGCATTCTTGGCATGCACAAGATCCAGGAGCGTCCGGTTGCTGTTGCCGGCCAGGTCGTCATCCGCCCGATGATGTATCTGGCGCTGTCCTACGATCACCGCATCGTTGACGGCAAGGAAGCCGTTACCTTCCTCGTGCGTGTCAAGGAAAGCCTTGAGGATCCCGAAAGACTGGTGCTGGATCTTTAGCAAGCAACGGCAACAAAACGAGAGGAAACAGTGGATGACCCATGATGTCGTCATCATCGGCTCCGGCCCCGGCGGTTACGTGTGCGCGATCAAGGCCGCCCAATTGGGTTTGAAAGTGGCGGTCGTGGAAAAGAACCCGACTTTTGGCGGCACCTGTCTGAATATCGGCTGTATTCCGTCCAAGGCGCTTTTGCACGCCTCTGAGGTCTTCCATCAGGCGGGGCATGTTATGGCCGATCTTGGCGTGATGACCGAGACGCCGAAGCTCGATCTGAAAAAGATGATGGGGCACAAGGACGCCGTCGTCAAAGCCAATGTCGACGGCGTTCAGTTTCTCTTCAAGAAGAACAAGATCGACAGTTTCATCGGTACCGGCGCGATTGCGGGTCCCGGACGGGTGAGCGTGACCGACAAGGACGGCGGCAGGCGCGAACTGGAAACAAAAAACATCGTGATCGCCACCGGCTCGGACGTTGCCGGCATTCCCGGCGTCGCGGTCGAAATCGACGAGAAGGTGATTGTTTCGTCGACCGGCGCCCTTGAACTGGAAACGGTCCCGCAGACCATGGTGGTGGTCGGCGGCGGCGTGATTGGCCTGGAACTGGGCTCGGTATGGTCGCGGCTTGGCGCAAAAGTCACCGTGGTGGAATATCTCGACACGATCCTGGGCGGCATGGACGGCGAGGTGTCCCGGCAGTTCCAGCGCATGCTCGGCAAACAGGGTTTCAGTTTCAAGCTGGGCGCGAAAGTCACCGCTGTCGAAAAATCAGGCTCGGGCGCCACCGTAACCTTCGAACCCGTCAAGGGTGGCGCGCGTGAAACGCTCAGCGCGGACGTGGTGCTGGTGGCCACCGGGCGCAAACCCTTCACGCAAGGCCTGGGTCTGGAAGCCGCCGGCATCAGCACCGACAAGCAGGGCCGTATCGAAATCGACGCTCATTTCATGACGAATGTGCCCGGAATCTATGCGATCGGCGATGTCGTGCGGGGTCCGATGCTGGCGCACAAGGCCGAAGATGAAGGCGTGGCCGTTGCCGAAATCCTGGCCGGTCAGGCCGGGCACGTGAATTACAAGGTCATTCCGAGTGTCGTCTATACCGAGCCTGAAATCGCTTCCGTCGGCATCACCGAGGAAGAGGCAAGGGCCGAAGGGATCGATTACCGGGTCGGCAAGTTTCCTTTCACCGCCAATGGCCGTGCGCGTGCCATGCTGGCCACCGACGGTTTCGTCAAGATCATCGCCGACAAGGCCTCAGACCGGGTTCTCGGTGTACATATTGTTGGAGCGGGCGCCGGGGATCTCATTCACGAGGCCGCAGTCCTGATGGAATTCGGCGGCTCGTCGGAAGACCTTGCCCGCACCTGTCATGCCCATCCGACCATGTCCGAGGCGGTGCGGGAAGCGGCTTTTGCCACCTTCGCAAAACCGATCCATCTTTGAATCGCACCCGGTACCGAAACAGATCTCGCTGGCCGGTTCCGGCAAACGGGAAACCCGGCATGAAAAAGCCCGGCGCGTTTGACGGCCGGGCTTCATGTCGCACGTTTTTGTCTGCGCTTTTCTGCCGCCCGACCGCCTTCACAGAAAACGGGCCGGTCTGGCGGAAGTCCTACGACAGATAGGGCAGGAGCCAGAGATCGGTCTTGACCTCGGCGACTTCGACTTTCTTTTCCACAACCGGCACTTCGGCCATGGTCATTTCCGATTTACTCCAGTTACACTGAGCTGATGCCACGCCCGTGCTGGCGGCCAGGCCACCAGCAGCAAGACCGATTGCGAGAAGCAATGCACTTGTCTTCATCTGCTTTCCTCTCAAGTTTCACTAGCCAACAAGATGACAATAGGGCAGTACCGGCCCCTCGGCAATACTCTCGCTGTGGCGAAAACAGTCACGCATTTCAAAACAGCCGCCACCAATCCTTGGCTTCGAGCCAAATTCGGCAAGATCAGGCGATCGTCTGGCCGGTCTTTTCCCAGTCGGCCAGGAATTGCGCCAACCCCTTGTCGGTCAGCGGATGTCTGACCAGTGCCTTCAGGGTTGCCGGCGGGACCGTTGCCACATCGGCCCCGATCAGCGCTGCATTTTTCACGTGATTCACCGTACGAATGGAGGCCGCCAGAATTTCCGTCTCGAAGGCGTAATTGTCGTAGATCTGGCGAATTTCGCGAATCAGATCCATGCCATCGACGCCGGTATCGTCAATGCGGCCAATGAATGGCGAAATGAATGTCGCCCCAGCCTTGGCGGCCAAGAGGGCCTGTGCTGCGGAAAAACACAAGGTTACATTCGTCTTGTGCCCATCCGACACGAGATGACGGCACGCTTTCAGACCGTCCATGGTAAGTGGCAGCTTGATGCAGATATTGTCGGCAATCCTTGCCAGGATCTGCGCTTCGCGCATCATCTCTTCATAGACCGTGGCTGTGACTTCCGCCGATACCGGCCCCTCGACGATCGCGCAGATCTCTTTCGTCACGTCCGTAATGTCACGGCCGGATTTGAGGATCAGTGACGGATTGGTGGTCACGCCGTCGAGAAGGCCAAGATCGTTCAATTCGCGAATTTCGGCCGTGTCTGCGGTATCGACAAAAAATTTCATGGTGCTCTCCTCGTTCACTTGGCAAACCGTCATTCAGCCAGCGCGACTGAATTTGGCGGGGCCTGCGGGCCACCGGCCTGAGGCTTGCCCAATTGATTGACCAGTTTGACCGGCCAAATTGACTGGCCGGTGATCTTGCGGTCATTGTCATTTTTGTTCCCTTTATCCGAAACAACCGCCAAGGTCACGGGTCATGAGCAACGATTCGCTGCCGTTCGATCATGGCCAGGGCCGGGATCCGACGCATGCTGCCATGCCATCGCCGCAAACGGCTGGCGCCGTGGTGCCCGTCCTCGTGCCCATGCCGGCCGAGCAGGCCTACAGCTATGCCGTGAGCGAGCACATCAGCGTTCAGCCAGGTAGCATCGTGCAGGTACCGCTCGGACCGCGAAAGGTGGCCGGCGTCGTGTGGGACGGCACCGCCGGCGCGATCGACCCGAAAAAGCTGCGCCCGATCGAGAAGTGTTTCGATTGTCCGCCCTTGTCATCGACCATGCGCCGCTTCATCGATTGGGTCGCCCATTATACCATGTCCCCGCCCGGCCTCGTCGCCCGCATGGCATTGCGTGCGCCGGCAGGCTTCGATCCGGAGCCTTGTATCGAGGGTTTGCGGCTCACCGGGAAAGAACCGGCGCGATTGACCGAACCGCGTCGTCGCGTGCTGGAACTGGCACGCGAACTGCCCAGCTGGACCCGCAGCGGCCTGGCCCATGCTGCCGGCGTTTCCGCCGGGGTCATCAATGGACTGACCGCACAGGGAGTTTTCGAACCGGTCGGCATTGCGCCGCAACCGATCGTGCCCTTGCCGGATCCCGCCTTTGGCAAGCCGGATTTTTCCGGTGAGCAGGAGACCGCAGCCAATGGCTTGTCGGCTCTCGTGCGCTCAGCGCGCTATCAGGTGACACTGATCGATGGCGTCACCGGATCGGGCAAGACGGAGGTTTATTTCGAGGCCGTCGCCGAGGCGTTACGGCAAGACCGGCAGGTGCTCATCCTGTTGCCGGAAATCGCACTGACCAGCCAGTTCATCACGCGTTTCGAGGATCGCTTCGGCGCAAGGCCGGCCGAATGGCATTCCGATACGCCACCACGATCGCGCGCAAAAATCTGGCGCCAGGCTGCACTTGGCCAGATCAGGGTCGTCGTGGGCGCGCGTTCAGCGCTTTTTCTGCCCTTCCGCGACCTTGGACTGATGGTCGTCGATGAAGAGCATGATCCGGCCTACAAGCAGGAAGACCGGGTTTTCTATCACGCCCGCGACATGGCGATTGTCCGCGCCCGCCTGGAAAACAGTCCGATCGTTCTGGCCTCGGCAACGCCGTCGATCGAAAGCAGGGTCAATGCCGATCAGGGCCGCTACAGCCGTATCACGCTCGAGGGCCGTTATGGCGAAGCCGTCCTGCCCGATCTCTCGCTGATCGATATGCGCCGTGAGCCGCCTGCGCGCGGTGGTTTTCTCTCCCCGCGTCTGATCAAGGCCGTTGGCGACACCATCGAAAGGGGCGAACAGGCACTCCTGTTTCTCAACCGGCGCGGCTATGCACCCCTCACCCTGTGCCGGGTTTGCGGGCACCGTTTCCAATGCCCGGATTGTTCAAGCTGGCTCGTCGAACATCGCTTGCGCGCAATGCTGCAATGCCACCATTGCGGCCATAGCGAACCGACACCGCAGTCCTGCCCGTCCTGCGGCACATTTGATCATCTGGTCGCCTGTGGACCGGGTGTCGAACGCATTGCCGAGGAGGCGGAAAAACATTTCCCCGATGCCCGCATCATCGTTCTGTCGTCCGATGTGCTGAGTGGCGTGAAACAGCTGCGACTGGAATTGCAGGCCATCGCCGATGGTCAGGCCAATATCGTCATCGGGACGCAGCTGGTTGCCAAGGGGCACAATTTTCCGCTGATGACGCTGGTCGGCGTGGTGGACGCCGATCTCGGCCTTTCCAATGGCGACCCGCGCGCGGCCGAACGGACCTTCCAGTTGCTGTCCCAGGTTACCGGACGGGCGGGGCGCTTCGGCCACAAGAGCGAGGGTCTGATCCAGACCTATCAGCCGGATCATCCGGTCATGCAGGCCATCGTTTCGGGTGATCGCGAGGCCTTTTACGCGCGTGAAATCATCGAGCGCGAACGCGCCATGCTGCCGCCCTTCGGCCGTCTTGCGGCCCTTGTCATATCCGCCGCAAGCCGGAGCGAAGCCGAAAACCATGCCAGGGCGATCAAGGCAGCGGCCTTGCGGCTCGGCGCACGCGCCGGCCCGATCGTCATGCATGGACCGGCCGAGGCGCCACTTGCCATCATTCGCGCACGCTACCGGTTTCGTCTTCTCGTTCATGCCCCGCGCAATGCGAGCATTCAGGCCTATCTCGGCGAGATCCTGAAGACCACGCCAAAACCACGCGGATCGGTTCGCGTCCAGATCGACATCGATCCGCAAAGCTTTCTGTAACGCCATCGGCGATTTTTCAGTTCGCTGGCGTTTTGAATCTGACACTGGATCCTGGCCGAGATGCCGCCTGTTATCAAATGTCAGATGGGTTTCACAGGGAAAGGCAATTACGATGATTGAATTCACACTGCCCGCGACAATGCAGGAATGGCTTGCCTTTTGCAGCGCGGCCATCACCTTTGTCTTCGGGGTGCTGCTGTTGCTGGCGCCACGCCTGTCGCTCCGGATCCTGCGGCTTCAGACGCTGCCCGACCACCCCGAAGCCCTGTCCGAGGCAAGAGGCACCATGGCCGGATTTTATCTTGGACTCGGGCTGTGCACCCTTCTGCTGGCCCAGCCCTTGCTCTATCTTGCACTTGGCGCAAGCTGGGCATTCACCGCGCTGGGACGATTTGTCTCCATTCTTGCCGACCGCGGCAACACGGCCTTCAACTGGGGCTCGCTGATTTTCGAATGTCTCCTGGCCGCCTTTCCGCTGCTTTACATATTCGGATGAAACGCCGCTGCCGTGATGGCGCATGCCTGTCAATCCCGCTGCCGGCAGGCGCTTTCGAGCATGGACAAGCGATGGAATTGAACGATAACATCGCCCGTGCAGCGCGTTTGAAATCTGCAGATGAAATCGCGATGCGGTGAAGCAAATGGCGCAACCGCATCAGAGGGTGAGGTTTTCTGCCTGAAATAGCGGTGGCGAGCGTGTTGCGGTGCCAAACTTCCTATGCTAGACGACCGCAGAATTTCTGCAAAAGACGGATGGAAGTTCGCAGTCAAGTTCTTGTAGCTTCTGCATTATCTTCAAGGTATTGAGCGCATTCAAGGCTCTCGGATGCGGTTTGTCCTGAGAGCGGTCTTCAAGAGAACAGGGTATCGTGAACGATAATTCTCATCTGATTTCCGGCGTTGCCGAACGTTATGCGAGTTCCCTGTTCGAACTGGCACTGGAGCTCGATCAGGTCGACGCCGTATCCACCGATCTCGACAGGTTCGAGGCGTTGATCCATGACAGCGACGATCTGAAGCGATTGATCAGCAGTCCCGTTTTTTCCGGCGAGGACCAGATGCGCACGATCGGCGCGATCGCCCGCAAGGCGAACATGTCGGAGCTCGTTGCCAATTTCCTGCAGGTTGTCGCACGCAATCGCCGTCTGTTTGCCTTGCCGTCGATCATCAGGGGTTACCGGGCTCTGGCGGCCCGCCATCGTGGTGAAATGGTCGCCGAAGTCATCTCGGCGCATGCGCTGTCAGAGGCGCAGGAGACGGATCTGATCGGCACATTGTCCGGCCTGGTCGGGCAGAAGGTCACGATGAAAATCACCGTCGATCCATCGATACTCGGCGGTCTGATCGTCAGGCTGGGTTCGCGGCAGATCGATACATCACTCAAAACCAAACTTTCTTCGCTCAAGCTCACGCTGAAAGAGGTCGGCTAATGGATATCCGCGCTGCGGAAATTTCCGCAATCATCAAGGATCAAATCAAGAATTTCGGCAAGGAAGCGGAAGTTTCCGAAGTCGGACAGGTGTTGTCTGTCGGTGACGGTATTGCCCGTGTCTACGGGCTCGACAATGTCCAGGCCGGCGAAATGGTCGAGTTTCCCGGTGGCGTGCGCGGCATGGCGCTGAACCTCGAATCCGACAATGTCGGCGTCGTTATTTTCGGCCCTGACCGCGGCATCAGTGAGGGCGACGTGGTCAAGCGGACCGGTGCCATCGTCGATGTGCCCGTCGGAAAGGAATTGCTCGGGCGTGTCGTGGATGCGCTGGGCAACCCGATCGACGGCAAGGGTCCGATCAAGACGAGCGAACGGCGCCGCGTCGACGTCAAGGCGCCCGGCATCATTCCGCGTCTGTCGGTGCATGAGCCGATGTCGACGGGTCTCAAGGCCATCGATGCGCTGATCCCGATCGGACGCGGACAGCGTGAACTGGTGATCGGCGACCGGCAGACCGGCAAGACCGCGATCATTCTCGACACATTTCTCAACCAGAAATCCGTTCAGGACAACGGGCCTGAAGAAGACAAGCTTTATTGTGTCTATGTCGCCGTCGGTCAGAAACGTTCGACGGTAGCGCAATTCGTCAAGGTGCTCGAGGAACGCGGGGCGCTGCCCTATTCGATCATCATCGCGGCCACCGCCTCCGACCCGGCGCCGATGCAGTTCCTGGCGCCCTTTGCAGGCTGCACCATGGGCGAATATTTCCGCGACAATGGCATGCATGCCCTGATCGGTTATGACGATCTTTCCAAACAGGCTGTCGCCTATCGCCAGATGTCCCTGCTGCTGCGTCGTCCTCCGGGTCGTGAAGCTTATCCGGGTGACGTTTTCTATCTGCACTCGCGGCTGCTCGAGCGTGCCGCCAAGCTGAACAAGGACTATGGATCAGGCTCGCTGACGGCGTTGCCGGTGATCGAGACGCAGGCCAACGACGTCTCCTCCTAT
>Ga0272441_10014223_pt1 | contig 11330 bp, 10 predicted proteins | sample SSMProp6N_FD_193582 | JGI IMG/M metagenome (GOLD analysis project Ga0272441, IMG submission 193582) | Marine sediment archaeal communities from Little Sippewissett salt marsh, Falmouth, MA, United States - SSM-Prop-6N | ecosystem: Environmental > Aquatic > Marine > Wetlands > Sediment ... | reverse complement strand
ATACCCATCACTACCTCCGCTGAGAATTCAACTCTCTCGTGGACAAGCTCTTGCCAGTTCCAATAACCATGTCTGTTAACATTTTTACATCCTGTCCAAGAAAGCGAAACTAAAGTCTATGGACATCATTGTACCGTCCTGAGCCAGGCTGAAAAAAATCACGGCCCCAGGAGGTCTATCCGCCGTGGAAGGTCATCGAAAGCCACTTCAAGCATGGTGTAACGCCACTCGCCTGCGATCCTGTCTGCAACGACATGCAGTGTTCCATCCCGCTCAGCCCCTTTTAATGGAATCGCCAGACTCGCTTCCCCGGTTGGTCCGTTTACATTGATCGATCCCTGTACAAATAATCCGGCTTTGATTGGTTCTCCCAGAACCTCGATAACTTCCGGGTTTTTGAGAGCGCGGTCCATGGCATACTCGTACACCTCACTCGAACGAACAGCACCTGTTACAACACCTGCTATTCCACCTGCGAAGACCGATACCAACAATACACAAATACACGAAAATACCCCCAGCCCCAGGACGATCCAGAGTATGATCTTTCCAGTATTGGATTTGTTTTCTACCACTTCTGATCCCATTTGAATCTACCTCCAGAATTTATTTTTGCCATGCAGAACCTTACCATAAACCTGGCATCAAACGCCAGCGCACGTTTTCGGCATACTCCCTGTATCCGGGAAGCTCGTTAAACAAATCCCGGTCTTCCCATGCGGTACGGAGAATAAAAAGAGCGGATTCAATCAGCGCAGGAAGCACCGTCCAGAGAGAATTGAGAAGCAGCGCACTGCCTATCGAAAAAAGGATTGTGCCAAGATAGCCCGGATGGCGGACAAATCGGTACGGCCCGGTCGTTATAACTTTCTGGCCGCGATCCTCCTGCATCCGCACCACCATGGAAAAATACGCGTTTGCTGTCATTCCCCACGTGACCAGTGCCTGTCCACCTATGGAAAGAAGCAAGCCCAACCACTGCCAGAGTGGAGCAACATCCGACCAGCCAAGTCGATAATCGAAGCCAGCCACCAGGTATTTTCCCATGGTGACAACTCCAATTATCCCGAGCACAACCATATCCCAGCCCTTGACATCCTTGCGCCGTTGGGCACGTTCGATCAACAGGTCGGGGCTGCGTGGAATAATCAGGATTGCCACTGCTGCAACCCAAAGCCCATAGACGGCTACGAGTCCCCACCCTGCGAGCCAATTTATGGTTTTTGCTGGAAGAAACAACAGAAGCGCAACGGAAATCGTTCCGAACACCTCACGAATTCCCCAGCGCAAGAGCCCCTTTTTCTTCTCAGCCGTAAGTTCTGCAGCCCTCTTTAACTCTGAATTCTTTTCAGACATCATCATAGCATTTCTCCAGCAATCATGTCTGTACCCACATTACCGGTACAGCATTTTTAGAATACACATTTATGCTACTTCTTCATGTCTGAAAATGCCTGACCCACCGCTGACAGATAACGAGGTTTATGCTAATTCTCCAATGTGTGCATGTAATCCCAATCCCAGAGCCAGAACGCAAGCGCTTTCCATTCCCCCCAGGTTTCAAAACGCTCAAGGACATGTTTTTCGCCTACCGGCTCCCCATCATACCATTCCACAGACACCAGCTTCTTCGCCCATGAGTCCACCGGTATTCGATCATACATGCCCAAAAGGAGCAGAAGATAAGCGGCTGCATATCCGCCCACACCCTTGATAGCCCGCAGGAATTTATAAAGCTCATCAACAGGAAGCTGATTCTGTTTTAACGCTTCAAGGTCCAATTCACCTTTATCCACCTTTTCTGCAAGTTGATATATGTATGGAGATCTATACCCAAGTCGTGCTTTTTCCCGCAGTTCCTTTTCCGATGTTTTTGCCAGGCGCTGGGGTGTAGGAAAAGTTTTCCTAACTCCACCTTCTTTCATTTGTTCACTGCCAGTTCCACCAGCTGGTTCACCATACAAATCCACCAGCGCAGAAACCATCCGCTTTGTCCCTGCCCACGATGTATTCGTTGTCAGAATGGTTTTAACTAAATCCTCAAAGAGTGTTGGGGAGCGAAGCAGCCGCCCCTTTGCACGCTTACGAACATGCGCCAGTTTTGGCTCCTTTTCCGCAAGAGTGTAGAACGCCGAAAATTCTCTCTCCAGATCCAGCATCCAGCTCACCTGGTCCTGGAGATTCTTCTGATCTGAATCACTCAGATCCTCTCCAGTCCGAACCTTTACACCACCATCGACAGGTCGCATTTCTATGTTGGTTACAACGTCGCTGTGCAGACGCACGACAGTCTCCAACACCGGCTCCTCGTTAAACCGGAAGGGTGTCAGCTGATACCAGCCGTGGGAATATACAACGGAGAGAAAATCAAAAGGTGGAGCAGCAGAAAGGGTCAATTCATGCACAACAATCCCCTCCACAATCAGGAATTCCAAATATCGATACCGCTTGTTTCAACAACTCTTTAGAATAATACCGCATAACATGATAATCATGGTTGCAATTATACGATAACAAAGGTAGTATGAAAGAAGCTTGCTCTCTAACCTCACTTCAAATATCCGAATACTGTAAATAAAGGGGAATATCCATGAATACTCTTCTGGTATATCCAGAAATTCCGGAGACCTTCTGGAGTTTTAAACACGCTCTTCGATTTATCGGAAAAAGCGCATCACAGCCGCCTCTTGGCCTCGCAACCATTGCGTCGATGCTGCCAGACACCTGGCTCATGCACATGGTTGACATGAACGTCAGGCCTCTCAGGGATCGCCACTTGAAATGGGCAGACCTGGTGCTCGTCAGCGGTATGACGCTACAGCGAGATTCCGCCCGGGAAATTATCAAGCGCAGTAAAGAAGCGGGCTGCACCGTGATTGCAGGAGGTCCGCTCTTTACCCTGGAGCATGATAGCTTTGAGGAAGTGGATCACTTTGTTTTGAATGAAGCTGAATTAACCCTCCCTCCATTCCTTGAGGATTTCCAAATCGGACGGCCAGAGCATCTGTATACAACAGAATCGTTCTGCGACCTGACAACCTCACCTGTGCCGCGCTGGTCACTGATAGAACAGAACCGATATGCCACAATGGGTCTTCAGTTTTCTCGCGGCTGTCCGTTTGACTGTGAATTCTGCAATGTTACGACCCTTTTCGGACACAAACCCCGAACCAAATCTGCCGGCCAGATAATTCGCGAGCTCGATGAAATGTATGCTAGCGGCTGGCGCGGAAGTGCGTTTTTTGTCGATGACAACCTGATCGGCCATAAAAAAGCTCTCAAACAGGATCTGCTTCCAGCGCTGATTGAATGGCGAAAAGACAAGGTTGGCTATAGTTTCAATACACAGGCTTCGATCAACCTGGCGGATGATGAAGATCTGACACACGCCATGGTTGAGGCAGGTTTCCGTACGGTGTTTATTGGTGTCGAGACTCCAAGCGAAGAAAGCCTGGCGGAGTGCGGCAAGAAACATAACCTCCGCAGGGATCTGGTACAGGATATCAAGAAGCTTCAGCACGCCGGGCTGGAAGTTCAGGGCGGCTTTATCGTCGGTTTCGACAATGACACAACAACAATCTTCCAGCGCCAGATCGATTTTATTCAGAAAACCGGGATCGTGACTGCGATGGTTGGCATGCTGCAGGCCCCTGCCGGAACCAAATTATTTGACCGGCTGCGAAAAGCCGGGCGGCTGCTGGGCCAGATGAGTGGGGACAACGTGGATGGCTCGACCAATATCCTTCCACGCATGGGCCTCGATGCCCTGCATCAGGGTTACCAACATATTCTCGACAGTATTTACCAGCCCAAGCAGTATTATGAACGAGTCAAAACCTTCCTGCGCGAATATGAGCCGCCGCGTATACGCATCAGGCTTCCCTTTAAACAGATGGTCGAGAATACGCGCGCCCTTTTCCGTTCAATGATCCGGCTCGGCGTACTGGGAAAAGAACGTCTGGAGTACTGGAAACTGCTGGGGTGGACACTGCTTCGGAAACCGCGCCAGCTTCCTATCGCAGTCACCTTTGCGATATACGGGTATCACTTCCGGACGATTTGTTCACCGCAGGGATAATAACCCCCAAGAATAATGAGACTAATCCTGGCTTTCCACATTGCTTACTGGGAAAGCCAGTTTATTTTCCCCTGCTTCAATCATTGGATCTACGCAGAGCGCTTTGAGTTACGGCTCCCTTACACAGCGGTAGCTGTGGCGCGGGTTGCCGCCGGCCTTGAATGTTGTATTCACAAATCCATTGTAGCTGACAAAATACGCATCACGTTCATCGTACTCTTCCAACGCCCAATAATATACGGGAGCCAGGTCTGTCGACCACAGCGGTGATTCCTTATCCGGCCGTACAGCGCACTCCACCTGCGAATCATACTCCCCCTGATAAACACAACCAGCGTTTTCACCATGCCGCACAAGAGAAAGCACCAGCTCTTCCACAGTCGGCATGCGCCAGATATTGACAGGTTCTGTTTCCAATGCTGTTCCTTCTTCGTTGAGATATCGGCAGACATTGGTTGCGCTCATGTCCTCAGCAGCAGAAAACAACCTTTCCGGCTCATCATATCCATACCCCGGTTTTACCTCAAAGCCAATGGGAACCACCCCATATAATGCAATACTCTGCCACGAAGGATACCCTCCCCACGGCTGTTTGTTGTTCCAGCCCGGCCCCTCCGGTGCCCAAATTAGCGATACACCGTTTCCTTCGATCAGCCTTGCACTGCGATCACCGTCATCCTGTCGCGTTAGCACGATCGGAAGCATCGCTGCCGACACACCTATCGCAAGCAGCATCGGGATTCCCAGTGCGAGGGCAAGCCTGGGATCGCGGCGCCACCAGGTGCCATACCGCACTGTAAACACGCCTCGCTTTTTCTGACGGCCATCGATCAGGAACAGAACACCCATCAATATAACAGGCACACAAAGCAGGGTGCCTGCAAGGTCACGGCCAATTGTCAGTTTTCCATCCGTGAAGTCAATATCCAGAAAGAATAAGGAAAAGGCGGTTCCAACCAGGATAAGCAGCCAGCCGCCAACTCGCGGCCAGCGAACTGCAAGCAAGGTAAAAACCAGGAAACCTGCTCCCGGAACAAGATAGGGGAGACGGTTGTACCAGGCCCCCCACCATCCCTCATGGTACATCTCTCCAAAGCTCCAATACATCCAGAAAGACGTGATCGTAGTCATGAGAACAGCTGCTATCCACCCCGCTGTTCGATGTTTTTTTACCTCTTCACTTTTTTCCAAACCCAAGGCCTCCAACGGTTTTCCAGCCTTAACCAATCTACAAACTGCCTGTCCTGCTCACCTAATCGCCTACAGTAATTGTACATGTCCCCCAGGACGGGAAGCTGAAGGTGAGGTCAGCTGAAAAATCGCCGCTGATTGTCTCTGCATCATCAAGGACAAATCTTGCTGCCCACTCAAGTGTCGGCCGCGAATCGGTCGGCCAGACTACATTCACAGAACCGCTGTCCACTGGTGATATGTAGAGTTTTTCATAATAGTACACCGTACCATGGTAATCATAGTATGGGAAATAGTTCTTCACAAAATGAAAATCATAGCCGCCTGGCCAATAGGTTACCGAACGGACAAGGTTGGGATACATCCCGTTATCATCCCGCAGTGTTACATAGAACACTTTGTCATCATGGTAATGCGAAACTTCACGGATCAGGCTGCAGTCTGGTGTTGGAGTTGTTACTTCTGTATTCGTTGCTGTGGCTGTAGCTGTAGCCGTTGACACAGGTTCTGTTGTAACCGTCGCAGTGGGCGTCGAGTTGGCTTCGCTGGTTCCAGTCGATGTAGGAGTACGGCTGGGCGTGAATGTCGGCTGAGGAGTAGCTGTAGGAACAGATATTTCATCCCCCACCCGGAGCGTGCAGACCTGCCCGGACGGGAATGTGAAGGTCAGATCAGCTGCAAAGGTCCCGGAGATTGTACTTGCGCCATCCAGAACGAAACGAGCACCCCAGGTTGCCTGCGGCCGCACATCCTCCGGCCACGGTATATTTACTGCGCCGCTGTCCACAGGTGACGTGTAATGACTTTGATTGACATAGACAGTGCTGAAATAATCGTAATAGGGGAAATAGAACTTGACGAAATGGAAATCATAACCCTGATCCGGCCAGTAAAGCACAGATCGTGTCAGGGTCGGATACACATCATTGTCGTTTCGGAGGACCACATAAAACACCTTGTCATCTATATAGTGGCTTACCCCATTAAGCAAACTGCAGCTTGGGGCAGCGCCTTCCGTAGCTGTCATAGTCCAGGTGGCACTGGGGGTGGTTTCAGGACCGAAGTCATAACCTGTAATCTCCGGAAGGGAAGCCCTCGAATCACCATAGGATCCATCCCAGAAGACTCTGATATCGCTCGAGTAACTCAGCATAATCCGAATTTTCTCGCCGGATGCAAGCATCTCAGAACTGGTCTGAGTATTAATCGTGATAAGCTCCGGGCTCAAGGTCAGGCCGGGAATAGAAGCAGAACCCGTTCCAATCAAACTGCCCCCTGATGTTACTACCGCCGAGATCATACCCGAATTCAAATCGCTGTTCGTCGCCCTGATATGGATCCGTGTCAAACCGCTGGCTATCGATCCACCATTTTCAAAGGGTTGGGTGTAGAAAGAAACAGCAGAGGTTAACGACCGCATTGTCCCTGACGGTTCAGTCGGATACATCATATATTGATCGGGCCTGCTGGTATTATGGAACCAGAACGTGACTCCTCCTTCTGGTGAGGATCTTGTCCCCGTTGTAGTTGCGGAGGGTGTTATGGCAGGGTCAAGAGGCTCTGGCGTATTTGGATCGTTATCTATTGGATCAAATGTTGGCGCAGGAGTACTTAAGAAATCTCCTGCTTTCGCGGCAGGATAAAACAAAGTCAGGCCCGACGGATTCATCCGATACTGGTCCTTTTCAATATCCTGGATAATTCCCGGCTTCATTGGACCAAGAGAAACAAGTTCCCACATTCGGTAGTCAACATCAAGTTTTGTTTGTGAGCTGCCCGGAATTGCCTTTAACTCACTCATCAAAGCCAGCTGACTTGTTCCTGAAAGGATCACAACCACAACTATGATGATAAAAATCCACCGAAATATGCCCAGTACACCATGCAGGAAACCTGGGGAGCGTTTTCTATCCAAATTCTGCGAATAGCCTGTGCGTTGTTGTCCGCCCTTTTTTATTTCCATACAGCAAAACCTCCGGGAGGTCCCCGTAATGAACTTATCCCCCCGTTGTCCAGGTTGATCTTCTGCCGTACTCCACCCCGATCATCCAGGAACAACAAATATCTTAGCCACCCGAGTCAAGAACCGTACTGATAAGGTAATCAACAGCTTCGTATGAAAAGTGGTGGCTGGTTGTCCTCCCCCCCGGAAGTGTAACCACTACAACACACCAATAGTATAGCGTAAAAATCCATTATGTACACAAATTCAGTACATTTGTACCCTCAATTATGCCTATTATTTTTCAGCAATAATACTGAGGACTCCGATAGCGGGCAGAATATTTTCAGACAGATCACATCACGTAAGCCTGTCGGGAACATACTGCTTTCGGCTGTAATAAAGTCCGGTTTCCACCCGAATTTTAAGGCAGGAATTAAAACAAAATCTTTCCTGTTATCCTTATCCTGACTCTTGTTTTTTCTCCGCTAGTTCATTAGAGGACCTTTCAGAAAACACTGCGCCAGGTGCGGTCTTGTTCGAAGATCATTTTCAGATCAATCCAGCGGTTGGGGCTGTGATATCGATACCATCAACACCGGCCTGTATGCGTTCTATATTACCGACGATAAAACAGTATGGAGATTGGCGGATCTGATTCCTTCTTTTACCAGGCTGCGAGAAAGAAATACCCTCAAGACAGTGTTGGTGAACTTGATGCCCCGAGCTCCAGGGACAGCGAATCTGGTGTTCTATGCCGATTTCAACAGTCTTCAAATAAAGTCGAAACGTTCCTGGTCTATCTCACAAATGGCGGCGGCTGCTCCGCTAGAGAAATTTCTTGCGATAGCTGGGAACTGCCTGAAATGGATAAGAAGGAGTAGGATGATTCAATTCTTGTGGCAGAAACCAATCATTTCCGCCTTTCCTGTATCGGGGATACCTTCATACTCTATACCAATGGTGTCAAGATTGCTGAGGCATAATATAGTGCATATACGGGTGTAGATACGATTAGATTATTCACCCGGGATAAGGGCAGCAGGATTCCAATAATCAACAATCTGGTTGTCTCGAACCCGTAGAAGCCTGGTTTTTCGACTTCTCCAGGAATACGCTTCCCGATAGCGGGATATTAAACAAAATCAAGCACCCTGTATTCGATGCCCCGCAGCCTGTTCCCAGCACATGTTTCACCAGGTTTGCACCGTAATTTGATATGCCGGAACCGGACCAGGCAAAAAGCTTCCCGGGAGTATTGACTTACTGCCCCGTTATTGTTATACTTTTTTAAAACTTGTTTGTATTTCAAACCTGTCTTACGCACAAACATAAAGGAACACTTATGACCAACCTCCTCTTTAAGAAACTTGAAAAACAAATATACCTTCGTTACAACAGTGACGGGTTTATCGACATGGCAGCCGGCGGGATGCTCCTGGGTTTCGGTATCTTTATGGCCGTCGGGAATGCAGCGCTGCTTGTGCTGAGCTGGCTCCCTCTTCTGATTTATTTCCCGCTCAAGAAAGCTGTAACTATGCCTCGCATCGGTTATATCCAGTTCCACACACCGGAAAAACGTGCCCGCCATCTCTCACTATCACTTGCCGCAGGTCTCCTTTTGCTTGCCCTGCTGTTTGTCCTCACGCAGGTTGTCTCCTCCCCCGGGCGCAATCTCCGTGAACTCATGCAGGCCAACCTGATGCTGTTCCTGGCACTGTTGTTTGCAGCCATGATGTGTACAGCAGCCGCTCTAACGAAAAACCTCCGAATTCTAGCCTATGCCGGGCTAACCGTCCTCATCACTGGCGGTGGCTCCCGTATTGGGCTTTCGGAACCAGCCTCCGTGATTCTTAACGGCTCATTGCTGTTCCTCGCCGGTCTCTTTTTCCTGATCCGGTTCCTGCGCACCTACCCCATTCCAGAAAACGGGGAAGAGCATGTCTGATCCAGCAAGCATGTATGAAGATCTGAATACGATCGCTGACCTGGATCGACTGGTACACTCCCCCGCCCGACTGATGATCCTTGCCATCCTCTCAACAATCGAGGCATCAGATTTTACTTTTTTGCTTCAGCAGACCGGGCTTACTCGCGGCAACCTCTCTACACACCTCGCCAGGCTTGAGGAAGGCGGATATATTACCGTTAAAAAGGAATTTGTGGACCGGATCCCGCGAACACTGATCAGGCTTGCCCCGGAAGGCCGCGAGGCAGTAGAAACGTATCGAAAAGATATGAAGCTTATTATCGATAGACTTCTAACCTGATCTCCCATTAACAATTTTCTTCTTGCTTCTTCAGCTGTGCGTGCTGCCGTTAATCAGTGTTCAGCATCCTGAATATTTCCGGCCAGATTCGGTTTACCCAGCGTCCATACATTTCCCCCGAAGGATGCAGCTCATCTGCCGCAAGCAAGGAAAGATCCCCCTCTGCCTCTCTCGAAATATCGGTAATATCCACATAGTTAACCCCCAGTTTCAAACTCTCTGTCTTATTAATCAGATTAAAAGCATCGATTTCTGTTTGAATACGCCCGGTATCCCTTCGATCTGCAAACGGTGTCACCCCCCAGTCCGGTATCGACAACACTACAACTCGCCCCGGATCCCCGTCCGCCAATTTTACAGCCCTCTCCAGCAGCAGCCGGAATTCCTCGCTGTATTGCTCCTGACTGCGTCCTTGAAACTGGTTGTTTACACCAATTTGCAGAGAAACCAGTTCATAAGGTCCCTGCGGAACCTGCCTGTCAAGCGCCTGCAGCAGGTCGCCTGTTGTCCAGCCGGTGCGGGCAATAATCTCGAGATCGACAGATCCACAGCCTTGTGCTTCGATCCTGTCCGCCAGCTGAACCGGCCAGCGCTCCTCTTCTTCCACCGACTCGCCAATAGTGTATGAATCTCCAAGTGCCAGAAATCGAATCGAAGCAGAACTGTCTTTCAGAGAACGAGATTCCCAATTCCTGCATCCGCAGGTTGATAAGGCCAGCAAGAGGAAAATGTAAAGAGCTTTATTTCGTATCATCCGTTGAACCAATGTACATACTTCCTGATTTACTTACATTATTACTGTCCGAAATCCAGTCGGTCCTGCTCTCTACGAAGCTGAACAAGGGTACTGCTTTCATCCAGCGTCACGTCATCCCAGGTTACAACTGCCCCCTTGCTAACCGGTCTGATTACTCGTGCACCAGGGCTGAGACCCGCAGGAAGCGCGTTCAATCGCTGCGCTTCCAATGCGAGATCCATCACACCGTAGCTCGTATATCCTCCCGCCTGTTCCAGCGTATCGCCTGCTTTAAGGTCCCGCTTGGCTATTGTCAAAACTTCTGCAACGGGTTCATCCAGCGGCTGCATCCAGATCTCGCGATTCAGCACCGCGCGGGCGAGTGAAATGGGCGCCTCCAGAAACCACAAATGATAGGGGCGGAAGAATACGTAATACTTACCGCTGCCCACTTTCAGGTACTTCAAGTCCGCCTGAATTCTGGCATCCGCCACACGGACAACTACAAACACACCTCCGGCCATTGCAGATCCCTGTACAAAATCCACATTGCCGGCAAAGCGGCTCAACCCGCCGTCTTCCTCCAGTGCAAAAACCTGCGGCACAGTCTCCAGATCTGCTTCGGGCCCAATCATCCCGCGCTGCATGGGCTGGAAACCGGTTGCATTCGCCGCACAGGTCATTTCATACATGGTTTTCGTTCCATCCACATAAGAAGCGACCTGGTATGGATCCTTATCCGCCTTTCTGGCTGACTCGTCCACTGAATCCGGTGTGGCGGAGGAATCGAGCGGATTGTTTTTGCCCTTGCCTGCCGTAATAATCTCATAACCGAGGCTGCTTACGAAATCGACAAGCTCGATCAGACATCCGGGCTCATCACCCGACGATACAGAGTACAGCACGCCCGCCTGTTCTGCCTTCCTCTTCAGAATCCGCCCCACGGTCACATCGGCTTCGATGTTGATCAGAACGATATCCTTGCCGTGTTCGATGCAAGACAGCGCTGTCTCGGCACCAACAGCTGGAGACCAGGTCACATCGGTGACCAGATCCAGGCCAGGTACCTGTGCAAGAAGGCACACATCTGGCATGATGACCCGCCTTCCCATC
>Ga0272441_10014222_pt1 | contig 11330 bp, 6 predicted proteins | sample SSMProp6N_FD_193582 | JGI IMG/M metagenome (GOLD analysis project Ga0272441, IMG submission 193582) | Marine sediment archaeal communities from Little Sippewissett salt marsh, Falmouth, MA, United States - SSM-Prop-6N | ecosystem: Environmental > Aquatic > Marine > Wetlands > Sediment ... | reverse complement strand
ACGACCTTCATGCCCAGCTCATGCGCCCGCTCGACCAGTTTCGGCGAGAAGGACTCTCGGTTATTGCGGTGCGCCCTGTTGTAGCCCCACGTCTCCGGGAACTTGCGCGACGCGTACCCCCCGGCCATCCACAGGACGACCAGATTGCACCCGTCCTCGGCCATCGCCTCGAGGTACCGCTCCCACTCCGGGTATCCCCAGGTGGTGGTGCGAGGCATGATGACGTAGTACCCGCGCAGCTCGAACTGCTGCTGGCTTGCCATGGCCGGAGGTCCTCCTTGCAGCGACAGCGCAAGCGCCGTCGCCGGGACCAACGATGAGTTGATTGCGAAACACCGCACGGTCTTTCGCCTGTCTGCCGACCGTGTTCCGTCCCGCGGCTGCTTTCCAGTCGCACGGCAAAGGAGCGTCGAGTATGAGCGAGTCATTGTTCGCGCCGTGCTGCCTTGCCTGTGCCTGCTCGCGCCGTGCTGTCACCGCTCCGGGCAACCGGCCGTCGCAGCCGAAGCCGCTTGACCGTCACCGGCCTCGTCCTGGGCGTCCCGTGATAGAAGACGGCGACGCGGTCCGCCGGTATGGTCAGCTTCTCCCTCTGCATGGCCTCGCGCAGTCGCGGTACGACCTGCTGCTCGACGAGCCATTGCTGCCCCGGCCAGACCGCCATGTAAAGCCTCACGAAGTGCTCGCCTGTGCCCAGTGATAGGGGAGCGTCCACCCTCGGTTGATCGAGAACGACCCCCTCGAACTGCCTCGCCGCCTCCTCGGCCACCTTCTGCACGAGCGGCGCTTGTCTCTTTGCCTCTTCCACTCCTGCGGCCGCTACGTCCACGACGGCTTGCAGCGCGCCCCCGTCGTACGTCCCGACCATCGCGATGTTCCGGTTCGGGATGGTGACTACTTGACCTAGGTAGTTGCGCAGTTTCGTCATGCGCAGGCCCACCTCCTGCACTACACCCGTCTGTCCCGATATCTCGACCATGTCCCCCACGTCGAACTGGCTCTCGAAGATGAGGAAGAAGCCCGTGACGACGTCCTGCACCAGCCCCTGCGATCCGAAGCCCACGGCCAATCCGATCACGGACAGCGATGCCAGATACGCCCTGTAGTTCACGCCGAGTTCGGCCAGGATGAAGCCGAAGGCCGCGAAGTACACGATGTACTTCAGCGCGTTCAGGACGAGCAGGTGAATGGTCATCGCCCTTTGTTTGTGTTGCCTGTAGAGGTATCGCAGCGGCCCCGCGTCGGAGAAGATGAGAACGCGGCTGCCGGCCCGCAGAAGCCGCATAGCGATGCTGGTGAACAGAGCGACGAGCACTATGCTGCCTATGCGGATAGCCTTTGTACGGGCCGCCCTTGGCGAAACGCGCAGGAAGCGCTCGAGAAACCCGCCGAACTCCGCCTGCCGGGAGAACGTCAAGGCCTGCGGCAGGTCTCCCCCCGAGAGCGTCAGCACGTCGCCCGTCAGACCGAGCGTGTATTGCGCCTCGCCGTCCGCGTTGCGTAGGGTGAGCGTCGTCCCTTCCAGCGCGTACTGCCCCTCCTTGCCGTCCAGGACGAACCGGCCGTCGGGGGTGAGCGTCAGGCTGAGCTTGGTCTTGCCGACGGTGGTGGTCCACTCGGATGGCAGCGAGCGCAGGAGCGCCTGCTTCTGTTCCTCTCCGAGAAGCGCCCCTTGTGCCGGGGCCGACGACGCGGCCAGACATAGCGTGAGGGCCACGGCCGCCGCGAGACCCGTGCAGAACCCCTCGCCGAAGCCTCTCCCCGCCTTGCTCTCTGCCCCCGGTCTCATACGCGGCCTCCTCGGCGCTGTCTTGGCCCCGGGGCCCATTATCATCCCCGGCGTCTTGCCGGGTCAATCGGCACGTAAGCCGCCTGCCCGCCGAGCCGCGCCCCCAAGCGCGCCGACAGCGCAAGGGCCGTCGCCGGGACCAACGACGAGTTGATCAGGGAGTGTCGCATTGCCTTCCGCCCGTCTGCCCAGCTTGTCCGTTTGCGCTGCTCTGATGCACTCGGACGTCAGCGACGCGTCGAGTAAGGGTGGGCGGGCGCTGCAGTCGTGCCGCCCGGCCCATACCGATCTCACCCCACGCCGTCATCGCCGTGTCGTCTAGCAGTACGAAGTACTGCACCGGGTGTCGAGGCCCTCGGCCACAGGCTCTGTGCTACTTGAAGGTTGGTATGATGATACCGCGCATGATTATCTTCTGGCAGAAGATGAACACGAGCAGCGTCGGCAAGGCCGCTATGACGAGCGACGCCACGATGAGGAACGGCGGGTTCGCCACCTGCTGGTAGTCGTACAGGTACACCATCAGCGTCCACATCGATTTCTTCTGGCAGATGAGGAACGCCCACATGAACCCGCCGTACGCCCCCCCGAACGCCCCGAGCGCGATGACCGCGAAGATGGGTTTTGACATGGGGAAGGTGATGAGCCGGAACATCTGCAGCTCGGACGCCCCCTCGATTGTTGCGGCCTCATAGAGCTCGCTCGGCAGGCTGTCGAAGAAGCCCTTGAGGAGGAACACGCCGAAACCGTTGGCCAGGCCCGGGAGCACCAGCGCGAAGTACGTATTCAGAAGGTGCAGCTCCTTGAGGAGCAGGAAGTTGGGTATCATGGCGACCTCGCCTGGGAAGGCCATGGTCGCCAGCAGGAACAGCAGTATGCGGTTTGCGTAGTTGAGTTTGAAGCGTGAGAGGGCGAAGGCGGCCAGCGGCATTACGGTGAGCTGCCCCACTATGGCCGCGGTTACGAGGATGAGTGTGTTGAACGCGGCTCTGCCCTGGACGAGTATGTACGAGAGCACCTGCTTGTAGTTGACGGAGATGAACGCCCAGTATATGTCGCGCCTGTTGTCGCGGAAGTAGAGGTAGTCGTCGGCGGGTCTGGGCGGCTCCACGGTCTCGATGCTCTCGGCGGTTGTTCCGAAGGCGGCGTTGACGGCCTCGATGCTCCCGTACCTCTCGCGCAGGTGCTGGGCATAGAGCGTCACGGGGTGGTGGAGCACGTAGTGGTCGAGGGGGAGTTGATCTCCGACGAAGTCCGCCCAGTCGTTGAAGTCGATATCACCGTCGGGGGCTTCCGTGCCGAGGACGACGTCGGAGAAGTCGCCGTAGTCGGTCTTGTGCGCGCGGTTGAGCGCCGCGACTGTCTTGTACCGTTTGCGCAGGAACTCCCGGTAGGCCGTTTCGGCCTCCTCGTCGACCATGATTCTCAGGAATCTCAGCGGCCACTTCCTCCGCAGGAACTTCTCCCAGGCCGTTGCGTGGGCGGCGTTCTCCGGGCGCGAGAGCGGGAAGGGCACCTGGCTGTAGTATGGGTAGTCGGCGTCCCAGGCCTGGTTGAGCTGTTCGATGGTTCCTATCTCTCTGCGGAGGAAGGTGTGGTATTCCTTGCGGGGGTCGAACGGGTTGCGCATGTAGTGCGGCAGTGTGGTCTTGAACTCCCTCCAGTCGTCTATGTATTTCTGCTCTTCCAGGAGGTCGCGCCGCTTGCGTCCGGAGTCGATGTCGAATGGCGGCTCGATGCGCTTCCAGAGCGCCTCCGAGTGCTGGTAGTAGGCGTTGAGGGCCGTGAGGTCCCCGTCGAACTTCTCGTACAGGTATTCCTGCCAGAGGTTCTGTACGAGTCCGCCGCCCCATCCCAGCCGGAAGTGCGCGCGGAACATCTCCGGCGGCAGCGTCATCTTGAAGCTGCGCCAGTCCTCGACGAACGCCGGCGTTCTCGGCTCGGACACGTCCGGCAGCCGGATGACCTCCCCCGACGTCTCGAAGTTGTTCGTTGGCAGGCGGTAGGCCGCCGCGACGGTCTCGAAGTAGTCACCCTCGTACTTATCGTGGAGGTGTTTGAGGAAGAGCGCCTTCTCTTCGTAGATGTAGCGTGGGACTATCCGGTAATCGCGGAAGTCGGTCTGGCTGGTTATGGACGAGCCGAGCATTATGAGGAAGGGGTAGACGACGGTGGCGCCGCCGAAGCAGAGGAGGGAGTAGAGCGTGCCCACCATCAGCCGCCCCTTGAATGATCTTCTGCCGACCCTTGCGATAATGGGCATGTTCCGGCCTTCCCCCTACACGGCCTCGGCCCGAGTGAACTGTATCTTCTTCAGGATCCTGAGCTGGTACATGGTGAAGCCGATGAGCCCGGAGGCCAGCACCCATGCCAGCGCGGTGGCGTATCCGAATTTGAGGTTGAGGAATGCGTTGAACCAGATGTCGAGGCCGATGAGCAGGGTCCTGCGCGCGGGCCCGCCGCCCGTCATGACGAAGACGTTCTGTGCCGCGTGGAACGCGCCTATGAACGCGCCCACGAAGTTGATGATGATGAGCGGCTTGAGCGTGGGGACGGTAACGTGGAGGGCCTTCCGGAAGGTGCCGGCACCGTCGAGGTCGGCCGCCTCATACAGCTCCTCGGGCACGGTTTTCAGCGCCGCGAGGTACAGTATGCTCCCGGGCCCGGCGCCCGCCCACACCGCCGGTATAATCACCGACAGGAAGGGGAAGAGCGCGCGCCACCGCGGATCGCCCAGCCAGTTTATCGGCCCCGCCCCGAACATCCCGATGATCTGGTTGAGCACGCCGTTGTCGCCTTCCAGCAGCAGCACGTTCTTCCACAGCAGCATGATAACCACGCCCGTGGTCACGGCGGGCAGGTAGTACACGGTCCGGAAGAACATCTTGAAGCGCGGTATCTCCGACAGCATGAGCGCGAGGAAGATGGGCGCGCCGAACCCCAGCGCCAGGTTCAGGACCACGTAGAAGACGGTGTTCACGACGATCTGGTAGAAGTCGGGGTTCGTGAAGACGGTCACGAAGTTGTCGATGCCTATCCACTCGCCTCCGCCGAGTATCTTGTAGTCCTGGAAGGCCATGACCGATCCGCGCAGCAGCGGCACGTATTGCCATAGGAAGACGGAGCCCAGCGCGGGCGCCAGGAACACCCACGCCATCAGGTGTTTGCGGAGCGAGAGCTTCCCCGCGGCGCTCACGCCCTTGTGGTGTATCGCGCGCAGGTCGCGGAAGATGCTCCGCGTGGCGTACACGAGGGGGCACATCACGACCGCCGCCACGATCCAGCCGATGGTCCGCCGCTTGGCCATGACCTCGGGTTCGATCTCGCGCATGATGACGCTGTTGACCCTGTTGGTCGACTCGCGCACGACCTTCTCGACGTGTGTTCCGCGGTCGGTGAGCACGAGGTCGATGGGCGTGGCCAGCTCGGCGGTCTGGACGTTCTGGTAGCCGGGGCAGTAGGGTTCGACGCGGCCGTGCTTGCGTGTCTCGTCGTAGGCGACAACGAGGCTGTCGGGCAGATCTTCGTAGTACTCGTCGTAGCCGAACTTCTTCAGCAGTGCGGGCCGCACGAGCATGCCCCATCCGTGGCGGACGTAGATGTCGGTGCGTATGCGCTGGGCCCGCTCGCCGATTCGGAACCGGATGAAGTCCCAGGCGGCCTGGCGAACGCGGGGGTCGCGCACGGTCGCGTTTATGCCCAGCGCGCCGCCGCTCATCATGTGCGCCCGGATCCCGGTCGGCCCGGCCGGCAGCGCCGCGAAGTCCAGCGCGTCCGGACGCAGACCTTGCGCCGTCGCGTCCCGCAGCAGGTCCGCCCCGGGGTGGCCTACCGCCATGGCGATCTTCCCGGCGATGGCGTCACCGCCCATCAGTGCTACGTCCGGTCCGTGGCGGATGACTCCCTCCTCCCAATCCACGCCGTCGAAGGGGATGACCTCACCCGTCTCCTTGTCCCGCCACACCCTCTTGTCGGGCGGGACCTCGGCCACGGTCCCGCACGCGTGGCACTGTATCTCGCTGACGTCCGCTTCGGTGACGTAGAGCCTCTCCCCGCAGGTCCCACACAGGACGACCGGTGCCTCGTGGGCCTTGCCCGTATGGGGGCTTCTGGCCCATTTGGCCCACCGCAGCCTCTTGTAGAAGTGGAAAGCCTGCATGGCCTCGGGCGAGTCGTACACCACTTTCCACCTGATGTCGGAGGTCCGAGCGCTGTTGCCCGTATTCGGATTGGTGGGAAGCGCGTCGGTGACACCGCCCTCCCAGTACCAGCCGTCCTCCGGGTCGGTCCAGTACTGGTGGACCATATCTCCGCCGCCCTGCCAGACGAAGTTGGTGAAGGTCCACCCCGCCAGAAAGCCCGTCAGGCATCCCAGGCCGTACTGGCCCTGTTGGCGGTCGTAGACGCTGAAACCCTCCAGCTCCTTCTCCGGGTCCGTCAGCTCCATCGCGTACTCGAACAGCTCGTCCCAGTTCTCCGGCGGGTGGTTCGGGTCAAGCCCGACCTCTTCGAAGAGGTCGCGTCTGTAGATGAGCCCCATCACGTTGTAGCCGGTGACGATGGCGTAGCACTGGTCGCCCCGGAACATCACGTCCTGGACCTCGCGCGGGGTATCCTGCTCCGCGAGGAGGTCGAGCGCGCCGAACTCGTTCAGTGGGTGGAGGAACCCCTGGTCGATGTAGTTCTGCACCTTGCGCATGCCGACCTCGAGCACGTCCGGTGCCGACCCTCCCGCCAGGGCCATCAGGTCGGCGGATTCGGCCTGCTCGCGCGGGGCGTGCAGCGCCGTCAGCTTCTCCATCCGGTAGTTGGGGTACTGCCGGAGGAATGCCTGATAGACGGCGTACTCGGCCTTGTCGCGGACTTGGGTGCTCTGTGCCTCGGGGACGTTCCAGAACCGCAGCGTGACTATGTCCGCGTCGTGTTGGGGATCCGCGATGGCTGCTGCCGCGGGTGCCGCGGCGCAGAGGGTGACTGCGAGGAGGGCAATACGTCGGCTGATGGTTGTCGTTATGAGCACCGCCGCGTCCTCATCTCTCCAACGGGTCAGGTGAACGAATGGGCGGCTATGGTAGCAGAAGGCGTCCGGGGCTGCAAGCTCGGCCTGTCCGCCCAAGCCCCTGGCCCGCCCGCCGCGCTCGTGCTATTCTCTAGGGCCGACCCCGGACGACTCAACGACTGTTTCTAACGGAGACAGGGCCTGGCGCTGTCGTCCGAAGCCGGCGCCGACGCAGGCCCGGCTGTCCGCCAAGCGGCAACAGCGAGTTGAGTGGCATGGCACTGCCGATAAGGAGAGTCATATGCGCATGACGATCTTCGCGCTCGTCGCTGTCGTGCTGGCTACGGCGTGCACCGCCGGTGGCATGGACCGCCCCCTCGTCTTCGGCATCAACCGCGTCGGTGGCGAAGGCGCCCTCCACGAACCCCCCGGCTATGGCGAGGATATGTACCGCCGCCTCCGCGAGATAGGCTCCACCATGGTGCGCCTGGCGGCGTCCCCGCGCGACATCGAGCGCGTCCGCGGAACCCGCGACTGGGACTCCTTCATGGCCGACGTCGACCTGGCGGTCAAGTACGGCATGGAGCCGATGGTCTGCATCGTGAACACGCCGGCCTGGGCCTCCCCCACGGGCGAGGACACACATCTCTGGCCCTACAAGGAGGAGCTCTGGCCCGAGTTCGCCGACTTCTGCCGCGATCTGGCAACGCGCTGCCGGGGTAAGGCGCGTCTGTACCAGATATGGAACGAGCAGAACGGATGCAGTTGGCACTTCCACGACGGCTTCAACCACGCCGACGAGTACGCGCCCATCCTGCGCATCGCCTACAACGCCCTAAAGGAGGCCGACCCGACCTGCATGGTTCTGATGGGCAGCCTCGACGATGCCGAGGGCTACGGCCACCTCTTCCTCAACCTCATGTACGAGGAGCGGGAGAAGCGCTGGCCCGGCGAGCGCTTCTGGGACGGCATCTCCGATCATCCCTACTCCTGGTCGAGTCAGATCATGAAGGAGCGCGTGTTGCGCCTCCGGGAGATCATGGCCGACCACGGCGACGGCGACCTGCCCGTTTACATCACGGAATACGGTTGGCACAGCCCGGAGATCCCACCGGCCGACCAGGTCAAGCTCTTCCATCAGTTCCTCGACGAGTTCCAGCGCCCGGAGCTGTCTTGTCTCTTGGGCTGCATCCACCTCTGCCTTGCCGATTTCGAGGGCACGCAGAACGGTTTCGGCGCCTGCGATGCAAACCTTCGCCCCAAGCCGAGCTTCTACGCCTTCCAGGGTCACCCGCGCTTCGGCGCCAGCCCGCCGTACATGGTCGAGGCCGTCCCCGCCGACCCCCACGCCGTGCGCGTCAGGTGGAAGACGGCGCTTCCCGCCTCATGCCGCTTGCAGATACGCCCCTCGACGGGCGGCCGCTTCGTCGGATACCCCGTGTGGGACATCGCTGGCGCGACGGGCCCCGCCAACGAGCACGAAGTGATGTACGGGCGCCTGGAGTCCGGCCGCCGCTACGCCTACTTGGTCACCTCTCAGACCCCGGCCACGAAAGGAGTCTCCGGAAAGGTCTACCACTCGGCGACGTACGAGTACCGCTGCCCTGACGCACAAGTGTTCAATGGCGACTTCGAGGGCGACTTCTTCGGCGGCATCGCCGAGGGCTGGTCGATAACGGGCGAGGCGTTCTGCACGCCGGCGTCCGTGTATCCGGGGCTCGGGCCCCGCGGGGGCGCCGACTCCCAGGTCATCTTCGCCCACGGGGTGAACGGCCAGGTTCTCGACACCACGCTGGCGCAAGTCGTCGCGCCCCCCGCGGGCATGCGCAGGCTGACGGCGTGGCTGAGGGGGAGTGCCGGCGCGCCCACCTGGGTCATCGAGGCGCGCCTCGGCCTGGGCACCGGCGGCGGCACCGACCCCGGGGCCGAAGGTATCACCTGGTCCGACTGGACTGAGGTCGGCTCCGTGCGACAGATGGGCTCCGCCGCTCTCGAGATGTCCCAGTGGGTCGAGTTGTCGGTCGCCGCGTCGGCCACGTCCGACCTAACTAGCCTCTTCGTGCAAGTCCGCGCGACGGGCGAGAGCCCGGAGGGCGAGGAGAAGCCGACCGTGGCCGTCTGCGTTGACGACGTCGTACTCCGCTAGACGACCCTAGAGGCAAAGACGAGTCGAGTAAGGGGGTTAGTGAGCGCCGGTGGGTCGTGCGTGCGTATGGTCGATGACTGACGACCCCTCGCAGGACGGAGGGACGCCGACTGCGTCCTAGGGTTGTCCCGACAGGGGATACGAATAGAGCACCCGGAGCGGGTCGAAGCCGATGAGCCCTATCTCGGTCAGGCGCGTCCCGCCGAACACACCGCTTTGCCGCGTCATGCGCACCGCGTCGTAAAGCCGCTCTCGGGGCACCTCGAGCGCCGTCGTGCAGTGTGGGACCCATTCCCCCGGCCTGTAGTATGGGTGCGCTGCCAGTCCCGTGTCCGAGAGTCGGCTGTGGAAGTCCGCGTGCAGCGCCAGCAGCTCGGGTGTCACGACCGCCGCCAGGAACACCACGCCCTCGTTTCCGGGGAACGCCCCCACGGACGAGAACCGGATCGGCAGCGGCGCTGTCGTCGCTGCGATTATCTCGATGGTATCCCGTAGCTGCTGCGGGTCGATGCCGTGGAAGGTGGCGAGGCTGATGTGCGGCCGCGCGCCCATCTCGGGCATGAGGCAACTCACGCCCGCTTCGGCCAGCTCGCCCCACAGCTGCCGCACGCGCTCCTCGAACTCCGCCTCGAACGCTATCTCAACGGCGTAATCCACGGATCTCTCCGCGCTCATCGGTCCTCCTAGAGGAGCGTCTTCCGCACGGCGGCCAGGAACGCCTCCCCCTGCCTCACTTTCGCCTCGTCCTCGCTCGTCAGCCATGCCCGCACGAGGTTGTCCCAATTCTGCACGAGGAATATGCGGTTATTCGGCAGTGCCGACAGCATCTTCTCGATGGCGCCGGCGATATCGTCTTCGCTTCCGCCCATGATGAACTCGGACACGCCCCACGGCGGCCAGCCGCGCGCTTTCAGCCCCGAGGAGAACTGCGCGATCATGTCGTCGACGTCCTCCCATCCGGGGTAGACCGACCATGCCGGCCTTGCGCCGGGGACAAACGCCGCCTTCGACATGGCCAGGCCCGTCGCAAAGTCCGGCACCGAGTGGATGTACATCTTGTTCTCGGGCACGCCGGTTTCCTTCCATATCCCGGCCTGCCACGTCAGGTACTCGCGGATGGCCTCGATCGCGTCCTCGTCGAAGTCGTCAGGCCGCCAGTCTGCGTGTTGGCCTATCCATTCCTGCTCGCTCACGCCCTCGGGTTTTGGCGGGAGTATCCCGAGCGGATCGCCCCCGTGCCGGGCCAAATACGAGTGCGTGAGTATCCCGTACTCTCTGGCCTTTATGGCCTCGTCGGACAGCCCGAAGTTGAGCGGGTTGATCTCGTCGTCCATGTCCATCCCGGCGAAGAGTTGCGGCTTTCCGGTGCGCTGGAGGTGTGCGCACCACTTGGCGATCTCCTCGCCCATGGGCCGGATGGCCTCCTCGACGGCCTTCCGGTAGGCACGCGAGCCCAGGAACGGGTGCGGCGCCACCTCGAACGGGAACCCCCAGTTGCGCACGGCCTCTGTCATGGCGGTCTCGGGGCTCCAGCCGGTCCACTCGACGTTTTGTGGATCCGACCAGAGGTCCTTGCGGCTCTGCCACCATGTATACGTGGCCATCTCGACGTACATGGGAATGCCGAGTGTCTCGGAGACGTCGAACATGCGCCGGAGGGCGGTTGTTGCCGTCTTCCCGCGGTCCAGTGGCGCGATGGTGTACGAGAAGGCGATGAGCCTGCGCGGCCGCTGCGGCGGGCTGAGGTTTGTCAGCATCTCCTGTATGTCGCAGATGACTTTGGCCTTGCCCTCGGCTTCCCAGTCCTCGTCCGGGAGGTACCACACGTCCGCCCACATCTCCCCCGGCCATGCGAATGCCATGACGAGGTAGGAGTACTCGCGCGGCGCCGGAGCCGGCGGAGTCGGCGGCGCGGTTACGGCGGGCGTTTCCGGCTCGACTGCGGGGGGTGGGGGGGGCGCAGGGGGGGCGGGGGGAGGCGGAGGGGGTGGAGCGGGCGTCGCGTCTGCGGCGTCGGTCTCGGCTGCGGCAGGTCCTGCGGGCGGCGCTGTGTCGTCTGCCCGGGCTGGCTGGACCGGTAGGCCGCACGCCAGGGCGAGCAGGAGCATTGTGAGGGTGATTCGGTTCATATGGTCTAGGGCCTCGCGGTGGATTCGGTCTGGTTGTCTCCGTGTCGGATAACGCGTAGCAGTATCGCAGTCGTCACGCCGGCCTGTCCAGCACATTGGACGCATCGTCCAGATTATTGGACAGTCGCGGTCTGTCGCGCGCTTGTCGCGCTGGTCCATCATGCGGCTAGCGCACGTGTCGCAGCGGCCGACGAGGACCCCTACCGCCTGCTGCCGTTCAGGCACGAAGGTTGCAGTTCAGTACTGTGAGGGTTTTTTTGGGTACAG
>Ga0272441_10014221_pt1 | contig 11332 bp, 9 predicted proteins | sample SSMProp6N_FD_193582 | JGI IMG/M metagenome (GOLD analysis project Ga0272441, IMG submission 193582) | Marine sediment archaeal communities from Little Sippewissett salt marsh, Falmouth, MA, United States - SSM-Prop-6N | ecosystem: Environmental > Aquatic > Marine > Wetlands > Sediment ... | reverse complement strand
GCGCATTCAGACGGCTCTGGGCGGCGAGGTGCACCCAGCGACCGCTGACAGAGGGCATGGGAATGCAACCGGACTGATACATACCCATGCAGTAGCCCCCTGCCACCTGTCACCCAAGATTTGCCATATGGAGGCCCACATCGACGAAGACGCCCGTGTCGTATTCATCGCGCTGCCGCCACCGGCCCGACCATGATACCCGGTCGGCCAGCCCGAGGATATCGACGCAGATGTTGATGCCATAGCCGTAGATGCCCCATGCGAAGGCGTCGCCCTGCGGGATGGCCGGGGCCATGTCCCACTTGAGCCAGGTTGGGATGCAGCGGTCGAGATAACTGGATAACCCCCGGTCGGCCTGGCGGTGGGACTCGAGGATGTGGCTCACCCGGTGGGCGGCGAGCTTCCTAATCTCCTCGGCGCGATGGCCGGGGGCGCTCGTCACGGCCAGGGCTAGGTCGTAGAAGGCATCGAACTCCTCGCAGGGAAAGAGATTGTCGTCGTAGCCGGGCTCGTCCATCACGCGCAGGACCGAATCGATGATCTTCTCGGCGCGCGGGACCGGTAGTCCCGCCGGGTCGTGAAATGGGATCAGCAGCTTGAAGGTGGTTTGTATGCCTCCTCCCCAGAAGCCGGTATCGGGATCCTGACGGGAGTGCGCGAAGTCAACGCATTCCCGCAGGACCTCTTTGGAGATCGCGCCCTCATGATACCACGGAAGGAGGCGGTGAAACATGCGGCCGATCCAGCTCCAGTTGGGCTCGACCTTCTTGATCCAGTCTAGAACACCCGTGTCGCCTTTCTGGGGCCACGACGGCGGCGGCGGGCCGGCGAGCTGGTCCAGCGGCGCGCCCTCGTAGAAACGCAGGCACCCGCGCGCGTACTGGTTGATCGCCTCCCGGTGCGCGCCGTTGGGGGGCCAGATCTCTTCCTCATCATTCCACGCGGGAGGCTTGCGATCCAAGAGGGCGGGATCGGCGAAGACGTTGTCCCCCACCTCGATGGAGTGGATCCACTCAGACCCCTGCTCCTTCAGCTCCGGCGTCAACACGCGGTCGAGCACGCCGCTGAAGGACGCGGCCTGGAGGATGTAGTTGGAGGCCCCCACGTTGGCGCCTCGCGTCGACTCGGGCGCCCAGCGGAAGGCCCAGGGCTTCTCGGGGTCCCGGACCACGTCGCACCAGGCGACCAGGTCCTCCGCCGCGCGCTCGAGAGACGCGACGGCCTTCTCGGTGAGTTCGTCCAAGTCCTGCCTGACCGCGTCCGCTACCGTGCCCATTGCATTCTCACGCTATCCCTCTACCGGCATCTCCGCGATGAAGTGAAACTGATGCCCGCCCGTCTTCCAGTTCCCGTGGGCGACGAGGATGTCGGCCCTGCCGTTGCCGTCGAGATCGGTGAAGCCGTCGAAGCCCAAGCCTGGGCCGCACATGCTGGCGTGAACGCGGTAGTCGTCCGGCGTGGGCAGGAAGGACATGGCGAAGAGCCGCTCGCCTCGGCCGTTCCAGACGCTCCATGCCGGATCGATGTGAATGCCGACGGCGAAGACGCAGATCTCGGGGACGCCGTCCCCATTCCAGTCGGCGCGGGTGACGAGGCCCGTCGGGGTCCGGTGCTGCCAGAGCAGCGTGCCGTCATGACCGAAGAGCAGCAGCCGATGGTCCTTGCCGACCACGGCGACCTGCAGCCCCGGCAGGTCGGGGCGGAACCTGTCCATGGTGAAGCCCTGGCAATGGCCGAGACCATGCGTTGCGTAGTCGATGGTGTACTTGAGTTCGCCCGTGAGAGGATTCGCCACATACAGCGGGCCCTTGCGGCCGCAGCCGTCGTGGTCATAGACGACCTCGATCCTGCCGTCGCCGTCGATGTCGCCGAAGGCGAACTGGTCGCTGTGGTTGAGCTGGGTCGTGTCGCTCCAGAGGGGCGTGCCGTCCGGGGCGAAGGCGTCGACCTGCTTGTTGCGCGCCACGAAGATCTCGTCCAGTCCGTCGCCGTCGACATCGTAGCGACACATGCAATGGCCGCCGGTCTCGGTCCCGCCCAGCGGCTGGCGCCACATCACATTTCCCTGGCCGTCGAAGCAGCGCATGTTCAGTCCTGAACGGACAGCAATGGAGAGCGAGTCTGCCGACGCGAAGCGACCGACCACCATCGGGCAGTCCCAGCCGCCCGCGCCGGCGTGGCCGCCCCTGTCAAGCTCCCGCATCCACTTGGTCCTGCCGGTATGGGCGTCCAGGCAATAGAGCGCCGCCCACTGGCTCAGGATGATCTCGTACCCGCCGTCGGCGTCGATGTCGACGACCTGCATGCCGCTCTCGTCGTCGCCCCCCGCCTCGATCTTCCCGCTGATCCAGACTTGCTCGCCCGAAGAATCGAAGCAGGCCACGCGAGTGTATGGCTTGTCGATCAGCGCGCGGAAGACGTGGATGTTCCCGTCGCCGTTCAGGTCCTTCATGTTGGAGATCACGGCATGATGCTTCTCCGGCTGGTCGGGGTCGGGCGTGGTGGGGTAGGCGATCTTGACGCCAGGCACGGTGGCGAGGTCGTCGATGAGGTCAACGTTGACGCGGACGATCTCGCCCCACGCGTCCCGGTCCACAGAATAGGGCGTCTTCGGGACCAGCTTCTTCATGTCTTCCATTACATCGTCTCCCACGTACTGGCTATCGCGCGTCGTTCCTCTTCCGTGACTGTCTATCCGTGAGACCCGAAGCCCTTCGAGTGACAGATCACATCATTGCGCGTGACGGAGCCGTCGGCGTTGCGGGTGATGATCGGCCCCTCGCGCCAGTTGTAGATGACGCTGCTTCTGTGGATGGGTAGGTCGAGCGCAAGGGCGGGCATGTGCGTCGCCACGCCGTTGTTGTGCTTCGCGCTCCAGTTGTCGCCGTAGAAGTGGAGCGTCTCGTCCCAGTTGTCCAGCCAGTTGATGAACGTCTTCGTGGTGTGCCTGTCGATCTCCTCGGCGCGGTAGCCGTCCGGGAACTGCCTGCGCGCCTCCACGAGGCAAGACATCTGATTGAACGAGCGGCACCCGCGTCCCTCGAAGCCACCCTCTTCGGTGGCGAAGCCGAGCGTGTAGTCGATCAGCGCCTTGTGGTCGGGTATCGGCCAGTCAAGGCGGCTGTAGTCGACGAGCATCTTCATGTTGCCGTCGGGACTCGCGCCCTCGGCCGCGCCCCAGTGGCCGTCCACGAACTTCGCGTCGATCAACTCATGCAGCATCCGCATGATCTCGTCGTTCTCGTCCCCGCCCTCGGCGCGCAGGAACTCGCGGTGGCTCTTCATCTCCTTGCCCATGAAGTTGCAGGCGGCATAGGCGTTCGTGTCCCAGGGCTGGGCGTTGAATCGCTCGATGGCGGCCTCGATGGTCGGCAGTGGATCGCCGCCATGGAGTCCGCCCACGGGTAGCTGATAACTGTCGGCCATGAAGACGCGGTTCCTGAGCTGCCAGTCGTAGGTGTGGCTGAGGTATCCCCAGTCGCCCGCGCAGCAAGAGCCATGATCCGGCCCGTTAAGAAGGTTGGTCTTGGGGTCGAGGTGAGAGTTGATCTCGCCGATCCACTGGTCCAGTACCTTCTCTTCATCGTCGATCCATGGCGGCTCGAACCCGAGCGCCCGCAGTTCGCCGTAGTAGCCCAGCGCCAGGATCGTCCCCCACAGCGAGTACTCCTCTTCGTCCGGCGCGTGCCTGAAAAGCCAGCGCCCATGTTCGTGACGGGTTGCCTCGAAGAAGCTCCACGTCTTCCGCATCCGCTCGGCCATCTCCGAGAAGATGTCCGCGAGCCCCTCGCGCCCGCAGGCCGGGCAGACCGCTGCGTCGGCCTTCGGGATGCCGAAGACATCGCGGCAGTCGGGGCAGAAGTACCAGACCTCGCCGCGCGGCCACTGGTCGGGGGGCATGACGATGTGCGGAGGACCGTTGCATGAGCGACCCATCCGTTCCGCCTCCTCCTGCTTACCATTCGACATCATGCGGGCGCCACAGCACTGCCACGACTTCTTCGTCCATGGCGATGCGACGGCGGCGCGATGCAGGTCCCCCTCGCGGCTTGCTCGCGCCGGCCAATTACACACTAACGACCCCGTGCAGTCACTTCCCAAAGACATGACGAGCGACGCGACGACTCCGAGATGTTCGCCTCCTGGGGTCTATCCCCGGCGGGCGCCGCGAATCGTCTGCGCCGGGGCCGAATTCGCCTTGCTGGGGGACGCGACGGGGTCTAGAATACCCACGTCGTGCTCTGGGTCCGTAGCGACCCAGGGGCGCACGTCGAATGGAGTGCATGCATGGGGGAAGGCGCCCCAGACGTCGATACCGACCGTGAGGCCAAGCTCTTCGGACAGATCGCGGTGCAGCGCCATTTCGTGGCGCCGCAGCACGTCCGAGAGGGCCTGTCGGAGCTAGCGCGCAAGTCGAAGCGAAACAAGAAGCTCCGCCTCGCCGACGTCCTGATCAAGCGCGGATATCTCACCAAGGGCCAGGCCGAGACAATCAACGGCTTCGTCAAGAAGAAGATGGGGCCGGACCGCCTGGGCCGGTACGAGCTCATCGAGAAGATCGGCGAGGGCGGGATGGGGACCGTCTTCAAGGCGCGCGACGGCTCCTCGGGCCGCGTTGTCGCCCTGAAGGTGCTTCCGTCGCAACTCGCCGAGGACAAGATATTCATGGGCCGCTTCCAGCGCGAGGCGATCGCCGTTACGCGGCTCGACCACCCGAACATCGTCCGCGGCCTCGACGTCGGCACGGCCGACGACTCCCACTTCATCGCCATGGAGTTCATCGACGGCATCGACTGCGACAAGATGCTCGCCCGCCGCAGCCGGATCCCCGAGAGGGAGGCGGCCAACATAGCGCTCCAGGTCGCCAAGGCCCTCGAGTATGCGGGGTCGCGGCGCCTGGTGCACCGCGACATCAAGCCCGCGAACATCCTTGTCATGCGGGACGGGACGGCCAAGCTCACGGACCTGGGGCTTGCGAAGTCCACATCGGCCACGGCGACGAAGCTCACGCAGACCGGGATCACGATGGGGACGCCGCATTACATCTCGCCCGAGCAGGCAATGGGCTCGTCGGACCTCGACGTCCGAAGCGACATATACTCGCTCGGCGCCACGCTCTACCAGCTCCTTACCGGGCGCGTCCCCTTCGAGGGGTCAAGCCCCGCCATCATCGTCGCGAAGCACCTGACCGAGGAGCTGCCGAATCCCAAGGACCTGGTGCCCGAACTCTCCGACGGCATCGTGCTCGTCCTCGAGAGGATGCTGGCCAAGAAGCGCGAGGACCGCTACGCCGACCCCGCGGACCTCGTCCGCGACCTCGAGGAGGTCGTGGGGGGCAGAACGCCCCGCCTGCGGGCGCTCGAGTCGGGGCGCTCGACCATAATGAAGGCCGCGAAGATAAGGGAGGCCGCGGAGCGCCTGGCGCAGAAGCGGCGCGACCGGATCGGACGGCGAGGCCCGGCGCTCGTCGTCCTTGGGATACTGCTGGGACTCGGGATCGCGGTGACCGTCGTGGTCCTCATCATCAGATCGCAGCCCGGCATGGTCAACCAGATATCGAGCAGGTTCGGCGGCGGTGCCGATCAGGCCAACGGTACCGCGCCCGGGCCCGCGACCCCCGAGGCCGTTTGGCAGCCGCTCCTCGACGGCAGGGGGCTCTCGGGCTGGCGGATAGGCGGCAACCGCGGCTGGGCCTTCCGCGACGGCTTCATAGAGGGGCGCGACCCCGGGGCGGGCCAGATCGAGACGCAGAAATCCTTCGGCGACTACGCCCTCCAGGCCGAGGTCGCCGCGAGCGACGGCGCCCGGGCGTGGCTGGTGCTCGGCAAGGTCCCGGCCGCCGAGCGCGGCGGCTGTCGGATCCCTCTCCCCTCGCTGGGCGAGGACAGGTGGGTCCGCGTTGCGGCCCGGATCGACGGCGGCAAGGTCGACGTGGCCGCCGAGGGCGCCGCGCTCGGGCGCGCCGTGGGGCGGCCCGCGCCGGAGGGCGTCATCGCCTTCGCCGTGGAGAAGGGCACCGTGCGCTTCAGGAACGTGAGCGTGCGGCCCGTCAAGGCCGGCCCCCCCGGCAACTGAGTCCTCCCATCCCGAAGCCCGGCCGTTGTTCTTCGTGTTCCCCGTGGCGTCGGGGTCTTCCGCGCGTCGCCCGGCGAGAGGAGAGGTCTGATGCGTCTCGTACGCTTCGGCGAGAGGGGTCGCGAGCGGCCCGGCGTCTTGATAACGGACTCCGAGATCGCCGATATCTCGGGTGTGGTCGGCGACCTCGACGGGCGCTTCTGGGGCGAGGGCGGCATGGGATTCGTCGCGCGCGAGCTTGAGCGTGGCGCGCTCGGATCGCTGAGGCGCGTGCGCCTCGACTCCGTTCGGCTGGGGCCGCCGGTGGCGAGTCCGGGAAAGATCGTCTGCGTCGGCCAGAACTACATGGACCACATCAAGGAACAGAACGCGCCCGTGCCCGATACGCCGATTCTTTTCGGCAAGGCCGTGACGGCCTTGAACGGCCCCTTCGACGAGATCGTCCTCCCCGCCGACGAGGATACCACCGACTGGGAGGTCGAACTCGCCGTGGTGATCGGCTCCCCGGCGCGCCGGGTCTCCGCCGAGGACGCGCCGGCGCACATCGCGGGGTACGCGATCATGAACGACGTGACCGAGCGCCGCGTCCAACGGACCGAAAAGCAGTGGCACCGGGGCAAGTCCTTCGACACCTTCGCGCCCCTCGGGCCGTGGGTCGCGACGCCCGACGAGGTCGGCGACCCGCAGGCCCTCGATCTTGTCCTCGAAGTCAACGGCTCCGCCATGCAGACGGGGAACACCCGGACCATGATCTTCCCCGTTCCCGAACTCGTCGCCTTCGCGTCGCGCGGCATGACGCTCTTGCCCGGCGACATCCTCAGCACCGGCACGCCCCCCGGGGTGGGCGCCTTCCGCGACCCGCCGGTCTTCATCAAGGAAGGCGACATCTTGGAGGCCGGGATCACCTCCCTCGGCCGCCAGCGACTGCGCGCGGTGAGGGAGAAGCTGCCGGGGCAAGGCGAATAGCTTGACCACGGAGCTCACGAAAGGCCCGAAGATAAACTTCTCCATCGATTCCAGGGGCCGTCGATGCATCGGCACATTGTGGCAAGGCATATTGGCTTTCGGTGACTCCCAACTGGAACATCACCTTGAGTGGCTTCGATGCCTTGGAACATGCAAGGACGCGGGATGGAAGGGCAAAGCGATGGCGGGACTTCAGGATCTCGAACGATGGTTCTATACCCATACTTACCTCGAACATGGGAGTACAACCATTGCAGATCAGTTCTCCTCACATGAAATCGTCTACTCAACACCGATAGAGGGCTCCTTCATAGAGACAATCATGATGGGGCGATCCGAGCCCGCCAGATACTCTTTGGAGATGATTGCGGCGGCGATCGAAGCTCGATTGGGTGACGTCTCTGCTCACTGGTTCTATGTGAAATACGAAGACAACTGCATCACTTTGCAGGAGTATCTCTACCCATATGCACGGTCCGATCAACCGCACATAGGCTTCACGATCCCGATACAAAAACTCGAAGAGGATCAGGCAGACCAGGGCGGAGACAACGCGCTGTACCTTGTCCAAGAAGGCCACGGGTGGGTACTGCGATTCTATGTCAGCTACGATGAAGAGAAGTTCAACATCGAGGTACTGTCTTCGGATCAAGAATGCAAGGGGTGGCGGCAAGCGTTGGAAAAAGCGGCCACGAAGATGCGTGGGCGCTAGATTGTGGTGTTACGGCTTCAGGGGGACACTCCCCAACATGCTCTGGCCGTATTGACGTCCCCAGGGCGCTCCAACAGCGGTGCCACGGCGCACGCGCTCGACAAGAGCCGCGTGGTCGCTCCTGTCCATGTCCTCGCCCGGCCGAATGGTCGAGGTGGCGCCTGATGGACTCGGGCGGCGCATTCGAGATCGGCAACTGACATTCACATGGCTTGAAGAGAATCCCTCTTTCTTGGCCAGAGTTTCCCGTATAGCCAACAGGTGCCGCGCACCAGGGGAAAAGGGCCTTCAGCCGAGGGCGAATTTGATGACCATGGCAACGGCGATGATGAGGGCTATCCCGGCGACGGCGTAGGCCACAGTGGAGGCGCCGGCGGCGGCGGGGCGTCGTCGGCGGCGGCGGGGCCGGCCACGCCCGGCGCGAGGGCGCCTGTCTTCAACGGACGGCTCGGGCTCGGCCCCGGGAGCGTCCTCGGGGGGCGCCTGACTCCCCGGACCCTCGGCGGCGAAACGGGCGTGCTGCCCGCTTAGGACGGACTCCATGTCCGAGAGGACTTCCCCGCAGTTCGCGTAGCGCTGGTCAGGGCCCTTGGTGAGCATGCGCGAGAGGACCATGCAGACGTCCCCGGACAACTCCGGCACGAGGTCCTGCGGCCATGGCAGTTCGTCCTCAACGTGCTGCCGGAGGGTCTCGTCGTCGGTCTTGCCGAGGAAGGGGGGCTCGCCCGTCAGCATGTGGTAGAGCGTCGCGCCGAGCGAGTAGATATCGCTTCTCGCGTCGATGGCCCGGCGGCCCCTGATCTGCTCGGGCGACACGTACATGGGCGTTCCCATGCGGGCGCCCTTGAGATCGCCCGCGCGCCGTGCGAGCCCGAGGTCGAGCAGCTTCGCCGTGCCCTTGCGGTCGATGATGATGTTCTCGGGCTTCACGTCCTGGTGGACCAGGCCCTGGGAGTGCGCGTGATCGAGGGCCTGCACTATGGGGATGATGATCTTGAGCGCGGTCTCCTCGGGGAACCGCGCCACCCTCTCCAGCATCTGGTGGATGTTCTCGCCGTCGACGAATTCCATGACGAAATAGTAGAACCCGTCCGCATGGCCCGCGCCCAGGCCCTTCACGATGTTTCCGTGGTCCAGTATCTTCGAGGCGAGCGCGGCCTCGTGAATGAAGCGCTTCACGTACTTCTCGTCCTTGGCAAGCGACGGGGGCAGGATCTTGAACGCGCATGCGCGGCCGTTTCGGAGGTCCCGCGCGCGGTAGACCGCGCCCATGCCGCCCACGCCGATCTTCTCGATGATCTCGTAGTTGCCTACGCGGCGTTCCTTGGCGACCCTGCGGCGGCCCTGTTCGAGCAGGACCTGGTGGACCTGTTCGCGGGAGAGGAGGCCCATGTCGATCAGGAAGTCGCCTATCGGCGTGGCGGCGGCGGCCGGGCCGGCGGCGCGCTTGGCGTCGAGGCCCTCGTTAAGCTGCGCCGGCGTGAGCAGGCCAAGCTCCACGGCCACGTCGCCGAAGACGTCCCTCTTGCCGGCCTCACCCATGGCAAGATGCTACATGCTGGCCCCCGGTCGCACAAGCCGAAGATGGCGCGCGGCCACTCGTCCTGTAAGTCTTGTCAGCGTGTGCCCTTCCCGTTTTCGTCCAACGAAGAAGCGTCGAGCGGCCCGTCATCGCCGCCGCCTGCGACGGGGTCTTCCCGAAATGCCTCGAGCCGCGCGTGTTTCACGTCACCCAGAGCTTTCAAGGAAGGCGAGTCCCCCTCAGGCGTGGCAACGCCGAACGATCCGTCCGCGATCCGCCCCTTGAGTCTCCGCCACTCGGAGCGCATCCGGTCATCCACATCGGGGAGCCCTAGCCCGTCGTCGAGCACATGCCTTGACCGGTGAAGCTTGCCGGTCCGTGCCAGGAGGTCGGCCAGTCGCGTCCGCGCCTCGAAGTGCGCGGGCTCCCGCTTGAGGAGCCACTCGTACCTCTCGACGGCCGCCTGCGAGTCCCCGCGCTCCTCGGCGGCCTTCGCGCGCTCGAAGGGGTCTTCGGGGTCGGGAGGAGGCGTCGACTCGGTCGCGAACGACCTGCCCAGCGCGCGCCCCAGGTGATACGCCAGGAGAGGCGCGAACAGCACGAAAAGCCCGACCGTCACCATGAGTCCGATCAAGACGTTACCGAAACTCCCGAGCGTCAGAACGCCCTGTCCACCCATCCGGTCGGGATTCGACGCGAACCAGAGGCCGATGGGCACGCCCATGCCCAGAAGAAAGGTGGCTGCGATGATGCCGGCGACCGGGTGGGCGAAGACCCCGGCGCGTTCGCGGTCAGCGAAGCACCTCAGGCCGCCGACGAATGCCGCCACGCCGGTCGCGAGAAGGATCCACGGAGTGAGGCCGATGAATGTCCCCAAGGCGGCCCCCACAGTCTCTTATGTCCGTATCAACGGCTATCGCGACAGGAGGTCACGCGTCGGATTTCGCCGGCCACGTGCGATATCATGCGCCGACATCGCCGCATGCTTGACGGCCGAGCGTCCCGCGCCGACGATGGGCACAGGAGCGGGGGTGGCATTGCCGGATGAAGCGCGTAGCGAGGACGTCGTCTCCTCAGGCAATGCGTGGGGCGCCTGGGAGAGCGCGGCGACCACGGTCCTCTTCTCGGCGCCGGCGCTCCTTCTCCTCTGGAGGATTCGCGTCGGGGCGGTCGGGTCCGTGAGGCGGCCCGAGTTCGACGCGGTCGACTGGCTCATCGTAAGCGCGGTGCTCGCGGGAGGCGTGGCGCTTTCCTTCGCGTCCGGGGGCCTTCGTTCCGCGAGGCTCTACGTCACGACGGGTCTCTCGTCGAGTCTCGTATGGTTGTTGATCGGGAACGTGCGTCTCTCGGCGGCGCCCCTGGCGGGGGTATACAGGCCCATCGTCTTCGCGGGGCTAGCGGTTCACTTCAACCTGTTGCCGTTCACGCTCGCGAGCGCCGTCGCGCGTGCGCGTGCGGGCCTCCCCGCTGACACCGTGTCACGGTTGGGGAGGCGGACGTGGGGTGTCGCCTGCGCCGCGCTTGGGGTCGACGCGTTGCCGCTCGTCTGGTGGATCGCGCCGGCCGCTTGGGGAAGGGCGGTCGTCTTCGGGTGGGCCGGCGCATGCATCGCCGCGGGCGGCGTCCTCGCGGCCCTCGTCGCGGCGGAGCTCGCATCGCACGCCCGACCCGAGGGCGCCGAGGGCGGATAGGACCCGCCCCGGCCGCGCATGAAAGGCTGCCATGCAGGAACGCTTTCTCGTAGACATCGACCTCAGACCCGTCCCGAAGCTCACCCCCGATGTCCTGGTGATCGGCGGAGGCATCGCGGGCCTCCGCGCGGCGATCGCGGCGGCCTCGGGGGGGGCTTCGGTCACGCTTCTCATGAAGGGCGAGCCGACCGACTCGAACACCGCCCACGCACAGGGGGGCATCGCCGCCGCCTTGGGCTCCGGCGACAGCCCGGAGCTCCACCTCGCCGACACCGTGCACGCGGGCGCGGGGCTCACCGACGAGGCCGTCGCCCGCAAGGTCGTGACGGAGGGCCCCGGCCGCGTGGAGGAACTCATCGACTGGGG
>Ga0272441_10014220_pt1 | contig 11332 bp, 9 predicted proteins | sample SSMProp6N_FD_193582 | JGI IMG/M metagenome (GOLD analysis project Ga0272441, IMG submission 193582) | Marine sediment archaeal communities from Little Sippewissett salt marsh, Falmouth, MA, United States - SSM-Prop-6N | ecosystem: Environmental > Aquatic > Marine > Wetlands > Sediment ... | reverse complement strand
TGGGCATATCAGCGGCAACGAACGAATGGGTGGCCAATACGAAAGCGGGATCGGGATGGGGTACTGATGGCCGCCACAACTTCCACTGCCGGCAATCCGGGGCCGCCAACGCATAGGCGGATTCCCCTTCCCCGGTCCCGAGGGTAAACCGGCCGCCCCCCCTGCGCTCAAGGAGTATTACAAGATAATTGAAGGCCTGTGAATTGATCGAGAAGAACAATGCCTCCCACCTGACCGGGATTACGCCGCGCTTTATCCCAGCATGTGAAGGCCACGGTAAATCTATCCATTAATAATCGCATCAGATCTCAGTATACATCTCAAGGATCGGTCAGGGCATTATAAACCAAGAATTGAGCCCCGGGGCGAACCATGTCGGATTTCCGTCCCCCATACTCAGAACGCCGCCTTACGCCGACCGACCTCGCTCCTCCGGCCATCAACTGGCCGGCACGAGACTATTTGGTGATCTGCGCGTAAGCACTGTGGTTATGGATGGATTCGAAGTTTTCGGCGCTGACGGAAAACCAGGTGATGTTGTCGTCGGCAATCAGGCGTTCGGAGACGTCCCGGACCACATCCTCAACAAATTTCGGGTTGGAAAACCCCCGTTCGGTTACATCTTTCTCATCAACCCGTTTCAGCACCGAAAAGACATCGCACGAGGCGCAGGATTCGACCAGTTCGATCATGTCCTCCAGCCAGATGAACTTTTTGAATCGGGTTTGAAGCCGGACGATGCCGCGTTGATTGTGGGCGCCATGGTCCGAAATCTCCTTGGAACAGGGGCAGACCGAGGTGATGGGTACGTTGACTTCGGAAACCAGGTCGATGTCGTTGCTCGAATTGCTGGATCCGGTAATCCGGCAGTTGTAGTCCATCAGCCCCGGTGCATGGCTTACCGGGGCCTGCTTTTCGATAAAATAAGGAAAACTCACCTCGATATGGGCCGAGGCGGCGTCGAGATTCTTTTTCATGGCCTCCAGCAGCACGGAAAATTTCTTCAGCGAGATCTCCGGGTTCAACAGGTGAAGCATCTCGACGAACCGGCTCATGTGCGTGCCCTTGTACTCCTGAGGCAGGTCCACGTACATGTTGATCGACGCGATGGTGCTTTGGGATCCATCACGGCGGTCTTTGACGCGTATGGGATAGCGCAGGTTTTTAATGCCGACTTTGTCGATCGGGATGTTCCGGTGATCCCGCTGATTTTGTACGTCTTTCATGATCTGCCTATTGGCTGGACGCGTTGCGCGTCAGGGTTATTTTAACAGGTAATCCATCTTCACATGGCTCATGGCCCGGTAGATATTGCCCTTGATCTTGCGGTTCGTTCGGTAAAGTCCGTCCAGCATGGCCTTGATTTCCGAACGTTTGGTGGCCCCGGCCGATGGACACGGATTGGCGTACTGGGGAAACACCTGCGCCCTGGCAAAGCGCCGGATGCTTTTTTCATCAACCATCGCCAGCGGGCGGATCACGGTGAATCGACCGTTGAACAATTTCTGCTTCGGCACCATGGTGCTGATCTCCCCGGCATAACATATGTTTAAAAAGAGCGTTTCGATGACGTCGTCCTTGTTATGCCCCAATGCCAGCTTGGTGCACCCCATCCCGTCGGCGATTTCGAACAGCCGCTGACGCCGAAGCCGGGAACAGAGAAAACAGGGGTTTTCCCGGTTCGCGGCACTGTGGGCGACAATCCCGTGGTCCGTACGATCGACCGTCAGATGAAATCCCAGGTGCCGGCAGGTATCGGCCAATCCGTCAGCAAAACCACCCGGGAAACCGGGATCGACATAGATAGGAAACAGGTCGTAGCGCACCGGTACCCGCTTTTGACGTTCGGCCAGCGCCCACAACAGGGTCAGGCTGTCCTTGCCGCCGGACAGTCCCAGCGCAATGCGGTCACCGTCCTCGATCATGCCGTAGCGGTGAATGGCCTTTCCAACCAGGCTGTTCAGCGCTTTGTATGTGTAGCTGTGCCGGGGCAAAATGAACTCGTTCGGATCGACCGATTATTGATCGGTGTCGATCTTTTCGATGACCTTTCCGGCGGCAACTTCCCGCAGGGCGATGACAATATCCTCGTTTTTGGGTGAACTGACCAGGTATTCGGATCCCTCACGGATTTGCCGCACCCGTGCGGCAACCATATGAACCAGCTTGAAGCGGTTCGGTACCTTTTCCAGACAATCTTCAACAGTAATTCGTGCCACGGAAGTCCTCCTGTTTACAATATTTCCACCAGTTCGTAGACCCTTTTACCAGCCGGTGCGGTGAGCACAATCTCATCCCCAGGCTTTTTCCCGATAATGGCCTTGCCCAGCGGTGAGGTGACCGAAATGCGTCCCTTCTCGATGTCGGATTCTTCGGGGCCCACCAGCTGGTATTCGACCTCCTCGCCGGTATCCACATTTTCAAGCATCACCGTGCAGGCGAACACCGCTCGATCTTTGGGCAGGTTGTCCACTTCGATGATTTCTGCGTTCCCCAGCTTGTATCCCAATTCACTGAGCCGGCCTTCGATAAAACCTTGGCGTTCTTTGGCTGCATGATATTCGGCATTTTCACTGAGATCACCATGGGCGCGTGCCTCTTCAATGGCCCGGATCACAAGGGGCCTTTCGGTGGACTTGAGGTATTCCAGCTCTTTTTTCAGCGTCTGGTAGCCATTTCGGGTCATGGGTATTCTTTCCAATGGGCGACTCCTAAATGATTCTCGTTTTCAGTTTTTGCCCGGTATAGGCTTTAAGATGATTAATTAGGATAGGCTATCGGGAGGACGCCGTATTGTAATACTGCGACGAACGATAACGCAGTCCTAGTTAATTATCTTAAAGCCTACAGCAGAAAAACAGATCCCCACGGCACAGGCCATTGGGGAATCAAGTGGTTCCGACTTCAAATGACGATAACGGTTTACCGGGCGCTTGTTACGCTTGGCCGATCTAATTTCATTTGTATACTGCCCATCTTCCTACCATTTGCCCAGGATGCTGTTGCCGGCCTGGACGTTGTCCCCAATCACAACCCGGATATCCGTCTCGGGGGGCAGATAAACGTCCAGCCGGGAACCAAAGCAGATCATGCCGAATCGATGTCCCCGTTTCAACACATCGCCGGGTTGAACGGCACAGATGATGCGTCGGGCGACCAATCCGGCGATCTGGACGAAACCCACCTTTTGACCATCCGGGCTCTCCAGCAGCAGGGCGTTGTGTTCGTTGTCTGTCGACGCCTTGTCGAGGTTGGCTGAAAAAAATTTTCCCGGGTGGTAGGTCACCTGCCGGATCGTCCCCTCGTGGGGCACCCGGTTAACATGGACGTTGAAGACGGACATGAAAACACTGATCCGGGTGCAGGCCCCTTCAAAGTAAGGCGTCTGATCCACCGGTTCCACTTTTATCACCTTGCCGTCGGCCGGCGAGACCACAATCCCCTCGCCAGTCGGGACCAAACGATCCGGATCCCTGAAAAAATAGCAAATAAAACCGGTGGTGAAAAGCCCCAAGACGGCCAGCCATCCAACGCCAAGTAAGGCAAAAACAGCGGTGGCAAAAGCGGACGCGAATATAAATGGATATCCGGCCTTTGCCACTGGAAATGCGGTCTGACTGGGCGGATCAGACCAGTTCAATTGTGTCATCACATGCTCCCCGGCGCCGAGGGCTGCCGGTTAAAACCTTTTTCAACCCTTTTATTAAAGGGTTATCTATATCCAATGCCTGCGCCCGTGTCAACAGCTACCCGACACCCGACGGGAAAACGAACCCTTCGCCCTAAACCAGTTGTCTGCTGAAGTCACCGGGCAGCCCAATCAAACGCATGCCAATGTCTATTCCAAGCTTGCCGTTCAATGCCCTTGCATGTCAAGCTTTTCGGTTATAGCACCCGGCTGCTGGCCGGCCATCTGAATCTGGGCGTCGGACTTGCGGACATATTGCGGAATCAGGGCATCGATGGGATCGACATCTCGTTGCTTGAACCGCACCATGGCCAGTCTTCCCACTGATGCGGCCCGGATGACGTGTTGCGTGGTATCGGCGAACCGGATGCCCGGGCACCGGTTCTCAAAGACCTCCCGGTAAATAAGGGCACCGGAGCCTACCAGGACGGCATTTTCCGGCAGGGCCGCTGCCGCCGTTTCCGGCGCGGCCACCGACACCCGGGTCGCCGATTGAACAGACCCGCGGTATTGGGTGTAGTAAATCTCCCCCCGCCGTGCATCGATCATGGCAACCACCGGGCAATCGTGAAGGGTCAACGGAAAGGCCAGTGCCGCCAGACTGCTGACCCCGACCACCGGCGCCCCCGTGGCTGCAGCAAGCCCCTTTACCGTGCTGATCCCGATTCGCAATCCGGTAAAGGTTCCCGGGCCCCGGGTGACGGCAATACCGTCGATATCCTCAGGTTCGAATCGGCATTTCTCAAGCATCCTGTGAATCATCGACATGAGATGACGGGAATGGGTTTTTCCCGCGGCATATACCGTATCGGCAAGCAACCGGTCGCTACTGAACAGGGCCACGCTGCAGCTGGTGGTGGAAGTGTCGACGGCCAGAAGGTTCATGGCCGGGCTTTGCCCGCAGGCTTTTTTTTGGCCTTTGGGGCCCTGGCTTTTTTGGGGAGCGCCGGCTCCAGGGCGATCGCCAGGACCTCGTCCATGTTCCGGACGGGAACGAACTTGAGTTTGCGCTTGACGTTCTTTGGAATCTCCACGAGATCTCTTTTGTTCTTTTCCGGGATGATCACCGTATTGATGCCGGCGCGAAGGGCCCCCAGGGCTTTTTCTTTCAATCCCCCGATGGGCAGCACACGCCCTCTAAGCGTGATCTCACCGGTCATGGCCACATCCTTGTTGACGGGCCGTTCGGTCAACGCCGAAATCAGGGCCGTGGCCATGGCGATGCCGGCGGAGGGTCCATCTTTGGGAATGGCGCCGGCCGGCACATGAATGTGGATGTCCCGGTTGTCGAAGATCTCATCTTTCACCTTGAACAGATCGATATTGGCCCTGGCGTAGCTCAGTGCCGCCCGGGCCGACTCCTGCATGACCTCACCCAACTGGCCGGTGAGAATCATCTCCCCCTTCCCGTTGATCAGCGATGCCTCCACATACAGTACTTCGCCACCAACCTGCGTCCAAGCCAGGCCGGTGGAGAGCCCCACCTGGCTGTGTTCCTTGTCCATCTCCGGGTAATACTTGGGCGGTCCCAGGTATTTTTCCAGGGACTGACGGGTCACCTGAAACGGGCCTTTGGCCCCTTCGGCAATTCGTCGTGCCAATTTTCGGCACAGGGTCCCCAACTCGCGTTCGAGGTTTCTCAACCCCGCCTCGGAGGTGTACTCGTTAATGACCTGGACGACGGCTGCATCGCTGAAGCGTATCTGACGGGGCTTGATGCCGTTCTCCTTGACCTGCCGCGGAATCAGGTGCGTTTTCGCAATGGTTTTCTTCTCGTCCTCGGTATAGCCGGACAGGTTGATCACCTCCATGCGGTCCAGCAATGCGGACGGGATGGTGTCCGAGATATTGGCGGTCAGGATGAACATGACCTTGGACAGATCAAAGCTGAGATTGAGGTAGTGATCGCTGAATTCAAAATTCTGCTCAGGATCCAGTGCTTCCAGAAGCGCCGATGAGGGGTCGCCCCGAAAATCGGCACCCAGTTTGTCGATTTCATCCATCATGAACACCGGGTTGTTTGAACCGGCCTGTTTTAACCCCTGAATGATTCGCCCGGGCAGTGCCCCGATATAGGTGCGCCGATGCCCCCGAATCTCCGCTTCGTCCCGTATCCCCCCCAGGGAAATACGCACGAACTTTCGTTTCATGGCATTGGCGATGGCCCGTCCCAGCGACGTTTTTCCCACGCCCGGAGGGCCCACAAAACAAAGAATGGGCCCCTTGGTCTGGGGGTTGAGCTTGCGAACGCTCAGGTACTCCAGGATGCGGTCCTTGATCCGTTCCAGGCCGTAATGGTCCATATCCAGCACGGATTTGGCCTTTTTAATGTCGATGACATCGGTCGTAGACTTGCTCCAGGGCAACTCCACCATCCAGTCCAGATACGTTCGAACCACCGATGATTCTGCAGAATCAGGGTGCATCTGTTCCAACCGGCGAAGTTGTTTGTCGGCTTCCGCCTTGGCCTCCTGGCTCATTTTCGCGCGCTTGATCTTATTTTTGTACTCGTCGATCTCCTGGCTGCGCTCGTCCAGTTCCCCCAGTTCCTTGTGAATGGCCCGAACCTGCTCGCGCAGAAAATAGTCTTTCTGGCTCTTGGATATTTCGTCCTTCACCTCGGACTGGATCTTGGCCTGCATGGCAGACAATTCCACTTCGTGAAACAACAGGTCGTTGACTTTTTTAAGGCGCTCGAAGGGGTCGATGATTTCGATGATGGCCTGGGCTTCGTCAATTTTCAAGCGGAGGTTCGAGGCTACCAGGTCCGCCAGCCGACCGGGATCGTCGATACTGGTGAGAATGGACCCCACTTCGTTGGTGTACTCGCCCCGCAAGGTGAGAATTCTCTCGGAATATTCCCTGACATTGCGCATCAGGGCCTCGGCTTCCAAGTCGACAGTGGAGGATTCAGGCTCCTCGATGATGTCGATTTTCACACGGAACAAAGACCGCTTGCGCACATATTTGGCAATCCTGGCCTTGGCGATGCCCTGAACGAGCGCCTTGACACGCCCGTCCGGCAGCTTGAGCATCCTCAGAATCCGGCTGACCGTTCCGATCTGGTAGATCTCTTCGGGCTTGGGGTTCTCAATACCCGGATCGATCTGGGTTGCCACAAACAGGTAACGGTCCTTTGAAATCGACTCTTCGATGGCGTTGACCGACTTTTCACGCCCCACAAACAAGGGCAGCAGCATATCCGTGAAGATCACCACATCCCGCACCGGCATCATGGGAAGGGTCGTTGGAATGACCGCTTCCGGATCGTCTTCCTCGATAATGCTGATCAGATCATCTTTATCAGTTTCACCCATCTCTACTCCTGGATATATCAATACCTAATTTCATTTACGGCCCTGCCAAAATGGCTGTTTCGCAAAATGTCTTATATAATAACACTTAATTTTTCTTTGACAATGGTACGCCGCTTCTTTTAAGAAGCCTTAGCATCGTGTTTGGAAACGCTTCCAGAACACGCCGATCCTTCGAGCCAACACTTAAAAACGGGCTGACATGACGACACCACTGACGGTGAACATACTGGCATTTTTCTTCGGCGCCTGTATCGGCAGCTTTTTAAACGTCTGCATTTACCGCATACCGGCCGCCTTGTCCATCGTTCATCCGGGTTCGAGCTGCCCCCGCTGCAAAACGATGATTCCTTTCTACGACAACATCCCTATCCTCAGCTATCTGCTGCTGATGGGAAAATGCCGTAACTGCGGGGCACCCATCGCCATCCGCTACCCCTTTGTGGAGCTATTGGGCGGGCTCTTCGCCCTGGCCTGCGCCCTCTCCTTCGGCCCCACGCTGCATGGGCTGGCCGTTTTCGCCTTCATCGCGACCCTGATCGTGGTCACCTTTATCGATCTGGACCACCGGATCATTCCAGACACGATTTCACTGCCCGGGATCCCGCTTTTCTTCCTGGCCGCCCTGGCTGTCCCCAGCGTCACCTGGCGCGCCAGTGCCATCGGCATCGTAGCGGGTGGCGGAAGCCTTTTCGCTGTTGCCTGGGTTTACCAGTTGATGACCGGAAGGGAGGGCATGGGTGGCGGAGATATCAAGCTGCTGGCCATGATCGGCGCCATGGTCGGTTGGCAGGGTATTCTGTTCACCCTTTTCGCCGCGTCGGCCATCGGCACCATCGCTGGCCTGTTGGCCATGATCCGATCCGGGAAAGGCATGCGGCTGGCCATTCCCTTCGGCCCCTTTCTGGCCATGGGGGCGATCATCTACCTGTTTTTCGGCGAAACCCTGATTTCCTGGTACTTCAATTTTCTCCGTTAGTTAAGTTTAGATCAAGGCCACTGGGATATTGTGAACGCTGCAGGCGTAGCAGCGCTACGTCGAGGACTTCAATATCCCGAGAACGCAGAGCTGGACCGCAAGATGCCGTTTCTGGAGGGACACTACTGGATGGAAAGCAAGTACGTCCGCAGGTTCACCTTCTTGCCTTTGATGCCGAGCCGATCACGGATGGCATATCGATATCCTTCGACCGTCCGGGTGGAGATGCCCAGCATGCGAGCGATCTCCCTGGCCTTTCTGCCTTGCTTGACCATGGTGGCCACCTTGATCTCAGTCGGTGTAAATCCGAGGTAATCGAAGGAAAGCCTGCGACTCAACGGCGAAACGATTTCGTTGAGGTTGGACTCCAAGATTTCGAGATAGGCTTTTTGCTTGGCGTTCAGCCCACTTGTTTTCATCTTGTTTAAATAGGGGCGGATCAAGGATTTGACATTGTATAGAACCTTTTCCTCAAGAGCCTTGCGGTCTTCGTCCCGTTTTTTCAAAAGCACTTTAAGTGCCGTATTCACTTCAGAAAGGTTGACGGATCGAGACTCCAGTTCACGGCCTTTGGCCGCCAGCGCTTCCTTGCTTTTCATCTGGTCGGTAATATCGAACATGATGCCATTGACGTAGCTGTTCTGCGGCCCCTTGACGCAGGTGGCAATGACATGCATCCAGCGCCACTGGGCCAGGACGCGATGATAGACCCTGAACCGATGGTTAAATTTGAGATCCGTGTGACCCTTGACATAGGCGTAACGCAGCGCCTTGCGATCATTCGGATAAACCTGGAACCACTCGACCACCTCCTGCGATTGCGTGATACCGGCGATACCTTTTGCCGACGGACTGACAAAAATCACCTTCAATCGCCTGGGACGGACCGGATTCACCTGAAGGCGGAAGACGGCAAAATCCGAGGCGGTCTCCATGAGCAGCTGCTGGCCGGCACGGCTTTCATTCAAGTCTTTCTGAATCTGACGCTCGCGGGTGATATCCCGGCCGCAGCCGACGATGCCGATCATCGCCCCTGATTCGTCCAAAAGCGGCGCCTTGTGGACGTCCAGTACCAAATACTGCCCGCGAACCAGCCCATCCTCCACAAACCGCATGGCCTTTTGCTTGGCTTTTACGATCTCGTCTGAATTTTCACACACTTCACCGAAAGTATGGCGCTGGCCGTTTGCCCGCTCCAGATCGGTGAAGTAAACGTCATTTTTTCCCACCACCGCTTCTGGACTTTTACACATGAGCAGCCGTTCGCACAGGGCCCGGTTGGCGAACAGGTAGCGGTTGTCCATATCCTTGGCCCAGATCATATCCGGCGCGTTATCGGCAATGCGCCGGGTCAGTATGGCCAAGGCATCGAAATCCGCCTGCCGTTTGGCAAGTGACCTGGACAGTTGCCGGTTTTCCGCCTCGAGGGTTTGAATCCGCGCTTCCAATTCATCTCGGCGCATCGTCTTTCCTGGTGTCATGTCATCCCCGATCCGCTGGATCTTACCCATCCCTAATGGATTGTTTTGCCCGACAATCAGGCAATGCCGATAAACTCGAAATTCATCTTGGACTGAAACTTCTCCACCCGTTTGAATATCTCTTTCAGCATGGTTTGTTCGATGTGGGTCAGTTTCTTGGGAGTGATGTAATTGTCCGGTTTTTTTTTGTCGTCCATGACTGCGGTGATCTGCCGCACAAAACGCAGCTGCATGAGGAAGCTGTAAGCCTTTTCCAATTCTTCATATTCCTGAAGAGAAATGACTTTCTTGATCCTGAGTTGATCGAGCCGTTCCAATGTATTGGTCTCATCGATCCTGTTTTTAAGCGCATACACCCGTGCAAAATCAACGATGGGGGTCATGCCGCTTTTTATATCGAATGCATTGCGATGACGACCTTTGGATTCAACCACAAAATTGCGAAAAAATCCGAGGGGCGGCTTGAAATTGAGGGCATTTTCTGTCAGGTGCCGGAAAAAACCAGACCACCCGTCAAGCGAGGCGAACAGATGCCGACGCAATTCGGCGATCAGCGAGTCTTCTCCATACCCGCGTCGGAAATCGAAGAAAATACTGGCCTGAAGGAGGTCCTCGGCTTCGGCAGCGTGAATCCAATCGCTGAAGTAGGCCTTCCATTGGCTTAAGGATTGACACCACTGTGGATTCTTGGCCATGATACCGCCCGTACAAAAATCGTAGCCGGCCTCGTTCAGCAGGGTGCAGGCGATTTCACCGTACTTTCTGAAATAGCGGTCGACCGAATCAGCGTCGGCCGGTTGTGGATCCTGGTAAACAATGGCGTTGTCCTGATCGGTTTTCAGTGTCTGTTCCTGCCGGCCCTCACTGCCCATGATCATGAACACAAACGGCACCGGCGGAGGCCCCATTTCGTCCAGGGTCATGGACATGAGCTTGTTTAAAATCGCATCGGACACCGTGGTGATAAAGCGGGTCACATTTTTGGCCGTGGCGCCGCTGTGGATTAGACTGCGCACCAATTCGGGTAATTGCTGATGCTTTTCGATGATCGTATTCAGGTCGGTCGCGATATGAATCTCGCGCAGCAGGAATAGCGGAGATTGCCCCTGGTAAGCTAAAATATCCCTGCTGGACAGCATGCCAATAACATTTTCGTCTGCATCCCTGATGCCTACATGCTGGAAATCCTCCTCCATCATGGTCATCATGGCCTCGAACACCAGCGCATTTTCCGATATCGTTCGAAGCGGAGCCGACATGATGCCGCCCACCGGTTTTTCGATGGGATACCCGCGGGCAATCACCTTGCGGGCAAAATCTCTTTCGGTGACAATGCCCACCTGTTCCGAATCCTTGGAACGGATGAACGCATAGCTGCTCTTCCGGTGAACCATGGTATCGGCGGCATCCCTGATGGAGTCATCGGCATCGCAGAAGACTGGATTCCGTGAATAGATCTGGGACAAGGGTTGATTAAAAAACTGAAGACTGTCCGCTTGAGGGTGCAGGGTTTTGGCAATGATCGCGGCATAGGATCGGCTGAGCATCCGTTTTCCGAAGGTGTCGGAAAAAAAGTCGGAAAAGGCGCTGTATTTCTCGCAAAGTTCGAAAAACATATGGCTGGGCATCACACAAAATGTGGCGTCTTCGATCACCTCCATGGTGCGTACAGCCAACCCGTCATTCAAGAGCATGGAAATACCGCCGTATAGATCGCCTTCTGACAGCAAGTCCCGCATTTTCTTGGCGCCTTTTTCTTCATAATACCGCTCCGCAGCACCTTTTTGAAGCATGTACAGATAGCCGACGCGTGTCTTGCCCTGAACAAAAGGGACGGTTCCTCGCGGGTAGTTAATGCGTGAGAGTGCTT
>Ga0272441_10014218_pt1 | contig 11333 bp, 6 predicted proteins | sample SSMProp6N_FD_193582 | JGI IMG/M metagenome (GOLD analysis project Ga0272441, IMG submission 193582) | Marine sediment archaeal communities from Little Sippewissett salt marsh, Falmouth, MA, United States - SSM-Prop-6N | ecosystem: Environmental > Aquatic > Marine > Wetlands > Sediment ... | reverse complement strand
ACCCGAAGCGCCGGATGCGGAATTGCTATCGGGCCGACGGTACGCCGGCCCTTTCCGCGTCTCCTCTGAGCTTGGCTGTGCCTGTGCGGCCCTATCCGTACAGGGCGAGAAGGCCGGCGATGGCCGTCACGAGGGCGACGTTGATGGAGATCACCCACTGGTAGAACAGCGGGCCCGGCTTGCCGGTTTCTTGCCGTGTTATCTTCTCGTACCGGTGGGCATACGGTCGATCCCGTGGTTCGTGCCCTTTCCCTCTTGCCGGCGGAATCTCGTTGTCGAGTCGATCTTCATCGCACTGACACTGCCCTGACCGTCCCGATCGAAGAGGATGGCGTTCTTGTCGAATTCATCGACCCACCTTCCGTTGGCGTCGGGCGGCCGGAGCCCTATGGTCTTCTTTTCGAACGGGTCGTGAATGGCCAGGCTGCCATTCTGGTGGAGTACGGTGAACTCCGCCTGCAAGGCCGCCAGGAAATACTTGCCCAGATAGGGTCTGAATCGCTCGGGGACCTCGTCGCTCGCCTCCGGCGGCCCTGACCTTCTCGGCAGCGGGATGATCTGGTGCAACTCCATCTGCACGACCTTGCCCGAACCCTCTTTGTTGAACTTCAGGAATAGCTGGGGGGCCAGTTTGCACCGCCACAGGCCTTCCTCGTCGGGGTCGTTCATCGCCAGGACGACTTTCCCCGGGATGTCCAGTGCCAGATTGCCACCCTGGACGAAGACCTTCACGGTGCTGTTGTCGGAGGGATTCGTGTACTCGCCGACATGGGCCTGATACTTGTCGGACGGCATCTCCTCGGCTTGGCCCATCTGCATGCTGCCGGCCTTGTAGTCGAGCACTTCCATCTTCCGCGGATTCAGAGCCACGGTAGGAGACCGCAGGATCCCGATGCGAATGTGCCCGGAATCGACGTGGTCAATCTCCGAGACGGTCGCATCGACCGGTATCCAGCCGGCGTGACCCATATAGATTTCGCTCCAGCCGTGTTGCCCGAAGGCCCCGCCGTAGTTGGGCGTGTACATGGCCCCCCAGACCACGCGCGCCGGGATTCCCTGCGAGCGGCAGAAAGCCGCCAGCAAAATGGCGTGGGCCCCACACTCCCCGGCCCTCAGGTCGTAGGTCTTCCTGGCCGTGACGCCGCCCGGAATCGCGTAGCTGATGTTCTCCGCGACCCAACGGCTCAGTCGGCAGGCGGCCTCCCACGAGTCCTTCGATCCCGCCGTAATCTCCCGGGCCTTCTCGATAAGCACGGGATCGTCCGATTCGATCAACGATTCCGCTTGGAGGTACTCCTTCAGCGATTCATCCGCCGCGAAACCGGGAGGGAAGGCCGGGGCGTCGGCGCCGTCGTATCGCTTGTGCTCGATCTCGAAGACGCCTTCGACGAGATTATCGCTGACCGTGCCGGCGAACCGCTGGCCAGGCACGTTCAGACCCTCCTCGGTCGCCCACACGCCGGAGGGCTCGATCTTCGCCTTGACCTTCATATAGGTGATGGCCTGTATATCCGCGATGGCCACGTCTACCCTGGCAAAAAGCGTATCATCGACGTTGGCCATCTTGATCTTGTTGACGACGGAGGGGTCCGCGCGGTAGCTCACCCGGTTACCCGCCACGACGGCCTTGAGAAGGTACCCGTTCTCCGGGTTCACCCACATCCGCGTCTTGAGGCCGGTCTTATGGTTCAGCCTGTCGAGGATCAGCGCGTCATAGCTCTCGCCTGCAAGCTCCAGTTTCTCCGTTCCGACCTTCGTGTAGGTCGATTTCTGGACTTCAGCCTCCCTGACCTCGAGGATGTCGTAGCTCGCCCTGTCGAGCCGGCGCTCCACGAAGTCCCTCACGAGGTGCGGAAACAGCATTGTGTTCTCGAAAACCACGTCCGGCGACAGCGGGACGCTCGTCTCCCGATCTCCCGGCGTGAACGTGAATCGGGCGGTATCGCCCTCCACGTGAAGGACGGAACTCAGTTTGGCCGGCCCTTGCGCGATCGCGCTGTCGTGATAGGTGAATCCACCGGTCGTCGGATCGATGTGATACGTCAGCTTGACCTCCGTGTTGAACTGACTTCCGAGTGCGGAGAGCATGGCGAACATGTTCTGCTTCAGAAGCGTCATTGCCCTGCCGTCTCCGGTCATCGGCGAGAGGGTGACCTCGGAGTATCCGCACAGCACCCCGTTGATCTCGACACCGAAGTAGTATCGGTCCGGCTCGACCTCCTCGGCGCGTGCCTGAAGCCCGGCCCAAAGCATAGAAACCAGCAGTACGAGCACGCTCATCCGGCGATGATCTCTCAGGCTCTGCATCTCGATCCCCTTCTTCTTATCTGCCCCTGCGGCAAGGGCTGTTGTCCGACTCTCATCAACCGGCGTCTTCGCACGAAGCCGCCCCTTTCTCCAAAAGACGCCTACCTGCCCCCCGCGCATCGAAAAAATGAAATATCCGGCCCTCTTTTGCAGAACGGGCGGTCGGCCTCCACCCTCTGCCAGAAAGGACCTTGCCGGAGAGCCGCCCTGCACGTCCGCTTCATGACCGACCTCCGGTAGTAGCCGGTTCAGAAACCGGGCCGTGCAGCTTTCGGGCGACTGCCACCAATTACCTTCCGGCCGCACGAAGTAACCGCCTTGCGAACGTCGTGCGCATTGGGTATTCTGAGGGCAGAGTATGAGCATTCTGCAAGAACAGAGCAATTGCCGGGAGCGTTAACCAATGGCTTTGAGCCAGCATCGTTCGACTAAAAGGCCCGTTTCGGCCAGGAGTCACATTCGGACAATGGTCGAGCGGATCGTCCGCCAGTTCGAGCCGGATAAGATCATCCTGTTCGGCTCACACGCACGCGGCGAGGCCGGTCCGGACAGCGACGTTGACCTGCTCATTGTGATGCCTGTGACGGGCTCGATACGGGAAAAGGCCGTCGAGATCGGCGTAGCTCTACACGACATTGCCGTGCCCAAGGACTTGATCGTCATCACGCCGGACGAATTCGAATGGCGCAAGGACACCATTGGTACCATCGAGTGGCCTGCCTCACGAGAAGGAGAGGTCCTCTATGCCAGAGCGGGATAATGCCGCTGTAGTCGCGCGCGAATGGATCGCCAAAGCCGAGAATGACCTGAAGACGGCGGCCCATACCCTCAAACTGGGTGCCGATCCTGCCGAGAGAATGACGATGCATGCTCTCTTCTGCGGAACCGACCGTCGGAATAGATCCTGTGCAGAGATTGGGGTCTCCTCGCCCCGTATCTGCCTCCTATGGACGTTCGTTCTTCTTGGGTCTTTGTCGCGGCCGGGGCCGTCCTGCAAATGGTCTTTCACCGCGAGATTGGACCTCGCTCAGAACAGAAACGCTTTGTTCAGCGTTACCTCTCTCGTTCCGGCCACGTTGCCTACCTCAAGCGTGATCGACTTTGTCGCGTCGTCGTCCATCATGTTCAGTAGCTCGATGAGATTCGCCTGCGTGGCTCTTTGTGAGTTGAACGAGAGGATTCTGTCGCCCACCCGGAGCTGCGCCTTGTCGGCCGGCGAGTCTTCCCAGAGGCCCTTGATAACGACCTGTCCATCCTTCGCCACGTCCGCGCTCAAGCCGACGGAGAAGACGTTCTCGTCGCAGTGCAGGTCGGGGTAGGGAATCAGCACCATCTCATCCCGGGGATAGTTGATCACGATTTTGAACTGAGAGAGAAGGTCGTTGCCGATGAATGGCATGGAGAGCATCGGCGGCAGTTCGGCGAAGAAGCAGATTGGGCTCTCGACCTTTACGTTTCCGAGTTCGAGCGAGGTGAGTCTGGCGAGATAGTTGTGGTTCGCCGTCGTCATGGGCCACTCGATGATGAGCCCGTTCGACTTGATGACGTCGCCGGCGCAGCGGTCCCTGTGCTCGGGAAACGACTCCAGCGGGAAGACGACGGGATAGGGCTGGCCGGTATCGATCATGCCCTGGATCGTCCGGCCGCCGACCTTGAAATCCACGAGCGGCGCATTGTTCACCGGGTGATTTCGGAAGGGCAGCAGGAATCCGTTGTCGGGACGGCTCAAAGCGGTCGTATCCGTGGAGAAGGTGATCGAGTTCGCCTGGAAGTCGAAGGTCACCTTGTACCGTTCGAGCAGGTTCGATCCGATCATCCCGTGTATGGTCGTACCCAGCCCGTCGAAACGTCGAAAATCAAACGCGGTCACGCACATGACGTTATCGATCGGGAGGCCGGGCAAGTCCAGCGTATCGATCTTCGCCATCATCCCCTGCTGCTTCAGCCGAAGGTCCTGCGCGAGCTGCCTGTCGATGCAGGCGATGCCTCCGGTATCCACGATGAAGTTGTACGCCTCCGGCGAGCCGTTGATCTTCCCCTTGACGAGAAGAAGGTGGCGGAGCCATTCGAAGGGAACCGTACGATTGACGACGGCACTTGAGCCCGACGAGCAGGGCGTCCAGAGCAGCACACACAGGACAAGAACACGCAGCGAACGCTTCACGATACCAGTCCTCCAACAACAGTCGCACGAACGCCGGAGACTATACCAGGAAATTCAAACGACACCAGAAGTATTTTCCTGCGATTCCTACCCCACGCGTGCGGGCGGAATGCCCCCGCCAGGTCTTCTGGAAAAGGCAACGAGGGCGTGTGCCCATCTCTGAAACAGGGCAGAAACCTGAGAGAGACTCTGTCATTCCTGCGGAGGCAGGAATCCAGAAACCACGGGCAGCGAAGGATTTGGCGAAATGGATTCCCGCCTTCGCGGGAATCACAAACCGGGGCCGGACACCTTTGGAGAGGCTGTCGGGATTGGCAGGCACGGCCCCCGCACATCGGCCGCTGATAAGCGTTGTCATAGCCCTGTCCACCTTGGGCGGCCGTCATAAGTGGGGAAATCCGCCACCGTATTTCGGCCGCCCCCTACCGCACGACTACACCAAACGGGGCCTGCCGCTCGGCGGACAAGAACTAACGCATGGCGTAACCTTCAGCAAAGGCCACCTCGCGTCGTGGATCACACTTACCCCGGCATGGCGAACGATACCGCAACCACAACTCTCGCCAATCGTGCCCTGGAACCACAGCCTGCCCTCGTTCCCTATGAGGTCAATGTGAACCGCCGCCATTACTCCGACATCGTCCGAATCGCATTTCATCCCATGGCGAACTCACCGGCTTGTCCGAGGGTGCGAGTCAGTAACTCGCTTCCGCCATGTCCGCTGGACGACCTTCCCCCAACCTATGATCTAGCCGCCCAGTTTCGGTTCAATCCCATTTCCCCACTCTGCAGTTTAGATTGCCATCGACCCTCCATTGTCAGTACGTCTTCGATTGTCGCAGATGTTCCGGCAACTTCCAGAATCGAAACCTGATAGTCGCTCGGATCGCGGTTCATGAGACCCTGGTTGCCGCCGTGCCCCGTTCGGATGTAGTCTTGCCACCGGCCCCAGAACCCTTCCCCGCCGGTTGCCGAGCCAACATATTGCTCCTTTGTCTTGGGACATGTAAGCAAGTAGACTCCTCGAGAGGACTGGAGGGCGACCATCCAGCTTTTTGGAAGATTGCCGAGCTTTGACAGCGGCTGGATGAAGTTCAAGAATCCCGGGAAAGCGGGCTCCTGAAATGCGGTGCGCAACTCAGTAATCGGCTTATCATTTCGGTCAGCGTACTGGATCCATGCGAGGGCTCCCCGGCCCCAATCTACAAATAGCTTCCCAATGAGATCACTCAACGTATCCTGCGGCGTGAGGTCATAAATATCGCAACTTCCCGCCTTGTCAATGCCTTCAGTATGAGGCATTGGTGTGTCTTGCTCCAGAAGCCCTCGATACCTGACGCCATAGAGTCCCACAAACATCGTATCATTGTCTATATCGGCAATGAACACTGCCCAGTACGGCGCTACGAGCTTTTTTTGATTTTTGAAGCTCTGCGTAGACTGGTACAATTCAAACTGCGGTCGATCATCACGCCATAGTTCGTATGGTGTACGCCCCCTCTTCGCCCGTTGGTCTTTGTGTCGGATAAGGCGAACATCGCCAAGCGGCAGCCCAGCTTCTCGCAAGATCGTATTCAACATGATCGGCATCGCACAGGTACCTCCATATCAATTGAGCAGAATATGTGTCGCGTGGTTTCCATCCGAGCCCCATCGGACGCTGGTGGGCCTCCTATCGCCGGCACTTGAACCCTTTGATTCCTTGGTGGTTGCGCTCTGTCTTGCGTATTGTCTTTCATACGAGTAAACAGTGCCACACGCTTTCCCGACATCCATTTCTCACTTGCTCACAGTTGCAACCGTAGCATGTCCAACCCGGGAGATCAACAAAAACAGGTAGGGATTTCCAATTCATCCAGACTTTCTGTGCGCTTGGGTGTGACTGTCCGAATGGCCGGAGACAGTTGTCTCCACACCGCGAGCATTCTGCGCTTCACGCCAGCAGCATTTTGACAGTCCGGCAGATTGTTCGTAATGTGCCCTTCGGGCCTCGTGGCATGGGCGTCTCGCCCATGAGCATTGGAGACGTTCACGGGCAAGATGCCCGTGATACTCACGGCCGGGACGGCCGTGCTACGAATAACGCCTTACGGCGTCACTACGAGCCGGGCGGGCTGTGCGGAAGGGGCGATCATCGTACTGGGACCACACGAACCTGGTGATCGGCGTACTTGTGATTTGGCCTGTTTGGAGTTCCGCGTTTACGCGGTCTCAATCCGCCTCAAGGCGGAATTCGTGATCGACGATCATCCAGTGAGGAATATCTCGCCAGATGAGAAGATGATTGCCTTACCTCCGCTGTTCATGGTCGAGGCGACGAGAGGTCACAGGCCTGTTGGCGAACAACCCGCTATCCGATTCCGCCAGTGCATCGGCCCGCCCGAAGCGATAGCCGAATGGGACAGGCTGCGCGAAGCAATCTCCCACCCACAGGATTGAGATTGCTTCGTCGCTGCGCTCCTCCTAAGAACATAGCTTTGGCCAAGAACGGGGTAGATTGACTTAACTGCTGTACACATATGGACTTACAGAACGATGCAACAAGCAAGCTATTTTCTTCCTGACACCAGCCGCGCAGCGGCTGACCGACTCGCAATGACATTCACCTTCTTGAGATAGTCTCTAACCCATACCTGGATCGGCCTGGAGACTCAGCACCTTGTCCTGGCCGGCGGCGAATTGGGCTGCCGCCTTCTCCAGGTACTCGTTTACCTCGTCCACGTAGCCGTCGGCGGAGGCCGACCAGACGCGGTTCAGACAGCGTTCGCCAGCGGCGAAGGCGTTCATCACATCGGCATAGGCGGCGAGCCCATACGAGTGGGCGATGCTTTCCCGCGCCTCGACGAAGGTGTTCAGGTCGTCCGGGAAAAACTCATCGATCCGGTGGCGCACGTCGTACGTGTCGACGTCGTGCTTCTCGGCGTTCAGGCGCGTCACGTTCTCGACGATCCGGCCCAGGCTCTCCTCGATGGCCTGCATGTGGGAGGTCAGCCGTTCGGGGGCCCTGGCCTCCTGCCTGCGGCTCGTCCACATCAGGACGACCCCTATGCCCCCCACCGTCACGGCAGCGGCGAACCAGCCCCATCGCACGTCCGTCTCGCTCAGTACCGAAGCCAGAGCGCCGCCCAGGAATCCGACGGTCACCAGAAGCAATCCCAACTGTCTCATGCAATCACCTCTCAGCCTATCACGCCCTTGACGATGGCAAAGACGGCGGACCCGACCCCCATCAATCCCTCGCCCACGATAAACCCGGCGGCGATCGGAATCCCCACCTCGTGGCTGTAGCGAGGCCCCTTGATCCAATCAACGAGGATCCGCAGCAGCATCCCGACCGTGTACGTCAGCACGATACTGAACGGCAGGTAGAAGCCGAGGCCCACCTGGATGCCGAGACCGCCGATCCCGGTCGCACCGAGCAAGATCCCCAGGACCGCCCCGGCCGCATATTTCGGAACGGGGACATCGCCGCCCAGGATTCCCTCGATCACGCCCGCCAGCGCACTGGCCTGCGGCGCCGGCAGTTGCTCGCTGCCCAGCACGTAGTGGCGATGGAGCACGTAGATGAGGGCCAGGATGACGATGGGGCCCAGCCAGGTGGCGATGAACTGCCCGACCTGCTGCTTTCGAGGGATCGCTCCCACCAGATAACCGGTCTTCAAGTCCAGCATCAGGTCGGTCGCCTGCGCCATGGCGCTGCTGATCGCGGCGCCGACCATCACGCAGGCGATGATCGCGCCGCTGCCGCCGAGGTCCCTGACGATCAGGACGAGGATGGTGACGCCGATCAGGGTCATGCCGCTCATGGGCGACCAGTTGGTCCGGCCGATGCACTCCGAGAGGATCACGCCGGCCATCCAGATCCACAGCGTCCCGAGTACGGCCATGATGAGGCCGCGAATCAGCCCCATCCCTTCGACGGAATAAACAGCCACGATCGTGAGCACGAGCACCGCCGCTGCAATGCCGAAGTACAGGAACCGGATGGGCATCTCGTCGGCGGACCGGCCCGTCCGGGTTCTGGCGGCACTTTGCATGCTGCGGATCGCATTGACGATCAGGGGGAAGGCAAGAACGATCCCCATGATCGCACCGCCGATGAGCATGCCGATCCCCACCGGCCGGTAGAAATGCAGCCGCATGTACTCCGGCAGGTCGGCGTCTGCCGCCGCGAGCTGCTCCGGGGAGGGCAGCAAGCCCATCCCGGCCAGAATCGGCGAGAGAATCCAGTAACACGCGAATCCGCCGATGATGAAGGCGAAGCCCCCTTTGCCCGCAATGAACGCCACGCCGACCGTCAGCAGCGATACGAACCAGACGCCGTTCATATACTCGGGCAGACCGATTTGTTCCCCCACGTGCCAGTATTCGAACCCGGTGATCTCGCTGACCAGGCTCATCGCCGCGCTCAAGGCGATACCGATCAGCAACAGCACAGCCTTGTGGACGCCGGCGCCGGGCGACTTGAGCACGGTCGCGACGGCCACGCCGCCGGGGTAGGTCAGCCGCTCGAAATCGATCATCTGCTTGCGAAGCGGGATGATGAAAGCGACCCCCAGAAAACCGCCCGCCATACAACCAAAAACCATCAGGATCGGATTGAAATCGGTCTTGTTGAGAATGAACAGCGCCGGGATGGTGAACATCATGCCGGCCGAGGCCGAGTTGACACCGCTGGCAATTGTTTGGCTGATGTTGTTCTCGATGATGCTGGTTCGGCCCATCAGGCCACGCAGGATGCCAAAGCCCAGGATGGCCGCCAGTTCCGAGCCCTCATGAGAAAAGCCCAGGATCAACGCGGCATACCCAAGGCTGATGGTGATGAGAATGCCGATGGCATAGCCCAGCAACACAGCCGTCCAGGTCAGTTCCGGGTACGGCCCCCGCCGGATCACTCGGTGCTTGGAAATCGATGTTTCAGGCAAGGCGTTCCTCCACAGTCAATCGCGGGCATCTCAACCGTTCCACCTGGAAATCCATTTGCCATTCCTCCCTGAAGGCTTTTCGGGAGTGAACCATCCAAAGGACAGCGAGATATCTGACCCCACGGTCCTGCCGCGATGGTAGGCAATGGGATTTCGCGTCGCAAGTTTTTTCTCCACGACGGATTGGGGAATCGCACCGACGGCAGGGCTTGACAAGTGCGCGACGGGAGGCCATACTGCCCATGTGTAAGCCGGCACTTCGTTCGCCCGGCCCAAAGGATTCGTTGCCTAATGGACGCTGAACTGCCGAACCAAGGCATGAGGAACTGAGAACATTTGCGAAAAGTCATACAGGCAAGTGATTTGTTGAGACCAGGACTTCGCAGGGTAGCGTTCCGCCGGCTTGCTTCGATCGCTTTCGTTCTTCTTTGTGCTCCGCTCGGGGGGACCGTCGCGGCGAACACGGTCACAATTCGCCTTGCCACCGGAAGTAGGACGGGGGTCTACTATCCGATGGGACACGGCATCAAAACGGCGATCGAAGAGGCGTACCCGAATACGGTCCGCATCGAAGTGGTCGAGACATCCGGCACCCTGGAGAACCTGCGTCTGATCGACAACGAACAGGTGGACCTGGCCCTGGTACAGAACGATACGGCGTATTACTTTCGCCAGGGCCAGATGATGTTCAGTCTGCCTTCGAGCAAAGCCCTGGCTATTGCCTCGCTGTACACGGAGTTCATCCAGATCGTTGCCACGCAGAAGAGCGGGATCAAGCATCTTGACCAGCTCAAGGGCAGGAGAATCCGCACGGGTTCGCCGCCGGCCGACGTCAGCAACAGCGCCACGGTGATCTTCGCCCTGGATGGCTGGGAGGCGGTGGACCTGACGGATGTCCGGTGCAAGTTTTCCGAGGCCCGGGACATGCTGCTGGCCAATTCCCTGGATGCCGCTTTCGTCACGGCGGGAATTCCCACCCCGCTTCTGACGGAGACCATCGATGGAATCTCGTTGCAGGACTACGTATCCCTCATTCCGATCAACGAGGGGCTGGCGAACAGGCTCATGCGCGCCTTTCCCTATTTTGTATACACGGAGATACCCGCCCATACCTACAGCGGGCAGGAGGAAGCGGTCAAGACGGTGGGCGTGCGTGCGATTCTCGTGGCGCGCAAAGATTTTGAGCACTCGAAGGCCCATGGCGGAGATGTCCCGCCTGACTTCATCCGTACCATCACCGAACTGATCTTCGAGAAAGAGGACGTCGTGCGGGAAAAGCACGGCGTCGAGGGCGCGGATCTGAGCCGGTACCATCTCTCTGCGGATGAGGGGCTCTATGGCATTCTGGATCACAAGATGAGACCGATCATCCCGATCCACCCCCAGGCGCGGGCGTACTTCAGTGAGAAGGGATTGCTGAAGAAGAACCTGACCGACTACTTGCCGGCCATTCTCTGGGGGGGCGCGTGCCTCGTCGTGCTGGGGTATGCTGTCAAGTACAGGTCGGCGATCCGCCGGGTCGCCCAGAAGCACATTCACGTCAGACTCGCGATCATATTCGCTTGCCTCTATGTCATCGGAACGCTCGCCATGTTCTTCTGTGAGCGGTACAACAACCAATCCTTCGAGAGCGTCCCGGAGTCCTTCTGGTCCATAACCGTCTATCTGTTCAGTGGTTTTGAGGACCGCTATCCGGTCACCTGGCCCGGTCGAGCGATTTCCGTCCTCATCTTCATTTTGAGCGTATTCTTCTTTGGTGCCGTGGCGGGGCGGTTTGCCGCGGCCTTCCTCAAGAGAGAGGAGGTCAAGATGCCGAAAGACGTCAAGGATCATATCGTCATCTGCAACTGGAACGAGCGAGGAAAGAGAGTGATCGCCGAACTGCGTCATCCGGAGGGCAAGCCGGAGGCCGACATCGTCATCGTGGACAACAAGTT
>Ga0272441_10014217_pt1 | contig 11333 bp, 8 predicted proteins | sample SSMProp6N_FD_193582 | JGI IMG/M metagenome (GOLD analysis project Ga0272441, IMG submission 193582) | Marine sediment archaeal communities from Little Sippewissett salt marsh, Falmouth, MA, United States - SSM-Prop-6N | ecosystem: Environmental > Aquatic > Marine > Wetlands > Sediment ... | reverse complement strand
AGAAGGCCGCGACCAAGAAGAAGCCTGTGACCAAGAAGAAGCCTGTGACCAAGAAGAAGGCTGTGACCAAGAAGAAGGCTGTGACCAAGAAGAAGGCCGTCGCGAAGAAGAAGGCTGTCCCGAAGAAGAAGGCCGCGACCAAGAAGAAGGCCGCGACCCAGAAGAAGGCCGTCGCGAAGAAGAAGGCCGTCGCGAAGAAGAAGGCCGTCGCGAAGAAGAAGGCCGTTGCGAAGAAGAAGCCTGTCCCGAAGAAGAAGCCTGTGGCAAGAAAGAAACCCCTGCGCGGGTCCGGACGAAAGAAATGAGGAGGAGGACCGGGTCGGCGGAGCGTCCGTTGACGCGGCCTTGAACCATGGAGCCCATCGCTGATCTCGCGGGTCTGCTGGTCACCGCGGGCCTGGTCTCGGAGTCCGACGCGGTTCGCGTCCGCAGGGATGCAGCGTCCACCGGACGGGTGCAGATCAGGGTCTTGAGGGAGGCCGCCCTGGTCTCCGACGCGCAGGTGCTTCGGGCCCTGGTGGACCAGCTCGGCATCGAGGTCCTGGACTTGGATGACGAGGCCGTGGTGGAGCTCGACGCGCTTCGCTGGTTGGCCCACGACGTGGCTGAAGCCCACATGGTGATTCCGGTCCGCCTGGACTCCCGGCCGGGAGAGCGCGTGATGTGCCTCGCCATGGCCGACCCCCTCTGCGCCCACAGCGTGCAGACCGTGGAGCGGACCAGCGGCTACGTGGTGGATCCCTGCCTGGCCGAGGCCGGGGCCTTGGTCCGGGCCATCACCCGGAGCTATGGTCGCATCGCCACCAAGCTGATCCCGCGTCCCGCCAAGCCGGGTCCGAGTCGATTTGGCCCCTGGCCCGTGGCCGGTGGGGGCGGTGAGCCGGAGACCGAGCCCGCCCATCGCCTCGAGGACGAGGCGAGCCCTGCCCAGATGGTCCAGGGGCTTGTCAACGTCCTGGCCGCCAAGGGGATCATCGAGCGCGACGAGTTCGTCGTCGAGCTCCGGCGATTGCTCCGCGAGGATTCGGAGGAATGAGCGGCCGCCCTTCCCGGACGGACTGGGTCATCCTGGGGGGCGGGTTGTGCGGGCTCACCGCGGCTCGGTACCTGCGGCGCGGCTGGCACCTCTTCGAGGCCGCTGACCGCCCCGGCGGGACGGCGAAGTCCGTCGCGCGTCAGGGCCACGTCTTCGATCAAACCGGACACTGGCTGCACCTGCGAGACCGGGGAATGAAGCAGGTGGTCAGGGGGCTGCTCGGTGATGAGCTCCTGTCGGTCGAGCGGCGGTCCCGCGTCTTCTCCCACGGGGTGCTCACGCGCTATCCCTTCCAGGCGAACCTGCACGGCCTGCCCCCGGCGGTGGTGCTCGAGTGTCTGCAGACCTTCTTGGACCGGAGGCCGCCCCATCGCCCGGGTCGCCGCTTCCGGACCTTCGAGGACTTCATCCTGGAGCACTTCGGCGAGGGCATCGCCCGTCACTTCATGATCCCCTACAACGCCCGCCTCTGGGGGGTGCATCCCCGGCACATGACCGACTCCTGGTGCCGTCGGTTCGTGCCGATCCCGGATCGCGACGAGGTGCTCGCCGGCGCCGTGGGCGCCACTCCGGCGGAGATGGGCTACAACGTCCGGTTCCTCTATCCACGCCAGGGCGGCATCGAGAGGCTGCCCATGGCCCTGACGGCGGGGCTGGCGGCTGACCGCGTCCACTGCGGCGCCCCGGCCACGCGGGTGGACCACCTCGGTCACCGTGTCCGCGTCGGGGGAGAGTGGATCGGGTATCGGGCCCTGATCTCCACGGTGCCGTTGCCCGCGCTCTGCCGGCTGCTGGCAGCCCCACCCAAGCCCGTGGTGCGAGCGGCCGAGCGGCTGCGATGGACCTCCGTGCGCTATCTGAACGTGGCCCTGCGGCGCAAGCCCCCGGCAGACTTCCACTGGATCTACGTGCCGGACCCCGCCCGCCCCGCCTACCGCGTGGGGGTCTTCAGCAACGTCGCCCCGGGCAACGCCCCCGCCCGGGGGGCCTCCCTGTACGTGGAGCTCGCCTCGCGGGGCCGCGAGCGGCTCGACACGATCCTTCGTGACGTATTGCCCCTGCTGGTCGACTCTGGCGCCATGCGTCACCCCGACGACCTGAATTTCGCCACCCTGGAGCGGATCAACCCCGCCTACGTGGTCTTCGATCGCCACTACCAGCGCGCCCGCCAAACGCTCCACACCTTCTTCGCCGACCACGACATCTACCCCCGCGGTCGCTATGGCTCCTGGGACTACGGCTCCATGGAGGACGCCATGTGCGATGGGCGCGAGGTGGCTAAACTGCTCCGGAAGCGGTATAAACACACCCCTGATGAGCGAGCCACGCCCTGAGATCACGGTCGTCATCCCCATCTACAATGAGGCGCGGATACTCGCCGGAGCGGTGACCGACCTGCGCGCTGCGCTGGAGGCCCTCGATCCCTCCATGACCTTCGAGATCCTCCTGGCCGAAAACGGCAGCAGCGATGACACCGTGCAGGTTGCCCAGTCCCTGGCCGACCGGTATCCGGAGGTGAGCGCCTTCAGCCTCGGGGAGCCCAACTACGGCGCGGCCCTTCGACGGGGCATCCTGGCGGCCCGGGGCCGCTTCGTCATGTGCGACGAGATTGATCTGTGCGACACCGACTTTCACGCCAGGGCCTTGGAGCTGCTCCGCGGCGGTGAGGTGGACCTGGTGGTGGGCTCCAAGGCCATGGTCGGCGCCGCGGACCAGCGCCCCTTCGTTCGCCGCCTGGCCACCCGGACCATCAACGGCCTGCTGCGGCTGCTGCTCGGATTCCGGGGCACCGACACCCATGGGCTCAAGGCCTTCCGGCGGGACGCCCTCGCCGGAACGGTCCAGCGCTGCGTGGTGGACAAGGACCTCTTCGCGTCGGAGTTCGTCGTCCGCGCCCAGCGGGAGTCCATCCGCGGTGTGGAGATCCCGGTGTTCATCGAGGAGAAGCGGCCGCCCTCCATCCAGCTAACCCGCCGGGTGCCGCGCGTGCTGCGCGACCTCGCCCGGCTCTTCTACGTAATTCGTCTGCGTGGGAGCTGAGCCGTGGGTCGGGGTCTGGTCAGCGTAACGGTGGATCTCGACCCCCTCGAGGCCTACCACGCCATCCACGGCCTCGGACCGGCCCCGGCTGCGTTGCGGGATCACCTCTCGGCCGTGGCGATCCCCAGGTTCCTCCAGCTCTTCGAGCGCCTCGGCGTCAAGGCGACATTTTTCGCCGTGGGGCAGGACCTCGGCTCCGACCGCGTGGCCGCCGCCCTGCGGGAGGCCGTGACCGCCGGGCACGAGGTGGGCAACCACACGCAGTCGCATCCCTACGACTTCCTGGATCTGAGCGCGACCGACCGCGCCGCCGAGGTGGATCGGTGTCACGAGCGGATCGCCGACGCTACGGGTGCACCACCGGTGGGGTTCCGCGCTCCCGGGTACTTCCTGGACGGGGCCACCTTGGCCCTGTTGGCGGGGCGGGGCTACCGCTACGACTCCTCCATGGTCGGGTCGCTGCCCTACTGGGCGGCCAAGGTCGGCGTCATGGCGCTCATGCGGCTTCGGGGCCTGCGCAGCCGCTCCCGGCTCCATCCGCCCACCTCCCTGCTGGCGCCGGATCGCCCCTACTGCCCCGATCCCGACCGTCCCTGGCGCCCCGCCCGCCCGGATCCCACCCGCCCGGATCCCACCCGCCCGGATCCCACCCGCCCGGATTCCGACCGCCCGGATCCCACCCGCCCCCGGCGCCCCGAACGAGCCCCTCTGGTGGAGCTTCCCGCCGCCTCCCTGGTGGCCGGCGTGCCCCTGGTGGGGACCTTCCTGGGCGGCCTGCCCATCACCGCAGCGCGCCTCCTGGCCCGGTGGCTCGCCGGCCGCCCCTTCGTCACGGTGGAGTTTCACGCCATTGATCTGGTGGACACCGCCGACGGAGGCCTCGACGCCCTACGCGGGCATCAGCCCGGCCTGGCCGTCGGGCTGGTCCGCCGCCTCGCCTCCTACGAGGCGCTCCTCGCCCCCCTGTGCCGCTCCGCCGACGCCGTGACCCTGGCCGAGGCGGCCCGTGGGGTCGATGTGTCCTGAAGAAACGCAGGTTGTCGACGGGGTCGTTGTCGACAGAGATGCGTTGGCGTCCAAGCCGTCAGGGGTTCGAGCCCGGACGATACGGGTCGCATCTCAGCCCAGACCCCCGAGCTCCGTCCCAGCCCGGTTGCGGCGGCCCCGACGATCTGTGATACAGTCCGGCCGTGACCGATGGCAGATTCCAGCCAATGGAGTTCGGGAGATACGTCCTGGAGGAGCGTATCGGCAAGGGAGGTATGGCCGAGATCTTCCGCGCCACGAGCCGCGGTGCCCACGGATTTGCCAAGACCCTGGTGATCAAGCGCATCCTGCCCGAGCAAGCGGCCAACCCGCGGTTCGTGGAGTGGTTCATCGACGAGGCCAAGCTGATGATGCGTCTGGATCACCCGAAGATCGTTCAGGTGCTGGACTTTGGCGAGGTGGAGGGGCGCTACTACATCGCCATGGAGTACGTCAAGGGCACCGACTGCCTGCAGTTGCTCCGGGAGTGCGCCCAGCGTCGGTGGCGGCCGTCTCCCATCATCGCCGTGCACATCATCGCCGACGTCATGGACGCATTGGACTACGCGCACAACCTGACCGACTCCGAGGGGCGCCCCCTGAACATCGTGCACAGCGACATCTCTCCGTCGAACATCTTCATCTCGGACCTGGGCGAGGTGAAGCTGTCGGATTTCGGCATCGCCACCATGGGCGGCCGCCGGGGCCGAGCCGAGTCCGGGGTGGTGCGCGGCAAGTACGGCTACCTGCCGCCCGAATGCGTGGTGGGCATGCCCGTGGATCACCGGGGCGACATCTTCTCCGCCGGGGTGGTCTTGGCGGAGCTGCTCATGGTCCAGCGGCTGTTCCGTGGTGACAACTACATGGACGTGCTGTTGCAGGTGCGCGACTGCAAGCTGGACCGGCTCGACGAGTTCGGCAAGCACGTCTCCGCCGACCTGCGGCAGGTCCTGGACTACGCCCTGACGCGGGATCCCTACCTTCGCTACCAGAACGCCGCGGCCTTCCGGGACGCGCTGCACCGCTACCTTTACGACCGCCAGCAGCTCGTGCGATCCACCTCGGTGCGGCGGTTCATGCAGCGCATCAGCGCGTCGCCGGACGCCGACACCCAGGAGGCCATCACGGCCAGCGGCGGACAGCGCCCGCGCCCGGCCGGGGTGCCCGAGGCCCTCGGTCCGAGCTTGCAGCACGGCAAGCGCCGCATTCTGCTCGGGCCGCCGCGCCAGCCCATGCCCGTCCCCAAGGGACCCTCCAGCAACCAGGCCCTGTCCCGCCTCTCGGCGGGGGAGATGCTGGACTTCGGGGGGTCGGAGGTGAGCTTCTTGCCCGCCGAGGACGAGTTCGATCTCGTGGACACCCTTCCGCCGGTGGAAACGGCCCTGGGCGGGGTGCACAAGGAGACGCCCGCAGACGATGTGGACCGCAAGACCACCCAGACCAGCGGCGAGCTGGCCCGGCCCACGCCGGATCTGGAGTGTGACCTCTCCGAGCGAAGCCTGGTGTCGTTGCTGTTCGCGCTGGCCGTGGACGTGGAGACCGGCCTCATCGTGCTCCGGGCGGCGGACACGGTGAAGGAGATCTATCTGGTGGACGGCGACCCGCACTACGTGTCGTCGAACCTGCCCGAGGAGCTGTTCGGGCAGTTTTTGCTGGCCGAGGGTGTGCTCCGCCCCGAGGAGCTCGGGCAGGGTCTGGCCATCCTGCCAAGCTACAAGGGCAAGCTCGGCGAGGCCCTGGTGGCCCTCAAGCTGCTCCGGCCCATGCAGGTGCTGCGGTTGCTCACCCACCAGGTTCGGCAGAAGGTGTTTCACGCCTTCGCCTGGTCGCGGGGCATGGCCACTTTCTACCGCGGAGTCACCTGCGAGCGGGACGCCGCGCCCCTGGGCCTCGACGCCTTCGAGGTGCTGGCCGCCGGGGTGGCCGCTCTGCCGGACACCCTCCTGGCCCAGCGCTTGTCCGACGCCATGCAGAAAAAGCCCAACGTCGTGGACCCGCCGCCGGTGCCCCCGGACGTGTTCCGCGTGGGTGGCTACCCCAGCCAGGTCTACGATCAGCTCGACGGGGAGCATACCCTGGCCGAGCTCATCGACCTGTCCGAGGATCCCGACGCCACCGCCAGCTTTGCCCGCATGACCTACCTGCTACTGGAGTGCGGCCTCGCGTCTTTGGAGTGACCCGCGCGAGCCCCTCTGCGCGACCAGCGCCGCCTCTCACTTCGCACCCGCCCTCTCTGCACCTGTTCGCTACCACTTGCGCTGTGGGTGTGGCATGCTCTGGCGTGTCCAGCTCAAGGACAGGTATATGACCAAGGCCGACCTTTCCGATTCCAATGTGCAAACTTCGCCTCCGGCCGAATCCGGCGTGGACGACCTGGTCCGGCGAGGCGTGGCCCGGGCGGCCGAGGCTCGCGCCGCGGTGGCCCGGGAGGTGGGGCAGCGCATCGTGGGCCAGCAGCAGGTGCTCGAGCTGATGCTCATCGGTCTGGTGTCTCGCGGCCACTGCCTGCTGGTGGGTGTGCCCGGCCTGGCCAAGACCCTGGTCGTCCAGACCTTGGCCCAGGTCCTGGAGTTGGATTTCAGCCGGATCCAGTTCACTCCGGACCTCATGCCGTCTGACATCACCGGAACCGACGTGCTGGAGGAAGACCAGGCCACGGGCCGCCGCTCCTTCCGGTTCATCCGGGGGCCCATCTTTGCCAACATCGTTTTGGCCGACGAGATCAACCGCACGCCGCCGAAGACCCAGGCCGCCTTGCTCCAGGCCATGCAGGAGGGACGCGTGACGGCCGCAGGAACCACCCACGCGCTGGAGCCGCCCTTCATGGTGTTCGCCACCCAGAACCCCATCGAGCAGGAGGGCACCTACCCGCTGCCGGAGGCCCAGCTGGACCGGTTCATGTTCCGCATCGATGTGACCTATCCGTCCGCCGACGAGGAGCTCGCCATTGTGGCCCAGGAGACGCGACCTCTGGCCCATGAGCTGTCCCTGGTGCTCGGCCCCGAGACCCTCGGCGAGCTGCAGGACCTGGTGCTGGAGATGCCCGCGCCGACACACGTCGTCAAGCGGGCCGTGAGCCTCTGCCGCGCCAGCCGTCCCGAGGACGAGACCGCGCCCAAGGACGTGCGGCAATACGTGGCCTGGGGCGCCGGCCCTCGGGCTGCCCGGTTCCTGGTGCTTGGGGCCAAGGCGAGGGCACTGCTGGACGGGCGGTTCACGCCCACCACCGAGGATCTCCAGGCCCTCGCCAGGCCCGTGCTTCGTCACCGGTTGCTGCGCAACTTCCACGCCGAGGCCGAGGGGATCACCGTGCCCGACCTGGTAGAGCGGCTGATCTCCCGCGTTTTGGGATGACGCCCTCACCGGAGCCCGCATCGTGACCGTGGAGCTGTTACCCCCGGATGAGATCGCGCGCCTCGAGGGGCTCTCGGTCCGCGCCCGGGCCGTGACCGAGGGGGTCTTCTCGGGTATGCATCGCAGCGTGCACCGCGGCGCCTCCCGGGACTTCTCCGACCACAAGGAGTACTCCCCGGGGGATGACATACGGAACCTCGACTGGAAGGCGTACGCCCGGTTCGACCGCCCGCTCATTCGTCGCTACGAGAGCGAGACCGAGCGCGGCGCGCTGATCCTCCTGGACGTGTCGCCTTCCATGGACTTTGGCGAGGGGGCCCTGACCAAGCTCGACTTCGCCCGGGTCACCGCCGCGGCCCTGGCCTTCATCTTGCTGGGTCAGCGCGACCGGGTGGGCCTCGCCCTGCTGGGCGTGGCCTGCCGGTCGGCCGTGCCCATCCGGGCCCGGGGGGACCAACTCGCCGCCCTGTTGGCGTCCCTCGACCAAGCCAGACCCGACACCGGCGCTTCGCCCGCGGCCCTGGCCGAGAGCCTTGCCGAGGCCGCTGACCAGGCTCCGCGCCGGAGCCTGGTGATCGTCCTGTCGGACCTGCTGGACCCGCGCCCAGAGCTTCCCGGAGCGTTGCGTCGCCTCGCCACGGCCGGCCGCGAGGTCGTCGTCTTTCAGCTCCTGAGCCCCTCCGAAGAGCGGTTCCCCTACGACGGACACCGAAAGTTCCTTTCCGATGAGTTGCCCGGTGTGGAGCTCACCGTGGACGCCCGGGCCGTCCGGCGGGGCTACCTGGAGGCCCTGGCGTCGCTGCGGGCCGACGTCTCCAGGGCGGCCACCGAGACGGGCTTCACCTTTCTGTCGCGTGCGACGTCCGAGGCCCCGGCCGGGCTGATCCTCGACTGGATAGGCATGCGTCATCCCGGCGGCGGCCGCGCGCCTCGGCCCAGGGTGAGATCGTGACCATGGGCTTTGCGACACCCGCGCTCCTGGCCGGCCTCGCCGGGGCGCTGATTCCGTTGGTGGTGCACCTGCTCCGAATGCGCCGGCCGCGGCCGACGTCGTTCCCGGGCCTCGTTCTGCTGCTCGGCGCTCAGAGGCGCCACGCCCGGCGCCGCCGTCTGCGAGATCTGCTGCTGCTCGTCGTGCGCATGGCGCTGGTCGCCGCGGTGGCGCTCACCCTGGCCGGCCCACACTGCAGCCAGCCGGTGCGCGTGCCCGAGACCGCCGGCCGGGATCAGGCCGCCGTGATCCTCGTGGACGACACCCTCAGCATGCGCTACCGGCGAGGAGGCAGGACCCTTTTCGCCATCGCCCTGGACCGCGTTCGGGCCCTGCTCGACGTCCTGCCGGCCACGGCCCCGGTCGGGCTGGTCACGCTCACCGACATGGGCCGTCAGGTGCCGGAGCTGAGCCTCGATCGGGATCGCCTCCGTCGGATCGCGGCCGGCCTCCGGCCCACCTGGCGCGCCGCCCTCGCCACCGACGGACTGGAGCGTGCTCAGGTGCTGCTGCGGGAGGGCCCTGCCGGCAAGCCCCGCGCCGTCTATTTCATTACGGACCTCACCCGGGCCGGCTTTCCGGCGGGGGTCACCCTGGACCCGGACGTGACCCTGGAGGTCATCGACGTGGGCCGCCAGGCGCTGCCCAACCTCGGTGTGGTCGATGTGCAGCGTCTGCCCACAGGCGGTGCCAGCAAGCACCGTGCCTTCCAGGTGCGCGTGCGCAACGCCACCGACCGCCTTGTCGAGGGGGTCGAGGTCGACCTGCGGGCCGGCGGCAAGGTCCTCGCCGAGGGGAGGGTCGACCTGGCCCCGCACACGGCGGGCGAGGTCACGATCAAGGTTCCGCTGAAGTCGCTATCTGACAGCCAGCGCTTCGTGGTGGCCGCCATCGCCGGGGACTCCCTGGGGGCTGACGACACCCGGGTCGTGGCCCGAGGTCGCAGCGCCCGGGTGCGCGTGCTCCTGGTGGACGGTGACCCCCGGGAGACCCGCCACGACGACGAGATCTTCTACCTGGAGGCGGCCCTGCGCGCCCTGGTCGGGGACCGCCTGCGGCTCTCGGTCCAGGTGGTGGCCGGTGGCGATCTGCAGTCCGCGCCGCTCGACGCCCAGGACGTGGTGATTCTCGCCCATGTCGCCACCCTGCAGCGCGCCGTGGTTCGATCCCTCACGAAGTTCGTCCGTCGTGGCGGTGGCCTCCTGGTCACCCTGGGCAGCCAGGTGAGCCCGGGGTACTACAACCAGGTCCTCGGCTCGGCGCTGTTGCCCGGGCGGCTGCGGTCCATCCGCGCAGGTGGCATCTCCGGCGTCTCGGGCAGGGACGGCCGCTTCTCCCTCGCGGGGGCCTCCTCGGCCCTGGCCCGCGCCGCGGCCGATCCCGCCACCCGGAAGGCGCTGCTGACCAGTCGGGTGCACAGCCACGGCCTGGTCGACCCCCAGGGCCACCAGGTGCTCCTCCGCCTCCTCGGTGGCGCGCCGCTCCTGGTCGAGCGTCGCATCGGCCGGGGGCGCGTTTTGCTGTGGACCACCTCCATCGACCGCGACTGGACCGACCTCCCGCTCCGTCCCGCCTATCTGCCCATGGTCCGCGCCCTCGTCCTGCGCGCCAGCGGCCAGGGCGACGGAGCCTCGACCCGGCAGGTCCAGGTGGGTGGCGCTGTCACCCTCAGCCCCGCCGCAGGGGACCGCGGCCTGGTGGTGCGCGATCCGGGTGGCCGCCTCCACCGCCTCGGGCCCGCGACGAGCGGCGCGGCCGCGAAGACGGGCGTGATCTTCAATCAGACCGATCTGCCCGGTGGGTACCAGGTCTTCTCCGTGGGCCCCGCGGGTGACCTGGTAGAGCAAGTCGCCGCCGCCTTCGCGGTGGTGCCCCCCGCCTCGGAGTCCGATCTGCGCCGTCTGGCGAAGGCGCCCGATCAGCCCGGGAACCTCGCCGCCGCCGCCGGCCGCGGCCGCCTCACCGCCACCATCCGTCGCGACCTCGCCGTCTACTTCGCTTTGCTGTGCTTGTTGCTCCTGCTGGCCGAGTCCCTCCTCGCCGCCCGCTTCGGCCAGTGGCGTCACCGCCTTCGTACCTCGCGCCGGGAGTGACCCTCCGCGAGGCACCCCAGGATCGCTCACCGATTCGCTGAGCTGACTTTTTCGCAGCTCGTTTTTTCACCTCCGTGGTCCGTTTCTTCTCCGTCATCCCCGCGAAGGCGGGGATCCAGTGGGCGTTGGGTACGACACCTTGTTCGAGAGGGGGCTGGGCGCCTCGGGTCCCCCTGCGGGGGCCCCGACCGGGCTACCCCGGGCTCCGCTGCGCTCCGGTCGGCCGGTTCGCGGCCGACCAAGCCCTGCGTATTCCTGGCGCGGGTGCCTGGTCACCGCCCGTGCCGGTGGCTGGGCGCGCCCCGGCCGCTGCTGCTTTTCCGGTGGAGCCCAGCAGCCGGCGCGCGTGAGCCCTATCCCCCTACGGGTGAGGGGGCGAAAGCTCGACCTCTCGACGCAGCTCGGGTAGAAAGGACCCAAAAAGAAAATCGGCGCCGGGGCGAAAATCCACGACGCCGAAAACTGCTGGCTCACACCAGCAAGACATCCACCCCAGAAGAACCCAGGAGCGATGCAATCTCAGAAGATCAACGGTGACGCTGGTGTCGAGCGAGGCCGCGGTGTGTGTGCATCAGCGGCCCATCGCCGGCCACACCAACGAGTACGGATCCATGCCAGCGCTGCTTGACGAGCTGAAGGCGGCCTACGGCAAGACCCGGCTCTTTTCGCTGGTGACGACGGACGCCGGCAACACGTCCTGCGGGAATGCTGGCAAAGTAGTGGCGCTTGGGCTGGACTACTTCATGCAGGTCAAGTCGCCTCATGGCGAGATCCACGCCGAAGCCAAGGCCGC
>Ga0272441_10014216_pt1 | contig 11334 bp, 12 predicted proteins | sample SSMProp6N_FD_193582 | JGI IMG/M metagenome (GOLD analysis project Ga0272441, IMG submission 193582) | Marine sediment archaeal communities from Little Sippewissett salt marsh, Falmouth, MA, United States - SSM-Prop-6N | ecosystem: Environmental > Aquatic > Marine > Wetlands > Sediment ... | reverse complement strand
GATCTCACCCAGCCGATTCTGTCCATACTCGATAAGGGTCTTCTCCTCGATCATGGCCTTGGTGGCAGCATCATCGTAAGGGAGCTCGCCAAGCACCTTGACGTCCCTCTCAGAGCAGTACTTCCTTATCTCCTTTGCGTTGTCGGGATTGATGTCCGCCTTGTTGATGACCACGGCGGCGGGAATGTCGAAGTGCTCAGCCACGCCCAGCACCCTCTGTAGATCGTGTATTCCCGATACCGTTGGCTCGGTGACCACAAGTACCATCGAGACACCGGAGATGGCCGCGATGACGGGACATCCTATGCCAGGCGGACCATCGATCAGTATCAGGTCCTTTCCCCGGGCCTTGGCCACGTCCTTGGCCATCTGCCTCACCATGGCCACGAGCTTGCCCGAGGCCTCCTCTCCTGGATGCAGGGCTGCGTGCACCATCACACCGAATCTGGTATCGGAGATGAAAGCATCCCCGGCCAGTCTGTCCTCCATCGTTATGGCGTCCTCCGGACATACCAGCTCGCACACGGCGCATCCCTCGCAGTTCTCGGGGATGATGTTGAAGTCCTCGTCGATGGCCTCGAACCGACACCTGTCCCTGCATATCCCGCAGTCGATGCACTTGTCCTCATCCTTGACTGCCAGCTTCAGACCGTAGAACTCCCTGGCCTCCTCCACGTCCGGGGCCAGGATGAGGTGCAGGTCTGCCGCGTCCACATCGCAGTCCGAAAGCACAGCGTTCTTGGCAAGGGAGGCGAAAGCAGCCGTCAAGGTGGTCTTCCCCGTGCCGCCCTTCCCGCTGATCACACAGATCTCCTTCACTGGCTCACCCCCGCCATATCGACCATGTGCTCGTAGGCGCTGGTAAACATCTCCCTGTACTCCCCCAGTTCCGTTGTGAACGGTATCCCCCTGGAGTAAAGCTCCGCGATCCTCCGGTCCTGAGGTATCCTCATGATGACCTCTATCCCCTCTTCGTTGCAGTAATCAAGGACCCTGTCATCCCCAGCACCGTCACGGTTAATCACCACGCCGAAGGGGATTTCCATCCCCCTCACCACCTCCACGGCCAGCTTGAGGTCGTGAAGTCCGAACGGCGTCGGTTCGGTGACGAGCAGGGTGAAGTCCGACTCCTTGATGGTCTCTATCACCGGGCATGCGGTGCCCGGAGGTGCATCGTATATCACCAGCGGTTCCCCGGTCACGAAGGTCTTCACCCTCCTGATGATGGGCGTGGCCAATGGTTCCCCGATCTCCAGCCTTCCCTGGAAGATGGTCAGGTCCTCCACCTTGCCGCGATCGATCTCCCCTATCTTCCGCTGCTCCTCCCCCACCGCATCCACCGGGCAGATGATCTCGCATCCCCCGCAGGACTGGCAGATGTCCGGGAAGAACATGAGCTTCTCCGGGAAGACCGCTATCGCGTTGTACATGCAGAAGTCCGCACACTTCCCGCAGTATGTGCATTTGTCAAGATCGAATGTGGGGACGGGGAGGGTGACGTCCTCCTCCTTCTCCATATTCGCGTCCAGGAACAGTGCGCAGTTGGGCTCCTCCACGTCGCAATCCACGAGCGTGCACTCACCCAGGGTGAGGGCCAGATTGACCGCTACCGTGGTCTTTCCGGTCCCGCCCTTGCCGCTGGCTACAGCTATTTTCATATGTATCACTGGCTATTCAGCTCGTTGCAGGCGTTGCTGTCCCCGGTGGGGTCCAGTACTCCAGCCTTGAGGTCCTCGATGATCTGACGGACCGTTCCAGAGGCACCGGTATAAACCTGTATGCCGTATTGGTTGAGAAGTTGGATGGCCCTGATGCCCGCACCGGACACCACCATCACGTTCGCTCCGGTCTGGGCTATGATCTCGGGTGGAAGCCCCGACCCCCCAACGACGTGCTCGCTGGTATTCTCAACGATCTCGATCTCGTTCGTCTCGGTGTCCACGATGGTGTAGTGGGGCACCTTCCCGAAATGCCCCCCGATCTCCGCATCCAGACCTCCGTCTCCCATAGTTGGAATTGCTACCTTCATTTGGATACCTCCATTGTCTCTCCGATCCCTGACGGATCACATCCTTCTTCTTCCGCCACCGCCACCCGTACCGGTGTGGGCGCCGGTGGTCGGTCCGCCGGTCGCCTCGTTGAGCGAACCGGCATTGAAAGCCTCCATGGCGTCCTTGACGGTGCCGGAGGCCCCGGTGAACATCCTGACCCCTGCCGCGCTCAGAGCTGAGAACGCATTCGGTCCCACGTTGCCTGTGATCACTGCCTCTGCCTTGAGACTCGCCACCGTCTGGGCGGCCTGAATTCCAGCTCCACCGGCAGCGGACACGCTGCCGTTGAGGATCGCCTCGAACTCCATGGTGTCGCTGTCGACCATCATGAAGTAGGCGCATCTCCCGAACCTGGGATCTGTCTCCGCATCTAGATTGTCACCTGTTGATGTAACACATACTCTCATGTAGCTCTCCTCCTCGATTACTCCCGTGTCATCGGGGTCCCGCACTTGGGGCATTTGATGTTGAAGCACTGGGTTCCCCTCTGATGGGGCACCCTTGTGCCGCATGAGGGGCAGACGCAGCTCCCGCCAGGTCCAAGTCCTTGGCCGCCGCCTCTTCCTCTTCCTTGGCCTCCTTGTCCGTACATTTCACTCACCATTACATTTCTTCGTGATTCCATCCACGATGCTCATGAACGCCTTCGCCGCATCCGACTCGGAGTCGTAAAGCACTATGGGCATCCCATCATCGCCCGAGAGTACCACCTTGGGCTCCACGGGCACGGCCCCCAGGAAGGGAACGCCCAGGTCCTCGGCGGCCTTCTTGCCGCCTCCCACCTTGAACAGGTCGATGTGCGCGCCGCAGTGGGGGCACACCATCCCGCTCATGTTCTCCACGATCCCGATGATGGGTATCTTCAGGGACTTGGAGAAGTTGACGGACTTCCTGGAGTCCAGTGTGGCCACGTCCTGAGGTGTGGTCACGACGATGGATCCGTCCGCCTTCGGTATCAGCTGGGCGATGCTGAGCGGCTCGTCACCCGTTCCCGGGGGAAGGTCCACGATCAGGTAGTCCAGGTCGCCCCACCTGACATCCCCGATGAACTGGCGTATGGCGCCCATCTTCATCGGCCCCCTCCAGATGATGGGGGAGTCGCGATCCTGAAGGAGGAATGCCATGGACATCACCTTCAGATGGGGAGGCACGGTGACTGGGAAGAGCCCCTCCTGGTCCCCGGTGATGACCGCATCCTCGATCTTCAGCATCTTTGGTATGTTCGGTCCGTGTATGTCAACGTCCATGATCCCGGTCTCGAAACCCCTCATGGACAGGGCGACCGCAAGATTGGCGGCAACGGTGCTCTTCCCCACACCGCCCTTTCCGCTCATGACTATGATGACATGCTTGATCTTCTTCAGACTGTTGAGGACCTTGAGATCCTCCTCGTTGGCCATCGGTACCTTCGCTTCCTCTGCCATTTCCTTCAGCCTCTTTGCTCCTTTGTACACAACGCTATGTCTGTATTTATCGTATCGACGTACATGTACGGGATGCCATCTGGATCTGGATCGTGCCTATGTCAACCATTCCCCAGAGCTCAATCCCTGTGGTCGAAGAAAGCCTCCACGATGTTTCTCTCGCCCCTCTGAAGTATCTCGCCCAGGGTGGAGGGTGAGATGTCTATCATCTTGGCCAGGTCCCTGATGGTTATCCGCCTGGGGTAGTCGTAGTATCCCTGCTCCATGGCGAACTTGAGGATCTCCTCCTGTCGCCTGGTCACCACGTTCTGTCCGGATATCTTGGTGACGCTGTTGACCTGGACATTGCAGCCAGCATCCTTCAACTTCGTGACCAGGTTCCCCAGCGAGTTGTTGCTGCCGCTGGTCACCGTCCATTCTACCTTGCCGTCCGGGCCTCCCCTTGCCCTGGTAAGAAAGCACTCTGTTCCTGTGAGCGCCTTGCAGGCCACGCAGCTATTGGTAACGATCGATCCGGAAAGGCGTCCCTCCCCAAAGTTGGAGATGTCTGCCTTGTAAATGCTCGGATGATCGCAGATTTCCTTGATGATGTCCTCAGCGTTCATCGGGTCTCCACGTATCTCGACCAGGGACTTACCCCCAGATTCTCCGTATGGCATGCACTCGATGAAGTTGATGGGTGCTGGGAACTTGCTCTCTATGTCCTTCACCCAGTTGTTGGGCATCTCTATGGTTATGGATGCCTCTATCATCGTTCTACCACAAGTGCTTGAAGCGATAAAAGAGTATTCCTCTCCTACAAGGATTGGTTGTGGGAGAAACTACCCATATCAGGGGATGTCGGAGCCCTCTCCCTGACCGGGTCCCGCCTCCTTATGATCAGGTCCGGGATCAGATCCTTCGACTCGCTTTGAAGCATGCCAGAGTAAAATTCATTCTTCATCATGTTCATGCTTAACGATTGCTAATCATATATAAGGAAATATCCTTTTTAGCGAACATTTGGTAGGTTTTCAAGCAGCATCACGATGGCCGAGTTGAGATTCTCCCGATACGATTTTCGTTCTTTCCGCGAGAGGGTGCCCATCCTAAACGATTCTATCTGAAGCATATTCTGTGCAATAAACGAGAATGGGTCCAATTGAAGGAGGCGATATGCTTAGCTACGCATTTCGTAACGTATATGAATAACGGGTTGGAATGGAACATTTGGTGTCAATATGGCTAGAAAAATTTTAAGACTTGACATGAAGGAGCTCACTGCCACGATGGAGGAGGTCCCAGAAGGATGGAAGAATCTGGGAGGACGGGGACTGACCTCATCGATAATTGCTAAGGAGGTCCCGGCGGACTGCCATCCGCTGGGTCCAAACAACAAGCTCGTGTTCGCCCCCGGTATCTGCTGCGGGACGAAGGCACCGACATCGGGTAGGATGTCCGTGGGAGGCAAGTCGCCCCTCACAGGCACCATCAAGGAGGCCAACGTGGGGTCCAGCTTCGCCCAGAAGGTGGGGAAGCTGGGGATAAAGGCCATCATCGTACAGGGAATCAACGAGGGACCATACCAGATGGTCAACATCGGGAAGGATGAGATAGAATTCCACGATGCAACCACCTGGTCGAACAAGGGACTTTACGGCACATACGAGGAGATCAGGGCCAGATTCGGTGATCGAGTGGGGATAGCATCGTGCGGGATAGCCGCCGAGATGCGCGGTCTGGGATCCGGAGTCGCGTTCAACGACCCCGAGGGTCTGCCCTCCCGATACGCGGGAAGGGGAGGACTGGGTGCAGTGATGGCCTCCAGGGGACTGAAGTACATCGTCGCCGATGACTCTGGGGGACCAGGAGTCGAGATCGCCAACGAGGGGATGTTCGACCAGGGCCGGAAGAAGATGACGAAGGCGCTCTCGGAGCATGACATCACCAAGAAGAACGGTACACTCAACACCTACGGAACGAGCGCGCTCATCAACGTGATCAACGAGGCGGGAGCACTTCCGCAAAGGAACTTCTCCGCTGGATACGATGAGAGAGCATCCATGGTCTCTGGCGAAAAGAAGAGGGACATCATACTGGAGCGAGGTGGAGAAAGGCCTCATGGGTGCCACCCTGGCTGCATCATACAGTGCTCCGAGGTCTGGGTGAAGGAGGGCGGAATCGACCCCGTCGGGGTTCTGGAGTACGAGTCCGTCTGGTCCCTTGGACCGAACTGTGGCATCTACGATCTGGATGTCGTGGGCGAGATGAACAGAGCCTGCAACAACCTGGGATTGGACACCATCGAGATGGGCGACACCATGGCGGTAGCCATGGAGGGTGGTCTGGCCGAGTTCGGAGATGGGAAGAGGGCCATCGAGCTCATGAAGGAGATCGAGAACAAGACCCCCATAGGTAGACTTCTGGTCAACGGATGCGTGTTCGCGGGTACCGCCTTCGGAGTGTCCAGGGTGCCGGCGGTCAAGGGGCAGGGACTTCCCGCCTACGACCCCAGACCGATCAAGGGTATCGGGGTGACGTACGCGACATCCACAATGGGCGCTGACCACACCTCGGGATACGCGATCGCCCCTGAGATCCTGGGTGTCGGAGGGAAGCTAGATCCGCTAGACAAGAACAAGGCCGAGCTCTCCAGGAACTTCCAGAACTACACCGCATTCGTGGACTGCAGCGGTTACTGCCTGTTCACCACATTCGCCACCGTGGACATCCCCGAGGGATTCGAGGGCATGGTGGAATCGTGCAACGGTGTCCTGGGAACCAACTGGTCTGTGGACGAGGCCATAGCCCTTGGATCCTCGATCGTGGAGATGGAACGGGACTTCAACATCAGGGCGGGATTCTCCAACGCTGATGACAGACTCCCTGAGTTCTTCAGGAAAGAGCAACTTCCACCGTCCAACGAGGTCTTCGACGTGCCTGAGGAGGAACTGGACCGGGTGTACGGAAAGTGAGCCACCGACCCCCCAAACCCCTTTCATTTTCATCATATTCACATAGGGAGGATCGATCATGTCAATCCAGGTGAGGTTGTTCGGTAGCCTGAAGGATAGGGCCCAGAGACTGGACGAGAGTGGGTATGTGGGCATAAGCGAGATCGATGCCGACGCGAGGACCATAAGGGACATCATCTCCAGTCTTGGGTTGGAGGAGCTGGAGGTGAGCCACACCTTCCTCAACTTCGAATACTCCGATCTCGATGCCGAGGTCGATGACGGTGACAGGGTAGGCATATTCCCCCGGGACATGGCACTCCTTTACAGGTGGTACCTGAAGGGAGGGATGAGGAAGACATACGCCTCCGGGAAGATCAAGCGAGGAGACTCCCAGTGATCCCCATCATTTCGATGGACTGCGGGATTTATTAACTCCTTGAGTCGTACAGCGACCCATGGACAGAGGATCCCCTCCCGACCCCCGCAAGGAGTGGGACCGGGAGTACTCCACAAAGGGAAGGATGTGGAGGGCACTTCCCCCCGAGGACATCGAGGTGAAGGAGGGCTCAAGGGTACTCGAGCTGGGCTGCGGCAACGGGAAGACACTTGGGGCCATACGAGGCAAGGGCATCGATATGGTGGGTTTGGACATCTCCAGGGTGGGGATGATGCTCTGCCCCCCCGAGTTACCGGTGTCACTGGTCCAGGGGGATGCCGCCATGCTTCCCTTCCAGGACGGGAGCTTCGATCTCGTACTGGCAAATCATGTTCTGGGCCATCTGCCGCTCGAAGGCAGGGAGAGGGCGTCATCAGAGATACGGAGGGTTCTGGTCCAGGGAGGTGAGGTCAGGGTGCTCGTGCACTCCAGGAGGGACATGAGGTTCGGTGGAGGGGCGGAGGTGGAGCCCGACACATTCCTCTCTGGTACTGGAATCATCACCCACTTCTTCCACGAGGGGGAGGTCAGGGACCTCTTCTCCCCTTTGGAGGAGGTGTCGGTCTCCGAGGTGGTTAGGGAGAGGAGGTACTCCGGGACGGAGGTGGTGAGGGCGACCATCGAGGCCGTGCTCAGGAAGCCCATTGTATGAGGTGCCATTCTCATCGACGGAATCACTTCATCGTTGTGACCTCGTTGGGTTTATTAATGATGAGTGAGTGTCTTCGACTAGATGGCCTACAAGATCATCTCCTTCGACGCAGATGGGACCCTGGTGGATCACGCATTCAGCCACAGGATGTGGGGTGAGGAGATCCCGGGTCTGTACGCAGAGAGACATGGCGTCCCCAAGCGGGACGCCGTTGAGGAGGTATTCAGGGCGTTCTCCGAGGTGGGGGAGCAGGATCCATCATGGTTCAGCTTCGAGTACTGGTTCGACAGACTCGATCTCGGTGATCACAGGGGTTTCGTGGAATCGCAAAGGGGGAAGGCGGACCTCTACCCTGAGGTCCTAGAGGTGCTTGAGCGCCTCAGCAGGAACGGTCACTCCATGGTGATCAACTCCAACGCCCCCAGGGACATACTCGAGATAGAGCTGGAGCCCATCTCCCATTACTTCGAACACATCTTCTCGGCCCCGACAGACTTCAACCGGGTCAAGATCGACAGCGAATACTACTCGGACATCTGCTTCTTCCTGGGCATTCGACCGGAAGAGATGCTTCATGTCGGGGACAGATGGATCGACGACGTGATCTCGCCCGGTTTGGCGGGGGTGAGCACTGTCTATCTGGACAGGGAGAGGACCGGCAAGAGCCAGGAGGCCGTTTCCGACCTCAACGAGTTCCTCTCAGTGCTGGAGAACGGTCACGTGGATCCCATCTGATCCAATACTTGCTCATTCCACCCTTTCGAACGACACCACCAGTACCTTCCTGTAGTCCTCCGACTTCGCCTCCCTGGGATTGGCAAGGTTGGAGGAGGACATCAGCGCCCTCTCCACCATGTTCTCGAGTTCGGCCTCGAAACCATCCCTCTCGATGTCGAGGTCGCAGAGGTCGCATGGCATCCCCAGGGACATCATCAGCTCCACGATGGCTTGCGCCAGAAGGTTGGGGGCGTCCTCCTCGAACTCGAAGCCGATGTCAAGGGCGTCAAGTATCTCCCCGTACCTGTGGGCAACCTCCTCCCCGTTGTATCTTATCACGTGGGGAAGGAACATCGCTACAGCCAGACCGTGATCAACGCCGAATATCGCTCCCACGGCATGTCCCAGGGCGTGGGCCATTCCCACGTGGGAGTTGCCGAACGACCAACCAGCCATGGTGGCCGCGTTCTGCAGTTTCTCCCTGGCCTCCTCGTCCTCACCGTTCTCGACGGCGCGGGGAAGATACTCGAATATGGTGGTGATGGCCTTGATGGCCAGTGCATCCGAGAAATCGTTCCTCCAGCCTGCCGCGTATGCCTCGATGGCGTGGGTGAGGGCGTCCATCCCGCTGTTGGCGGTGAGGGAGGGGGGCATGCTCTTCACCAGCGACGGGTCCAATATGACCAGGTCCGGCACCAGCTCCTTGGAGGCGAGTTCCATCTTCACCCTTCCCTCGGTGTCGGTGATGACAGTGGCCCAATTTGCCTCAGAACCCGACCCGCTGGTGGTGGGTATGCACATCAGCCGGGCCTTGTTCCTCAGCCCCAGTTCCTCGAGGGGGGAGATGTCCCCCACATCGAGATCGGGGCGCTCGTACAGCACCCACACGGCCTTGGCGGCGTCCATGTTGCTCCCCCCGCCCAGACCGATGATCCAGTCCGGCTCCACCTCCAGGGCCAGCTTGGCCGCCTCCTTCACCGTCTCGATGGAGGGTTCGGGCTCTACCTGGTCCACGATGACGACCTCCATTTCCGATTCCTGGAGCATCTCGGTCACCCGGGCAACGATGCCCAGCTTGCTGATGGTGGGTCCCGCCATGATCAGCGCTCTCTTGCCGTCGATCCCCTCGAGGTGTTCCAGCGCCCCCTCACCGAAAACGATGTTCCTGGGACTGGTGAATTGCCACATCCCCTCACCTAGTCCTGGGTCGGGACCCTGGTCGCCGCCTTGGTGAGCTCGGCCGCGGCCTTGGTGTACTTCATGGCCTTGGTCATGCTCCCCTTGAGCTTCATCTTCCCGGTCAGGATGGCCTTCATCCCGTCTATCTTTCCGTCTCCCAGCTTCCTCCAGTTCCTGTACTTGCCCATGAGCATGAACTCCGCTTCCTTGGCGTCCCTGCTCTCCAGCGGGTAGTGGTCCCTGCACTTGCCGTGGTACAGGTCCAGATAGTAGCAGTACTCCTTGTCCAAGCCCTTGTCCGGCATGACCACATAGATGAAGTCACCCTCCCAGTCCTTGGCTGCATCCTCGTACTCCTTGCTGGAGTTGACCTCCTCGACGTACCTTTGGAACCACTCCTCGCTAGGGAACCTATAACTCATTCCCTCTTCCATTCTCTCTTCCTCCTTTAAGAGCGTTGAACAACGTTGCCCCGCGAGATATTGACAGACCTCCAGGTCAGTCGATGAGGATTAGACGGGCATCAGGCGGAGTTGCATCGACATTCCGATTCTTTCCAGTAATCCTCTCCGGTTCTGGTTTGCCCTAGAATATTGCGCTCTCGGTCATTATTATTCAATGACAACCCTGAAAAACCTTTGCAATGCTCCTCATGTCCCTCGAGTTGCGTTCCAATTCTAACCTGGGTGTGGAAAAGGTTAAAGCACACCCGCATTGTTGTTTTCCTTGAGTGATACGATGAATGGAAGGATGGAAGCAATGGACGGCAACACGGCCGCCGCCAGGGTTGCGCACGCCTGCAACGAGGTCATAGCGATCTACCCCATAACGCCATCGAGCACCATGGGAGAGATCGCGGACGAACTGTCCGCGGAAGGGGAGGAGAATATATGGGGCATCATCCCAGACGTGATAGAGCTGCAGTCCGAGGCGGGAGCGTCGGCCACCATTCATGGAGCCCTCGCGACGGGGTCTCTGGCCACCACCTTCACAGCTTCGCAGGGGCTCCTGCTGATGATACCCAACATGCACAAGATCGCGGGCGAACTCCTTCCCACGGTGTTCCATGTAGCGGCCAGGTCGCTGGCGTGCCAGGCGCTGTCCATCTTCGGCGACCACTCGGACGTGATGAACTGCCGCACCACCGGATTCTGCATGATATCCTCCGGTGGGGTGCAGGAGGTCCACGACATGGCCCTCATCTCCACCGCAGCATCGCTCAAGGCCAGCCTGCCATTCATCCACTTCTTCGACGGCTTCCGCACCAGCCACGAGGTGCAGAAGATCGAGTCACTCGACAAGAGGACCATCAGGGAGATGATAGACGAGGAGGCGGCCATCCGGCATCGGCTCAGGGGTCTGTCCCCGGACCACCCCATGATCTCGGGGACGAGTCAGAACCCGGACGTGTACTTCCAGGGGAGGGAGACCGTCAACCCCTACTACCTCGAGGTCCCGTCGATCGTGGAGGGGGTCATGTCCAGATTCAACGAGCTGACGGGAAGGGAGTATCACCCCTTCCAATACTACGGCCCGGATGATGCCGAGAGGGTCATCGTGATCATGGGCTCCGCCTCCGAGACTGTAAGGGAGGTGGTCAAGCTCCTATCCTCCAGGGAAGAGAAGGTGGGCGTGGTGGTGGTCAGATTGTACAGACCCTTCAGTGCCGTGAGGTTCATCGCCACCCTTCCCCCCTCGGTCAGGAGGATAGCGGTCCTGGACCGCACCAAGGAGCCAGGATCGTTGGGGGAGCCCCTGTACCTGGATGTCGTTGCCGCAATCGAGGAGATGTTCGATGTCGAGAGGGGACCGTTCCCGAATCGCCCCATGATCGTGGGCGGGAGGTACGGCCTCTCATCCAAGGATCTCACCCCTGGCATGGTGAAGGCCGTCTTCGACAATCTGGCCAGGGAAGAGCCGAAGGACCACTTCACAGTGG
>Ga0272441_10014215_pt1 | contig 11334 bp, 6 predicted proteins | sample SSMProp6N_FD_193582 | JGI IMG/M metagenome (GOLD analysis project Ga0272441, IMG submission 193582) | Marine sediment archaeal communities from Little Sippewissett salt marsh, Falmouth, MA, United States - SSM-Prop-6N | ecosystem: Environmental > Aquatic > Marine > Wetlands > Sediment ... | reverse complement strand
CGGCGAGACGGCCGAGCTCCCCCACGGCGGGCAGGTGGAGTTCACGGGGGTGGTGTTCTGGTCGGGGCTGGGAGTCCGCAAGGACCTGGGCGTCCCCCTGGTGTGGATCGGTTTCATCGGCTGCATCATCGGGATGATGATGGTGTTCTACGTCCGGCCGAGCCACGTCATCGTCAGGCTGACCCGGGAGGGAGAAGCCACGACGGACGTGGCCATCGCGCTCCCCGACGTGTCCGGCGATGACCCCAACGGGTGGGCGGAGCTATCTCGAGAGCTACTCGAGCAGATCGCGCCCGCCGGCCCTTCGGACGAGGACGACAGTCCAGATGACAGGGAGGCCCAATGAGTACAGCCCCCGCGGGTCTGTGGTCGCGCTTCACCACAGGCCTGCCCGAGCTTGATCAGATTGACCGCATCATCTACCGCACCATCGCCTTCGGCTTCCCGCTGCTGACGATGGTGATCATCACGGGCGCGGTGTGGGCCCAGTATGTGTGGCAGCGCTGGTGGGGTTGGGACCCCAAGGAAACGGCCTCCCTGGTCACATGGCTGGTCTATGCGGCATACCTGCATGGGCGACGGCAGCGCAGTTGGCGCGGAACGGCTTCGGCGGGGTTCGCGGTGGCGGGGATGGCGGCGGTGCTGTTCACCTACGCGGGCGTCAACTACCTTCGTAGCCTGCACTCCTATGGGCTTCCCGAGGCGTCGCCTCACGGACGGCTCCTGGGTGGCTTCGCGGGAGTGGGAGCGCCGGAGGCGGTTCTGACGGCTTCGGTGTTCATCCTGTGCCTGCTGGCTCTGCTGGTGTCGCTGCTGGGGACGACCTACCGGTGGGACCGATTGGCCACAGGCGCCAGTTGGGTAGCGGCGGCGGCCCTCGCGGCCAACAGCGCCGTGCTGGCGCTCCGGGTCAGCGATGCCGGGCGCCTGACGTTCACCAGCGGCTATGATTTCTCGCTGTGGTTCGTGTGGGGCATCCTGCTTTCGGCTGTGGTGGTGGCCTTCCGGGGCCAGCGGCTCGCGCTGGTGGCGGGGCTGCCTGTGGCGATGCTGGTGGCGATGTACGGGTACCTTTACTTCCCACACAAGGGACACGCGCCGCTGCCGCCATCGCTGCAGAATAAGTTGTGGCTGCACCTTCACGTATCATTGGCGATCTTCGCCTACGGGGCGTTCGCGCTGGCCGCCGGCTGGGGGCTGCTATACTGGCTCAAGTCGACGGCGCAACGCCGTAATGGAGACGAAATCCGATGAATGCGCGACGACGAGGGGTTCGCAGTTGGGGGCGCGTGTGGTGGCTTGTGATCCTGTGGCCGATAGGTACCCACGCACAGTCGGTCTACGTGAAACGTGACAGCGCCCGCGCCACGTGGCAGGCCTCCACCGCGAGGAGGGGCAGCGAGGTGTCACTGGGCCCGTGGCACTATACGGGGCCCTTCGACAGCACCGACGGCGCGGGGTTCGATACTGTGTACCCGCCTGAGAAGGGCGTCGACCTGAAGGCAAGTTACGAGGGCAAGAACGGGCGCACCATCGCCTGGAAGGCAGGACACCGTTTCCGCGACCGGGTCGTGAACTCACTTGCGGTCTTCGAGGACAACGAGCAGATCGCCGTGTACCTTTACCGGGTCATCACAGCTCCCACCCCGCGGAAATTGCCCGTGCTCCTGGGAAGCGATGACACCATCACCGTGTGGGTCAATGGCGAGAAACTACTGGCCCACAATGTGGGCAGGGCCTGTCGACTGGGGGATGAGCAGCTTGCCCTGGACCTGCGCCAGGGCGACAACGAGCTACTGGTGAAGGTGTGCCAGGGCGGTGGGCCATCGGGCTTCGCCTTCGCCATTGACGACGATGCGGACACGCTGCTTGAGGATATCGCGAGAGACTTCCCGGACGAGATCAATGACCTGCTCGTCGAGCTTGACTGGCTTCGGCAGGCCCGCACGCCAAAGCCCTCCAAGGGAGCCTCTATGGCCCCGGAGGATGATGCGCCCGGGGCGTGTGATGGCGTGAAGGACGGCGGCACGGGCTTCCATACCCTGCAGGAGTCGCGGCCCTGGTGGCAGGTTGACCTGGGCGAGCCCAAGAAGCTCACCTATGCCCTGCTATACAACCGCGAGGACTGTCCCGAGCGAGCCAAGTCGGTGATGATGCTCGTCTCGCAGGATGGTGAGAGCTGGCAGCCGCTGTGGCAAAACGACGGCACGGTCTTCCACGGGGCGATCGACGGCAGGCCAATGCAGGTGGACCTTGAGGGTCGAGTTGCGCGCTTCGTCAGGCTGCAGCTTCCGGACACGGGCTTCCTGCACCTGGACGAGGTGGAGGTGTTCGGCGAGGGTAGCGGCACCCGGAACCTGGCTCTGCACCGTCCGGCGATGCAGAGCAGCGCCAGCCCCTGGTCCACGTACACACCCCTCAAGAGCGCCAATGATGAGGCCTTGGACAGGAGGGCCTTCCGGCAGGCCACCGCGGAGGCGCTGAAGCTCGCGCGTCGAACGCTCGAGTTCGTCGAGCGGCAGCGAAGCCTCAGCGGGCAGGCTGAGACCCTCGAGCGCCTGGCGGCAAAGGTCGCCGCGTCGGACGAGCAGGCCGACTGGAAGGGCCTGTACCTGGAGACACGGTGGCTCAGACGTCGGATTCTCCTATCTCATCCACAACTGGCCTTTGACAGGCTGTTGATCGTCAAGCGCCCCCCGACGCTTTACAGCCACATGGTGGATCAGTATGAGGGTCGGCACAGCCGGCCCGCCGACGGCCTGGTGCTACTGGAGGGGTGGCGCGACCGGCCACGGCCGACCAAGCTTCTACACGGCAAGCTGCCCCCGGGCGCGGTGCTGCATCCCGACCTATCATTCGATGGCAAGCGGGTTGTGTTCAGCTTCTGCGACCATAGGGTGCAGAACCGCAATGACCGCCGGTTCTTCCTGTACGAGACCGATCTGGGATCCGGTAGCGTCCGTCAGCTCACCGGCGTGCCGGGTGTGGATCCCCTTGAGGGTTGGGAGGGCCGTGAGTCGGTACTGATTGAGGACTTCGACCCGTGCTACCTGCCCGACGGTGGGATCGTGTTCGTCTCGACCCGCAACCAGGGCTTCGGTCGCTGCCATGGTGGGCGCTACACACCGGCCTATGTGCTGTACCGTTGTGAGGCCGACGGCTCCGACATCCGCCGGCTGTCGTACGGGGAGGCCAACGAGTGGGACCCCAGCGTGCTGCACAACGGGCTGGTGGTGTACACGCGGTGGGACTACATCAACCGGCACGATACCTTTCTGCAGAGCCTGTGGACGACGCGGCCCGACGGCTCGGCGGTGGCGCACTACTATGCCAACTCGACGCGGAATCCGTGCATGGTCGCCGAGGCGCGGGCGGTGCCTGATTCGGATCTGGTTATCGCCACAGCCATGGCCCATCACTCGTATACGGCGGGCTCGATCATCGCGGTGGACCGGCACAAGGGGGAGGAGGGCCTGGACCCAATCAGACGGATCACCCCCGAGGTGAGCTTTCCTGAGACGGAGGGATGGCCTCTGGGTAGCTACAGCAGCCCGTGGCCTATCTCAGAAGACCTGCACCTGGCGGCCTATGATCCCGCACGGATGATTCACCAGGGAAACGTGGCGCCGGTGGCGGCCTACGGCATCTACTTGGTGGATGCTCTGGGCGGCCGCGAGCTGATCTACCGCGACCCGGCCATGTCGTGCTTCTCGCCGATCCCCGTGCAGCCGCGTTCCACGCCGCCGGCGCTTGTGTCGACCCTCCAGCCCGGCCGCAAGGACGGCAGCTTCATCATCCAGAATGTGTATGACAGCGTAGCCTCGCTGGCTCCCGGTAGCGTAAAGCGGCTGCGAGTGGTGAGGCTTTTCGATCAGCCCACGGCCTCGGTACCCGACCGGAGCATCGTGAGTCAGGAGATCACCAAGGGCGTCCTGGGCACAGTACCCGTGAACCCCGATGGGTCGGTGGCCTTCCGGGCCCCGGCGCGGATGCCGCTACTCCTGCAGTTGTTGGACGAAAACAACATGTCGCTGTTTGGCATGCGCAGCCAGGTATACCTACAGGCGGGCGAGACCATGAGCTGCGCCGGGTGCCATGAGCCCCGCGGCACCACGCCTACCGTGGCTCAGAGGCTGGCGCCCATGGAGCAAGTGGACATCGAGCCGCCCCCCGGGCCCTCCTATGAAGGCGGCTTCAGCTTCGCCCGCACCGTGCAGCCCGTCCTGGACCGCTACTGCATCCGCTGCCATGGCCTCGAGCGCAAGGCCGCGGATTTGAGCCTACTGGGCACCCGCACCAGCCGATTCAACCAGGCCTACGAGGCCCTGGTGAGGCGCCAGGGCTTGGTATCTCTGGCGCACCGGAACGTCCAGACCGACGTGAGCGCCGCCGGCGACTACGGGGCCCATGCGGGCAAGCTGGCGGGGTTCCTGCTCAAGGACCATAGGAAGGCCGCCCCGCTGGACCGCGACAGCTTCACCCGGATCGCCCAGTGGCTGGACCTCAACTGCCAGTACTATGGCGACTATTCCTTCGAGCGGTCGGAGCGCAGAGCGCCTTCGGCCGAGGGCGAGAAAGCCCTCCGGGACCACGTGGCCCAGACCTGTGGGTCATGCCATGAGAAGATGGGCGAGCAGCCCCTGGCGGCGCTGGTGAACATCGCGCTGCCCCACGAGAGCCGTGTGCTGAAAGCACCTTTGGCGAAGTCGGCCGGGGGCTGGGGCCAGTGCCCCAAGGGCTGGGCGGATACCTCGCAGGATGGGTATATCCAGATGCGCGGGAAAGTCTTGCAGGCCGTAGGGCCGGGGGCAACACCTTAGCAGCATTGCGGAACTGCCGGACAGTAACCGCCCGGCGAGGCGTCTATGTCATTAGCGGGCGGTGACGGGGGCGGAGGGGGCGGTCAGCGGGCACCGCAGGCCTCGTGATCTGGTCTGTTTCACCTTGAAAAACCCCAAATATTTCCAGAATATGGGCAGGTGACGTCCCAGGCAGCGTGGAACTGGCACCTGATTTGCAGTGTTATCTGCTGATATCGGGGCTCAAAGCGCAGGATAGGAGCCCGTTCCCGGCATGCATCCCATCGTGTAGCGGCCCTTACGCCGGGACTGCGTCAATCTACAAGGGTGTCCTGGGCGTTGTGCCAAGCATAACATCGTCACGGCAGTGTTTCAGGCCGGGAGTAAGGCGGAAACGCTGGCGTGGCCTCCTGTTCTTGTGGCGTGTTGGGGATAGTGCGAGGAGAAGGGCGGAACCATGGAATTCAAGGAAGCTGTTGACGAAGAGCGCGGGCGCGTTGAGGAGTACGTGAGCGCATTGGGTGACGACATCCAGGTCGTCGCGCTCACCCAGTGTCGCTCTCTGGAGGGGTTCTCCGCTGAACTGGGGCGTCTGTGGGCGCAGGTTGGCGAGAGGAGAGCGGTCTCACGCGCGTCCGCGCATGCGCTGGACCAGTGCATCCTGGAGTACGAGGGCCGTCTGGCGTCGTTCTACGGCAGCCCGGCTGCACTGAAGCCTGAGACGCAAGGTGTCTCAGAGGACGCGGCGGAGACGCTACGCTGGGTGCAAGACGAGGGTCGGCCTCTGCTGGGAAGGCTGCGGAGCGGCCTGTGTGCCCGCGACACCGTCGAGTTGGGCCGACTGGTGAGATTCTGTGACCACTGGTTACTGACGCTGGACCTGATCTACGACGAGGAGGACGACGCTTGGGTGTTCGACGCGATCGATTCCCTCGTCGCAGGTTTGGCCGCTCGCGATGTCTATAGCGATTGCCGGGCGGCCTTCGTGACACATGTTGCGCGGTTGCCGCGAGACCGCGGAGGCTGGCGCGACTTGCGCCCCGCCGAGTGCGCTCCCGCGCGTAGCAACCGCTTGATGACGCCTGGGTCTCGGCCGTCGGGGGGGCCGGACACGCCTGCCCCGCCGGGGTGGCCAGCACGCGAGGTGCGCAGCTATGTTTGGCAGTCAGAGCAACGCCGCGCCGCATACGGTCCAGATGCGGAGCGTGAGGCTGCTTAGCCTGTCGGCCAAGCTCCTGGAGGAGCCTAGCGACGAACTCGATGTTGATCTTAACATCGAGCCGCGTCTGGCGGCTTCCGAGGGGCTAAACGGCACCTGTTGCCTGGAGGTATCTGTGGCCGCTGCAGGTGGGGGGAAGGGTGCGCCGACGTTCGGCCTGTCTTTGGAGGCCTGTGTCGCCGGCGACTTTGAGGCAGACCAGGAGCTTGAGGAAAGACTGTGGAAGGAGTTCGCCGAATGCCAGGCGGTCTACCTTCTGTGGCCGTATGTGCGTGAGCTAGTCTCGAACGTGACCGTGAGGATGGACCTACCCCCGCTGTGTCTTCCCGTCCTAAACATCCCCAGCCAATCGCAACGAGGGGGGCCCGACAGCCCGCAGTCATGAGCGAGATCGGGGCCGTAACCTTCGATCCCATCGATCTGGAAGCAGAGCCACCCGGCAAATACAAGGAGTGTGAGCCGGTGGCTGCCTTGGCTTGCCTTCTCGTGGAGGCAGTATTCACTCGCGGCGACACTGCCCTTCTTCGGGTAGTGCGCGACGGGTTGAAGACAGGAGCGGGCAAGGAGTGGCGAGATTCTCTTGCGGCCAGCAGCGCGGGCGTTGTCCCGATCGATGTGAGCAGGAGCTTCGTCGAGTGGTTTGCGGCGGCGCAGGTCTTCATTGCCAGGGAGACACAGGAGCGCGCGGTAGCGCAATCCTGGATTAGGGCCGCAGTGTTCGAGCTGGTCGTCTGCGGCCTGCTGCGTCGAGGGTATGAGGGCAGGCCAGGCTGGGAGGTGGTGGGCAGTTGCCGTGTGCGGATGGACGGCCAGCCGATTCCGCCGGGAAGCTCGCAGAAGTGTATTGATGCTGCTGCCTGGAACGGGGAGGCATGCAAGGGGAAGCTATTCGAAGTGAAGACGCTGGGCGAAGACAGACCTCTGAGGGGAGACGTTCGCGACAAGCTCCGTCACCTGCAGAAGCTTGCGGAAGCGCTTGATGCTCGTGGCGCCAGTGGCAGGTCGGTAGTATTTGTATCCTGGCAGTCGCAGCTACATCTGGATACGAAGCTCCGGAGAGACAGATGGCGGGACGTGGTGTTCTACGGTATCGGTAGTGTGCCTAAGCTTCTCCCTTGACGCCCGGCACAGCGCACTCGCCTACTTCGCCGCCAGGGCCCCGCACACCACACGGAAGCCCACGTTGTATACGCGGTAGTCGGCGGGGTAGCTCAGACGGAAGGCCGAGCGGCAGCGTCGGGGCCTATCGTCCCATGACCCACCCCTCACCACCCGCAACCCATCCCCTGCCCTATCGTGTCCCTGCACGGTCCCGGTGAAGGGATAGGGCGCGTAGGTGCTGTCGCACCACTCCGCCACATTCCCGTGCATGTCATACACGCCCCAGGCATTGGGCAGGTACTTCCCCACCTGTGCCGAGACGCTTGAGCCGTCATTACTGCCGCCATCCCGCAGGGCCCAGGGCTTGATGGACTTAAGGGAGGCGTCGGCGAAGTTGGCGTACTTGGCCAGTTCGTCCACGGGGCAATGCACAGGGGTGTCCGTCCCGGCGCGACACGCATACTCCCATTCAGGCTCCGTGGGCAGACGGAAGCGTTGGCCGGTCTTATGGGACAGCCATGCGCAGAAGCTTCTGGCCTCCAGGCAGGAGATGCGGATCACGGGCTGGTTTTCTGCATCGAGGGAAGGTCCCGGCCCCACACGGTCCTTCCAGTGGGTGTCGATGCTGCGGCTGTTATGCTCGGGCCTAAAGAGGCGGTACTGCTTGTTGGTGATCTCGAGGGCGCCGATCCAGAAGGGCCGCCGGATGGTGACTCGCGAGGGTGGGGATTCATCCGGGTCCAGCCTGGATTCATCCTCAGGCGCACCCATCACGAACTGCCCCGCCGGGATCAGCACCAGGGATAGGGAGACGCCGTCGGCCAACTCGATCTGTCGGGTGACGGGCACGCCAAGAGCCCCGGCGGCATCCTGTTGGCGGGTGGTGGCTTGTGCGGCGTCGAAGGGCCACTGGGTGTAGACGGTGATCTTTGCGGCTGCCGGGCCAGGGGTGTCAGTCTGTGCCAAGCCCGCGGCAGCGGGCAGCAGGACGACCATCAGCAGAGCCACAGGCGGCAGGCTGCTCAATTGCTTGCCACCTGCCGTTGGCGGGCGATTACGGCGGCGTCCCGGGCCCTGATCTCCTCGCGTCGCCGGATGAGGTGCTCGGGGGCGGCCGGGTAGCCGTCGCGCCAGTCCCCCGCGAAGGGCACATTCAGATCGATCCAGGTGATGAGCCGGTCCCAGTCCTCGGGGCCGAGCTTGACGCCGAAGTGTCCCTTCTTGAGCATCTGGACGAGTTTGCTGGTGCCGGCCTCGAACTCCCTGGGAGGCAGCATGCGGATGTCGGCCTCGAGTCCGGGTCGGCGCACGTAGGGATGCAGGGAGTCATAGGCCGGGCTGAAGCGCGTGGGTTTGGCACCGGGGGCGCCGCTGGGCCGCAGGTCGACCGGAGCCTTCGAGTGGCACTTGACGCAATGGCGGTCCAGGACAGGCTGGACCTCGGCCTCGAAGGCGAAGCCGCGAGGGGGCCCGTACCATGGAGCTATCTCGGAGGGCCGGCGCTTCTGGGCCTGGGCTCGCACCCCGCCGGAGGGGACGTGCAGGCGCCGCTCGTGGCAGCCCACGCAGGAGAGCACCTCGCCGGGCATGGCCGTGAGCCAGCTTCGCATCTGTTGCTGGGCCATGTTCTCGGCGTTGAGGGGCTGCACCATGATGGGGGTGTTGGCCGGGACGCGGAACAGCGCTGAGCCATCTTCCTGAACCGGCACGGTGCCCAGGATGCGCTTCACGTCCCACGTGCCGTCAACGGCAACACTGTGGGTCTGCCCATTGCCCCAGTAGCGATAGATGGGCTCTATGAGCCGCAGCTTCTTGACGCTGCCCCGCGGGACACCTTCCAAGCCGGCGCCGCGGTAGACATCGTACAGGTAGACAAGGGCGTCCTCGCGGGCCAGATTCACCCCGTTGGGGATGACCTGGGGCGTCTTGCGGGGCCTGAGGGGTATGGGCTCCATCAGCGCCGCGCCGGGCTCTATGCGCAAAGGCACGAGGTTGTCGAAGACGTCCACCAGGTACAGGCCCCACCACGCATCGGGCGCGGGCTTGCATGACACGAGGAAGTACTTGTCTGACAGCGGGTAGGGCTGGACGAACTGCGGCCATGTGCCTGTGGCGTACTGGTCAACGATGACCGGCTCGATCTTCCGGTGGCGCTGGGGCAGGATGCGGAGGACGCCGTCGGCCTCACGCTCGCCTATCGCGCTGTCGATGATGGCCACCTCGCCCATGCGCGGGTTGCCGTGGTGGCCCGACAGGATGCAGGAGACTCGGGTATTGCTGCCCGGAATTGGGCGGGCGTACATCATCGTGTTGGGGAAAAAGGAGTTGGTGCCATAGAAGGCCATCTGGCGCGTGCCGTCGGGGTTCATGGTGAACAGAATCCGGCTGAAGTAGTGGGGCGTGTCGTTGTACTCCCAGCGCGTGTAGATGACCCGGCCATCATTGAGCATCGTCGGGTTCCAGCTATGGTCCTGGTCGAAGGTCAACTGGCGCACATTGCCGCCGTCGGCATCCATGACATACATCAGCGAGACGTGGTCTCCGCCCGTGCACGGCACCGCCTGGTAGCAGCGGGTCGAGGTGAACATGATCTTCCCGTCGGGCAGGTAGCACGCGTCGTAGTTGTCGTAGTCGTCGTCGGCATCCCGGGTAACCATGCGCAGGGCGTCACCGTCGGAGCCGATCTCCCACACCTGGTACCTGTTGGACTTGGTCTCAGCCGGCATGGAGAAGAGAATTCGCTCGGCGTCGTAAGACAACTCGAGGTCGCCAACGAAGTACTTGTCCGAGTGGTGCAGTGCTCTGACCTGCCCCTGCAGGCCCACGGGCGAGAGGACATTGATCGATGTGTCCCAGCCGGTGCGGCGCATGCTGGAGTTGCCCTGCCAGTTCTGGGGCAGGCCGGGGTTGCCCCCACCGGGCTTGCGGGTGATGAATAGCAGCCCGCCGAAGCCGAGTAGGGGATTGGTGGTGATGAGGGCCTCCTGCTGAAGTCGGATGATCTCGTCGTGCCAGCTCGCCAAAGCCTCGGCACCGCCGGGGTTGCCGCGGGTGGCATCGCTCAGAAGCCGCCGGGCCCGCCATCGCAGAGCTTGGCACCGTGTGCGCAACTCGCCGGCCCGGGGGTAGTCATCCGGGTAGGTAGCGGCAAGGTCATCAATGGCCATCCGTGTGCTGACAAGCCAAGCGATGCCTCGGAGGGTGTCGCGGCCGCGCGCGGCTCTGTGGTAGGCGCCCCGGGCAGAATCGATTGCCTCTCGCTCTGGGGCCGCTGTAGGGGTAACGCCGGGGGCGGAGAGCGTGTCCAGCGCGGCTTGCTCGGGGGCGACGGCGTCGGGGCCCAGGTCGGTCTTGAGGCCCTCGACGAGTTCGCGAAGGGTGGTGGTGTGGCGGGTCGTGGCGTCGCGGTAGCGCCGGGCCAGCGAAGCGCCGTCCTTGGGGTGCCAACCGGCGGGCCAGATACCGTCGGCCAGCTCGTCCTTCATCTGTCGCTCGTCCTCCGGTGTCGTGAACTGCCGGCGGACGCGCTCCCAGATGGCATCGACGCGGCGCTTGTGGGTGGCGTTCTCTCCGGGTTCGCCCCCGCCGGGCTCGGTGGAGAAGTAGTAGCCCCATCCGCCGGTGCGGTTGACGATCTTGAGCAGAAGATCATTCCTGCCCTGCTTGAGCTTGAGGCTTGCCGTGTCCTGGTCGGGCCCCGAGCCCCGAGGTACGTCCTTAGAGATGAGTTTCTCCTGATTGAGCCAGACCGCCAGGCCGTCATCGCTGCCGAAGTAGCCCTTGATCTCGATGGGCTTGCGGGCGGTGATAGTCCTGTGCAGATAGGCAATGGCCCATTCAGTGTGCTTGAAGTGCGCGCGTAGCTGTTGGACCTTGCCGTCGGCAAGCTGTGGGGCGTGCCGCCAGGCCGCTTTGGTGCCCTTCACCCCGGGGTACGTCTTGTCCAGGGCGATCTCCTTCTCGGGCGGATAGGCCTTAGCGAAGCCTTTGCCCTCCGCGTTGTCGAAGGACCCGATGATGTGCCAGGGGTTCAGCTCGAAGGGCTCTTCGTTCGCCTTGAAGTAGAAGCCCCAGCCGCCCGTGCGGTTCACGATCTTCAGTAGGAGGTGGTTGTCGCCGGGCTTGAGGTTTAGGGTTGTGAGGGCCTGATCGGGCGCCGGTCCACGGGGGACGTCCTGTGAGATGAGCTTGGCTCCGTTGAGCCACACGGCCAGG
>Ga0272441_10014213_pt1 | contig 11334 bp, 7 predicted proteins | sample SSMProp6N_FD_193582 | JGI IMG/M metagenome (GOLD analysis project Ga0272441, IMG submission 193582) | Marine sediment archaeal communities from Little Sippewissett salt marsh, Falmouth, MA, United States - SSM-Prop-6N | ecosystem: Environmental > Aquatic > Marine > Wetlands > Sediment ... | reverse complement strand
GCCACTTGAATCCTCGACCCCTCGGACCCTTGAATCCTGCTCTTTTTAACCGCCCGCTTCGCTTGACAAAAGCGGATAACTACGGATGGTATTTTTTACTCTCCCGATGCCGGCAGAGTAAAAGCCTCGTTTGCTTCGCAAAAGGTGCCTGGTTGTTCCTTTTTCAACACCTGACCTTTAAAATCCCGGATCCTCTTATTCTGCATGTCACACAAAAAGTTGAATGATAAACTCCGGAGTTTACCTCAAGGCATTTCCACTTGAACCCTAGACTCCTCGAATCCTTGGACCCTTCTCTTTAAACCCTTTTTCACCTTTCTCGCCCACTAATAACAGTACCCTTGTTTTCTCAGGTTCACCCCTCGGACCCTCGGACCCTCGGACCCTCGAAACCGGAAACCAGCTGCGAAGCAGTGGGCCTGAGCGAAGCGTAGCGTAGCAAAGAAAAACTCCCTCTACCGTAGCTCTATACCAGCAAACGACCAGCAGTTTTTAGGGCACAAACACAGATGGGCAAAGACAAAGTTCAGGCTATGGAGCATTATTTAATTTTTGATTTTTCAATAAAATTTGGATATAGCTGGTAAGGATAGTCTGTTTCAGTTTTTAATCGCATTTTAATCCCGATCAGTCTGAATTTTTAAGGATATTGGACAGCAAAAACCTTTACAATCTTTACTTTCTCTGCTTCTCCGTGGCCATAGGCATCCTTGCCGCCATAGGGGCACTGTTCTTTCGTACCCTTATCGAAGTCTTTCAAGGCCTTTTCTGGCATTCAGGGACCACATTTCTTGACAGGCTCATAGAGTCTCCCTGGTGGATCAAACTCATCGTACCGACGGCGGGGGGGCTGATCGCCGGGATATTGATAAAAAACTGGGTACCAGAGGCAAAAGGCCCGGGGGTATCCGAACTGATCCTCTCGGTGGCAAGAAGGGGAAGCACTATCCGCCACAGGGTAACCTTTTTAAAAGCCCTGGTAACGAGTCTCCTTATAGGAAGCGGGGCATCGGTGGGCCGAGAAGGTCCCATAGCACAGATAGGTGCATCGGTCGGCTCATCCCTGGCGCAGCTCTTCAAACTGGACCCGGATCTCAGAAGGGTATGCCTTGCCGCAGGGGCCGCGGCAGGCATATCCGCCACATTTAATGCGCCCATAACCGGCACCCTTTTTGCCGTGGAAATAATCCTCCTTGACATCGAGATGGTCTACATAAGTCATATCATCATCGCTTCCGTTATCGCCTCGGTGCTTTCAAGGATGTTCTGGGGGGAATTCCCCACGTTTCACGCCTTTTCCTTTCACCTGGACCACTACTGGGAACTCAATATCTACCTTGTTCTGGGAGTGCTGGCGGGTTTTGTTTCCATAGCCTTTGTCCGCCTGATATACGCGACAGACGGGGTCTTTCAGAAGATCAACATCCCCGAATGGATAAAACCGGGCATCGGCGGGGCTCTACTCGGAATAATAGCCCTGAAGCTTCCCCATGTCATGGGTGTGGGGTACGAAACGGTAAATCTCTCCCTTGCTGGAACTATCGGCCTGAAGCTGGCTGCGCTTGTCCTGCTGGGCAAGATAGTGGCCACATCCCTTTCCATCGGCTCCGGCATGAGCGGGGGGATCTTCGCACCGTCTCTGTTCCTTGGCGCGACCCTCGGCACGGTAGTGGGAATCGGAGCCGATCAGATACTCGACCCCTCCCTCATTCCGAGCAACTATGCCCTGGCCGGAATGGGCGCGGTCGTGGCCGGCACCACCCTTGCGCCGATAACGGCAATACTGACCATATTCGAACTGACCTATAATTATCAGATAATGCTTCCCTTGATGGTCGCCTGCATAACAAGCGCCATTATCATGAGGGTGTTCTTCGGATATTCGGCCTACGAGATGAAACTCATCAAACAGGGGATCAACATAGTAAGGGGCCATGATGTGGGGATACTGAGGAACCTCATTGTGAAGGACTACATGGTGACCGAGTTTGAACACCTCCATGAAGACAGCAGGCTATCCGAGATAGCAGAAAGGGTGATGGACTCCCCGTATCCCCATTTCCCGGTATTTGACAAGGCGGACAGGCTTACCGGTGTGCTCTCTCTCAAGGACCTAAAGGCGTCTCTGGATAAATTTCTGGAACTGAGAGAGATAGTCATAGCCGCCGATCTCATGACAAAGGAGGTAATAACCATTACCGCGGAAGACAACCTGGAAAAGGCGCTGCACCTGTTCGAAAGCCGCAAGGTGTCTCTTCTGCCCGTAACGGACGCCCGGGATAAGGGAATCGTCCTGGGGATACTGAAAAAAGACGACCTCCTTCACACATACAAGGAAAGGGTACTCAAGTTTCAGATGCTTTCCACTCCACTCAAGTAACTTGAAAAACGGGCAGGTCAATATGTCACACCCGGTTTCTTTGCTCCGCTTGTGCTTTGCTCAGTCCCACTGCTTCGCAGCGGGTTCCCGGTTTCAGGTATTAGACACCTTGGAACCTCGACCCGTTCAATCAGAAATCCTTGTACTCTTCTCTTGCAGGGGTAAAGACCTCGACAAATTCGGCATCCTCCACGACTTCGGCGCCATGCGTCTTGTCCGCTGAAAAGATGTACGAATCACCCTTTTTTACCTGAAATTCATCATCAGGACTTTCCCCCTTGAAAAGCATTTTACCTGATATGACATAGCCCACCTGTACTGCACGGTGCGAATGAAGAGGAATACGTGCGCCCGCCTTCAGCGTAAAATGGCAGAGCATCGCCTCATCATCATATGCTAGGGTCTTGCGGATTACCCCTTCCGGACCTTCAACAGGAATTCCTTGATCAACACTTTTCATCTTCATAATATAATTCACTCCTCTGTTAATTAGTGCACATCCGGAAACGGATCATTTCCGGATGTTGCTTTCAGCCCTGCCACATTCAGACGGCCAAGCCTGTTAAACCGAGCGTACAGCCCGGCCCTCTGCATAAGCTCCTCGTGATTTCCGCTCTCCATTATCCTGCCCCGGTCCATCACGAAGATCCTGTCCGCCTTTCTGATTGTCGCCATTCTGTGTGCCACAATAATGGTCGTCCTGGAGCGGGTCATATGGTTTACGGCCTCCTGGATAAGCCGCTCCGTCTCAGGGTCCACGCTCGAAGTCGCCTCATCCAGTATCAGCACCCCGGGGTCTCCGGCAAGGGCCCTTGCAAAGGAGAGAAGCTGCCTCTGCCCGGCGGAGATGCTCGCCCCTTCTTCTCCCACCTCATGGCCGAGACCCTGCGGCAGCCTCTTTATAAACCCTGCCGCGTTTGCCTTAACCACGGCCCTTTGAAGAGCGCCTCGATCGATCCCGCTCCTTCCAAGCAGTATGTTATCCTGAAGGCTGCCCGCAAATATGAAGACATCCTGAAGCACCAGGCTTATCGAGTCTCTAAGCTTTTCCTTCGGCCACATCCTCAGATCGACCCGGTCCAGGCTTATTCTGCCTTGATCCGGATCATGGAAGCGTTCAAGAAGGCTTATAAGGGTGGTCTTTCCGGATCCCGTAGCACCCACTATCGCGACCGTTTCCCCCGGTTTTACCTCAAATGAGACGTCATCTATCACCTTCCGCCCTTTTTCATATGAAAACGAGACCCTGTCAAATATCACGTGACCTTCGCTTTTCCCGGGCATAACAGGGTTTACCGGCTCAGGGATCTCCTCTCTGTGATCCATGAATTCAAAGATCCGCTCGGTAGAAGCCATGGCCGACTGCATGATGTTGTATTTCTCCGATATGTCCCTTATCGGTTTAAAGAACATCTGTATATAGCTTATAAATGCCACCAGGGTCCCGAGGGTGATCTGCTCCGATACGACCCGCCCCCCGCCCTTCCAGATAATGAGGGCCACGGCAAATGAGGAGAAAAGTTCCATAAGGGGCATAAAAACGGCAAACACCCGTATCTGCTTCATCCCTGCCAGGTAGTTTTCCCTGCTTATGGACCTGAAAGCCGCATACTGCGACTCCTCCTGCGCGAAAAGCTGTATTACCCTCATCCCCTTTATCCTTTCCTGAATAAAGGAGTTTATCTTTGCAACCGTGGTTCTCAGTTCGCGAAACGCCTCCCTGGCCAACCTGCTGAACAGGAGGGTAAGTGCGAAAATAAAGGGAACAAGGGCCATACAGATAAGCGCAAGGCCGATATTTAGATAGAAAAGAACGGAAAGGATACCCAGAAGGAGAAAAAAATCCTTGAAAAGGGTAATAAGCACCGACTTGAACATCTCGTTCAGGTTTTCCACGTCGTTTGTCACGCGGGTGACGAGCCTTCCCACCGGGTGCCTGTTAAAAAAAGAAAGAGACTGGGAAAGGATCCTGTCAAAGAGCTTAAGCCTTATATCATGCATCACCCTCTGACCTATGAATTCAAGTGTGTAATGTTCGGCATAGCCGAATGCGAAAGAAAAAAAGATGAAAGAAAAAAAGATGAAGGCGACAAAAGAAACTCCTCTTACATCCCCGCCCCTTATATCAAGCACCTTATCCCTTTCAAGACCATCCATAAGCTCAAACGGGATGAGAAAGGAGCCGTCATGCATTTTGCGGCATTTATCTCTTTTATCCGGCCCGATGCCTGAATAAAAGGCATCCGGCCCGGCCCTGTAAAACCTTTCACTCCCTATTATGCCGCGGCTTTTAAACCTGCTTAGTTCCGCGGGATCGATCTTTCTCATATCCTCATGGGAAATGAAATCGACGGACTCCGCCTTTATCAGAAGATCGTCATATTTTTCAACCGTCAGGCCTTCTCCCCCCTTATCCGGTTGAACCATATACCAGGATGAGATTATATACCTGTCTATGGCGATCTTTGCCAGATAGGGCGATGCCAGATCGAAGATGGTGATGAAAAGGGAAAGTGAAAGCCCCAGCAGGATCCGCTTCTTATAGGGAAACGCGTGTTTTGCAAGCCTTTTTAAAAGCGAAAGGTTATAGGGCCTTCCAAGCTCCCCTTCCTCCATATAGCCGTATTCCCCGTACATTACGACCCGTCTCCTTCGGCAACCCCTCGTTCCATAAGAGATTCTTCATAAAGCTCCGCGTATATGCCCCCTTTATTCAAGAGACTGTCATGATTTCCCCTCTCCGCAATGAGCCCCCCTTCAAGCACAAGGATCTTATCCGCCCTTGCTATGGTGGAGACACGGTGAGAGACCATAAGGGTCGTCTTATCACCCCTTGTCTCAAGAAGTCTTTCAAGTATCCGTTCCTCGGTGTGTATATCCACCATTGACAGGGAATCATCCAGGATAAGGAGCGGCGGATTTTCAAGCACTGCCCTTGCAACCGACAGCCTCTGCCTCTGCCCGCCCGAAAGGGTGATGCCCCTTTCACCGAGGAGGGTATCGACACCTGCTTCAAGCCCGTTTACCTCATCAAGGATTCCGGCGACATCGAGGCTTTTTTCAAGTGCCTTTTCTGAAACGCCGTTTCTTCCGAACACTATATTGTTTCTTATGGTGTCTGAAAAAAGGAAAACCTCCTGGGTGACAAAGCCTATCGATTTTCTGAGCAATGCCGTAGAGATGTCTCTTATGTCTGTGCCGTCAAGAAATACCCGTCCCACAGGCACATCCAGGAGCCTCGGTATCGATTGAAGCAGTGTGGTCTTTCCCGAGCCCACCCTGCCCACTATGGCGATCGTCTCCCCCGGCTCGGCAACAAAGTCGATCCCCTTGAGCGTCGGCTCGCCTTGCCCGGGAAAGCTGAAAACAAGGCCTCTTAACTCAAGCCCCCTGATCGGGCCGACAGCCGCCGGCTCGACCGGCTGCCTGATTTCAGGTTCCTCTTCAAGTATCCGGTTTATCCTGTTCATGGATGCCGATCCGCGCTTGATGAGGTTTGTTACCCATCCCATTGCCATCATCGGCCAGGTCAATAGGTTCAGATAGGCGATAAAGGCCACAAAATCGCCTGTAGTTATATCACCTGCGATTGCCAGGCGGCCGCCCACAAGCACTACTACGGCAAGACCCGCGTTCGTAAAAAGCGCCATCATGGGGAAAAAAAAGGCCAGCACCTTTGCAAGGCTCATGTTTTCACTGACATAGAGCTCACCCTTCTCATTGAGCCGCTCACACGCCCACCCGCCCCTGTTGTACGACTTGATGACCCTTATACCTGAAAACGACTCCCGCACCCTTTCGGTCATCTCCGAAAATGAGCTCTGCACCCTGTCAAAACCCCTTGACATACGCTTTGTGATCAGCCTGGTTCCAAGGACAACGACCGGCGCGGGGATAAGCGATATGAGGGTAAGCTTCACGTCTATGGAAAGCATGAACCCGACCGCCGCCGTTCCAAGGACGATTCCGTCCGTAAAGGCCACAAGGCCCATGCCGGTTGCCATCCTTATCGCGTTTATATCGTTTATCGACCTGGCCATCAGATCCCCGGTCCTTGTCCGTTGAAAGAAGGAAAGAGAAAGGAGCTGCAGGTGAGCGTAGAGACGGTTTCTCAACTCCCTTTCGACAAAACGGGAATGACCCAGGATAAAAAACCGCCAGGTGTACCTGAAAGACGCGATAACGGCCGCAATGACAAGTATTATAAGACCCTGCCTTATAAGGATGGCAGCGCCGGCTTCATTTATCGTCAAAAGATCGACCGTCTTTTTTATGACAATGGGGATAACAAGCTGCAGGAAATCCACCACAAGAAGGCTCATCAGCCCGATGGCGAGCCTCCACCGGTTTCTGTAAAAGTACTGTTTGAGGGGGGAAAAAGGCCTTATGCTGTCTTTAAAAGGAAACCATGGAATTCTCATATTCTTATCAAGCCGCCGCCTTTTTTATCAGGCACTTATCTTATACCACCGGGCTTTAAACGCACAAGCGCCGACGCCCGGATAAAACTCAAACACCAATTACTTCATCGACTGCTACGGCAAAAAAAACATAAAAGATCTTCCGCCCTTATGTTGCCTTTGCCCTTGGCCCCTAGACCCCTGGAATCCTTGGACCCTCGCATCTTTACATCCCGGCAACCCATTTCTAATAGTTTTCAGCCGACCCCTTTATCCTCATAATAAAGATTATCGATACTGCCAGCAGCACGCAGAAACCGCTCCATACGATATCATAGCTTCCGAGCACATCAAAGGCCCAGCCGGCAATGGTAGGCCCTATGATACCTCCGATGGAAGCGGACCCGAGTGTGATCCCGAGGAGTTTTCCAAAGGACTGTCTGCCGAAATACTTTTTGAGTATGGCACCTCTTAGAACCATGCCTCCACCGATTCCGGGAGAGTAAAGAAAAAGGAACAACATGACAAGACCCGTTCCGTTTATGAACCTGAACGCAACCATGCCGGCCGCCATAAAGCAGAAGGCTGCGGCCATGACATATCTCTTGTCGAAAAAATCGGAAAACCAGCCGAAGCCGAATCTTCCGAGAATGCTTATCAGAGGTATCCCGGCCGCCACAAAGCCTCCCACGCTTCTTTCAAACCCGAGATCGCTCAGATAGGGCATGACATGTATTACAACGGAGGTAAGCACTACCATCCTTACGGCCTCAGTTAGATTGAGGTACCAGAAACCCTTTTTCTTTATTACCTCTTTAAATGCCCAGTCCTTGTCGTCCGGCTCCTCCTTTGCTCCCAGATCCGAGGGAAGGCTTTCAAGACCGTCTGGAAGGCATCCGTATTTCTCCGGGCTGTCACGTATGACAAAGGCCATTGGGACCCCCAGGACCCATATGCCTATCCCGAGTATGACAAGGGTGTTTCTCCAGCCGTACAAGGTAATAAACTTGACGATAACTGGTACAAGCAGGCCTCCCGCGCCGAAACCGGACACCATTATCCCCAGCGCCAGCCCCAGTCTCTTGTGAAACCAGTTCGTTACGACCGTCATGGTCACGACACTCGTGCATCCCCCCGCCCCGAATGCCAGCAGGACGAATGCCATGTAGAACATGAAAAGGGATTGGGTCATACTGAGAGTTATCAGGCCCAGACCGACCGTTACGGTCCCGCACAGGATAATCTTGCGCGACCCGAACCTGTCCACAAGAAAACCCACAAGGGGTGCCAGTATGCCCATCTCAAGCCCGCGCAGGCTGGTGGCAAGGGATATCTGCGCGTAGCTCCAGCCGAACTCCTCCCTGATAGGCTCAAAAAAGGCGGTAAAGCTGTAAAAAACGACTCCGCCGAAATAAAAGCTCACAATGAAGCAGGCAAGAACTATCCACCATCCGTAAAATATCTTTTTGCTCATTACTTAATGCCTTCAGATCATACCGATTTTCGGGTATGCTTTTCTTGCCTATCACAGGACCGGCGGAAAACTGAGGGGTAAAAGAAAAAACAACCCCGAAGCCTGTGCTGCGGGGTTACAATACCGTGATTATAGTCCATGAATAAAATGCTGTCAAAAAATCATACTGATTAGGGGGACGCCCATGATTTTATGCTTTTCTCATTCCATAAGGGTTAAACGTTCGTCATTCGCAAGACCGGCACCTCGCTCTAGCGCACGACTTACCGCAGGCTGAACAAGGCCCAGCCTTCTCCCTACCTCTGTACCGGACATTCCCAATTCCCTGACCGCCCAGTAGCATACAAGACTTCTTGCTCTAACCCTCTCCGGCTTTTTACTCGGCCTCAGAATTTCTTCGATATCTATTTCCAATAATTCCGATACCCGCTCAATAACTTTATCAAAATCGTACCCCCGGCTTTTTAGCTCATACCGCCTCTCAAATTTTTCATCCTGCTCCCTCAGCACCGATTCCACAAACCCACTGTCACCAAGCATCCGCTCATCGCTCTTGAAGAGCACTCCCTGCCGACGCAGATCTTTCAACTCCTCCCAACCCCCTGAACTTCTAATCAAACCTCCGCCTATTAAATCATTTCTCTTTCCCAGGGCAACGCCGGCCTCCACAAATCTTCTGTATTCCCTTCGAGCAAGAAATTCACGATCACCAAACAACCGCAAGACATATTTGGTATCCTGCCACTCATTCTTATATTTTCCCAATATAAAACCGTGCCCGCAAAAACCGTATCGGTCCAGCTCAATCATAGACGATACAATCTGTGCCCGCAGGGGATTCAGATGGATGTAACGGACAAGCTCCAAAAGATAGGAATCTTCCTGGCAAAGAATTGATTTATAACGATTCTGAAACAGGTGCCCATGTCTTTTATATTTTTTATTAAAGGTTACAGCATATCCCGTAAGCAGTCTTCTCATTATTCCTGCAATAGGCAGATTGCCTGTTCTCAAAAGCAGATGAAAATGATTCGGCATTAACGCCCATGCAAAACAGGACGTCGCCGTAGCAGTCAGAATAGATCCCAGCCGGTCAATGAACCCTTTTCGGTCTGCCTGATCACGGAAGATCCTTCGATTTTCAATTCCTCGACATATGACATGGTGAAGAGCACCGGATGCATCTATACGGGCTTGACGGGGCATGATTTTCCTCCTCAAAAAAAATTTTTAAGAAAAGCATAAAATCATGGGCGTCCCCCTTTTTGGTTAAAAAAAGGGTTTTCAGTTTTTATCGGTGGTATCAGTAGTTGGAGATGGTGATGGAGCCCTTTTTGTCCTTTTTTACCTTGAGGGTCTTCTTCCTGTACCTGAAAAGCTTGGTGCTTTTTCTCGACTCCGGGCTGAGGTCAACAACATATTTTCCGGGGACCGCAAAATTGAGGTTCTGTCCGTCCACTATCTGAAAGGTAGCCACCCCTATTACCTCACCCCGCATGTTTATGACCGGGCTTCCGCTCGAGCCCTTTGAGATGGGTGCCGAGATCTGGAAAATGTCCTCTTTTTTATGAATCGTGCGAAGGGCGGATACTATGCCCTCCGTCACAGTCTTTTCAAGGCCCATCGGGCTTCCCAGAACCATGATTTTCTCGGCTGCAAGCGGCAATTCATCGCTTATCTCCACCCACCTGACGGCCCCTTCAGGTATGTCAACCTTCACCTTTATGAGATCGACGGCACGGTTTTCAGCCAGGGCCGATGAGATGGGGTATGTTTTCCCATCGCTCGTCCTCACCTCCGCCTTGTAGACATTCTTGAACACGTGATAATTGGTTATGAGATGGCCCTTGCGGTTAACGAAAAATCCGGTCGCGGACCCCGCGATCTTGTCCTCGGAATTGTAATTGATGATGGTGACAACCGCGGGCTGTATCCTTTGCACAAGCTCGGGCAGACTCACCTCGGCATGGGCCGGGGCAAAAGCAGCAAGAAGCAGAAGAGCGTTAAGGAGGACAAAAGATATTCTTTTTGAAAAAGACCGTTCCATACCACAATTTCCCTATTGTTTGAAAAAGATGTTAAAATCTGAGACTCCCCTTCCCATTTGCTGAGAACCCGGCAGGCTCATGCCGCCTTCCCGGAAGATTACCCATTATCCGCTTATCTCATGAATCCCCATCTTTTTCAATGACAATAGACAGGGTTCTTTGCTTCGCTCAGTCCCACTGCTTCGCAGCGGGTTCCCGGTTTCAAGATAAAATGAGAAGGCCGATCTCCCACGAGCTGTGATATGATCACGCTCAAACCTTTAACGCAGTCAAATTGCTGCAATAAGAAAGGAGACCGGCCATGAGCAAACATATCACAATTGGGATGGATTTGGGAGACCGAAATCACATTGTTGTTGTATTGGACCCTGATGGTCAGGAACTCGGGTGCTTTGAATTGATCAATAAGAAAGTGTCATTGAAACGGTTTTTTGAGCGGTACTTTGGAGCGACGGTGGCTATTGAGGCAGGCACACACTCACCTTGGATCAGTCGTTTACTGGAGCAGATGGGTTTTCAGGTATACGTGGGTAATCCACGAAAGTTACGAATGATATGGGACAGTACCGACAAAAGCGATGAAAGAGACGCCAGGATGTTGGCGATGGTATGCCGTTTGGAGCCGAAGCTTCTGTGGCCGATACGGCATCGTGGTATGAAATCTCATAGCGATCTGGAGATAAGTAAGGCACGCAATATGCTGGTTCAGACTCGCACGAAGCTGATCAATCATGTACGCTCAGTGGTCAAAGGGGTTGGAGAGAGGTTACCAAGCTGCAGCGCAGCCAGTTTTTGCAGAAGGGTAGTCAATCTTCTGCCCGATGAGCTGCTTTGTGCATTGATGCCGTTGATTGATACCATCAGTGATATTACGGGCAGGATCCGGGAGATAGACAAGCGGATCGATGAGTTGTCTTTGGAACAATATCCGGAGGCTCAGACACTGCAACAGATTAATGGAGTCGGTCCGGTGACGGCTCTAGCCTATGTGTTAACCCTGGAAGACCCTGGTCGTTTTAAAAAAAGCCGTAT
>Ga0272441_10014212_pt1 | contig 11335 bp, 6 predicted proteins | sample SSMProp6N_FD_193582 | JGI IMG/M metagenome (GOLD analysis project Ga0272441, IMG submission 193582) | Marine sediment archaeal communities from Little Sippewissett salt marsh, Falmouth, MA, United States - SSM-Prop-6N | ecosystem: Environmental > Aquatic > Marine > Wetlands > Sediment ... | reverse complement strand
GGTCTTCATACTCGGAGCTACGGAGCAACTTTGCCGCGGGATCATGCTTGCCCTGATCGACCAGCTCGAACGCCTTTTTCTCTAAGTCGATCAGCTTATCATTGGCGAAGGATGTCAAAATAACATCGGCACCGACCATATCGTCTTCAGAAATCTTCCAACTGTCTTCGACGACGGGTTTCGGGCGGTGACCGAATTGCTCATAGCGACTTTTCCATGCTGGATCCCCGGTCACGGCGGCCATCTTCACCGACAAAGCGAGCACTTCATCATGGTATCGAACAAAATCCTGGCGACCGATCATCTGACGGAGCTGAGCTTTCGTCGTCCTGATATTCAGGAAGGACTGCCAGCCTTGCCACACCGGATAAGCGAGTCCCGTCGCCAGCGCAATCAGAAATACAAACGTTTGAATTGTGGAAAAGCCTCCGGCACGGTCCTGAGCTCGGTAGAGGTGTTTCGTCGGCTTCTTTGTCTTACTTATCCTGTTCATTTATAAATATATCGTATGAAACAGGACCGTCAGATGGCGGGAACACACGGGAACTGATAGAATCTTCTACAACGTCCGGGCCGGCGTGTATGCACAGGATTACCCTCGTTTTTATCGGACACCTCCTGTCGTGTTTTAGACCCATCATGATCTATCGGACGAAACACTCACTTACTTATCTAAGTGAACGGCTGAAATCTGAATTTAGTACTTGATGACGTACCAGACCATTCCAATCCATTCGTGGATGGCATCATGACTCTTTGCCAGAGTATCGGCCAAAGGGATATAACATCTCGGATTACGCCAATCCAGAGAGTAGAGATAATTGACCGGAACAGGCACGATCGTATCCTTGGGGAACTTCTCTCGAAAGACCTTAACCGAACGCGGCATGTGGAGCGCTGAAGTGACAAGTCCGATGCGCCTGGCTTTCGCCGAAGAAAGAAACTCCGCCAACTTCACAGCATTTTCCATTGTATTACGCGACTTTGTCTCGGTGATCATCCGGCTTTCCGGCACGCCCAATTCCATCGCCAACGCCTTCATCACCTCGGCTTCGCTCTCAATCCCATCTTTCGGACCACCCCCAGTCAGCGCAAGTATCCCTGCGCTGCTTTGCTTGAATATCCGAACGCCATTACAAAGACGCGAGTAGGCGGGCCCACTCAGCTCGGACCACATCCGAAGTCCTTTTTGAGGGCACATACCCCCGCCGAGAATCACCACAATATCTAAAGTCGACAAGACCTCATCGGAAGGCATCTGGTACTGACATTCCAGCGAATAAACGAGCCCCTCGGACATCGGTTTGGTACTCAGGAGAAATAAAATACACATCCCCAGGAACAGAGCCCATCTACCGAGTTGATATCGTCGCTTTTTCGGCGATTGGCGCGTCAGGATCAAACCAAGGATCATCAGGGTTAAAATCCAAACAACGGGAGTTGCAAATCCCTTCAATAACTCAATCATATGTCCTCTCTCTCAGATAAAAACAACGGATACCTTAGGGATCCGGATCGGGATACGTCAGCGAGACAAAGGCGCACTTCGTCCGCTCGATTGAAAAAATTCCAGTTTTCGTTTCATTTCTGCCGCGATTTCGGGGTATTGACTGTAGAGGTTATGTTGCTCGCGGGGATCCGTTGAAAGATTGTAGAGTTGGCCCGGCGCTTCCGGATCGGTGTCGGCTATTTCAAATGACTTCAGATAAGTGTCGTCATAGCGATTGCCGCCCGAGCCTTTGTGAGCCAGCAGTTTCCAGGGCCCATGCCGGATACTCAAGGCATTACGAATCGTCTGGTGTAGCGTGTAGTCCCTGATCGGCCGATCCTGCTGCTCGCCGAGGAAAGCGGGAAGAATATTGAAGCTGTCCTCGCCAGCGTCCTCAGGTAATTTCGCTCCAACGATCGCCGCAAACGTCGCCAAAAGGTCTGTTTGACAGACGGTTTGATCCGTGACACTGCCCGGGCGGATTTTGCCGGGCCAACACGCGATCAAGGGCACGCGATGGCCGCCTTCCCAATTGTCCCGCTTGAAACCTCGCCACGGGGAGGCGCTATCATGCCCGAATTGCTCTTGCATTTGTGTGACAACAATCTCCGGACCGTTATCGCTGGTGACGATGACGAGCGTGTTGTCGGCAACCCCGAGTGTTTCGAGCGTCTTCATTAATCTACCAACAATGTCATCGAACTCATAGATGAAATCGCCCAGCGGTCCGGCTGGGGTTGTTCCGACAAACTGGGGCGCAGGCATAGCCGGCAAATGCACGGCCTGCGTGGAATGATACAGAAAGAAAGGCTTCTGCGGTTGTTGGCGGATGTGGTTTTTCAGAAACTTCTCGCTCTTATCGAGAAAGACCAATTCGACATTCCGAAAGTCGAAATTCCGGGCTTTTAATCCCGTTCGAAAGTGCTCGTATTCCAGCCAATGCGTCGTCTTCGGTGACGTTAATTCGGTCGGGGCTTCAACAAAGCGATTGTTTTCAATGTACGCGTACAGCCAATCGGTTGTCGGGCAACACGCCGTACCGAAGAAGTAATCGAATCCGACGTCCACAGGCCCATCCTGGATTGGTTTTCTAAAGTCCACCTGCCGCACTTTTTTGATGCCGCCGCCCCGGGGCGTAACCGGCTGGCCGTCCGGCTTGAGAAAGGTCATCCCGACGTGCCATTTGCCGATACATGCGGTTGCGTAACCATGATCTTGGAGTAGTTGAGCAAGAGTCAGTCGGCCCTTTTCAATCAAAGGCCCGTCAACGCCGGTAAAAACACCCCGTAATCCCGTGCGAAAACACATCCGACCCGTTAAAAGGCTGTAGCGCGACGGCGTACACACCGTGGATGGACTGTGCGCATCCGTGAAGCGGATGCCCCGTTCGGCGAGTTTATTCAAATTGGGAGTCTGGACCTTCGACTGCGAATTGTAACACGCAACGTCGCCATAGCCAAGATCGTCGGCATAAATGATAACGATATTGGGAAGAGGTCTCTGCTTTTCCCTTTTGCTATCACCAACCGCTCGGCCCTCGCGATGACCCATCATCGTTAAAAATGTGGCCGTACCGGCTTGCCGGATAAACTCACGTCTTTTCAACATGACTGGCTATCCTTTCCGAGAACATCCAAAACTCTCTCTTAAAACCTTAAGGAATAAAGCAATATGTCTGGCCCCTGCCAATATCAACTGTTTGTGTCTCGTCTTCATATCTGATTCGGACGGTTCCGCCGGATGATGACGTAACGAGCGCCCGTTGAAGCTTTCCATCTTTCCAATGGATATCCACTTCATACCCACCCCGAGCACGCAGGCCTGTGACACATCCGGCAGGCCAGGCTGTGGGCAGCGCCGGAAGAAGATGAAGCTGTTCGTTATGGCTCTGGAGCAGCATTTCAGCGATGGCGGCCGTCCCGCCGAAATTACCGTCGATCTGGAATACCCTCCCCGGCCAGCAGGCATCCATCAGATTATCAAATGCGTTACGTCCGACGAGACGGTTCAGATACCAGTGGGCCTGTTCTCCGTCATGCAGTCGAGCGTAAAAACAAATCTTCCAGGCATTGCTCCAGCCGACATCCCCCCCAAAGCCCCGTTGTTCAAGTGTCTTTCGAGCCGCTTCAAGCAAAGGAGCGTCCTGGCCAATCAGTGAAAACGGATGTAATCCGATCAGATGAGACACATGTCGGTGCTTCGGATCGTTCTCTTTATAGTCTTCGATCCATTCCTGGATCGTGCCGTCACGCCCGACCTTGAACGGCGGTAATTTGCCGAGACAGGCCTGAAGCTCTCGCCTGAGTCGTCGATCTACGCCAAGAATTTCCGAACTCTCAATCACCGCTTCGAAGATCACGCGAACAATCGACATATGATAGGTTGAGCCTCGGGTGATTCGGATCGGCTTGCTAAGCTCAGGGTGAACGTAAGCATTTTCCGGTGACGTTGACGGAACGACCACCAGGTAGCCATCCGCATCTTCGGTAAGATAATCCAGGATAAACTCCCCGGCGCCCTTGAGGATCGGATACGCGTGGTCCCGCAAAAAGACTTTATCCTGTGAAAACTCATAATGCCGCCAGAGCGTCGTGGCCATCCACGCCCCGGCCAATGGATCCAATACACCGTTCATAAACTGGGATTCCTTCGTGGAACCGCTGGGCGTCGTCCGACCGAACGGATTCGTCGCCGTAAAGGTGACCCAGCCGTCTGCTTCGTAAAGTCGAGATGCGGAGACCTTCCCTTTCTCCGTCTGCCTCGTGAACCAGTCGGTCAGTGGATCGAGCGTTTCCGGCAAGTTGGTCGGATCGGCCGGCCGGTAGTTCATCTGCAAATTAATGTTGAGGTGATAGTCGGCCTCCCACGGCGCCCACATCTGATCGTTCCAGATCCCTTGCAGATTGGCCGGCAGACGCCCGGGTCGGCGCGAACTCGACATCAGCAGGTAACGCCCATATTGAAAGTAAAGAGCCATCAGAGCCGAATCGGTTCCACCGTCTTTAACAGCCTTTAGCCGCTCGTCGGTTGGAATCGCCTCCCGATCCGACCCTCCCAGGTCGAGCGAAACGCGGTCGAACAGGGCACGATGCTCGGTGATGTGATCTTGCATCAGATCGTTCCATGACTTGTCCGATGCACTGTTCATGATCGCTTCCGCACGCCGATCCGGATGAATCGAACGGTCATAGTTCATCTTGTCGAGATTGTAATCCGTTGCCGCAGTGAACAGTACGATCGCCTCATCCGCATCCTCGATGAACAGAGCCGCATTTTCGGAGCGGACCGTGCCACGGACGGTGCGGACCGACAAACGTCCGGCGAATCGCATATGCTCACCACCGGGCCCTGAGCCTCCTTTGTTATCATCGAAGCCCTCGGGTGCGGCGATATCGATGATCTGACCGTCCATGTGCAACCGATCGGATCCCACGGAAACGACTTTCATGTCCTTCTTACGGCTCAGGTAAACCTTCGCGCGAATCATCCCCGGCTTTGAGGCCGTAAGCCGTACAGCCACGACATCATCCACGGCTGATATTAAAACATCGCGACTTATTTTGACGCCATCCACCACGTATTGAACAGAGATCATACCCGTCTGGAGATCGAGCTGACGACGATAGCCCTCGATCTTCGAGGAGTGATCCATCTCGATCCATAAATCCGCCAGCGGCTCGTAAGACCGAAAGGATGTTGGTGATTGAGTCAGCTTTGTCAATCCAAGCTGCCTGGCCTCAAGTATCTTGCCCTCTAAAACAAGCCGCTGCAAGTCATGCAAAGTCTCTGAAAAACCATCCGGATAAACATCCGTCGGCTCTCCCGCCCAGAGACTCTCCTCGTTGAGCTGTAGGTGCTCTATCGGCGCTGTGCCAAAAACCATCGCGCCCAAACGTCCGTTGCCCAGGGGCAGCGCTTCGGTCCATTTCGCTGACGGTTTGTCATACCACATGACCAATGACTGCGAATGAGCAATTCCAGCGCTCATAACAGGAATGCTGAGAAGAAAAACTACCCTGGAAACTCTCATTACTGAGCATTGCCACCTGCGCATAGTAAGAACACACTCCTGTGATGCAAATGCCTACCGGTTAACGATCAAAGCATTCTGGTCGAAGAATAAAGTAAGAGGATTTTCAGATCTCCTATATCGTCCAACCGTCCCGGTAATGGGGTTTGATGAATGTGTTGGCCTCGGAAACGTTTGTCACTTTCATATTCTTCCAGTCGAAATCCAGCTTCTTGCCGGCACGAATCGCCACATTGCCCATGAGCGTGAATTCCGTCAGGGGGCCGGAGTAGCCAAAATGAGTGCTGGCCCGCCCTTTGCCTTTACATGCATTGAGCCAGTCCCGGTGATGTCCCTTCACACGGGGCAACGTCTTGGGTGGTTTTCGATAGGCCCGCATCTTAGTTTCGGGAATAATGCGCGGGGACTTCGACCAGCCGCCGCCCAGGATGACGCCCTTTGTGCCGATAAAAAGAATGCCGTGGTCGCCAAGGCTTCGGCCTTCTTCCAATACCGTCGGACGGGGCGGCATCAGTCCGCCTTCGTACCAGGTGATACGGACGGGGCCCATCCCGGCGCGAGCCGGGAAATCAAAATAGATGAGCGATCCCGCGGGGCACGTCTCCTCGGTCGTGCCGATGGAGCTGGCCTCCACACTGAACGTATTGCTCTGGGCGAGCTTCAGCGCCCAGAAGGCCGGGTCCAGGTGGTGACAGGCGAAATCGCCGATCGTCCCGGAGCCGAATTGCCACCAGGCGCGCCAGCGAACCGGAGCATAATCGGGATGATACGGACGGGGCGGTACCGGCTCAAGCCATTTTTGCCAATCGAAGCCGGCGGGCACGGGCGGGGTGACTTTGGGCCGGTCCGTTAGGCTCGTCCAGCGACGGGCGCCCGTCGTGGTCCAGGAATGCACGTCGTGCACGTCACCGATAGCGCCGTCCCAGATCCATTCACAGGCCAGGCGGATATCCTCGCTGGAATGCCCATAGTTGCCGAGTTGGGTCGCGACGCCCGCCTTGCGGGCCGCTTCCGTGACAACGCGGGCTTCATAAACGGTTCGGCAAAGGGGTTTTTCGCAATAAAGGTGTTTGCCCTTGTTAATGACGGCAAGGGTAACGATAGCATGTGAATGGTCCGGCGTCGCAACCAAAACAGCGTCGATATCTTCTTTGTCGAGCATCTCATGATAATCCCTGTAGGTGGGGCATGATTGGCCATATTGTTTGCGGACAAGCTCGGCGGCAGGTTTGAGTCCCGCGGTGCCGCCGTAATAAAACATGCTATAGTCACTGAGGTCATTAATGTCGCACAAAGCAACAACGCGGGCATCGGGCTCGTTAAACAACTGTTTCATGTTCACAATGCCCTGACCGCCCGTTCCGATAATGGCGACGTTGACCTTCTCGCTGGGTGCGGAGTTGCCGCCGAGAACGTGGCGAGGCATAAGGGTGAAGCTTGCCGCCGCGGCGGCGCTGCCCAGAAAACGCCTTCGCGATACTTTCTGACCTTTACTAATCAAAGATTTGTGTCGGCCTTTCATGACGATCTCCTTAAACGATTTTGACCTATTGATCGTATAACTTTGAACACGCATTATACGATTTGTTAAGCTGGAAATGAACAAAAGATTTGCTATAATGGTACATAAATTGATTCAGTATATTTTGGGAGTATTGAAAACTGATAGCGCGCAGCCCTTTCAATTTTAATACGAATCGACCATCGGTCTTTTGGGCGTCGGGGGAAGGTCCTTATGATAACACACGAAAGTCCCTTTCCGGTATCGATCTGGCCCCATCGAAGAACCGACGCGTCTTGCTGAAACCGAATGCCGGACGGAATGTCCAACCTGAAACAGGCGTCAATACCCATCCCCAGGTCGTCGCAGCCGCTATTGATGCCTTCAAAGAGGCCGGGGCGGACGTGGCCGTAGGCGAAAGTCCGATCACCGGTGTGGCCGCTTTGGATGCCCTTGAAATCAGCGGCATAACCGCCGTCGCCGAGAGCAGAGAGTGTCCGTTGATCGATATGGACGTGCATCGCTACGTCACCGTGGAAATTCCCGATGGCGTTGCCATCAAATCCCTTAAAGTGTGCAGGGAAATTACTGAATTTGACGTTATCGTCTCAATCCCCGTGATGAAAACACATATGCATACGGGGGTTACACTGTCTGTCAAGAACATGAAGGGATGTTTGTGGCGACGTTCCAAAGTCGATTTGCATATGTTATCACAACCTGCCGGCTACAAAGATAAACCATTAAATATCGCTATTGCGGATATGTCGTCAGTGCTCCGGCCGCATCTGTCCATCATCGATGGAACCATCGGCATGGAGGGGCTGGGGCCCAGTGCGGGTAATCCGAAGGCGTTAGGCGTGGTCCTTGTGGGTATCGACGCCTTCGCTGCAGATTCACTCGCATGTGGCCTCATGGGCCTATCCGCCGATGACGTTCCCCATTTACGGATCGGAGCCCAAAGAGGGTACGGCCTCATTGATCTGGAGCAGATGGACATCCACCCTCAAAACTGGAAGGACGTTCGGAATCCGTTTGCTCCGCCGCCGGACAAACTCTCTATCGAATTTTCCGGATTCAACATCCTGGACGAGCAATCCTGCAGCGCCTGTCAATCGACGTTGCTGATGTTCTTAAGAAAATACGGCAAGCAGTTGCGCGAAGCCATCCCCGATGACCGGGAGATTACGATCGCTATCGGCAAGGGACATCAGGAACTGCCAAGCGGCACCCTGTGTGTTGGCAATTGCACCGCCAGGCACAGGAACTGCTGTGTTTTCGTTTCCGGATGTCCACCCGTAGCGAGTGAAATCCTGGCCATGTTTAATTTATGACAGACACATCACGAAAGGGGAGAATCCATGAAACGACGCACCTTCTTAAAAACAACGGGCGCTTTCGGTCTGGGGACTGTGATACCCTGGGGACAATCAACGGCCCAACAACGACGAGAGGCAGATTTCCTGAAAGAGAAAACATCCGACCGGATGCTTTTTCCACGCCCGCGGGATGGCGCTGAATTGACAATATCCCCCGTCGGACTCGCCTGGTTGCCGTGCCCCTTGGCAGCCGACTATCGGGTGGATATCTTCGACGTAAATGAACATCGCCTTTACAGCAAAAAAGCTGGAAAAGATCCGGTTCACTGCCCCAACCAGGTCTTTCCTTCAGGATCGTACACATGGGACGTCATTGCTCTCGATAGCCGCAATAGAGAGATCGCCCGGCGAGGCAAACGTTCCTACGTGATCTCTCAAAATGCAGCGAAACTGCCGTGGATCGAGCCCAAAGAGCTTCTGAGCCGCATTCCCCAAGAACATCCGCGCATTCTCTATCCGAAGTCGCAACTTTACAAGATTCGCTCGACGCTGTCTTCGACGCGCGCCGGATCGTGGAAACTCTGTAAAGCAGCGGCTGATAAAGCCCTATCAAAAGGAATCCCCGACTATCCGACATATCATCGCATTGAAGATCCCGTCACGCGACGGCTGGAATATCAGAAATACTTCGGTTACTTTCGCGGGTATGTGAACGGCGCTTTGATGGACCTGGCCCAGGCCTATGTCATAACCGAAGAAGCGAAATATGCCAACGCTGCGAAGAAGATACTGCTCGAGATCGCCTCCTGGCCAACGGACGATAAAGATGTCACGTCCGTCAGCGCACGGTGGGGCGACGAAGCGGGCCTGTCCTTTTCCAAATGCGCCCATGTCGCGTATGACTGGCTGTACCACGCTCTCGACGACAACGAAAGAGCACGCGTGCTCAAAATGTGCCGCGAGCGGGCCTGGCAGACCTATCGACGGCTCGAACGAAAGAACTATCTCACTTTCCCGGGAGAAAGCCACGATGGCCGGCTGATCGCCTATCTGACCGACATGTCCCTGGCGATGGCCGGCGAAACTCCGGACGCCGAAACCTGGCTCACCTATTCGCTCAAAGCGCTGCTGACGTTCTACCCTCACTGGGGTGGAACCGATGGCGGTTGGGCCGAGGGAACGGCTTACGGCCTGTATTATAACACCTTTTACATTCCGGCTTTTGAGGGACTTCGTCAGCTTACTGATTACAACCTTTGGCAGCGTCCTTTTTTCAACAATATCAGGTACTTTTTCTTCTATTGCACGGCGAATCACGGTGAGATCCGCCCCTACGGGGACGGTGCCGAATCTGGCGGTCCCGGCGTCCGTGGAGGGAGCGGTTACGGTGATCTAATGGCCTTTCACGCACATTGCTATAAGGATCCCACCATCGGCTGGTGGGTCAAACAACTGCCCAGCTATCAGGGCATCCATTCCTTATTTCACGAGGATGAATTGCCTTCCAGGATCCCAACGGACCTACCCAGCTCACGCGCATTCAAAGGCGTCGGCTGGGCAGGATTGCACAGCGAAGTATCCGATCCGCAGAACGATACGTGTCTCATTTTCAAAAGCAGCCCATACGGCAGCGTCTCACACAGTCACGCCGATCAAAACGCCTTTGCCATTATGAAAGGCGGCGTTGCACTGGCCATTCCATCGGGGCATTACGGTCCCTCTTACGGCAAGCCCCATCACGCCCAGTGGACGCGCTCCACCAAGGCGAACAACTGTATCCTGGTTGATGGCCAGGGGCAAAAAATCCGCTCGGCTTCGGCGAATGGAAAGATTGTCGATTTCAGGGAGGCCCCCGGTTATTCTTACGTCGCCGGCGATGCCACCAATGCCTACATGGGTCAGCTCAAAAGATGGATTCGACGCATTCTCTTTTTGCGCCCGGGCCTTTTTTTGCTTCTGGATGAGATTGAAGCACCAACGCAAAGTCAATACCAGTGGATGTTTCATGCGTTTGAAAAGATGGACATCCGGGACCACGAAATCATCTCTCGCCGCAAGAATGCGACGCTGAAGGCTTACCTGGCCTGTACGCACGGACTGACCTTATCGCAGACGGACCAATTCGACACCCCCTACAATTACGGCATCCCAAAGGCTTATCATCGACAAAAACCCAACCACTGGCATGTCACCGCAGCGACCGAGCAAAAATCGAGAACGACTCGAATCGCCGCGATCATGAGCGTTTATAATGCGAATGACCGGTTTGACGTTGAACCGCAGAAGATGAACGGCTGGTTCGGTGTGAAGGCTGTCGGGGATTTCGGCCGGACCGATGGTTGGATTCGCATCGACGATGTCGATAGAGGGCCGGCTGGTTTTAATCCGCAAACGATGGAAGGAAAAACCAACCTCTGCGGTCGTGATCGCGATGGTGTAATCTTTTCGGCTTGAAAACAACCGGGGCCTATACCCAATTGGCATAGGCCCCGAATTGATGATTCTGGATACAAATGATATTGCTGCTTACGGCGATAGGGGATACAGCCGGATATCGTCGAAGTACACCGTCCCCGAGCCGCCGGAGCTTGCCACGCCGGCTTTCGTGCCTAAGCCAATCGCGATTCTTTCGACATCGCTCAGGTTGATTCCCTGATCGGCAAAGGCCTGTAACGGGATACGCCACAGTGTCCACGAGCGAACGGTCGCCGCACTCGGATCATCATGGGCCGCCACGGCGGGGGCGCCGGCGCTGTTGGAGACCGCAGCATACAGCGGTTCCGCAACGTTGCCCGAATCGCCTCTGAACCAGAGCGAGAGTTCCGCGACAGACGCCTGTGTCCAATCCCGCGACGCCGTCAGTGTTAATGCCCCCTCCGAGTTCGTTACACCGGCTTCGTTGGCGTACAAGACCGGCATCGATTGAAAGCCGCCGTGGACGATATTCTGCTCGGCATACGGGGGCATTAAGTAGCCGACCTGCGCGCCGTTGTCGG
>Ga0272441_10014211_pt1 | contig 11335 bp, 11 predicted proteins | sample SSMProp6N_FD_193582 | JGI IMG/M metagenome (GOLD analysis project Ga0272441, IMG submission 193582) | Marine sediment archaeal communities from Little Sippewissett salt marsh, Falmouth, MA, United States - SSM-Prop-6N | ecosystem: Environmental > Aquatic > Marine > Wetlands > Sediment ... | reverse complement strand
GAACAGTTCTTTTAACAGGCTTATCGCTTTTTCAGGTTGGTGAGTTTGCATTCATTCTTTCAAAAGTGGGTATTGAGTACAATTTATTAAGTGCACAAACGAACCAATATTTTTTATCGGTTTCTATAGTCTCAATGATGTTAACACCATTTGTAATTATTGTTTCAGAGAATATAGCTAACAGATTCATCGGGGTTTCGAAAAAGTTTGGGCTTGATGGTACTTTTATTCTTGAAAAAGGCAGAATGGAAAGTGCCAATCACGAATTGGAGAATCATTTAGTCATTATTGGATTTGGAATGAATGGCAGCAATTTGGCAAAGGCAGCCGAATCAAGTAATATTCCCTATGTCGTCATCGAGATTAATGCTGAAATAGTTAGGCGGGAAAAAGAAAAAGGTTTACCTATAATATTCGGTGATGCAACTCAAGATCATATTCTCGAAACTGTACATATTTCAAATGCCCGGGTTGCGGTAATAGCCATATCAGACAACCTTACAACTAAAAGAATTATTAAAAATATTCGTTCACATTCTGATTCACTATATTTGGTTGTCAGAACAAGGTATGTAAATGAAACATCTGAATTAATTGCTTTGGGTGCAGATGAAGTGATTCCAGAAGAATTTGAAACTTCATTACAAATATTCACTCACGTACTTCAAAACTTCCTTGTACCAGAAGATGACATTTACCAGCTTGTAGATAAGGTCAGGGCTGATAATTACCAACTGTTCAAAGAAGAATTGAAACTGCCTAAAACTTATCTCTCCAGGAATATAGCGGGTTTTAATATTACATGTTTAGAAATAACCTCGGATAGCAATAAGTTCCTGGGGATTCCCCTCAAAGAACTGAACCTCAGATCAGTATACGGTATAAATATCCTGGGCATAAGAAGGAAAAATGAAATGTTAGAAAGCATAAATCCAAACGAAGTTTTAAAACAAGGAGATATCATTTATATACAAGGAAATCAAAGTAATATAGAAAAGTTCCATAAACTGATAAAATAAAAAAACGAATGTACCACAATGAATAAGCGGCATTTTAACGGCCGCTTATATGAGATCGTCAGGTGCTATCTATATATGCGTTCGCTGCCTATGCTCTCTCAGAGATCGCAAAAGCATCAAAGGACCGGAATTTAATAACGAAAATTACTAATATCGCAGGGTAACACAACCTCCCATATTGCAGGATCGTAACCAGCCATATGACGCATACTTTAAACATTATTCAAAACTAGTTTATAATGATCAAATTTATGATAAAAGAACATATTCTTGCTTTACCTTTAATTCCACTATTTATTGGTTGCAGCCAAAAACAAAATAAACCAGACGAGTCACCAAACATAATAATAATGCTGGCTGATGATTTGGGATATAATGATTTGTCTTGTTATCGGGATAATCATCAATATTCTGGGATTTCACCAACCTGTGAGACTCCATTCATAGATAGTCTGGCAAAAAAAGGAATGAGATTTACCAACTTCTATTGCGGGGCAGCAGTAAGTTCTCCTTCCCGTTCAGCTCTGCTAACAGGAAGAAATAAAACCCGGTTGGGCATATATAATTGGATACCTGAAAATTCACCTATGCATCTGAGAAATGAAGAAACGACGATTGCAGAGATATTAAAGCAAAAGAACTATTTAACAGGACATTTCGGGAAATGGCACCTTACATCAGCAAATATGGAACAACCAGAACCCCTGAATCAGGGATTTGATTATGCCTTCTGGACCTATAATAATGCACAGCCTTCTCACGAAAATCCGGTTAATTTTATTGACAACAGAGATACAGTAGGTGAATTGACAGGATATTCATGCCAATTAGTAGTTGAGAAAGCCATGAACTGGTTAGAAGAGCGAAAAAACATGCGCCAACCATTTTATATCAATGTTTGGTTTCATGAGCCACATTCCATAGAAGCTGCACCCGATAGTCTGAAAAACAGGCATAAAATGAATCAAGCTTATTATGGGTGCATTGAAAACATGGATTATGCAGTAGGTGAATTCTTGAAATATTTACGTCGAAACAACCTGGATGAGAACACGATTATTGTGTTTTCATCTGATAACGGTTCCTGTTACCTTGGCTCCAATGCACCGTTTCGTGGTGAAAAGTGCTTTCAATACGAGGGTGGAATACGTGTTCCCTTTATTGCTTACTGGAAAGATAAAATCCAGGCAGGAACAACATCAGAAATAACAGGACATTTTACTGATGTGCTGCCTACAATTGCAAGTATAACAAAATGCAAGATGCCTGAGAATAAGAAAATCGACGGAGAAGATATTACGGATGTTTTTTTGGGTAGAGTAAAAGACTTGCAGAATAGAAAACCAGTTTTCTTTTATCGTTACTTCCACGATCCTATTTGTATGCTTCGTCAGGGAAATATGGTCATGTTAGGGTATCAAAACGAACCAAAACCGCGGCAGATGAATTACGATGAACGTGAAGAAGCCTTGTTTAAACCCTCAAATGGCGAACCTCTTTGGTCGCAATGGAGTTTTCAGAAAAGTCATATGGATACTCTGATATTACAAGAGCCAAAGTACTTTGAACTCTACAATATTGAAGATGATCCCGGTCAATACAATGACATATCCTCCGAACATAGTGAATTAACAGAGGATATGAAAAATACCATATTAAAATTACGCAATGAAATGATTGAAGAAGGAGGAAATTGGTTTACAGATAATTAATTTGATGGACAACACAACTGATTAGGCCATCAACATTTATCATTAAAAATTAAGCAATGACAAAAAATGCTCAAAGCATTGTTGACAATGGAAAAGAGGTAATCAGAAAATACAGTGAACACAAAATAGCAGCACACATCACGCATAATTTAAAACACAAATAATGAAAAACTTATATTTCTATATTCTCTGCATCTGTTTTGTGTCAATCGTATTCTCATGTAAACAAAAACAATCGACTGATACAAGAGCTGATAATTCTTCTCACTATTATTCTGATTCATACAAGCCACCGGTTTTTACTCATGATGACCGTGCAGAAAAGATTAAAATGATTGCGCCTGAATTACAGAAGTTAATAGTGGATCACGCCCGAACCCATAATATACCAGGTATTAGCTATGGTGTTGTTGTGGATAACGAACTAGTGGTATCCTCTTCCACAGGTTTGATAAATATTGAGAGGGAGATACCAGCCAATCCATCATCATGCTTTCGTATCGCATCCATGACCAAAAGTTTTACAGCGATGGCCGTTATAAAACTCAGGGATGAAGGGAAACTGTCTTTAAGCGATCCTGTCAGTAAATTTATTCCTGAAATGTCAAATATCGAATACCTTACCAAAGATGCACCTGCCATAGATATTGAAAACCTCTTAACCATGACTGCCGGCTTTCCTGAAGATAATCCATGGGGAGACCGTCAATTAGATGAACCTGAGCAGATGCTGGCTGATCTTATCGGTGAAGGAATCTCTTTTTCCAATGTGCCCTCGTATAAATATGAATATAGTAACACTGGTTATGCACTTCTGGGAAGCATAATCTCACGCGTTTCAGGAATCCCTTTTCAGAAATATATCACACAGAATATACTTCAGCCTTTAGGTATGGAACAAACCTTCTGGGAATATGACAGTGTTCCTGAAGAGCGATTGGCAATGGGTTATCGTTGGGAAGACGAACAATGGAAGCCTGAACCCATGCTGCATGATGGGTCTTTTGGAGCAATGGGAGGATTGATTACATCTATAGAGGATTTCAGTAAATACGTCAGTTTTCTTCTTTCTGCATGGCCTCCGCGAAGTGATGAAGATGCCGGCCCTGTAAAAAGGAGCTCACTGAGAGAAATGCAAACACCACAATTCTATAGATTGAATTCTAATGCAAGGGATTATAACGGAGATCCCTGTGCATTAATTTCAGGGTATGGCTACGGACTCAGAATAGATGAATATTGCAGTGGATTGAAAATAGTCTCTCATGGCGGAGCGCTTCCCGGCTTTGGGAGTAATTACATATTTTTTCCTGAATACGGAATGGGAATTATGGCGTTCTGTAACCTGACATATACTTCCCCTTACCCATTAAATGAAATATTAAAATTATTATTTGAAGATGCAAGTTTAAAACCCAGACAATTACCTGTTTCGGATATTCTTCTTGAACGGCAGGAGGAGATAACTAAACTAATTCAGAATTGGGAAATTGATTTGGAAGCTGAGCTATTGGCAGAGAATTTTTATCTGGATAAATCCAGGGACAAACGTATGAAAGAGGTACAGTCAGTTTTGGAAAAAGCCGGATCTGTTCAGGAGATTAGTGAGCTTGAGCCTGAAAATCAGCTTAGAGGTAGTTTTAGAATATTTGCTGAAAATGGAATTATCAGTATTTTCTTTACACTTACACCAGAGAAATATCCCAAAGTCCAGCAAATGGATATCTCTTTTCAATCAAATGTAGCGAAGTAAGAATGGACTTGCCCGGAACACATGCATAAAAAATCTAAAATACAATGAAACGGCTGGTTATTGCCTGGCTGCCATAATAAAAATGAGACAATTAATGCATATATGAAACTTAAAAACTATAAAATGAAAATAATACTAATCATCATTGTGATCGTAATTTCTATAATAGTAGTCCTTTACTTTTTTCTGATTGGCAATACTGACAGATCAGAACCAAACATTATTAAACTTGACCAGACAATACATGTCATCGGTTTGGAGATTAATACAGATGATAAAGCAATATATCAGGATGTCTCGAAGGTCGCTGTCCAGTTTAATGAAATCAAAAAAGTTTACCCCATACCGAATTTAAAGGAACCCTGGGCTTCAATTAATATCAGTAAAGATTACAACCCTGAGAAAGGAACATTTACTTATGTTGTTGGTGATGTGGTCAACGTAGTTGACACTATACCTCCGGGACTTAAATCTTATGAAATACCCCCACTTACCTATGCCGTATTTCCAATCAGGCCAAAAAGTAATATAGCATGGGGAATAACAATGGGAAGAATGAAGAAATTCATATATACTGAATGGCTTCCAAATTCCGGTTATTCTCCTTCCGGTACATTTGGAGAATTCGAATTGCATGATGAAAGAAGCTTGGGAAAACATCCCGAAATAAATCTCTATGTCGCAATCAAAGAAAAAGAATAAACTTCCTTGGAAAATGGTGTTGAAACTCAGGATTACTATAAAAACTATAATTCATTATGGTGGATTATGAGAAGTGGAGGCTATTCTGCTTTTGGACATTTTGGACAAAGGATATTTATTAGTCCGGAGTCTAATACTGTTATTATCAGGTTTGGAGAAAAGAGTGGTGGAATCTCATGGGAATTCGATGTATTTCCGGAAATAATTGAAGAACTAAACAGAGTCGGCAACGATACGTTATAAGACATTATATAAACACTGGATACCCCATAAAAGCATTTTTAAATGATTTCCTCTGTATTAAATTCTCATCCGAATCAGTATATTTCATATTAATTAGAATAAACAAAATTTTCGTCCTCCCGATGAACAATTTTAGTTTTAAATCTTTTATAGAAGAAACACAATTGTTATGTCATAATCAAATACAAAATAATTCAAGAAAATATGGATAAAGCAACACAAACAATGATTGAGAACCTGTATAAAAAACAGGCAAAACATTGGAACAATGGATCGGCATTGTTAAGGGGAAAGACTCTGCCAAACATGGAGAAATAATCAAATATCTTAAAGACACTCACGGACTGACTCACGGCTTTGCCAACCTTATTGCACACAAATCAAAAGGTTCTGACTCAGGTTCGGCATTAAACCAAGACGACCTGGTTTCAAAACAGTATCAGGGTAAAGAGCACTTCAAGCCCATTTATGATAAACTCATTTCTGAAATCCGGACATTTGGGAACGACATTGAAATAGCACCCAAAAATGCCTATGTAAGCTTAAGACGTAAAAAACAGTTTGCAACTTTAAACCCCGCAACAAAGACACGCTTCGAAATAGGTATCAACCTGAAAGGACAAGAACCTGAAGGAAAACTGGAAATGGAAAAACCGAATTCAATGTGTTCTCATAAAATAAGCCTTGCAGACATATCAGACATTGACAAAGAGGTTATAGGCTGGTTAAAAGCAGCTTATGATAATGCCGGGTAAATAAATCACTGCCCTTAAATGACAATATAGGTTTGTTTTTTGTTTTCATTTCATATTGTGTTCCTGATCATCATTATTAATCAGGTAAGGAGATCACGGGTAATTATCTGACGAAATAAATCCTATACAAAATCGGGATATTCTTGTACAACAATTATTTACCAGCATGTTTCACAAGCATGACACAATGAAAAAAGTAAAAACAATACTCAAAATAATTATGCCTCTGATCGCAGTAATATGCACCATAGTATTCACACCCTGGGTGATATTAAGGATGTGGATAAGCCCCTTGCCGGATACAGTTCAGGAACAGGTCGAAGATGTTATAAAGTATGGACTTAACGGCATCATTGTTTATACAGATCAGGCAGGCAGGGAACAGGCTTTTTACTCTGCCGGCTGGTATAACAGGGAAAATAAAGTGCCTGCAGATGCTCATGCATTATTCAAAATTGCCAGTATCAGCAAGTTATATATAGCTGCTGCAACCACCATGCTGATCAGCGACAGTAAACTGGCATTAGAGGACACCCTTACAGGTTATTTTCCCGGGTTGGCTGGCAGAATAGAATATGCAAATCAAATAACGCTTCGTATGTTACTGCAACACAGGAGCGGAATCCCAGACTGGATTGATGATCCCGACTTTCCGTGGACTACATCCCTGAAGGATGTTGATGAATATCTTGAACTGGTGCTTGATGAACCTGCTGATTTCAAACCAGGCAGCAGGTATGATTATTCGAATACCAACTACCTGTTGCTTGGCAAGATACTGGATAAAACACTTGGTTACGGTCATCAGCAATACATCCAAGGTAAAATTCTCGCTCCACTTGGATTAACACAAACATACGGATCTCTGGTCGATGTCGACACTGCATTACTTTCCAGCGGGTACCACACCGATTTTGAGGGCGATCTTAAATTGCTTGACAATGTTTCACCAGGCGGATCAATGATTGCAACAGCAGAAGATGTGGGTATCTTTCTTCGTGCCCTCATCGACGGTACATTGTTCAATGATGCTGAACAGGACATTTATTCCTCAGTTTACATATATGAACATACCGGAGAGTGGCCCGGGTATTCGAGTATTGCACGATATCACGAGGATATTGATACAGTAGTCATTCTTTTTGTAAATACCAGCGGCGGAAACACCTGGCCGATAATGAACTTTGCTTACAGGAGAATAGTTAAAATCCTAAGAAAAATAAAATAATACATATGCCGGCAGTGGCAGGAGTACTTCAATCCTGCAAACCGGCCCCCTTACCTGAACACCCGCCGGATGTCTCGTAAAAACCCTGCCCTGCTGCCGGACCATCATGGTATATTCCGGATAATTAACCGCAATTAGGTGACAATGACATATTTTTGTAAAATTGTATATTCAATAGTTTTAAAATATTATACTTAAATATAATGAGAAATAGAATCGTTTTATTATGCTGCATATTCCTGTATGGAATATCAGCTTCAGCACAAAAGGACTACTCAGGGTCAGATTGTGACACCTCAAAAATGAAATTCAGTGCCAGAGCAGAGATAGGTTTTATTTCAGTGATAGCACATAAAATTCAACTTGGAGAAAACGGAACCTATTTTAATTATGTTAAAGACGGAGGACAGGATGTCCTGTTCCCATTTTCGAGATTCTCAATTGAACTTGAGGATAATAAGAGAAATACTTTCATCTTTCTTTATCAGCCATTAAGAATAGAGACCCAAGCCCTTTTAAGAAACGATCTGGTTGCCAACGGTATCACATTTCCTGCATCAACAGGCATCAACTGTTTGTATAATTTCCCTTTTTACAGGTTTAGTTACCTGAGAGAATTAACAAAGAACGACGGAAAATTTAAATTTGCTATTGGCGGAACCCTTCAAATAAGGAATGCAACAATCTCATTTGAATCAACAGTTGGTGAACATTATACTGACAACCGGGGTATCGGGCCTGTACCTGCTTTAAAGATAAGAAGCAGGTTAGAACTAAGTGAATGTTTCTATTCTGAGCTCGAAGCAGATGGAATATATGCTCCGGTAAGCTATTTGAACGGCAGTGACAATGAAATTGTCGGAGCAATACTCGATGCCAGTGTACGGTTTGGTGCTGAAGTTAACGTACTGACAAACATGTTCTTAAATATCAGGTATCTGGGCGGCGGAGCAACAGGGACTGATACCGGGGATGTGTGGCCGGGTGATGGTTATGTAAAGAACTGGCTTAATTTCCTGAATATATCGGCCGGATTTGTACTAAAATTATGAATTAAATCCGCACACCATCATTAGTACAATTGATCATAAAAACCACAGGACAACCTGCTGTCATATTAATTATTATTTCATATATATACTATGAATAACAAAACTGCGGTCTTAATAGGGGCAACAGGATTAACAGGAAGTCATTTACTGGAATTATTGCAAAATGATCCGGAAATATCCTTAATAAAAGTACTCGTGAGAAGACCTGTCGCATTCAGCAATCCAAAAATCAAAACTATGGTAACAGATTTTACAGATCATGAATCTTTCAGGTCGGGATTTAAAAATGGTGATATGGTATTCTGCTCAGTCGGAACAACAAACAGGAAAGTGAAAGGTGATAAAAAAGAATATGAAAAGATTGATTATGAGATTCCGGTAAATGCTGCATTGTTCAGCCAGGAGGCAGGATGCTCCCGGTTCGCCTTCGTCTCGTCTGTCGGGGCAAACAGCAGTAGTAGGAATTTCTATCTCAGGCTAAAGGGAAAGGTTGAAGATACCATAAGCAGGATGAATATCCCGGCCGTTCTCATATTTCGTCCATCTTTGCTGCTGGGTAAGAGAAAGGAATTCAGAGCAGGAGAGCTGATAGGTAAAATATTTATAAGATCATTTGCTTTTTTGTTGCCATCACACATGAAACCAATCAGAGCCCGGTATGTGGCACAATCAATGCTGGAAGCTGCCAGGCAGGAACCTGAAGGTATCAGAATCTTTCACTACCGAGAAATGAAGCAATTGATTAACAAGCAAAGCCTCTGAGTGAAACATTGTCGATATGGTATTATAAATAAATTATCTGAACATAATTTATTTTTTTAATTTGGTACCCTGGTACATATGATTCTAATCTATGCTTACTTATATTCTTTTTGTTTTTGGCTTTGTTGTGTTAATTAAAGGCGCAGACCTTCTTGTAGACGGATCCGTCTCAATTGCCTTTAAACTCAAAATTTCCACCATTGTTACAGGCCTGACGATTGTAGCCTTTGGCACGTCAAGCCCGGAATTCATTGTGAATATATTTGCCAGTGCCGAAGGAAATACAGGAATTGCTATTGGGAATATTTTAGGAAGCAATATTGCAAATATTCTTCTAATTCTCGGGGTGTCGTCTATTATTTATCCATTGGTAACAAAAAAAAATACTGTCTGGAAAGAAATTCCGTTGAGCCTGCTGGCAGTAGTAATAATAGGGGTTCTGGTAAATGATGCCTTTTTTGATGGAAGTACATTTTCTGCCTTAACAAGAATAGATGGCATTGTACTGCTCACATTTTTTATCATATTTCTCTATTATACGTATAGTATATCAAAAGTCAGGAGAGAGACTGCTGATTTACATATTAAAGAATTAAGCTATTTAAAATCATCAATATACATTATAGCAGGACTTATAGGACTTGTACTTGGCGGGAAATGGATCGTCGATGGAGCAGTAAAAATTGCTGAACTCTTTAATGTAAGCCAGAAACTAATCGGGCTGACCATCGTTGCTGTCGGAACTTCATTGCCCGAACTGGCAACATCTGTGGTTGCTGCTTATAAAAAGCATATTGATATCGCTATTGGCAACGTTGTCGGATCGAATATTTTCAATATATTCTGGGTAATGGGTTTTAGCTCTCTGATACGCCCATTACCATTCAGCAGAGATTGCATTATAGATATACTTATGGTTATTTTTTCCACTATAATCCTGTTTGTGATAATGTTTGTTGGTAAAAAACGTACAATTGAGAAATGGCAGGGCATCTTAATGGTTCTGATATATATCGGTTATATTGTATTTTCAATTTATAACAAATAAAAAGATCTAATAAATTATTTGATTTATAAAATTCAAAATAATCATTATGAAATCGAAAATTTGGCTATATCTTATCTTTCTGTTGATAGTTACATCCTGTCAAAAAGAAGAGAAAAAATTTGTTTATGTTGATGGCAGGGATATTTTTTCACCCCAGGGTGAATTATTACATTTAAAAGGTGTGAATTTAGGTAATTGGTTACTGCCGGAGGGGTATATGTTTAAACTGAGTAATTGTAACTCGCCGCGTAAAATAGACCAGGCCATACGGGAACTCATTGGTAATAGCGCGACCACAGAATTCTGGGATTCTTTTCTGAAGAACTATATCTCTGAAGCCGATATTGAGTGGCTGTCTGAGGCCGGTGCTAATATCATACGTTTACCATTTGATTATCGATTATTATGTCATGATGATTTTCTGGGAAGGGATATGCATGGTTATAGGTATTTCGATAATGTTATCAGCTGGTGTGAGAAATACAACATTTATGTATTATTTGATATGCATGGGGCTCCCGGAGGACAAACCGGCGACAATATAGATAACAGTGACGGTTATCCATGGCTTATGGTAGATGAAGGGATGCAACAGTTGGTATGTAATATTTGGCAGGATATCGCAGGGAGATATGCCGATAATACTACAGTAATCGGTTATAACCTATTGAATGAACCTATCCCACATTACTTTGACAAGGACAGTCTGAAACCTTACATGGAGCCTTTATATAAGAGAATAACAAGTGCAATAAGAGAGGTTGATCTTAACCATATTGTATTTCTGGGAGGGGCTGTTTGGGAGACTGATTTTTCGGTATTTTCCGAACCTTTCGACGACCAACTGACCTATACGTTTCATAAGTACTGGATGCCTCCAGTACAACAGGAAATACAACAGTATGTTGACTTCAGAGAGAGGTATAATGTTCCAATACTAATGGGTGAAAGTGGCGAAAATGAGGATGCATGGGTCAGAGATTTCAGGGAACTCCTGGATAGTAATCAAATCCACTGGACATTCTGGCCTTACAAAAAAATGGATAATACACGCGGACCAA
>Ga0272441_10014210_pt1 | contig 11336 bp, 8 predicted proteins | sample SSMProp6N_FD_193582 | JGI IMG/M metagenome (GOLD analysis project Ga0272441, IMG submission 193582) | Marine sediment archaeal communities from Little Sippewissett salt marsh, Falmouth, MA, United States - SSM-Prop-6N | ecosystem: Environmental > Aquatic > Marine > Wetlands > Sediment ... | reverse complement strand
CGCAATGAACTGGATAACTCTGTCTCTATACCAAATAACCTTTGTTGACTATCTGTTTTCTTGTACATTACTATTTTTACTGCAGATCTATCTCATTTTCAAGAGTTACTTCTCAGGAATCATATAATTAAGGACGTCCCCGTTCTTTCCCAATCATGCCCTGATATTTAAAAAAATCGTCTAGACGTTGATCTCTTAAATGCAACTGGGCAAACTCGTTTCTTATTTCTAGTGCCTGTTTAATAAATTTCCATCTGAAATAACCCGAACGACTTTCCGTCCACTTTGATGCACTTTCTGGATCATTTGGCATTAAATTCATGCCACCCATTTTTTTACGATCCTCCTCTGAGTATTGTTTCCATCCGTGCATATAAAGATCTTCCATAATATCTTCAGATAGATCAATAGCTCTCTGTTTAAGATTTCCTACCAATGGTAATTGTAAAATAACGGTTGGGGGATAGAATCCGTAGATTTTGTAATCATGCTGTCTATTTTATTTGTCTTCAACTCTGATACTTTTTCGGTTTTAGGTTGTTTTTTCTGTAAACCCGGATCAATCCACCATGAAACTAGAGTCAATCCAATCCCAAACAAGAGACACAATATTACGCTAAGGTGAATTCCTAGTCCTACACGGGAAATTCCAAAGCACCCTATCAAGAAGGCCAAGAACAAAAGAATGTTAGAGAGGGTCACACTAAGCCTACCACTAAATGCAATAGAGGAAAAAACAAGCGTTACAACACCCCAAGTGATAGGACTATTTAGAATAATATGTGCTTTACCATGCCACATGAAAATATATTATTACCTTCATTATTTGTATCGAGCAAATAATTATTAAACCCTAAGAGAGATGAAACCTCCAAAACTTGATCATTGTATTCGTGATGAGAATTGGATAATCTGATTTTTCGGATTATTGCACAATGCATTGCAAATTGCAAGAAATGTAAACTTTATCGCAGCAAAACGAACTATAAACACCTTTAATTTTCAATTCTTAATTGTCCTTCCCTTTAGCCTTTCGCCATTCCTCTAGTTTTTAATTCTTAATTCTCAATTCTTAATTTCTTTTTAGAGTTGCGCCAACCCATCCGCCACAGCCATGCCGGCCCGTTTCGGCCGGACAAACCCGCCCTCAATCTCGATCAAACCTTCCCTTCCCCACTGTTCCAGCACCGGCCCTTTTTCCTGCATGAGATCGTGTCCATAGCGCAGTTTATGCCGTTCAAGGTCAATACCCTGTTTCGTGCGAAGACCGAGAAACAGGGCTTCTGTGTGCAGCTGTTCATTCGTCAGCTCTTCCGAGCCTTCCACCGGCATCCTATCCTTTGCCAGATCATCAAGGTATTGTCTGACCGAGGAATGATTCCACCAGCGCCTGCCTGCTTTGAAAGAATGGGCCGAAGGCCCGAGGCCAAGGTACGGTGTATGATCCCAATATTTCCGGTTGTGGCGCGATGCCCGCTCCATCCCCTTAGCGAAGTTGGAGACCTCGTAATGGATATAGCCTGAGAACTCCAGAAATTCGGACGTACGCATAAAGAACTCCCGCATGAGATCTTGTGAGGGATATGGGAATTCGCCCAGTTCATAGCGCTGCCCCAAAGGTGTTCCGGGCTTGATCTCCAGTTCATAGCAGGAAAGGTGGTCCGGGGCGAAATCCAGGGCCTGGTTGAGGGTTTCCTGCCAGCCTGCCAGGGTCTGACCGGGCAGGTCGTAAATCAGGTCGATGCCGATGTTGGTGAAACCGGCTGCTTGTGCGTCTTCCAGGGCGCTGATGGCCTGGCCCCGGTTGTGGCGGCGTCCCAGGAGAGTCAGTTCATTCTCATTGAGCGACTGAACCCCGATATTTATACGGTTGATGCCCATGCCCTGCAACGCTTTCAAATCATTTTTTTTCCAGTCGGCCGGGTTGACCTCAATCGTGATTTCAGCAGCGCCCAGGATAGTAAAGGTTTTATGGACTTTTTCCAGCAGGGCCTCTATCTGATGCAGGGCAAGCAGCGACGGCGTGCCGCCGCCGAGATAGAGCGTATCAAAGCCGCTGAACTCTTCGCGGTAAACATCGATCTCCTTGAAGAGCGCTTTCAGAAAACGGGGAATCAGGCCGGTGTCTGTTACAGAATAAAAATCACAGTAAAAGCAGCGGGACTTGCAGAACGGGACATGGATATAGAGCCCGGCAAGCGCTGTCTCTTCCGGTATCATCAATCTTTATCGGATTTCAGCACCGCCAGAAATGCGCTCTGGGGAATGCTGACCGAGCCGATCATCTTCATGCGCTTCTTGCCCTTTTTCTGCTTTTCGAGGAGCTTCCGTTTGCGGGTGATATCCCCTCCGTAGCACTTGGCTGTTACATCCTTGCGATAGGCCGAGATGGTCGAGCGCGAAATGATCTCGCCGCCGATAGCCCCCTGGATGGCGATCTTGTACATCTGGCGCGGAATCTCGTCTTTGAGCCGGTCGCAGGCCTGCACGCCGCGGGCGCGTGCCCTGTCGCGGTGTACGATCTGCGAGAGTGCATCGACCTTTTCACCGTTGACCAGGATATCCAGCAAAACAAGTTTGCTTTCCCGGTAGTCTATCAGGTCGTAATCATACGAACCATAGCCCTGGGTCACAGACTTGAATCGGTCGTAGAAATCATAAATAACTTCCGCCAGCGGCATCTCGAAGACAAGCTCGGCCCGGCTGGGGCTCGGGTAGTTCATATTTTTCTGTATGCCCCGCTTTTCCATACACAGGCTCATGACAGCACCAACGTAGCGCTCGGGCATCATCATGGCGGCCCGGATATACGGCTCTTCCGATTTCTCGATCGCGCTGGCGCCCGGATAATGGGCGGGATTGTCCACATACAGTTCTGTGCCGTCCTGCAGGGTGAAACGGTAGCGAACGCTCGGCACGGAAAGGATGATGGACAGATCATATTCCCTCTCAAGGCGTTCCTGTACTATATCCAGATGCAAAAGACCCAGAAAACCGCACCTGAAGCCCTGCCCCAGGGCGACTGACGAGTCTTTCTCATAGATGAAGGCCGCGTCATTGAGCTTGTATTTTTCCAGTGAGTCGGCCAGGTCCTCGTAATCGTCCGAGGCAATCGGATAAATGGATGCAAAGACAACCGGCTTGACTTCCTTAAAGCCGGATAATGGCTTTGCGCAGGGCCTGTCCTCCAGGGTAATTGTGTCGCCGATGCTCACATCGGAAACAGTTTTCACCCCGGCGATGATGTACCCTACCTCACCTGCTTCAAGCTGTTCCCTCTTCTGGCGGGTCATGAGGAAATGACCGACCTCCTCTACCCGGTAGATTGAATCGTTGAACATGAAATGAATTGTATCGCCGCTTCTGACCTTCCCGTCAAAGATCCGGCAGTTGATTACTGTGCCGCGGAAAGAGTCATAATGGGCGTCAAAAATCAGGGCTGAAAGGGGCGCTTCTGCATCACCTCTTGGCGCAGAAACCCGCCTGACAATAGCCTCCAGAATATCATCGATTCCGATCCCCTCTTTGGCCGAGCATGTCAGGTGAGTATCAGGGTCGAGCCCCAGTTCGGCATCGATCTGCTCGATTACGCGTTCCACATCCGCTGACGGAAGATCGATCTTGTTGATTACCGGGATAATCTCCAGATCGTGTTCCATGGCCAGATATAGATTGGCAACAGTCTGGGCCTGAACACCCTGGGCGGCATCGATCAGCAGCAAGACCCCCTCACAGGAAGCCAGCGACCGTGACACCTCGTAGGAAAAATCCACATGCCCGGGCGTATCAATAAGATTCAGGCTGTAGGTTTTTCCATCCTTGGCCTGATACGGCAGTGTTATGGCCTGGCTCTTGATCGTAATTCCCCGTTCGCGCTCGATATCCATATTGTCGAGCATCTGGTCTTTATAGGTGCGAACATCACAAACACCTGTCCTCAGGATCAGACGGTCGGCAAGGGTCGACTTTCCATGGTCGATATGAGCAATGATGCTGAAATTACGAATGTATTCCATATATGTTTCTTTTTCCACCCTTTTTCAAAACGTTTTTTAATATCCCGTAAACAAAGCCTGTCCCGCCGGGATCTTTGTTTTGGTTTCGTAGTAAATGCCGGGCCGTTTGTCAATGACTGCTTCATCTTTGCCCTCAGATAGCGAGGGAAATAATATTGAGAAATATTTTCAGGATCTTAGTCTGGTGCTCATGACCGGGCAGGCCACGAAGTGATCTTCACCAACCCTGGCGAGTTCGGGGTCATGTTCGCGGCAGGATTTCTCCGCCAGATTGCAGCGCGGATTGAAGCGGCAGCCCGGGGGCGGGTTAATCGCACTGGGGATTTCACCCTTGGGAATGGGATGGGTTCGCTTGTAGGTCGGGTCGGGCACGGGCACGGCATCCAGCAGGGTTGCCGTATAGGGATGCACCGGGTTCTTGAAAACTTCGGCAAGCGGGCCGATTTCAACGATCCGCCCCAGGTACATGATAGCCAACCTGTCGCAGATATACTTGCAGGTGGCCAGGTCGTGGGTAATGAAAAGATAGGTCAAATCGAATTCCTTTTTCAGCTTGATCATCAACTCCAGGATCATGGCCCGCACCGAGACATCGGCCATGGCGATGGGTTCGTCGGCCACCACGAAATCCGGCCTGGTTACCAGGGCCCGGGCGATTACCACCCGCTGGCGCTGACCGCCGGAGAGTTGGTGCGGATATTTTTTATATAAAAACGATGCCGGAGAAAGCCCGACCTTTTCCATCATGGCAAGGCATACCTGCTTTGCCTCCTGTTTGTCATAGAGAGCGTGAATCTTCAAGGGATGGCTGATGGCCTTGCCGATGGACATGCGCGGGCTTAAGGACGCGTACGGGTCCTGAAAAATGATCTGCATTTTCTCTCTGAGCTTTTCCATTTCATTCTTCGAATACGAAAATATCGACCTGCCGTTGTAGAACACCTCGCCCGAAGTTGGTTCTAAGAGTTTAAGGATCATCCTGCCGGTGGTGGTTTTACCTGAACCGCTTTCACCGACCAGACCCAGCACCTCGCCTTTTTTTATACTGAATGAAACTCCATCCACGGCCCTGACAGACAGCTTTTCTCTGGCCAGCAGGTTGTCCAGCAATCCCTTCTGAAGCGGGAAATGCATTTTCAGCTCTTTTACCGTGATGAGATCTTCTGCCATGTTTTTCACCTGTACAACCAGCAGTTCACCTGGTGTCCGTTTTTCTGAAATGCCGGTGGTCTCTGCCTGGTGCAGATTTCCATTGCCTGCGGGCAGCGAGGATGAAACACGCAGCCTGATGGCGGATTCACCAGGTCCGGCGGACTACCCTCCATAGGTGTAAGTTCAGGCTGGTCGAGCTTTATGTTTGGAATGGATGCCAGCAGCCCCTGGGTATAAGGATGCAATGGGGTATGGAAAATATCTCCGGCCGGCCCGACCTCGGCAAGAGTGCCGCCGTACATGACCGTGATCCTGTCGGCCAGCTGGGCCACATTGCCGAGATTGTGCGTGATCAGGATAATTGTCAGGTTGAACTTACGGCACAGATCGGCCAGCAGGTCAAGAAACTGGGCCTCGACAATGACATCCAGCGAGGTTGTGGGCTCATCAGCGATCAAAAGATCGGGATTCAGGATAAGACCCATGCCGATCATGATACGCTGGCGCATGCCGCCCGACATCTGGTGGGGAAATTCCTGCAGGCGTTCTTTTGATATTCCCAGGCTTTCGAGCATGCTTTCAGCCCTGGCAATGGCCTCTTTTTTATTGATTCCCTTTTCATGGGTCTGCAGGGTCTCTACAAACTGCCGGCCGACACTGAAAAGCGGATTGAGTGATGTCAACGGGTCCTGGAAAATCATGGCGATGCGGCGTCCCCGTAATTTCAACACCTCTTTCTCGCTCATGCCGACAATATCCCGGCCGTGATAGAAAATCCTGCCCGAAGCAATACGGCCGGGGGTTCTGAGAAGCCTGAGAATGGAAAACCCCAGGGTAGATTTACCGCAGCCCGATTCACCCACCAAGCCCATTACCTCGCCCTGCTTGAGCTTGAGGCTGACACCGTCTACAGCGCGCACCGTGCCGATGTTTATGGGAAACTGAACTTTCAGGTCCTGGATATCGAGGATGATATTGTTCAATTTAGCGCTCCAGCAGCCTCGGATTGAGAATTTCGGCCAGGCCCTCGCCCAGCATGGTGAATCCCAGGGCCAGAAGCGAAATCATAAGCCCCGGAAACGTGATCAGCCACCACTGGCCCGAGGGCAGAAATTTCTTGCCCATAGCCAGATCCATGCCCCAGTCGACAACCGAGGGCGGAAGACCGAGCCCCAGATAGGTCAAGGCCGCTTCGATCATGATGGCATCGGCCACATTCAGGGTGAAAACCACCACAGTCGTGGCGATAACATTGGGAAAAATATACTCCCAGAGGATCGTAGTGCTGGAGGCCCCGATAGCCCGGGCAGCCTCGACATAGAGCTCCTGTTTTATGGAAAGAGTTTGCCCGCGCACGAGTCGAAAATAGGTCGGTATGTAAATAACGGAAACCGCCAGGGTGATATTTATCACCCCTGGGCCGAACATTGCAGCAAAGGCGATTGCCAGGATCAGGCCCGGAAATACATAGACCGAGTCCATGATCAGTGAAAGGATGCGGTCGAGAATGCCGCCGGAAAATCCGGAGAGCAGGCCCATACTGATGCCGATCATGGATGAAATGATCGCGGCCAGGACAGAAACCCTTAAGATGGTCTGTGAGCCGAAGACAATACGCGCCCAGACATCCCGCCGGAGATTATCGGTTCCCATCAGGTGCGCGCCGCCAGGCGGTGCGAGCTGGGGCCCGGCGGCCTGATCGTAGGGATTGAAGGGAGTGAAAATATCGGGAAATGCCGCCATGAACACAATCCCCAAAACAATTGCAGCCCCGGCGACCAGAATCCACCACTCAACGCCGTATTTCTTTCCCATTGAAGTGAAGCTGGAAAAGACTCGTGCCAGGGCGGATGCCGGTGAATAATTCATCTTTTCTCCTAGTATCGAATTCGCGGATCAATCATGGCGTAGATGATATCCACGACCAGTGATACCCCGGCCACAATCAGGGCGAATACGATGATCACCCCCTGGATGGTGGGATAGTCTCTCAGGTAAATTCTTTCCAACAGCAGCCTGCCCATTCCGGGCCAGGAAAATGTGGTTTCGGTCAGAATGGCGCCGGCCATGAGCAGGGCCACCTGCAGCCCCATCATGGTTAGAATGGGAATAAAGGCATTTTTAAGGGCATGGCGGTAGACAATCCGGCGATGCCTGATACCGCGGGCCTCTGCCGCGACAATATAGTCGGACTTAAGCACATCGAGCATATTGGCCCTGGTGAGACGGATAAAAATGCCCGAAAGGGTCAATCCCAGGGTAAAGGCCGGCAATGTCAGGTGGATCATTACATCTTTCATAGCGGCAAAATCCCTGATCAGGAGCGTATCGATCAGGTAAAAGCCGGTTTGTTCGAAGGTTGAGGCGAATACCCGCGGCCCAGTGCGCCCGGCAATCGGCAGCACATCCAGCCAGATGCCGAAGATGAGCTGCAGCATCAGCCCCAGCCAGTAGACCGGAATACAATAGATCACAATGCCGTAGAGCCGGATCATGGAGTCCTGGACCTGCCGCCTTCGGTCGGCGGCATATGCCCCCAGAAACACTCCCAGGATAAGCGTGATGATCATGCCGCAGGCAGTAAGTTCAATTGTCGCCGGCAGCTTATCGGCTATGGCGGTCGTAACGCGCTGCTTGAATACCATGGATTCGCCCAGATCCAGGTGGGCTACCTGCCACAGATAGCTCACATATTGAACGGCCATTGGCTCGTTAAGACCCAGTTCCTGTTTTTTCTGCTCGATAACCTTTTCCGGGGCATGTCCACCGAGCATGGAAGAAACCGGATCTCCGGGCATGATCCTGAGCACCAGAAACACAATGCTCAAAAGAATCAACACCATCGGGATGGTAAGCAGGATCCGCGTGATGATGTATTTGGCAAGATGCCGCATAATGTATTGTCAGGTACTGGTCTCCAGTATGATTTATCAGGAAAGAGACATAGGATAAGAACCGGTTAATGTCAACCCGGCTCTTATCCGTCAGGCTTGTTATTTTACCCGCTCAATCGGTCCGTAGTTAAACTGCAGCGTTGGTGAAAGCAGGATCCCTTTGATGTTTTTCTGGGCGAAAACATACAATGTGCCCTGGAAAATTGGGGCTGTGGGAACCTCGTCGGCCCAATTATTCTGAATCTCGTGGTAAATTGCGGTGCGCTTTTTCATGTCGGTTTCAGTCTGGCCTTCATTGAACTTCTTGTCCCAGGCCGCGTCTGAAAAGTAGATCCCCAAGCCAGCCGACCCGGCGGTTCCACCGAAAGCGGCGGTGTAATTATCCGGATCGATGTAATCCGGATACCAGCCCAACAAAAAGGCCGACATCACCTTGTTGGACCAGTTGTCGCGGTAGGTGGCCCACTCGGCCGATTTTACATCGGCCTTGATCACGCCGGTGGCATTTAACTGCTGCTGCAGGACAGCCGCAAGATCGACCTCGGTGTCTCCATAATGGCTGGGGGTGTACCAGAGCTCAAATTCCAATTTATTGCTTTCGCTGTAGCCCTGCGATTTCAAGAGCTCTTTTACCTTATCCATATTCCCGTCGCCATAGGCATCCTTGAAGGCATCGATGTGAGACCACATACCCATCGGCACCATGGAATAGAGCGGAGCATTCTGCCCGAGAAAAACCTTTTCGAGTAGCGGCGGCCGGTTTATAGCCGCGGCCACAGCCTGGCGTAAGACCTTGTTGTCAAACGGCTCATTGGCGCAGCAGAAGCAGAGATATCTGATGTATGGGCCCTGGGCCGTTATGGTCTGTACCTTGTCCGATTTCTGGAGATCTTTGATATCAGAGGGGTTCAGACTCTTGAATGCAATATCGATCTCGCCCTTTTCCAAGGCCAGTCGCATGGTGGTGGCATCGGCAAAGTAACGGATGACGACACGGTCGTTTTTCGCTTTCTCACCGTAAAAACCAGGGTTGGCATCCATCACGATCTCCTGGTCGCGTTTAAAGGAAACTACCTTGTAAGGACCCAGTCCCACCAGCTTGCCACCCTTGAGTTCGGTTGGATCACGAACAATCTTATCCTTGGGATAGATGTTAGGATTAACCGGATAGTAGGGCGGAGATGCGGCCAGAGAGGGGAAGTACGCTACAGGGTTCTTAAGGATAAATTTGACCTTGTATGTGTCCACTACGTCGACATGATCTACAAAATCCGTAACCAGCCAGGATGGGTCTCCCTTGAGCGCCATTACCCGGTCAATCGACCATTTGACCGCTGTGGCATCGAAGTGTGAGCCGTCGGTGAATTTAAGCCCCTGGCGTAATGTAAAGGTATACTCCTTGCCGTCGGCGCTGATCTCGTATGATTCGGCCAGTCCCGGAACCAGATTTGTCTCTCCGGGAGGATAGCGCAGAAGTCCCTGGTAGATATTGTAAAAAATCTCCCAGGTATGAAAATCATAGGCATTGGCCGGATCCATATCGATGACCTTCTCAGTTGTGCCGTAAACCAAAGCCTGCTCTGCTGCAAAGCCCTGGGTCGGAAGAATAGTCAGGCAGGCCAGAACCATGCTGAACACAAACAACTTTATACTTTTCATCCCTCAAACCTCCTTAAATTTTAAAGTTACCTCTTGATGCAGAGAACCCGGCAAAGCTGCAGCTTTTTGACGGATTCTTGTAAAAATCTTTTTATCTCTTGCCATATAAGGTAATTGCCCCGGGTAAGTAGTCAAGTTTCCAGTTGTCTTTTAACCTTAAGGGCCATGTTTTTTTTCAATTCCCATAGGTTGTAGTGAATGCATTGTATAATGATGGCATGTATGTAATCCAATTTATTAATATTTTATTATAAGGAGATATACGTTCGCTGTTTATACAACAATTTCTTGATCATGTAGAGTGATGGCATGTTCGCTGCACTTATGTTGTTCTGCGATTGACAGAAGACGATCTTTTTCTTATATAGCTCTTGCTCACTATGATAAGTGTTGAAAATCTATCAAAAAGCTATGGTCGGCAGGTTCTCTTTGACAATGTGAGTTTCAAGGTTAATAAACGCGAGCGTATCGGCCTGGTCGGACGAAATGGTCACGGCAAGACTACGCTTTTTCGCCTGATTACCTCAGTTGAAACACCGGATAAAGGCATGATTCATATACCCCGCAATTACCGCATCGGATATGTCCGTCAGCATATCGAATTCACCCGGGATACCCTGCTCAAGGAAGGCATGCTGGGGCTCAGGGAAGAAGAGAAGGACCATTACTGGAAGGTCGAGAAAATCCTGTCCGGACTGGGTTTTACAACTTCCGACATGCAAAAAAACCCTGCGACATTTTCAGGAGGCTACCAGGTGCGTCTCAATTTAGCAAAAATTCTGGTTTCTGAGCCTGACATGCTGCTGCTTGACGAACCTTCAAATTACCTAGATATTACATCCATCCGCTGGATTGAACGTTTTTTAATCAACTGGCCTCACGAGCTTATTCTGATAACCCATGACAGAAGTTTTATGGACAAGCTGGTCACCCACACCGTAGGAATACACCGCAAAAAGATTCGAAAAATTGAAGGCACAACCGAAAAATATTATGCCCAGATTGTTCTGGATGAAGAAATTTATGAGAAAACCAGGATCAATGATGAGCGCAGACAAAAAGAGATCGAGCTGTTCATAACGCGTTTCAGGGCCAAGGCCAGGCTATCAAACCTGGTACAGTCACGCGTTAAAACCCTGGAGAAGATGGAAAAACATGATAAAATCGAAAATCTGAAAACCCTGGATTTTCATTTTCGCGCCAAACCTTTCCAAGGGAAATATAGTCTAAGTGCCAACAATCTCTCTTTCTCCTATAGTCCCGACAACCCCTTGATCAAAGATCTGAATATTACTATCGGAGCAAGGGACCGTATTTGTGTGGTAGGCAAAAACGGCAAAGGGAAAACCACGTTGCTCAAGTTGCTTTCCGGAACTTTACGTCCTCAGCAGGGACAAATCACGTATCACCAGGCTTTGACAATGGGTGTTTTTGAACAAACCAATATATCTTCCCTGGTAGATACCCTCAGTGTACTGGAAGAAATTCAATACTCGGCAGGAGATGTGGATAATCAAAAGGCACGCGATATCTGCGGTGCCATGATGTTTCAGGGTGATGATGCCCTTAAACAAATCCGCGTTCTTTCCGGCGGAGAGAAAAGCAGGGTGATGCT
>Ga0272441_10014209_pt1 | contig 11336 bp, 10 predicted proteins | sample SSMProp6N_FD_193582 | JGI IMG/M metagenome (GOLD analysis project Ga0272441, IMG submission 193582) | Marine sediment archaeal communities from Little Sippewissett salt marsh, Falmouth, MA, United States - SSM-Prop-6N | ecosystem: Environmental > Aquatic > Marine > Wetlands > Sediment ... | reverse complement strand
ACAGAGCAAGAAATCAAGAGAGCCGGGCAGCTCAGCGTGCTGATTTCACGACGCGACTTGGCGCAGTTCAGTCTTTCCGCTGCAGTAGTCCGGGCCATCTACGCTGGAGCTTGAGGGGCTGCAACTCTCTTGAGGTCCACGATTTCCGATCCCGGTATCGTGTTTGAAACGGATTCGGGGGGGGAGGTCAATGACAAAGTACTAGGCTGGCCAGCCTAGCGTATCGCAACCCGGTGTGGTAACAAGGGGGCGGAGTAGTATTCGCTTCAGTTTCGCTGATACTCGAAATGCTCCCCAACGTTGTCTCCACGATCACCCACGGCGTTCAGGTCTCCGGCGGACTGGCCGCAATCAAAGTCCAAGCAGCTGGAGTAGAGGGTTAGGCCTAACAGATTGGGCAGATACACCAAGGGAGCGAGAATCCGTAACGCGACAGGGATCTGTAGTCACCCGAGGGCTTCGACCAAAAGAACACGTCTGACATCGTGGACAAGTCCAGATCGTCAGAGAATGAGAATGTGATTGCGCGAACGGTGCACACGGATTCAGAAGCCTCCGAATTCGGTCGAGCGTACAGCCTCGCGAATATTGGCTTCAGCCCTTGTAGGAACCTCTCCCTAAAGGCTCACGGGATTCGAATATCACGTTGGCAAACCCTCTATGGCAGGAACGCTATGTCCCCCAGTTGACCTCCAGTTGGGATTGAAGCAACAATTGTATCGGAGTCTGAGTCGATCACTATAATCTCATCGTCTTGCAGGAGATAGACTTGTCCTGCTCCATCCGCGAACATTTGTTCGCTGCCAGATGGTATAACCTTCAGCACAGTGTCAGTAGAAGGATCAATCACAAATGTTTTGTCTTGGTCAGCCACGTAGACCTTCCCGGACGAGACAACGCATGTCGTCACGCCCCAGTCAAGAGGGATTCCCGGGTTAACGACAGTATCTGTCACGGCGTCAATCACAACAACGACCCCATCGTTAAATAACGGAGCATATAATCGATTGTTATAGGCTGTTAAGTCATGTGTCCCCGGATTCTCAGATGAGCTAAGAATAACGATGCCGGTGACCGAATCTGTCGCCGGATCAATCACGTGGACTCCTTCGTTGCCGAATGCCGCAACATACACCTTGCCATTCGCAGTCGCACAGTGGTTGTAGTTCCCGGTAGTCAGCTGAATAGTTGATAGATGCGTGTTGGATTGAGTGTCGATGATGGAACACCGACTGTGGGAGGCGTGTGCTATGTAGGCCTTCTCAGCGGCGAACGTGATGTCCACGAGGCAAGCCTGCAGAAGCTCAAGCGTCGTGCTCGCCCCAGTTAGCGAATCGATGATCGTCACAGGGCTGCCGTTTGGTCCTCCGACTATGTAGACCTTGTCAGCAAACGTCCTCGCTACGTGGCCAGACAGATGTCCGGTGGCAGTCTGAATAACGCGGTTGGTGATAGTGTCAATGACGATCACGTCAGTCGTATTCTGCATGGTGACGTAGGCCTTCTTGTTGGCAATCGCTACAGCAATTGGCTCACCGCCTACATCAATCGATGCGAGAAGAGAATGTGCTCCAGCGTCTATGACATCAACGGTCCTGTTCCCAGGATTGGTGACATAAGCACGAGGCCCCTGTTGCCCCCCGAGGTTGATGGTTATGTTCACACCCACTGTGGGCAGGAATCCCAGCTCCGTGCACCCTGGAAGAAATAGGAGCAACAACCCAATGAGCAGCAGTACAACCCCAATCCTCTGCATCTGACCCTCCTGCCCCCTCCGCACCCTGCAAGTCTATGCGAGAATGCTAGGAGTGTGCAAGCGATGACCGTCACCCCGGGATTCTGGCCAGACATGGTGCCGGAATAGACAAAGGGAACTCCTGGTCCAGATGCGACATTGGCGCTTGAGTCCTGGTACAAAGCCCCGTGCAAGATAAGATCCCAGAATGGGTCCAGTCATCATTAAGCTGTCTTCTCAAGCGATGGATCATACATCAGCTCATAGGGGTGTCAACTAGATGGGATTCGTGCGCCCCCAGCCACTTCTCGGATCTAGCGCATCTTCATTGTGTACGTAAGGCTGAAGCATTCTCCTTTCGCTCTGTAGTCGATACAACCCCAGAAACAACCAAAGGGTCCGGTTCGTTCAACCATGCTTCCACCGCCAGTGAGGATTGACCTTCACCCCAAAATCCGGTCCACGGATAATGTCAGAATTGACAGTGACTGACATTTAGGGGCGGAGGATTGGCATGCGAAACACGAGGTTCTCTGAGACCGAGATCATCTACGCCGTCAAGCAGGTAGAGATGGGAATCTCGATCAGAGAGATCGCGCGTAAGTACGGAGTCTGCGAGAATACGATCTACCGCTGGCGTAGGAAGTACGATGGGTTGAGTCCAAGCGAACTACGGCGACTAAAAGATCTGGAGCGCGAGAACAGCCAGCTGAAGAAGCTGGTGGCTGATCTCAGTCTGGACAAGGAGATTCTTCAGGACGTACTACGAAAGAAACTCTGAAGCCTGCACACAAGCGGGATCTGCTCTTCAAGATTCTAGAGGATTTCGAGGTCTCGGAGCGCAGAGTGTGCAGATTGCTCGTGCTGCATCGATCGGTGTGTCGCTACGAGCCCCGCCAGAAGGATGACCGTGCTCTGAGGATGCGCTTAAAGGAACTAGCCTGCTCGCGTCCCAGGTATGAGGCTGACGGTGTTGCTGCAGCGGGAAGGATGGCCAGTGGACCACAAGCGAATCTACCGAATCTACGGGGAGGAAGCCTTGTTGGTTCGAACGAAGCGGCGCAAGAAGCGAGCGGCTCAGCGCCGACTGAGACCGTTACCAGCGACGCGGGTAGGCGAGCATTGGAGTGTCGACTTTGTGAGCGATCAGCTGGCCGATGGGCGACGGTTGCGTATCTTCACAGCCATCGACCAAGTCAGTCGGGAATGTGTATGTCTTGAGGTCGCACCGAGATTCCCCGCAGAAGCGGTAACGTGCGCACTTGACGAGGCAATGATGAGGTATGGCCTGCCCAAGATCATCACCTCTGACAACGGGACTGAATTCACTAGCAATCACTTCGACCAGTGGGCCTACAAACGAGGAATCGAACTCGACTTCATCGCTCCAGGTAGGCCAATGGACAACGGATTCATTGTGAGCTTCAACGGCAAATTTCGGGATGAGTGCCTGAACATGCACTGGTTTGAGAGCCTGACCGAGGCCAAGAAACTCATCGAGCAGTGGCGATTCGAGTACAATGAAATGCGACCACATTCCAGTTTGGGGAATCTGGTATCGGCAATCTACGTTGCAGAACTGCTAGGAGTTGGAGCAAGTCCATAAATCAAAGAGGCTTGATTTCCGACATTATGACTGGACCTTGAATTAGGGCAGGGTAAGTCACGGTATCGGACTATTCCCAGACCTTTGTACTACGTATGCGTCCTTGGCAAGAGCTTATCAGTCAGAGATGATAGCGCAATTGCTCGACAAACAAGGAGTGGTTCCATGATTCGTGTGTCTCGTTCTTCTGTGCTGTGTTGCGTCGCCGCCCTCGTCATACTTGTTGGATTCGTCACCGCAATGGGAGACGATTCTCCGGCCGATCTCATCGCTCTCGCGGGAACAGCGTATGCAACTCGCCACATCGAGGAGAGCATGTTTGAGGCCATTTCCTTGCTCGAGGCGATCCTTCCCGTGCTCGACACACTTCCAGTTCAATCGCAAACGTACGTCTTGAACCTGCTCTCTCAGCTGTGCTACGAGGTAACCACATTCACTGAAGGAGACATTCCGGAGGACGGAGCGTGGTTTGAGAAAGGCAAAGCCTATGGCCTTCAAAGCTTGCGGCTCAATCCTGTCTTTGTGGAGGCCGAGACTCGAAGCTTCAGCGAAGCAGTCTCTGTCGCAACAGACACTGCGGCATTGCATTGGACAGCCAGCAATTGGGGAAAGATCGGCGGGATGAATCCCATTCAGGGACTCTTGTATCAGGGGAAAATCATGGCCCTGTTCTCACGCACAGTGGAAGTGAATCCAGAGTTTTGGGGTGCGAGTGCCAGCTCTTCCTTGGGATCGCTCCTGATTATGTCTCCCGCAGCGATGGGAGGGGACAAAGAAGCCGGACTCGCTCTTGTGGAAGATTCGATTGCTCTTGCGCCAACGTACCTGTTCAATCACCTCATTCTCGCCGAGTATTGGGGATTCACGTACAACTACTTTGGCCAGCTCTCCGGAATTCGAGACGCCGAACTCATTGAACGCGAAGTGGCTCTCATCCTTGAATCTGATACTGAGGATTGGCCGTTCTGGAATGCTGAGGCGCAGCGGCTGGCCGCAGGACTTCTCGAACGACTGCATGACATGACAGACTAGTCGCAGCTACGCTCGGACGTACCCATGCTGCTCAAACCACGACACAGCGGCGCGGAGCGACTCCTCGACCGGCGTTTGGGGAAGCCCAAGTTCCTGGATCGCCTTCGAGCAGTCGAAGTGCCTGAACTTTCGCGCTGTCTTGACTGCAGAGATCGGAATTCGTGGAGGCTTCTTAAGAAGCCTCCCGTGAATGAACTCGTCTACAACGCCGGCACCTAGCGCCAGCCAAAGCGGAATGCGAACGTTGGGGGCATGTAGGCCAGTGATTTGCTCCAGAATGCCGAGAATGTCCCGCAAGGTCAGATTCCGATTACCCAAGATATATCGTTCTCCAACGTGTCCGTTCTCAAGAGCCAGGATGTGTCCGGCAGCCACGTCCCGAACATCGACAACGTTCAGGCCAGTATTGACGTAGGCAGGCATTCGACGATTGAGGAAATCCACGACAACCTGGCCCGTCGGTGTGGGCTTGACGTCCCAGGGGCCCATCGGCATGGTGGGATTGACGATGGTCACCGGCAAGCCCTGCGACGCCATCTTCTGAACAAGCTGTTCGGCAAGAAGCTTGGACTTCTTGTAGTGTCCGGCCAAGCTACTCAGACTCGACTGGGCTTCTTCGGTTCCCAAAGCATGCTCGCTGATGCCAATAGTAGATTCCGTGCTTGTGTAGACGATCTTCTCAAGTCCTGCCTCCCCAGCTGCAGCAAGAATGTTCTCCGTGCCCTGCATGTTCGTTTCATAAACGACGGAGGGATCGGGAGTCCAAAACGCGTAAGACGCAGCAACATGGAACAACACTTCGCAGCCGATCATGGCGCGATCCAGCGATGGTCGGTCGCGCAAGTCGCCGATGGCAATTTCTACATCGAGGCCGTCGATGTTCTTGCTACTGCTGGCCTCTCGCACCAACGCCTTGACCTGGAACCTATGCTTCAGAAGCTCGCGGACGAGGTTGCCGCCGACAAATCCCGTGGCTCCAGTAACCAACGCCTTCATCCTTGTGCTCCTTGGTGTACTCCTCGGTTCTTCACAGCTCGCCGATCAGGGCGTCCATCGCTGAGGCCAGATTCCTCTTCGCCAGTCTCGTGTTGCGAATCAGGCGCCCGATGATTGCGAGATGGTGCGGTCGGAGGATGAAGTAAGCGGCCGCCGCACCCCACAACACTCTGCCCTCCTCATTCATCAGCTGATCAAACGGCAGCAACTTTTCGCGCTTCGTGTCGGACATGCTGCGAAGGATGATGAATGGAGTCTGCACTTCCGAGGCAATCTTGGCAATCCAGTAGCTCTCCATGTCCACAACCTGGGCATGATGGGCTTCAGCCAGGCGTCCTCTGTCCTCGGGTGAGACCGCAACTTGGTGGACGGAAACCCCGGGTTCGCAATTGAAGTCTACGGCTGCGTCTTCTAGCGCTCGTCTCGCTCGCGTAAGCACGTCATCGCTTGAGGTGTACGATGGCGGACCCGATGCCTGCGGATTTGCGTCCGCTTCCGCACAATGGACGGCGGAATAGAGAACGAGATCTCCTGCCTGCAGCTGCTCGACAAGCGCTCCGGCGAATCCAAATGAAATGAGTGTCGTAATCGGATAGCGCTCAAGGACGAGCCGTGTCGCCGCTTGCGCCCGCTGCTTGCCCATGCCCGTTTGCGCCAGAATTATGTCTTGCCCTCGAAGTGTGCCCTGCCACATCGTGCAGGCGGCTTCGGAAAACATTTTCTGAACGTCCATTCGCTTTCGCAGCGGCGATACTTCTTCTCGTAGCGCACCCAAGATGGCAATCATCACATCTCCCCGCAAAGAGGTCTCAACGTCTGAAGAAGTTCCATTTTATCGTGCGCCAAAGGTTGGGAAGATTGCTGAGGGCCGCGTCTACGGCGCTGGCTTCGTAGCCGCAATGGACCATGCAATGCTCGCAGCGCGGGTCATTCCCGCTGCCGTAGCGGCTCCAATCGGTATCTTCCAGCAGCTCCCGGAACGATTCGCAGTGGTCGTCGGTAATCAAATAGCAGGGCCGCTTCCAACCCTTAGGATTCCGTGTCACCGTGCTCCAGGGGCTACAGGACAGCTCGACCTTTCCAGCCAGATGTTCCAGATAGAGGGGGGTGTTGTAGAAGGGGAATCGGCGGCGGCGCTCGTAGATCGGCTGAAACGCGGCTATGGCTTCACTGCGAGTGAGGAAGACATCGGCATCAACTTCTTCATACCCAAACGCCGGCGCCACCATGATGCCATCCACCGGGATCTCGGAAAGTAAGACGAACAGCTGCTCGATCTCCACGAGTTCCCGCCCTTTGTAGATGGTGGTGTTCACCAGCACCTGGAACCCTGCTTTCTTCGCCGCCTTCATGGCTTGAATTGCCGTATCGAAGACACCGCTTTGACCGGCAGCCTCGTCATGCATCTCAGCCAATCCATCGAGATGAAGAACGAAGCTCATGTAGGGGCTGGGTTCGAACTTGTGCAGAGACTTTTCCAGGAGCACGCCATTGGTACATAGATGCACGAATCGCTTCTTGGCAATGATCCCAGCGACGATCTGCTCGATCTCCGGCAGCAAGAGTGGTTCTCCGCCGGTGATACTGACTACAGGGGCGCCGGCTTCATCGACAGCAGCGAGACAGTCTTCCACGGACAGCGTCTGATCGAGGATATCGCTGTACTCGCGAATGCGCCCACACCCAGCGCACTCTAGATTGCAACGAAAGAGCGGTTCCAGCATCAACACTAGCGGGAACCGCTTGATCCCTCGCAGCTTGTTCTTAAGTAGATACTTGCTTAGGGACCACGAAAGCCGACCAGAAAACCCCATTTCAACCTCCCTTAGTTGCCCAAAACCCGTGGGGATACTTCGAGTCGTTCGTACCCCCACTCATCAAAGGCACCCTGCCAGTGCTCGTTCACTTTCGCGACGATGTCGTCATTCATTTCGTATGCGTTCTTCTTGTAGTCGGAAACAGAGTCCAAGTACAAGCGGAACTTTGGCGACGCAACATCATACCCCGGCAAGCCGAGTAACTCGTACACATGCCTCAGCTGATCCAGCGGAGACGCCTCCAGGTCCTCGAACCGGACCTCCACCAGGTTGCCCTCCGGGATGCGGGACCTATCTGAGAGATACCGTTGCATGAGTTGGGTATAGAACTTCAAGACGCGCCCTTCGATTTGATCGGGATCAGCATCCTGCAGTTGGGATCGTGGAATGACCGTCTTGTGCATATGGATCGTGGAGAGGAACACCTCGTAAGGATTGCGATGGATGAAGATGAACTTGGCGTCGGGGAAGAGATCGAGCAGTGTTCGAATTCGCGCGCTATGGCCGCAATTCTTTGTGACCAATCGACATCCACCGTTTCGCAAAGTGGCTTTCCGCAGGATGGCTAGATAGGTGCGAATCCAGCGTGCCCGGACTGCCTCGGAAATGCCCTCGAGCAAAACATAGCGCGTAAAGAAGGAAGCCGCGTGCTTGGGGAACGTAAACGCGTGCACGAACGAGTAGGGCGACAGGGTGGCCAGAGCGAACTCATCTTCCTGAGGAGCATCAAGCGCAAGCGGGATGTTGTCAATCAATCGGGTGGTGTATCGCCTGTCTGCCAGCTTCGCCAATGCGGGCTTGATGCGTTTGTCGCCCACGATGCAGAACCCGGAAGCCATTGCCTGGAAGGTCGACACATAGCCAAAGTTCTTGTCTTGGCACATCAGGTTGTGCAGGTGGGTCGTTCCGCTTCGCCAGTGCCCGATGATGAACACGGGCGATGGATGAACGAGCGTCCTCTTGATGGCACGTCCGTATTGAAACCATTCCCAGAGCCTGAGCGGACTGGTGAGCAAGGTAGTCAGGGAGACGAATAGCACGCGCGGGATGTATGCCTTGTCAATGCCTTGTCTGCATTCTCTGCACCAGAGCAACCTCATCCAACTGCGGAATGACCCGAGGGCAACCGGATGTTCGGCATACGAAGACCACTTCATGCGTGTCACTCTTTCAGCTCTCGTCGTTTGCTGTTCAATGGCGTCACGATCCCCCCACTCATCCCCCTCCCACCCTGCGTGGTCTAACTAGGCCAATTGCTGACATTCTATCGGCTTTGGCGGAGTCGGTGCGTCAGATGCGCCGACGTCTCGGTCAGGGGGCGGTATCTCGTATCATGACCAAACCAAAGATGGTCGTTGAGTAGGCAATGCCGCCATCTGGATGGAGAAAAAGAGCCCCCGCCCAATTGTTATATCCAAGCCCTGTTCCCACACGTTTCTTGTACACGGTGTTGCCCGTCGCGAAGTCGATGGATGTGAGATACCACGTTGTGATCGGGCACGACTCGCTTCGCCAGCACATGTACGCCAAGCCGCTTCCAAACGACAGCTTAAAGACTCCGATGCCTCTCTCACTACTAGTCCAGATCTCTTCACATGCAAAGGACCCATCCGCCTTTCTGATGACGTCGATGCGAGTGAGCCCCGGTTCAGGCCGTGAGTGAGGAAAGACATGATGTCCCCAGTTGTTCTCCACAAGAACCGAATAGACACCCGTGCCCTCCCCTTCGTCAGAGGCGTGCTCAAACGCAGCCACACTGATATCCGTGCCGCTCTTGCCCTCCTCGAAAACGGGAATGCTGCACACTAGACTGCCGTCGGAGCGCGTGACGAATTGTAGGTGAATCTGCGGCTCAGAGTTGTCGGTGAGAGCCACCAATCCGTCCAACCCGCCCATGAGGGTTACCGATGCACCTGACCCCCGCGTGATGTGTCCAGGCTTCTTCCTGGGGCCGCGATCGTACGCAACACGCCAATCCACAACGATATTGCCCGTATCATTGAGACTGAATCGGTAGAGGGCTCGGTCAGAGATAATGAATGTGCCATCCTCCGCTACGGCAAAGGAGTTCTCGATCATCTCGTTCTCCAATCGCAGTGTGTGCACCTCGCCAGTGGCCACATCAACCGTTCCCACCACGCCTTCGGTGGTCGCATACCAGTAGACCTCGCCGCCCCAATCCGGCAGCACCCAAGCGACGCTGTCTTTGTGAGGCCATCGCATCGGCACAACGTGGTCGCTAAGGTCATATTCGCGGACCAATTCAAACTCCCCATTGTCGTCCGGAGTTTTGATCACTTGGATCGTGTTCTTTGTGGTCGGCACGATGGCGCGATCCTGATGATCGAGGAAGAAGTACATCCCGGCCCCGATGTACTCCCAGGGCATGATACCTTGAAGGAGCCAATACCAGGGCCGTGACGGAAGATTGTGCGATGCCAGTTCCTCAAGAGAATAGGGGTTCATCAACTCCAGCTGAAAGCCCCTTCCATTGCTGTAGACGGCGACAAGTCTCTCTAGCCGATCATAGGTTATCGTTCCGTATCCTCCGAACCCTTGGGTTCTTGAGCTAACTTCAGCATTTAGTCCAAGCGGGCCGCTTGCCTCATACGCATCGCTGATATAGCTGTCGCAATGCATGTTGTTGCCCAAGTTGGGCGCCATGTATGGATGCTGGGGAATCTCTACATGCGGGATTGGAGTCGCCATATCTACAGGCTGGAACCGGATGAAGTCGTCACACCCCGCTGCCAATGCGTCCTCTTTCCGAAAGATCGAGTTCCAGGCTGTCTTGACATATTCCCAAGGGTAGAGAATCCACTGGGAAATTTGCACAACGGGCGTGCTTTCGTGTGTACCGGAAACACCTGCGAAATTTGAGGACGTGCTGAAGAGGATCAACGTCAACACAATCACCAACAGGATGCGTTTGCTGATCATTGTTCTCCCCCTCCCTATTGAATGGTACAAGCGTTGATCATCCAGTTTCCCGATACTGTTACCACATGTTGGGCTAGTAGGACAAGAAGCGTAGTCGCCAACGACGTAGAACAGCCGTGGAGACAACGTCGTTGTCCGATTCCGCTTCGCCCCTCTGGAATGCCCACGCGTGCTTGCCTGACCAAGCACAACATGCGAACATGCGGGAGATTAGGGTAACTAGGGGAGGTTGCAGCGTGCCTATGTCAAAGGATGGATTCGTTCTGTGGTTTACCGGTTTATCCGCATCGGGGAAGACAACGCTTGCCAAGACAGTCGAACGCGAGTTGGTCGAGCGTGGGATTCACAACATCCAACGACTCGATGGTGACATCGTTCGTCAAGATCTAGCGCGAGACCTTGGCTTCTCGAAAGAGGATCGCGACGAGAACATTCGCCGCATCACTTTCGTCGCCGAATTGCTGTCCAACAACGGTGTCGCCACCATGTGCTCCTTCATTTCCCCTTATCGAAACGCGCGCGCCAATGCGCGAACGCGATGCAGCAACTTCATCGAGGTCTATGTCGAATGCCCAATGGAAACGCTGGTTCAGAGAGACCCGAAGGGCTTGTACAAGAAGGCGCTGGCCGGCGAGATCAAGGGATTCACAGGCGTCGACGACCCCTACGAGGCCCCAGAATCGCCTGAGATTGTCGTGCACACAGGAAGCGAGACCATCAACCAGTCCACGCACGTGATTCTTGAGCACCTAGAGAAACACGGCTTGATTGCGATGGGCGAGGATCGATCGACAACCAGGATAGCTCCGACCGACCTTGTCGATCGCATCGCACGGCACCCCGAGAACCTGCCTCACCCCAATGGCCCCTCTATCACACTATCTGCTGCTCATCTCTGTGAGCTAGATGCCATTGGCTGCGGACTCTACAGCCCGTTGACCGGTTTCATGACAGAGATCGAGTACAAGCACGTCGTTGACGCGATGAGGCTACCCGATGGAACAGTTTGGGCGGTTCCTGTAACACTTCCCATTCCCGCGAGTCTCTTGGATGACATCAAGCATGGCATGATCCTCCCCCTGTGCGACGAAAGGGAAGCCAACTATGGCCTCATCGAGGTCAAGGATGTATTCGTTCGAGATCTGGAGACGGAAGCACTTGCCGTCTATGGCACAACCGACTCCGCCCATCCAGGTGTCGCTCGGTTGCT
>Ga0272441_10014208_pt1 | contig 11337 bp, 7 predicted proteins | sample SSMProp6N_FD_193582 | JGI IMG/M metagenome (GOLD analysis project Ga0272441, IMG submission 193582) | Marine sediment archaeal communities from Little Sippewissett salt marsh, Falmouth, MA, United States - SSM-Prop-6N | ecosystem: Environmental > Aquatic > Marine > Wetlands > Sediment ... | reverse complement strand
TACTTCTAAATATTCCTTTATTCGCACAGGACACCTTTACGTTATCGGGCACAGTTAGATCAGCAGCTGACGATACCGCGTTGCCAGGGGTTAGTGTCCTGATTGTAAACACAACCGATGGTGTAATAACGGATTTTGACGGGAATTTTGAAATCGACGTAAAAGTTGGAGATCAACTTCAGGTATCTTATTTGGGATATGTCTCGCAAACGGTAGACATTCAGAGTCAATCACCCTTAGAAATAGCCATGGTCGAAGACATGAACCAATTGGACGAAGTCGTCGTTATTGGTTATGGAACTCAGAAGAAGTCCAGTGTAACGGGTGCGGTCGCACAAATAGATGGAGACAATATTGCATCTGTACAAGCAACTCGTGTTGATCAGGCCCTGACAGGTAAATTGGCTGGGGTTCTTGTTCAAAATCAAGACGGAGCTCCGGGTGCAGATCCAAAGATTCAGATTCGGGCTGCATCATCTATATCCAGCGACGTAAGTCCGCTGATTGTTGTGGATGGGTATCCGATCTCAGGAAGTTTGGCAACGGTCAACCCAAATGATATTGAAAGCTTAGAGGTTTTAAAAGATGCTGCATCTGCGGCTATTTTTGGATCCCGAGGTGCGAATGGTGTTATTTTGGTCACCACCAAGAAAGGTAGAACCGGAAAAGCGAGCTTTACCTATGATGGCTACATAAGTTCTTCAAGCAATTACTTCGATAATATTTTGAGTTCAGGACCCGAATGGGCCGCCCATGCAAGACGTGAGATTGAAGCAGGCAATTGGACGAGTACGGTAAATCTTGTAGATCCTGAATTTTTAGAGTACAGGTTAAATGCTTATGAAAATTCTCCAGGTGCTATAAGTACGGAAGACTGGCTTTTTAGAACTGGTTTTTCTCAGCGCCATAATTTCAGTGTGAGCGGAGGTGGTGAAAATGCAAACTACTTTGCTTCGGTAGGATATCAGGACGATGAAGGCGTCGTACTCGATCAAAATTATGAAAGAGTAAACGTTCGTTTGAATGTAGATGCCAAAGTTGGAAAATTCGCTTATGGTTTGAGCTTCAATGGATTTGCAGCTGAAAGAGGCAATTTCGGTCCTGACATGAGAGATGTATTAAGGGCGTATGGTGTTCATCCCATTTACCATACAGAAGAATCCATAGCGTTTGTTCAGGCATTGGATCAGCAAGCGCAGGCCTTAGGACTGGCTGCCTTTGACAACGGTTACAGGGGTTCAACTTATGAAGCCAGCAGCATCTACGATTTGGTACCTGGTATGGCGGCCCAGGACTGGCACTACGGAAGAGCAAATAACGGTATCGGAGGATCCGGTGACGCCGGTCCTGCGGCGAAGTTGGACAACTGGAAGAACACAGACAAACAGTATTTTGGTAATGCGAGCGCCTATTTTCAATACAGCTTTATTGAGGGCTTGGATTTGAAAACTGTCCTTGGAGGGGATTATAATGATACCCAAAACCTCGAATACAGATTGCTTGGGTTTGATTCCAGGGCGAGGGACTCTCAGACGTTTAGAGATCAGACAGACTTGACGACGACTTCAGTGGTAAGTGTCACAACGCTCAGCTATAACAAGACATTTGCTGAAAAGCACGACGTAGCTGCCTTAGTTGGTTATGAATTTCAAAGGACAAGATTTCTCGGTACTTCTTTGGATGGCTCAAACGTACCCGATGAAGACTTCCTGAACTGGAACCTTTTTAACCCAGCTGATATCGCTGTGTCAGAAAGAAATGAGACCCAAGAGAGAGAAAGTATTTTTGGAAGATTGAGTTATGCCTATGACAATCGTTATTTGGTCACGTTCTCTATCAGACGCGATGGTGACTCTCGTTTTGGAGAGAACAATAAATATGAAACTTTTCCAGCACTTTCCTTAGGGTGGAACGTGCATAACGAAGCTTTTATGCAAGACGCTGATGTGTTGAGCCGGTTAAAAGTAAGGTTTAGTACGGGATCATTAGGAACCACTTCTTTCTTAGGGTCATATGATGCGTTGAGTCTTTTAGATCCTAGTGCGACTGTTTACGGAACCGGATATCTGATTCCGGAAAACGTAGCTAACCCTGATTTGACCTGGCAAACGAATACAGAGACCAACTATGGTGTTGATTTAGGCTTTTTGAGTAATCGCTATTCGTTGAGTGTGGATTACTACACCTCAGACATTGAAGACATTTTGATCAATCAAAGCGTATCTGAAGTTTTGGGTACTACGTCTATTGTACTTAACTCGGGTGATGTGAGAAGTTCGGGTTGGGAATTTGAATTTGGTGGAAGAGTATTTGAGGATGGAGATTTTACCTGGAGCTTTACAGGCAACTTGTCTACCGTTACCACGGAAATTACTGATCTAGGTGGATTGGATGAATTGCCTCGAGCCATTTATGGTGTGAGTGGAAGAGGCCCAGTGTTCAGAAATTATGTAGGTGGACAAATTGGAGAAATGTGGGGATTGGAAACCATTGGCGACGTTGAAATGGACTATATAGCTGACGGAACCCGACATCCAGACAATGCAACAGGAGAATCTTATGTGGTAGATCAAAATGGTGATGGTATAATTGATAGAACAAGAACTGTTGAGGAAGGCGGAGATTTGGTCTTGATCGGACAAAACACGCCGAATATGTATTGGGGTATCACAAATAATTTTTCTTACAAGAATTTTGATTTGTCATTCCAGTTTCAGGGAGCCCATGGAGGAGAGGTTTACAATATCGACCCACATTACTATGGCTCGGAATTCGGCGGAAGATTAGATTATGCACGTCTGGATCCAGATGGTGATGGCATTGCTGATCACAATGGCCAGTTTTATGAAAGAAACAGAAATCAAACAGACGCTTATATTCAAGATGCCTCTTATGTATCGCTGAGGAATTTTGCTCTCGGATATACTTTCAGAACAGGATGGATCGAGCAAAGCGGAATAAATTCTATCAGAGCATACGGAGCAGCTACCAACTTATTGTACTTTACGGCATCTGACTACACTTCTTATAATCCAGAGGGTGTAAGAACTTCAGGATCTGATTATCTAGGACCAACAACATATGGAGCACAAGTAGGTGCAAGTCCAATTGTAAGAGCCTTTACTCTAGGTTTAACTGTTAAATTTTAAATTTAAAAAAATGAAAAAAATATATATGTTAGTAGGAATGCTGTTGTTTTTCTCAGCATGTGCGGATTTGGATCAATTCCCGGAGAATGTCGCAAGTTCGGGTTCTTTGGAAGAGTTTGATGGTGTATTGAATGCGGCATATTACTATCAGCTTGGTGCTGTTACACCGTGGGCGGTTATGGCTGAATTCAGGTCTGACAATTTCTATATGTTCGAACCGCCATATACGGAATTTGATATTTTTGGGCCTGGTTTAACGACTATGGAAGATCAATTTATGGGTCCTCTGTACACGGCATTGTATAAGTCAATTCTAAGTGCGAACAACGTAATTGAAAACTCTACCGTTGAAAAAGAGATTGGCGAAGCGAAATTTTTGAGGGCTTTGTCGTACTTTAAATTGGTTCAGGCTTTTGGTGATGTAACCATAAATCTGTTGGCGCAACCACCACTAGATGACCCATCGTTTTTTGAAAGGCAACCGGCTGATGATGTTTATGATAACGTTATTATTCCTGATTTGAAGGATGCTATCATGAAGCTAGACAATTCATCGATTATAGCAGATCAAAGGGCGTCGAATCTGGCAGCAAAAGCATTATTGGGCAAAGTTTATCTCGCCAGGGGCGATTATGGAAGTGCGCAAGAGTATTTAGCAGCTGTAGTGAATGAAGCACCCGGTGCCGGGATTAGCTTGGTTCCCAACTATGCAGATATTTTCGGGGCCGAAAACGAGGTTGGCAATACAGAAATCATTTTTTCAACCCAAATCGTTAGTTCAATAATCGATGAATATTCATTTGCTTCCCGTTTTTGGAACTGGTATGTGGGGGATGATTCAAAATCTGACTTCCCGGTTGATCCTGATTTGATAGCTGCTTTCGATGCCAGCGATGCAAATGGAGGCGGAACAGATTTAAGAAGGGCCGTGACGTTGAATGCAGATGGATTGACAGCGATCAAATTCCCAAAAGAAGGAGGGCTTGGAAGCGAGCACAACTGGATAGAGATTCGATTGGCAGATATTATTCTGCTCTATGCTGAAACCTTGAATGAAAACGGCGCTCCAGCTTCAGATGTGCTTCCATTGTTGGATGATATTAGAACCAGAGCCGGATTGAACAGTTTGACGGGAACGGTAAGTTCACAAGCAGATGTTAGAAAGGCGATTGCTGATGAAAGAAGACTGGAGTTGGCCTGTGAAGGACACAGATGGTTTGATTTGGTTAGAACAGGAACGGTTAGTGAAGAAATGGGAGAAGTTGTCAGCAGCGAATATTATTTATTCCCTGTGCCTATTTCAGAAATCCTTGCGACTGATGGTGTAATCGATCAGAACCCAGGATACTAAATTATAATTGATTATTAGTTATTTGAGTAAATTGAGAATCGGTTTGAATGAGTTTACTGGTCGCCCATTGGCCAGTAAATTCTCAAACCAACCCACTGCGGATAGAAACCTCAGAAATTCTTATCTTTAAGCTTGACTAACTGGTAAACCAATTAAAGCTGATTTGTAATGCGATTTGACATAGTAACAAAATCCGAAGCCAACGAGGTTCAGAACCAAATTATCTCGAAAATACGGGATCTGATCAACTATAAGCACCTTGAACCCGGTGACAAGCTGCCCTCGGAGCGAATGATGGCTGAAAAATTCGGAGTTAGTCGAGGAAACCTCAGGGAAGCGATCCAGAAGCTGGAGTTTTACGGCTTGCTGAAGTCGATCCCGCAAAGCGGAACCTTCGTAGCCAACATAGGCGTCATCGCACTCAACGGAATGGTCGATGACATCTTGCAGCTGAAGGATCCGGATTTTAAATCTCTGGTAGAGACTCGAATTTTACTTGAATTGAAATCAGTTCGCCTTGCGGCGCTGCGTAGAACGGAAGAAGAATTAGAGCAAATTGAAGCTGCACTGAACGCCTATAGTGAAAAAGTATTGAAAGGAGAAGATGCCGTTCAGGAGGATCTGCTTTTTCATTTGGCCATTGCGAATGCCTCGGGGAACAGCACCTTGAATACGTTCATGCTTAAGATAACGCCAGAGATCATTACGAATTTCGAGAAGTATCATGTTTGTGATGCGAACCAGGCCTTCATGGGCATTGAGGAGCACCAGGCGGTTTTCGATGCGATAGCAAAGCAAGATCCGACCTTGGCCAAAGCCAAGATGAAAGAGCATTTTAAAGCTCTCTATCAATATTGTTATCACACATAATTGTGATAACACATAGCGGGCTTCACCGCTGAATTGCACGGTTCAGACAGAAGTCGATTAATTTTGAATTGAGGGAGGTATTACTTAACTGACTTATAGAAACATTTCTATCCTGCCCAAAGGTTTTTGGCCCAGAAATATTTCTTCTTTAAAAAGGCAAAAAGTAATCCAAAGATTAGCAAAGATGCACAACGTATTTGTGCGAACAGAGGTTTTCAATTTGAAAGGCTCAAAAATATCTAGTGTATGAAAGTTAAAGGATTAAGATGGGTAATCATCGGCCTGATCTTCTTGGCCACTGTGATCAATTACATTGATCGGAGTGCCCTCTCCATCATGTGGGGAAATGAAAATGTCGAGGGGTCAATCTCCCAGTCATTGGGATTGACCAAGAATGACTACAGCTATATTTTGAATATTTTCATGGTCGCATATGCACTGGGTCAGCTCTTTTCGGGCAAGTTGTTCGACAAGGTCGGAACCCGCATCGGATATGTAATCAGTATCGGTGTATGGGGCCTGTCTTCGTTTTTGCACTCTATGGCAAGAGGCGCACTATCGTTGAGCATTTTGCGAAGCACACTTGGATTGTCTGAGGCCGGGAACTGGCCGGGAGCGGTGAAGAGCAATGCAGAATGGTTTCCAATCAAAGAACGGGCGATAGCCCAGGGTCTATTTAATGCCGGGGCATCGATAGGCTCTGTTATTGCACCTCTTTTGATAGCGACACTTTTTGTGGCCTACGGCTGGAGGATCACCTTTATGATCGTGGGATCGTTCGGATTGATCTGGATCATTCCCTGGTTGCTGATCAACAAAGCCGGACCTAAAAAACATCCCTGGATCACTGAAGAAGAGCGCAAGTATATCCTGGAAGGCCAGAGCAAGAGTGACCAGAACGCGACGGAAGCGACCAAGGGATTGAGCCTGAAGGAGATTCTTTCCCACCGCGAATCCTGGGCGGTCGTTATCGGGCGATTCTTCTTGGAGCCCATTTGGTGGCTGTTTGTCGGTTGGATGCCGATCTACTTGTTTGATGTGTATGAATTCAACGTAAAGGAAGTGGGTATGTTCCTGTGGGTGCCTTATGTCGGTGCCGCAGTCGGGAGCATCGTCGGCGGATTTGTTTCCGGAAAAATCATCGCCAGCACCAATTCGATTGACAAAGGGCGCAAGACCACCATTCTGATCGGAGGAGTGATCATGCTCCTGGGACTCATTGCGACGGTCCTGATCGGAAACACGCCGGAACGATTTGTTGCCATTGTGTTTTTCGTGCTCTTCGGATTCCAGTTTGCCATCAGCAACGTGCAGACCCTGCCAAGTGATTTTTTCAGCGGTAAATCCGTTGGTTCCCTGGCCGGATTGGGCGGGATGATCGGCGTATTCTCGGTGATCGTCATGAACTTCCTGGTACCGATCATAGCCGAAGTTTCGTACACCCCTGTGTTTATAGCGATAGCGACGTTCGTTCCTCTGGGAGTCGGAGCCATCTACTTCTTTGCCAGGGACATTAAATCAGTAGAAGAATAAAAATCAACTAGTAATAAAAATTATAATTCATAAAAAATGAGTACAGATAACAGAGTAGCAATAATTACCGGGGCAACCGGTGGGATTGGTTTTCAAGTGGCGAAACGATTGGGTCATGATGGATTTACTGTTGTTCTAAACGGAATTGAAGATGAAGAAGGAGCCAAGCGAATAGAGCAATTGACCGCCGAAGGAATCACATCCGAATACTATGGTTTTGACGTTACGGATGAAGAAGCCGTGACCTCAAACATCCAGGCAATCGGTGACAAATACGGCAAGATCGATGTATTGGTCAACAACGCAGGAGGCCTGGGCGGAAGATCCCGGTTTGAAGAAATGACAACCGAGTTTTACCGGTTTGTGATGGCCCTGAACCTCGATTCCACATTTTTTGCCTCGAGAGCGGCAATTCCATACTTGAAGAAGAGTGACTATGCCTCGATTATCAATTACACGTCGATTGCGGCCTGGAATGCCGGTGGACCGGGAGCCGGAATCTACGGGACCTCCAAAGCGGGTGTGCAAGCTATAACGAGAGCCCTTGCAAAGGATCTTGCCGAATATGGCATCCGCGTGAATGCGGTTTCACCGGGAACGATTGACACGCCGTTTCACGCACAGATCAAGTCGACCAAGCCTGAGGTTTTTGCCTCCTGGAAAAACAACATCCTGTTGGGCAAATTGGGAGAGCCTCAAGAAGTGGCTTCTGTGGTTTCCTTCCTCGCCAGCAAGGATTCGTCTTTCCTGACGGCTGAGACCATCCAGATCACGGGAGGACAAGGTCTGGGAATTTAAGAACTGGAAAGTATGAAACTAGAAGGAAAAATTGCTGTCGTTACAGGTGGAGGTCGCGATATTGGCCGCGCCGTATGCGTTAAACTGGCCAAAGAAGGCGCCAAAGTCGTTGTGAACTATTTTGACAGTGACAAAGACAAAGATGATACCATGGCAGCCATCAAAGCTGCCGGAGGTCAGGCGGTTGCCGTCTATGGTGATGTGACAAAGCTCGGCGATATCGATAACCTGGTAGCCAAAACCAAAGAAGCCTTTGGAGACAAAGTAGACATACTGGTCAATGTGGCCGGTGGATTGTTTGCCCGAAAAACCATTGAGGAGATGGATGAAGATTTCTATGACCTGGTCATGAACGTCAACTTCAAAGGAACTGTCTTCGTTACCCAGGCATTTAAGCCCCTGATGGGCAAAGGCGCCTCCATCGTGAACTTTGCTTCACAAGCAGGTCGTGACGGCGGTGGGCCCGGATCTGCGCTATACGCCTCTTCCAAGGGAGCTGTAATGACCCTCACACGGAATTGGGCCAAAGAGTTCGGCCCGCAGGGAATCCGAATCAATGCGGTTTGCCCGGGGATGATTGCAACCAAGTTCCATGATGATTTTACAGCGGATCAGGTTCGTGAAAAGGTTGCCGGCGTTACACCGCTCCGCAGGGAAGGCACGGCTGAAGAAGTGGCCGATTTAGTGGCTTACCTTGCGGGTGATGAGTCTTCTTTCATGACCGGAAACAACGTCGACATCAATGGAGGACTGGCCTTTAGTTGACATGAATTCGCATCAAGTTCACAGGATTCATATCTAGTTCATATATTGTTAAAGAAAATCATTTAGATACAAGATATTTAAGAATGAAAAAAGTAGTAACCTTTGGGGAGATCATGCTTCGATTGGCACCTCCCGGATTTTTGAGGTTTTCACAGGCCAATCAGTTTGATGTGGTCTATGGAGGTGGTGAGTCGAATGTAGCGGTTTCCCTTGCAAATTATGGGGTTCCTGTGGATTTCGTAACGCGCCTTCCTGACAATGACATCGGGGCCTGCGCCATGATGGAGATGCGAAAGCGCGGAGTGGGCGTCGACAAGATCATTTATGGCGGACAACGTCTTGGCATTTACTTTTTGGAGACCGGCGCGGTGAGCCGGGGGTCCAAAGTGGTCTATGACCGGGCGCATTCTGCGATGAGCGAGATCACGGCTGGCATGGTCGACTGGGAGTCGGTCTTTGAAGGCGTGAGCTGGTTCCACTGGACGGGGATCACCCCGGCGATTTCCCAGGGAGCAGCAGACGCTTGCCTGGAGGCAGTGAAAGCAGCCAGTGAGCGCGGGATAACCATATCCACCGATCTGAACTACCGAGCCAAACTTTGGAAGTACTGCGATGATCAGCACAGGGAGAAGGTGATGACCGAACTGACTTCCTATTGTGACATTGTTTTGGGCAATGAGGAGGATGCCGAGATGCACTTTGGGATCAAACCCGAGGGCATCAGTGTTCAGACCGAAGGGCACAATGTCAAAGCGGAAGCCTTTTTGTCGGTCTGCGAGCAGATGATGAAGAAATTCCCGAGAGCCAAAAAGGTGATCACCACCCTTCGCGGATCGATTTCAGCCTCACACAATACATGGGCCGGTGTGCTGTACGATGGAGAGACGATGTATGAATCCCCGCAATACCAGATCACAGACATCGTCGACCGGGTAGGAGGAGGCGACTCTTTCATGGGAGGCCTGATTTACGGCCTGTTGAAATACCCGGAGGATGACCAGAATGCACTGAACTTTGCGGTTGCAGCTTCTTGCTTGAAGCACACGATCAAAGGGGATGCGAACCTGGTGACGGTTCCTGAAGTAGAGAAGCTCATGGGAGGTGACGCATCTGGAAGAGTAGCGAGATAGAACGGTTGATGGGAGAAATCATTCTACACAATCCTAATATATTAGCATAAATAGAAGAAAAATGGCACAGTTCACGAGAATAGAAGTGGCAAATACGATGAAGGAAACCGGATTGGTCCCTTTGTTTTATCATCCGGATGCAGAGGTGGCCAGGCAAGTTGTCAAAGCCTGTTATGATGGCGGGGCGCGCTTGCTGGAGTTTACGGCACGTGGCGACTTTGCTCATGAGGTCTTTGGCGAATTGGTCAAGTATGCCATGGCCGAGCTGCCGGGAATGATCCTGGGAGTCGGCTCGGTGACCGATGCTGCAGCCGCCTCGAGATTCATGTCTTTGGGCGCGAATTTCATCGTGACCCCGGTTTTGAGGGAAGACATTGCAATCGTCTGCAATCGAAGAAAGGTTCTTTGGTCTCCGGGCTGTGGAAGCCTTACCGAAATCACGAGGGCAGAAGAATTGGGATGCGAGATCGTGAAGTTGTTCCCCGGCGGGATCTATGGCCCGGGCTTTGTCAAGGCGATCAAGGGCCCGCAGCCCTGGACGAGCATCATGCCCACAGGGGGCGTCTCCCCGACCAAAGAGAGCCTGGGCTCCTGGTTCGATGCAGGCGTGACCTGTGTTGGAATGGGCTCCAAGCTGATCAAAAAAGACGATCAGGGAAGCTTCAACCTGGCGGAAATTCAATCTGTGATTGAAGACTGCCTCGAACAGATTCGTTCCCTGAGAAGCTGATCTGGCCCCTTAGTTCCAAAGAACAAATCACCATGTCAGACACGCTCACGAAGGATTCCGGGAATAAACTGCTCAAAAGAGTTCTTGCTCTGGTTGTCAGTTTTGGTCCCGGAATTTTTGCTATTGGATATACCATTGGCACGGGCAGTGTTACGTCGATGATCGTGGCTGGGAGTCGATATGGCATGCAGTTGCTTTGGGTGCTCATGCTTAGCTGTCTTTTTTCTGGTTTGCTGATATTCGTCTACGGCAACTACACCCTGTTAACAGGAGAAACGGCCCTTTACAGTTTCAGGAAACATTTGAAAGGGGGTAAAGTCATTGCCATACTCATAATCGTTGGCATAACTTTCGGACAATGGAACAGCTTAATGGGAATCCTGGGCATTTCGGCAAATATTATTTTTGAAATATTGAATCTGAATTTTCCGAGTCTCAAGGCTGAGCAATACAGCATCGTGCTGGTCATAGCGGTCGTTATTATCGTAATCATGTATGCCCTTTTGTTGGTAGGAAAATATACTTTTTTTGAGAAGATTCTCATTTTTTTCGTGACGGTGATGGGGTTATCTTTCATTTTCTCACTTCTGTTTGTCTATCCACATCCAGAAGAGGTTCTCATGGGAGTGCTTCCTTCAATTCCAGATGTAGAAGGGGGCAATCTGATGGTCGCTGCCTTCGTTGGAACAACAATGGCCGCCGCCACCTTTGTTTCCAGGCCCTTGTTCGTAAAAGGGAAAGGCTGGAACAGAAGTCACATGGCTCAGCAAAAGAAGGATGCAATTGTGGCCGCCATACTCGTGTTCGTCATTAGCGGCTCGGTCATGGCAGTTGCCAGCGGGGCTCTTTTTCATGAGGGTCGTGTTATCGAGACGGTCCTCGACATGTCAAATACGCTAGAGCCAATTGCTGGTAAATTCGCCACCAGTCTGTTCTTCTTTGGAACTTTGAGTGCAGGTCTGTCTTCAATCTTTCCGTGCCTCTTGATCGCACCCCTATTGATCGCTGATT
>Ga0272441_10014207_pt1 | contig 11337 bp, 10 predicted proteins | sample SSMProp6N_FD_193582 | JGI IMG/M metagenome (GOLD analysis project Ga0272441, IMG submission 193582) | Marine sediment archaeal communities from Little Sippewissett salt marsh, Falmouth, MA, United States - SSM-Prop-6N | ecosystem: Environmental > Aquatic > Marine > Wetlands > Sediment ... | reverse complement strand
GTGAAGCTTTGGCTTCACTCCGCTTTGTTATTACTGAATTACGTTATTCCAGTTCTTCCATGGCTTCAGCAGCGGTAGCATTCAATTCTTCAAGTATTGTGGGGATATCCTCACGCGGGCTTTGAAGAACGGTTGCAAATGCGTCCCCAGTTGACCGCCGCACAGTGCTCCAGGAGGACCATGCGGGTTCTGCCACACCGAGTGAAAGATAATCAATACCGGTGCCCCAGAGTGGGTTCTCTGCAATGTAGTCGGATAAAAGGTCGACTGCACTGATCCGGATCGGGAAGTATGCGCTTGCTTCAATCCATTCCGCATTGACCTCAGGGCTGGTGAACCATTTGATGAACAGCCAGGAAGCAAGGTTCTGCTCCGGTGTGGTGTTCACAATAGCTGAATTCTGGCCGTAAGCATTTACAGCACCCTCACCAGAATCCTTGGGCGGGAAGGGAATGAATCCCCACTCGTCCTGTATGGCATCTTCATCTTCAAATGCATCTGCCTGATAGGTGTAGCCGGCAGTTGAACTCATAGTGAAGAGTGCGCGGCGGCTGGCGAATTCAGGATTCGGGTAGCTCTCTGTTGCAAAGGCACAACCTTCATTCCACAGATCCCACCAGAGCTCTGCAGTTGCTACAGAAGCATCTTCAGTGAAATCGTAGCCATCTTTCGCTTCATTCAGCATATCGCCGCCTGCAGCAAAGATCCATGATGCTGCATTGGAGGCGCCAGCATAAATAACCAGACCACCAGTGCCGTCGTTACCTGCATCATCATCGGCCAGGTTAGCTTCTGCTGCGGCACAGGACTGAGCCTTGAACTCATCCCAGTTGGCAGGAGCTGAATCGAAACCCAAATCCTTTGCCCAGCCGGAATTGTAGAACAGAACATTTTCTGACTGTCCGTGCGGGAAACCAACACGGACACCGTCAGCGTTCAAGCCGCTTTCCCACGCTCCCGGATAGAAATCAGCCTTTTCTTCTGCTGTCAAACCATAGGTCGGATCATCGATGTAGTCATTGATATCCACCAGTGTCCCGACGGAGTTCCATGTATCCAGAGCATTGGTATAACCCACTACGATATTGGGAAGGTCACCAGACTGGATCGCCGCATTCATAGCATCTTCCAGATCTGAATAGCCGCCCTGATCAACAGCTTCGACGGTGATGCCGTACTCATTCGTGGCATTGAACTCGTCAACAATTGCAAGCAGTCCTTCACCCGTTGATCCGGTTCCCCATACATGCCAGAAACTTATAGTCTGACCGGAGGGATCAACATCAGCTGCTGCTCCGCCCTCTTCCCCCGTTGCGCCTCCTGCACAGGAAGCCAGTACCGTGGAGAGAAGCAGCGTAAGAATTAATAGCCAGTTCATTGATTTCTTGGACATTCTTTCTCCTCCTGCATTTTGTATTCTAATCAATTGCCTTGATTATCTGATCAGTATAACCTTTTCGCTATTCCGATCCTCCTTTCGTATTGTCGCTAACCCTTCAAACCGCTGCGGGCTATGCTGGCTGTAAATTGTTTCTGTGTTATAAAGTACAGGATAACAATCGGGACAATTGTGATAACGGCACCAGCCATCATCAGGTTTGTCATTTGGCCCGCTTCTTCCACGAATTGCATCAAACCGACAGAAATAGGTCTCCACTCAGGAGAATTGGTTACCAGCATCGGCCAGGCTAACGCGTTCCATGAGCCAATGAACGCCAGTACAACTATCACCATGATCGGTGCTGTAGAAAGCGGAAGTGCCACCTTACGAAGGAAAAGGAAGTGTCCCGCTCCATCGATCTGGGCAGCATCGTATAACTCATCCGGAATCTGTGCAAAAAACTGCTTTAGAAGAAAGATATCAAAAACACTTCCCCAGAAGGGAATCGTTTGTGCGGGCCAGTTATTGATCCACTTAATGGGGCCTATCCTGCCGAGCCACGTAACTGTCAGAAAATTGGGGATGATCATCACCATTGCAGGGATCATCATTGTTGCCAACAGCATGCTGAAGATCAGATCCCTGCCAGGGAATTTGATCCGTGCAAAACCGTAGGCTGCCAGAACACTGCATATGAGGCGGCCGGCCAGGGTTATGAGGGTAATAATTATGCTGTTTATAAAATACTCAGCAAAATCAGCCTCTTCCCAGGCACTTATATAGTTCGCAAATCTAAGTTGAGTCGGGAAAAATCGGACTCCCTGTGCCTCACCAATTGATTTAAAGGATGTTGAAATCATCCAGACAAACGGAACTACAGCAACCACCACTCCTGCAATCAAAACCAGATATGTCAGTATGCGTGAAAGGGCCCCATACCATTTAAAACGGGTCTGCTTCACACTTCCACGTGAACCAAAAAGTGATCGTTCAGCCATAAAACACCCTCGAGCCTTGAATACGGTTGTTGAGAACGGTCAGTGCAAGAATAATCGCAAAAAGTACGAAAGCGAGTGCTGATGCATATCCATAACGTATCTTTTCAAAAAATTCCAGGAAAATGGTAATACTGAAAGTATTTACACTCCCGAGGGAAAGTTCATGCCTCATAATCCAGATGTGATTGAACGCTTTGAACGTACCGATAATAGCTATCAATGAGAGAAAATACGTCGTTGGTGAAAGCAGCGGGAAAATGATCTGGCGGAAAATCTGCCATTTGTTGGCACCGTCAATCTCGGCTGCCTCGATAAGTTCTGTTGATATATTTCCCAACCCCGCCAGATAGATCACGGTATCGTATCCAACATAAACCCATATCGAATAGATCATAATCACAATCAGTGCGAGACTCGGGCCAGCCATCCAGTCAGGAATCTGCCTGCCCGCGTTCTCTGCCATAAGCTGGAATACACCATTCGGCTCCTGCAGCCAGCGCTGTGGTTCCATCCCCAGAAAGAGAAAAATCTGATTGATCAAAGACTGGGGGCGTGCACCAAAAAGTTGTTTAAATATCGCCGCACTTGCGACTGCCGGTGTCACATAAGGGAGGAAAAAGAGAATCCTGAAAAATTCTGACCCGCGCAATTTCTGAAACAACAGAATCGCAAGAAAGAGCGCTATGGTAAGCTGAAACGGCACGGTTCCCATGGAGTAGAATACCGTAATCACAAGTCCAGACCAGATATCCTTATCTCCTGCAGCGATCACGATTGGGAGTTCCGAAATTAAAAGCCAGCCGCCGCCTGCCAGCAAAATAGCCCCAAGAAGTCTGAGTACAAAGCTGCGATTGCTTACTTCCGAACTGGCAGATTTCCAAACGAACCAGGCAGCCAGAATCAGGATTACACCTGAACTGATTGTTATGATCTGCGCCCATACATCAGTACTGGTGCCCTGCTGGATTGCTTCAAGGTATGCCCTGCTGGCCTCTGAGTAGGTATACCAGAAGAGCCCAAGTCCGACTCCAAGAGCGAGCCACATCAAAGCGTTCTGTGCAATTGCTCTTGCACTGTTTTCCAGGTTCCACTTGCGGCTGAAAAACACGCCAATCATGATGGCAGCCGCAATAAGGACCAACGTCAGAAAGAATGCATTCAGGACATGCTGAGTGATGAACGCCTCTCCCAACAGCCGCCTGAATAAAGCCCTGGTCTTTTCCATGCTGACTATCTTGTCAGCGATATCCAGTACTTCTGGAAGCAACAGAACTGTCCAGCGAATAAAGCTGGTAACTGCAACAGCGTAAACCAGCCCGGGGACAGCCATATAGGCAATTTGATTACCCTGCTCCTGCGTTTGTTTTTGGAGTTGGCGGAAGAGGAGATACGTGCCAATAAGTGCCCCTACAGCCAGTGCGAATAAACCCACATACGCAAGGCTCCCGATGGCATCCACGTAGTTCTCCAGCCCAATAAAGCCTGTACGTTTCAGCCGCCATTTATGGACACTGACATACATTGCAAAACCGATTGGAAAGATTCCAAAAAGGAAGATCAGGAATGTTGCCGGCAAGATCATAATATATCCGGTCAACGTTTCCCGCAGTTTACGCTGCTTTGCTCCAGGAATGACCCGAGTCACCCACCCTTGTTTTTTATCTTCCATATTTGATTTCAATATCTTCTCTCGTGGTCCCGGCCTGATATTTTATCCACCACAAATATGAGGAATTCTATTGTAGTATAAAACAAGACTGATTTGAACAAAGAAGCCTTAATAAATTGAGGCTTGTTTCTTAACAATTATTACAGGATGCACAGTAATACGCAACTTTCAGCACTCCTAAATACCCTGATCCAACCAATATTCGATCCTGTTGCCGGGTCCACTCAAATATGAATTTCTCCGGTGATGAAGAATTATGCATGGAAATCCAGAATAGAGTCCTTCTGCAGCTTATCACCGTAGAAGAAAAACAAAGAACCATAACCATCCAGAATCTGGTTGCTGCGAACAGAGTAAAGGAGGTTAACCTCGCGGTCAACCTCCCAATATTGCTGCCATAGACAAGCAAGAAAGACACAGTATCGGTGCCAGAAACAAACCGGCAGCCCCTGCATGATTTTCTATATACGCTTACTCCTCCTCAGGAGCCTGTTCGATAAAGCCTTTCTCCATCATCATCTGGGTCATATCGCGGGTAACCCTGATGATCCCGGAAGCATATTCAAGTTCTTTCTCATAAGTTGTTTCTATCTTTGCGACACCCTGTTCCACAGCCTTCACAGCAACGGCAGCTGCTTCGCGCGGAAATACTTCCCAGTCATCCATATTTGGCATGATATTGTCGACATCAAGGCCTCTGTCCTCAGCAAGAGCTGCCAGTTCAAGTGAGGCAGCGATCGCCATTTCATCCGTAATCGTACGAGCCTGAACGTCGAGTGTCCCTCTCATGATACCGGGGAAACCCAGTGAATTATTTACCTGATTCGGGAAGTCACTCCGTCCGGTAGCTACAATGGCAGCACCCGCCTTCTTTGCCTCCCAGGGCCAGATTTCAGGAATGGGATTTGCGCAGACAAACACGATTGCGTCCTTGTTCATACTGGAAATCCATTCAGGCTTGATCGTATCGGGGCCGGGTTTCGAGAAGGCAATTACAACATCAGCCCCCTTGAATGCATCCCCCGGATCACCCTGCAGGCCTTCAGGATTTGTAACATCACACAGGTGTACAGCCTGTTCGAACTCTTCCCGGTTGTCATAAAGATCCTTGCGGTGTTTTCCCAGGAACCCGTTCACATCCAGTGCGATACAGTTAGCAGGATTTGCTCCATAGGCAAAGACCAGGCGTGTTGTGGCGATATTGGCAGCTCCTGCACCAAAGAAAACAATCCTTACATCTTCAATCTTCTTGCCCACGACCTTCAAGGCACTGATCAAACCGCCAAGAATCACCGAAGCTGTCCCCTGCTGGTCATCATGCCAGACCGGGATCTCAGCTTCTTCACGCAGGGTATCCAGGATTCGGAAGCATTTTGGCTGGGAGATATCTTCCAGATTGATGGCCCCGAAAGCAGGCTGCATCATCAATACTGTTTCAATGAGCTTATCCGGGTCCTTGGTATCCAGTGTAATTGGAACTGCGTCGACTCCGCCAAGATACTTGAACAGCAAAGCTTTGCCTTCCATCACGGGAAGCCCGGCTTTCGGACCGATATCACCCAGTCCGAGTATGCGTGTGCCGTCAGACACAACAGCCACAGTGTTCCACTTGTTGGTCAGTTGGTAGACCAATTCGGGATTTTCGTTAATAGCCCTGCATGGTGCGGCCACACCTGGTGTATACCAGATGGCAAAATCGTTAAAATCACGTACACGACATCTGGCTGCAGTCTGAATCTTTCCCCGGTAGAATGGGTGCAGCCTCATTGCATCTGCTGCTGGTTTCTTAGCTTTTTTTATTAACTCTTCTGGTTTTATCTCCATATTCCTTTTCCTTTAAATGTTTGATACTCATTCTTCTTTACTTACAACAGAATACTTGCACGTGATAAACCAATAAGAAACCAACATCCATAATACCTGCTCAGAAAAAAAACCTCCTGGATTCTATCCATCCCTTTCCAGACATATCAAATCTGTTTAGCTGATTCAACAATATCTGGAATGAAATCCGGCAGTACCTCATCAGGCATCCAACAGCGAGCCCCGAAATACTTATCGTCGTAAATGTGCTGCCTTCATCCGGAAAAACAGGAGGAGAAATGCCTCGACTCCAGTTACACATTTTTTCAATACCCAAACTCTACTCCTCCTGACGAATCAATTCAAGGTGGTGAATAAAATTTTGGCTTAAAATTCCTTTTTTCAGTGCAATTCATCAAAGGATTTCCAAGATACTCTTCAGGGGTTTGAGGGCACAAATGGGCAAAGTCTCATCTTCCCATTACTGTATAGTGTGCAGGGAGATATTTTGAGACTCTCACCAGGCAAAGCTTCTGCTGGCTACTCTCTTTGCCGCATTAAGTAAATCAACGGGAAAAGTTACTCCGATACAGCCAGTTTAACAGCCATGGCTGAAAGAAGCACAGCAAAGGATCGCTGGACGTTCCGAAAAGCCAGCGAAGACTGAAGCAGGATTTGGAGCTTGCTGGCCAATATGCCGTACAGGGAAAAAATCAACAGTGTCATAAGCATGAACACAGCACTCAATCCAATCATCTGGTGTGAAATCGATCCGGCTTCTGGATTTAGAAAAAGCGGTAAAAAGGACAGGAAGAAGATAGTCAGCTTCGGATTAAGAAGGTTAATCAGGATGGCTTTAACAACAACCTGCCCGGGCTGCAGCTGATTTAGCGAAGTTTCCAACTTTAGTGAACCCGAGTCACGCCACATTCCCCATGCAAGGTAGAGCAGGTACAGCGCCCCCGCATATCGAATCACCTGGAAAATACGTGCGCTAAGGTCCAGAATGTATGTTAAACCCAGAATACTTACAATCAGGTGGGGGAAGATCCCTGCCGTACATCCCAGGGCAGCAAAGAGGCTGGCTTTCCAATCCTGCGATAGGCCCTTTGAAATCGTATAGATAACTCCAGTTCCTGGAACGAGTACAACCAAAAGAGATGTAAGCAGAAATTCGGTGCTGACCATTGGTATCCTCCACAACCACTCAAGTTCAAAGCAACCTGATCCAACAGCTGGTTCGATATTGTTGCGATTATAGGCTGGAACCATGTCTGCGCAAACGCTGCCGCGTGATTTTTTTGTGTTCGAAAACTATACTTGCCTCTTTTGTACTCGTTATATAACTTGGTAGACATCGGGAAGGTTTACCGGCGATCCCTGCTGCAACACAATCCCGATCGGAAAAATTCTCTCCTCGTTTGAGAAACCTCCCCATTGCCGCCTCCCTCTGTACGGGCGTGATCCACGGAATCCGCCGCTAAAACTTTCATTCCGGATTCATATCTTTTCCCGAACCAAAATTATTTATGGATCATGCCCGGCTGCAAGGACCGGATTACCCCGTGGAACACACTCCGCCCTCTCCTGCTTGACTCACCTCACTATTTTGATCTATACTGGATTCAAGTCTTCATACCTCATACCTCATATCTATACTGTTGTGAAAGGGAAACAGCCGCAAATGCTCGAACCAGCCCAACAGGAAACAGATCTCCCCACCCGCATCGCACGCTCACTGCTCGATTACATTCGTGATGAAAAACTCGAATCAGGCGATAAGCTGCCTTCACAAACCATCCTCTCCGAACGCCTGCACGTTTCACGCACCTCCCTGCGCGAGGCTCTGGCACGCCTGCAAACCGAAGGGCTTATCCGCCAGGTACACGGCGTCGGCACCTTCGTCGCCCAGGACCCGCAAACCATCCATTCCAGCGCCGATCTTACACTCAGCATCTCGGAAATGCTCGAAGCCCAGGGCCTCAAACCCGGCACACCGGAAGTCGAACTTGCCCTCCTGCCCGTCCATGAAGTTCCCCCCAGGGTCGGCCAGGCTCTCGGGCTGGAACCGGACGATACAATCTTCTGCCTCAAACGCGTCCGTACTGCTGATGGTACACCTTTCGCCTATGTAATTTCCTACATCGTCAGCGATCTGCCAAACTTCAGCACAAACCCGGAAGACTACCGCGGATCCTTCTACACGTACCTGCAAACCCACTGCAGCGAATTCATCACCGATGCCGATTCGGAAATTGAAGCCCGTATCACCGATGAACTTCTCTGCGAGAAACTCGGCATCCCCGCAGGCTCCCCGCTGCTCACCCTGCAGCTTTGCCACTACAACGCAGTAGGGCGTGCACTTATCTACTCAATCGAATACTTCATCCAGAACCGCATGCACCTGAAAATCAGACGCAGACGTTCAGGCCAGAATTTTTTCAAGGAGGAAGACTGAATGCGAACGGTATCATGGCAGGACGGCCAGGTTGTGCTTATCGACCAGACCCGACTGCCCCACAACTATGAATTGATCAAAACATCCGAAGTACCTCGAGTTGCGGATGCAATCCGGCGCATGGAAGTGCGCGGCGCTCCCGCCATCGGTGTCACAGCCGCCTACGGCATGGCCCTGGCAGCACTGCAGGCGCACTCCTCCACTGAGAAAGGCCTCCGCTCCGCCCTCAAGGACGCGTACCAGCTTCTCGCAAAAACCCGCCCAACAGCCACCAACCTGTTCTGGGCGTTGAATCACATGCAGTCCTTCGCCGAAAAACTATTCGAAGCCGGCGAAAAGGATGTGCCCTCTGCGCTGCTGGCCGAGGCCGAACGAATGGCTGACGAAGACGTTGCCATTAACCAGCGTATGGCTGAGCTGGGAGCGACATTGATCAAGGACGGCGACACCATCCATACACACTGCAACTGCGGGCCGCTTTGCGCTGTTGACCTTGGCACAGCCATGGCACCCGTGATCTATGCACACCAGCAGGGCAAGAAGATACACGTCTACACCGATGAAACCCGGCCGCGCCTCCAGGGTGCCAAACTCAATGCCTGGGAGCTGGCAAACGCCGGTGTGCCTTATACACTGATCACAGACAACACCGCCGCCTACATCATGCAGCAGGGCAAAATCGACATGGTAATGATCGGAGTCGATCGTGTGGCTGCAAACGGAGACACTGCCGCAAAAATCGGCGTCTACGGCGTGGCCGTGCTGGCCAAACATCACAACATCCCCTTCTATGCCGTCAGCCCCCTTTCCACCATCGATATGAACCTGGCTGCTGCCAGTGAAATCCCCGTCGAACAGCGCGATCCGGACGAAGTCCGCATTGTCAACGACACCCTGATCACCATGCCCGATGCCAACGTGGTCAACTATGCTTTCGATGTTACTCCCAATGAGCTTATCACAGCCTTCATCACTGAAGTTGGCATTCTGTATCCGCCGTACGATATAACGTTCAAGGAAGCATTTGCAAATCGTGAAAGCTGAAAAATAAAAAACAAGAAAGGAGGACATATTGGCAATACGAACCGGTTTTATCACCGGAACAGGGTTCTATACACTCCCGAACATCGAGGATGTACGTGCAGATATTGTAGAGACCCCGTTCGGTAATGTCTCCGTCGAGATCGGAAAATTGGGTAAGGAAGAGATCGCCTTCATACCCCGGCATGGCAAACAGCACACTATTGCACCGGATAAGATCAACTATCGGGCAAACATATATGCCATGCACATGCTGGGGGTAGAGCGTATCCTCGCCACCAGTGTAAGCGGGTCGCTGCATCTTGCCTGGCCGCCCGGCACGCTGGTGTTGATCGACCAGTTCCTTGATTTTACAAAAGGCCGGGTTCAGAGCTTCTACCCGCTCGACGGCAAACTCGCGCACGTAGACGTCACTGATCCTTACTGCCCTACAATCCGCCGGCTTCTGCTGGAAAAAGCGCACAATAGAAGCATTCCACTCCAGCAGGGAGCTACCTACGCCTGCTTCAGTGGGCCGCGCTTTGAAACAAGGGCAGAGATCGAAATGGTTCGAAGGCTTGGCGGTGACCTGGTCGGCCAGACCAATTTCCCCGAAAGCATGCTTGCAAGGGAGATGGCCATTTGCTATGCCACCGTTGGTGTGGTCAGCAACCTGGCTGCCGGGATGAAATCTTCCGCCGTCACAGCCACAGAAGTATCTGTAAATCTCAAGGATACTGGTGACACAATTTCAACGTTGTTTGAAGATGTTGTTCGTTCATTCCCAGAGCCTTACGACTGCACCTGCCGTCATGCTCTGGATGAAGCATTTCTATAGTTAAAAGGAGAGAAAAGATGAAATCCGTACGTATTACCCTGATGTTTGTGCTTATGCTGTCAGTATTGGCATTGGCCGCCTGCGGTGCCCCCGCAGCTGAAGAACCGGCTGAGGAAGAAGCCATGGCAGAAGATGCACCTCTGTTCTATTATGTCTCCCCAAACCCCATCGGCGTAAATGAATTCCTGAAGATGGGTGTTACCGGCCTGGAACTGGTGAGCGAAACCTACGGGGCAGAATCCTACGTCCTCGAGAGTGAATTCGGCGATCCGACAAGCTGGGAAGAGAACGTGCGCGCTGCAGTCAACGACGGCGCCACTATTGTGATGGTACTCGGCTTCGAATTTAACGACATTATCGCCGAAGTAGCACCAGAAGCTCCGGATGTTCAGTTCCTCATCGTCGACCAGTGCATCGACGATCCGCCTGCCAACGTTTCCTGTGCAGTCTTCCGTGAATACGAAGGCTCGTACCTGATCGGTGCTGTTGCCGGGTCATTGACCGAAACAAACAAGGTTGGTGCCATCGGCGCAATGGATATCCCGTTCCTGCACCGATATACCGACGCATTTGCTGAAGGTGCCCTGGCAGTGAATCCGGATGTTGAAGTATCCACATTGTGGGTCGGCGGTGATAACCCCTTTGCTGATCCGGTACGCGCCAAGGAACAGGCGCTCGCATTGGCATCTGACGGTGTGGACCATGTATATGCAGCCACAGCCGGCGGCAACTTTGGTGTCTTCGAAGCAGCCGAAGAAGAAGAATTCTTCGCCTATGGTGTTGATGTCAACCAGTGCCCCGATGCACCCGGCTTCGTGATGGAAAACATGATCAAACGTGTGGACCTGGCCATTGTCGATGCTGTTGGCCAGATCATGGACGGCGAAAGCGGCTTCTTCAACACCTACGGTGTTGCTGAAGGCACCATGGGCCTGGTCTCACTCGTTGGTGAAGATCCTGCGAACAGTGAATGTGTACTGCAGGAATATCCGGATGTGATTGAAACCGTTCAAAACTTGCAGCAGCAGATCATCGATGGTGAGCTGGTCATTGCTGATCCCATGTTTGCTGAGTAGGTATAGTTTCACGTGCAGGAGAGGAATTCCTCTCCTGCACAGCCTTGCAAGGAGGAAAAACATGCCCCTTCCCCACTTTCACCCCAGGACCGGC
>Ga0272441_10014204_pt1 | contig 11338 bp, 10 predicted proteins | sample SSMProp6N_FD_193582 | JGI IMG/M metagenome (GOLD analysis project Ga0272441, IMG submission 193582) | Marine sediment archaeal communities from Little Sippewissett salt marsh, Falmouth, MA, United States - SSM-Prop-6N | ecosystem: Environmental > Aquatic > Marine > Wetlands > Sediment ... | reverse complement strand
CAGCACTTAAGCATTTTGGTTTTTGATGGCAATTTCGTGAAAATCCGGAGATATTTCTGCGCACGGGGGTATTTCTGAGCATAAAATGGGGGTGAGAATGGTGGTTTCTGAGAGCCATTTCAATATTTTTTTATAGGTACGAAAACAACTCTGTAGTGCACTTCTAAGGTGGTGCCTCAGTGGCTTAGTGGCATAGCGCGTCCTTGGTAAGGACGAGGTCGCGAGTTCAACTCTCGCCTGAGGCTTACTTTTCTTTTATAAACAAAAATTAAATCCTGCGCATTTCTTTTATATAGTCCGCCGATGTATGTTTTCTCATGGCTGGGAAGAAGAACCACAGGTTTCATTCACCTGATAGCAAGTATGCAGAGTACCGGAAGCGAAGCATATCCACCGGTGTGAGTGAAGGGAGGATCACCGAACGGGACGCGGACCTGATCACAAATTTTGTTCTTGAGAATGGTTCCGGGTGTTCTCCAGGTCGAAAATACAAGATGACACACACCCTTGTGAATGCCCGGCAATTCTTCCCGGCATATGAGGACCTGACATTATCTGATCTTCTGGAAGGGGTTGATTCCATCAAGACCGATAAGAAGGCGGACGGTTCAAACCTCTTTACCCGAAACACACAGATCGATTATATCCGGGCGATCAAACGCTTTGTTCTGTGGCTGGTGGATGAAGGGGTTATTGATATTCCTGAAAAGAAGATCCGGAGCACCGTTAAGACACCTGCCTATCGGTCCACAAAGACCAATGAAGAGATGCTCACCGAAGAGGAGATCCGGAACATGCTTGAAGAGTGCACCAATGCCAGGGACCGGGCGCTGATCTCAATGCTCTATGAGGGGGCGTTCCGTCTGGGAGAACTCGCCGACATGAAATGGTCTCAGGTCACATTCAATGACTGGTCCGCCCAGGTTGTGATCGCAGGGGAGAGTAAGACCGGGATAAACCGGTATGTTCCTCTTGTCTCTTCCCGGCAATATCTCGCAGCGTGGAAGGACCATTATTACACCATTTCGAAGACTGATAAATTCAGGGAGAAATACCCGGAAGGAATGACACCGGACTCCTTCCTGTTTCTCACAAACAACAGATACCAGCCATTACATTACAACAACACTGCTAAGCATATCCGGTTAATTGCTGAACGTGCAGGGATCACAAAGCATGTTACACCTCATATCTTCAGGCACTCCAGGATAACCCATATGCTTCAGCAGGGGGTGAATGAATCAATCATTAAGCTGATAGCATGGGGGCATCAGGATACCGATATGTTGGCCACCTATGGCCATCTGTGTGATCGGGATACCGATAAGGCCATGGCAGAACTCGCCGGCATAAAACTTGAATCCACTCGTGTGAAAAAGAAGACACTTGAACCCATCCAGTGTTCACGCTGTCAGTTTATCAATGCACCAACCGCCAGTTTTTGCAATAATTGCGGTCTTGAACTGACAAAAGAGGCCGTTGATGAAATGGAGATCGCAAAACAGCAGGCTGAATTATTGCCGGCATATCAGGCCCTTGCAAAAGAGTTTGAAGATAAATTGAGACAGATTCAGTCTTCAGATGGATAAATGATATTCATCAGAAATATTGTTGATCCATTTTTTCAACTCTTCAGATTCCGCCTTTTTGGTGGATAACCAATTTACAAACAATCCTTTCCATGCTTCTTTTTCCATCAAATAGATGTACGAATTGCCCATATAATTCCCCACATTATCCCCCTGTACAGAGGCGTTTTTCAATAGAACGAACATATCAAAAAACACGGTGAAAAACAAATCGGTGAAATCAGTATCGCTGAGTTGATCTTCAAATCCTATGGTGCCCGGCTCAAAAACATTGGGCAGCATGTACCTTTCAATTTCATATAGCTGAATAGCTCTATTCGCTGTATTACGCAATACAAGAAAACAATAATACATCCATATTTTGCCAAATGTTTGTGGTATAATTGCCTGATTTTTTTTCAGAAGAATAGCCTGATGAATCGATTGTATTTCTTGTTCTTCATTGGCTGAGAATAAACCAGGGTCTTGTATTAGAGATTCCCAGTTTTTAAAAACACTGGGGAACATATCAGACCACCGTTCAATGACTTTGAGTATATTTTGAATCGCGGATTTTGATAAATATTCACTTGTTTTGTTTTTAGTGGATAAATTGTCGCTTAAATAGATCAAGATGCCATATTTTGTTGGTCCATAGAAATACTTTGGTTTACCTTTTTGTGCCGTTTCGGTTTTATGAATACAAATTCGGTTTTTGCTTTCCAGCTCCTTTACATAACTATGATGAGCTGAATATTTTCTGCTTTCAGGATCATTCTTTGTTATATCGTAAACCGTCAGCGGACCTGATTCAACAATTACATTGAATTCATTATTTAATGCGTTTATCCGCGTTTTTCTCTTTGTTTCTGCTTTATTCCGGTTCATTTCACTCACCCCGTGTTATATGTCACATGTGTATGATATATCATGTGAGATTATGCTTTTTTATGATATATAATTTTGTGAGATATGCAAATAGAATACAATTCCATGTGTGTGATATAGTATCTTATGTGTATGATATATATGTGATGAGGTCTATCTTTATAGCATGCAAAGCGAAGAAAAACCAATCTTTGTGCGCATTCCTAAAGACAAACATAGACGTCTTAGGATTTGTGTATTAAAAGAAGAAACATCAATTGCTGCGGTAGTACGGGGGGCAATTGACGATTATTTAGAAAACTGCATGGAGGAATCGGTAGGCTGCAACCAAGATGATCCCTCCACTACCCCGGTCGGTGTAATGAAAGTCTCCAAACATTCGGATTACAGGAGGAACGGGGATGAATAGTAATTCTGTTAGGAAAGATAATACCAGTTTCTATAATCCTGCTTATCCTCCACACACAAAGATTGAGAAATTCCGGATTAAAAGGGATGTACTGGAAAATCTCGATGGTCTTCACCGACTTGCAGCAGAACAAGCCATCCGATCAGGTGAATGGATTCTTGTAGAGAGGGGGGTATGAGATGCACTGCCCGTATAGACGAATACCCAGCCGTGCAGGTGACCCCGGACCGTGGCCATGCTTCAGTGATGGTACAGTATGTGGTTCAATTGGTCTGAAGTGCGACGTAGTACGCACCAGATTAAACCGGGTGAAAGGCGAACGCAGTCCACAATTCGAAGAATTCCGCCGCCAGATGCAGCAGGGGAGAAAGTGAAATGCCAGGGAAAGACCAGCCGGAGGCATGGCGTTTTTCTACCAATCTGGGGTGTTATGGCGGTATTCTTTGCTTTGATATCACTCAGAAAGAAGAGAAGGACGGTTTCATAACACAGCTACGAAAGGGAGACGAGATATTATCAACACTTCATACGGAACGTGAACCGTGGATATCAAAGAAAAATGCAGCAGAATTGGCAAGCAATGCCAAATCTGAAGAATATAAGGTGAAGGTGCTTAATGACGCAATTCTCGAAATTTTTGAAGATATCAAAGCATCACCCGACGTTCAGGCCATCACTTCAAATACAGTGATGAAAGTCATTTCGGCAACAAAAGAGGTTCAATGGGAACGTACCATTCCTCCCCGAATGGTAATATTTCTTGCAGATGAGGGGAGAGAGGGGACGATATGTCTAACCCCCGGCGATCTGGCACAGAAAAGACCCGTGAAACTTAATTCTGAATGGATTTCAACTATTTGGAGCGATTTAAACGCGACAAAAAAAGATTTTTCTCAAATTATTGAGTATTGGCATTCAGTAAAAGAGGTGGTTGATCCGATAGGGAACGTAAGTCAGTGGGACACTGTTATCGATGAAATACAGACTGCGATCTCTGGACTTGAAGTGGAATTCGATAAATCAGCCATACAGAAAGGGTTGCTATACCTCCAGGAAGACGGAAAGGATTTACACGGGAACATTCGGCCGGTTCTCTGGGCAAATAACAAAATTGTGATTGATGCCCTGAAAAACGCTTCAAAGTCGGAGAATGATCCCACATTTTCAGAATATCTCAGAAGGAAAGAGATTCTGATTGCAAAATCAAAGAAGTTTCGAATAGAAAAATCTGACCTACCTCGCGCATGGGGTTTTAATCCGGAATTCCGCCAACAGCAGGGAGAAGAGAACAAACCGGAAAAATGGGGGTGTTTGTAATGAGTGTCATATTCAGTACCACGCGCGAGGAAACACGAAAAGAAAAAAATTTTTCTCGCTTCGTATACCCGGTACACCCGGTACACCCGGTACAGGAAAACAAATTTCGCATTTCCCGAGATAATTTCATTATTCGGGAGAGAATAGGGGGAGAATATGTACCAGGTGAAAAAAAGAATACTCGATTCACCCGGTACAGATATGGAGGAATTGTCAATCTCTCCTTAGATGTACTTGGCTTTTTATGGGAATTAAAAAACACACATCCGTTTGATTTTCTCGCGTACGTAAGAGGAGGTTCTCCCGCATGACTGCAATCATTCGATGGTCCGGGGGACCAGGGAGCGGAAAAACACGCCGTTTGGTTGACTACCTGAAGGCAGAAGTTGAGGCCGGCACACCGGTGCACGACATCACCCTTATGACCTTCAGTAAAACACAGGCCGGTGATTTTGCCCGCCGGATTGAAGAAGCCCTCCCGGATGAAGACCCGAAGACAATTTCACAGCAGTGCCGGACTATTCATTCAACCGTTTTGAAGTCATGCATTGCTGCAGGACTCATTGACATCAGAAAAGACGGTCCGCATAAAATCATTGAACCAGGGAACCGAGGGAAAGAAACACGCGAGGCGTACGAATCGTTCATGAAAGACCACCACCTCCCGTATGTAGCCATTCACCGAACAGAAGAAGGGGACGAAGTGGATAAAAATAATCTTGGGAATCAGCTTATCGCAATAAATGCATATCTCACCGCAACATTGCTCCCCCCCTCCCGGTGGCGGATCGCAGCCTTTGAAATAGGGGCATCTTTCCCGACCTACCGAAGCGTTCCCGCCCTTCTGAACGCATGGAATGAATACAAGACACTGAACGGGTATTATGAACACGAAGACTACATTCGACTGGCAATAGAGCGGGAACTCCCCCCGCCCTCTCCGGTGCTCATCGTCGATGAATACCAGGATGTTAGCCCGGCACAAGCAAAGATAATTCAGCAGTGGATTAACTCCCCCGACTGTACCCGGGTGTATGTTGCCGGAGACCCCGATCAGGCGATCTATGGATTCCGGGGAGCATCTCCCCAGCTCATGAGAGACCTTCAGGCCATCGACCAGGGAGCAGACGATCACACCCGGCCGGCATCCCACCGGTGCCCGGTGAAGGTGCTGCAGGCGGCGGAAACCGTTCTCAGACACCCGGCCAATGTATCACCGAAAGGTGAGGATGGCTATATCTCCCATTCCTTCCTTCCCACCCCGGCACAACTGGCAACAAAGGTAGAAGTAGCATATCGGTATGGAGCAGAACGCAGCCACGAACCGGTATTCATCTTAACCCGTTTCAATCGGAATGTGAAGGCCCTTAGCTCTGCATTGGCAGCCGAGGGAATACCATTCAGTCACCTGAAGAACACCCCGAACCAATATTGGGGGCCCCGGAGCTTATCCGGGAACAAAGAGGCAACCGGGAAGGTAAACATCTGGCACCTTACCCGGTCCCTCTCCCTGATGGAAACGGCAACTGAGATCGACCCGGTACCGGAAGATGAGGCGGTCGCCATCGTCACGGCAACCACCACCGGCAACCAGCAAACAAACGCACTGAGTAAAATCAAGCAGAAGGTAAAACAAGCCGCCGGTATCCGCGCAGGCGACCTGTTTCCATACATTGGGGACCCTAAAACAGCCATTCACCGGGTGAACCTTTCCGACTCTCTGAAGAAACAAATCACGGCGTGTATTCACGCTGAAAAAAAGCGTGGGTATGTCATCCACCCCGAAGGGGTGAAGGTCGATTCTATCCACGCGAGCAAAGGCTTACAGGCGTCCGTGGTGGTCCTGCATACTGCATACCTGAAGAAAAGACTGGGTGATATTGCCATCCCTGATAAACAGGCTGAAGAGCGGCGGGTGTATTATGTTGGTCTCACCCGTGCGAGTGAAGCGGTTGCTCTTATTGACTACGGGAAGGCACCGGTGTGCCCTCTTGTTATGGGGGTGGGGTATTGACCGGTTCAGATATCCTTCAGACTGCTGCACGGTATTACCAGGCACACCTTACCGATGAACGGCGGGAATTCCTCCGGACCCGGTACGGACTCACGGCCGACTTTGTGAAGGACTCACAGATCGGGTATGCACCGCACCTGTTCCGGGATGGGGTATACGTTCACCTGAGGCACAATGGATTCTCTCATGAAGAGATCATCCGAACCGGTCTCTCGTATGAAGTAACCTCACCGGCTGGGAAACCGGACGGGAGGGATCTATTCCGCGGCCGTCTCATGTTTCCGTATTTGGTGGCTGGGGTGCCGGTCTATTTCATCGGCAGGCAGACTGATCACACACCGGAAATACCAGGAAGGGACATTCCCAAATACGTTAAGCAGATTGTCCGGGAAGGGGGATTCCATGAACCGATATTTGGTCAGGATTCCGTTATACCCGGTGAACCTCTGATCATCACCGAAGGCATAACTGATGCCCTTATCGTGCTGCAATCCGGGTATTCCTGCATAAGCCCGGTGACAACCGGATTCAAGGAAACAAAGGTTCAGGAAATGGTGGAGCATTGCCGGAAGGCGTCCGCGGTGTACATCATCAATGATAACGAGAATTCCGGGGCTGGGTTAAAAGGTGCGGTGAAGACTGCTCTTTCCCTTCACAGTGCAGGGATTGTAAATTACATTGGTGAACTCCCCCGGCCGGCTGGGGTTGATAAGGTCGATATGAACGACTTCATCCGGGGTGGGGGGGATCTTGTGGCGGTTTTGCAGTCCGCGTGCAATGCCAACGATCACCCGGCCCTCCAGGAAGAGCGGCGGACCCGTCGCCGTGAGCAATCAGGGTATAGGCAGGTGCAGACCCGGCGGCGTCTCCCCGGACCATACCGGGGGAAGGACGACATAGGGGCATTAAAACAGAGAATGCCCTCTGTTTCTGAATATTCTGGAATTCCTCTCGGTAAGCGAGGGTCGCACCCAGTATATGGAAGTGCAACGGGCAATAATTTTCAGGTTAACGCAGATGGAGAAACGTGGACCAGTTACCACGCTAATGCGAGGAAGGGAGGGGACATTCTCAAACTAATAGCCCTCGAACAGGGATTCCTTGCTGATGAAACCCTCCCCCTGCGAGGGGACGCATTCCTGAAGACAAAGAAGTATTGCGAAGAGAGATGGCCGGCGGAGACATCGAAACAGCATGCATAATTACCATCAAATATTTTTCAACACACATTCGATGACCAATAGTAATGATTAAGTACAAATGGGGCGAATACCTCACCGGGGTGAAGACGAATTGCCATCAAGCCTAACACTTCCTAACGTAGCCATACCTACGACATGTTCCTGCTGTCTTCATTCCAGCAAATCACCTCTTGGTCTTCTGTATTCTTCTTCCTGTGTGAAAATTGCTTCATTTCATCAGTTTTTTTTGACATCTTAATCGGAACAATGCGCAAAAGCAAAACGGCCGGTGTGTGGTCTGGGTTACCCACACACCATTTTAAAAAAGTGGTTTATTGTTCAGCCGTGTGTCCATCATGCGGTCATTCCAGCCGGCCCGGGTGAATCTATTTTCGGATAGTGGTATAGGTCCTTCTCAGTCAGGGCGATGTAATTATCACTGATCGCTTTTATCATGTGTTCCCGTGCTTCCTGTGTTATCCCCAGTTGGGACAGGCTCATGCATATCTCTTCATTGCGTTTCGACTGAATGAGAAGTTTAAGCAGATATCCCAAAATTCTAAACGGTCCGTTTATTCTTTTCGGGTATTGGTATTGTGTCTGTAATCCTCTCTCACGGTCGGTTACGGTTAATGTTGTCCCTCTTAGTTCCACATTCAACCGGAGATCGCAGCCACTCAATTTTATATCGACCTTATCCGGGTATCCATTACTGTCAAATCTCATGATGATTAATGGTAATCACGGCGCGCCATAATAATTACCATTGGTCATTCATGTAGGGGCCGATGAAGGCACCCAGAACCGATAGTATTTTTCAAAGGGTGTTTGATATGTCTCATACACAGAACGTGAAACACCGTGCCGTTATAGCGGTACTTTTTGCAGGCGGGTATCTCCGGGTATGTCATCCCCTCCACATGTAGCCACCAGACGAGCCACACAAAGAGATCACTGATGCTTCTTCTTTCACAGGTCCTGATTCCAGCCACCATTATTGAACCGTTAGCCAGGAACGGCAACGGCGAAAAATTTCGACTTTTCCTTTCCAAGGTTACATTAAGTACATACCTCGGGCGCAAATAATCGGTTTTTTTTCAGAGACAGAGCACGGGGTGATATTCTCGATCTGTTCACCCAACAGATCACACATGGAGATCCCCATGCTTCTACCTCCACAAGGCCCTGATGCAAGCCACCATTATTGAACCGTTGTCCAGGAATGGCAGCGGCGAAAGGTTGCAGCTTTTTTTCCTCCTAGGTTTTTTTAATACCTGTGGGCGGGCGCGAATTAAGGGGGGGGGACTTTTTCGGAGACATAGGACCCCTTCCGATGTGGTCACCTGACAGGCCACTCCAGGAGATCGCCCGCACTTCAATTCATCACAGGCCATGATACCAGCCACCATTATTGAACCGTTAGCCAGGAACAGTAGCGGCGAAAGGTTGCGGCTTTTTTTCCTCCTAGGTTTTTTTAATACCTGTGGGCGGGCGTGAAATAGATATCTCTCCCTTTTCCCCTCTATGGGATTCGTGATCCCCTCCTGAACACTACAGGATCGGGGTGTGTATTATTCTGATTTGTACTACCTCATGTCAGGATCACTACAATGAAACAAAGTGTCTTCATCACATTTGAGAAGAGGACCACAGCGGCGAAAGGTTTCGACTTTTGTTTACCAAGGTTAGTTTAACAGATACAGGCAGGCGGGAATTATATATCACACTTTTTTTCTCTATGGGGTTCGTGATCATCCTTACAGATCGCAGGCTGAAGGGCTGTGTCATTCTGATATGTACCACCCCATCAAAAAGAACCGCTGTGATTGATCAAAGTGCCTTCATCATCCATTGGGAGAGAATTTGTCACATCGTTGAAATATACCAATTGCTATAACAGATGTAATACCATGTGGTATATTGTGCGGATTGACACAGGACCCGATCAAAAGGTGATCCCTTTCTGTGTGGCATAGTATCCACAGTTCCAAAGGAGAATATGACATGGCACGAACCAAAGCACAACAAAACAAGAAAGGCCAGCGAAATTATGGCCGGAACTATTCAAGAGGCAGAACAGGAGAAGCAAAAGCAGCCGCCGACCTCCGGAAGAAAGGATACAGTGTGAAGGTGAGCAAAGGTTCACGCGGTCCCGCCGATGTGATCGCCAGGAATGGAAGCCACACCCGAAAGATCCAGGTGAAGCGATTCACCAGCCGTGCCTTCAGCACCAAAGCGGCCGCCCGGAACCGGGTAACGGGTGCGCCCTACAATGTGCCGAGTGGCAGGGAGGTATGGGTCTATGATGCGAACGGGAAGGTATGGAAATTCCGAACCTAAAAATTAATCGCTTATTTGTGCTTTAATTCTGATATAACGCAAAATACAAGGAGTATATTGCGCTGTATTTCACCGCTAAAAATCACAGGATGATTACCCTTACCCATCCTGCAAAACAGCAACCACGCGCCGATATGAAGACCGTTTTTTCTGGGTTCTGTTATCAAATTAGGAAATACTGACAGGTCCTGATATTTCAGTCATTCATAAACCAGCCACAGAGGGGACACCACCAACCCATAGGTACGAACTGTTGTTTCCCTTCAATATACATCCGGATGTATGTTCGGTTCATGGGTGCGGCACCCTCGCATTTTGGGTTTGTGCATTTCATCGGTTTTGTGCGCGCCATAGTATACTTATATAAATAAAGCGACAATATAATATTATCTTGAAAAACGGATATTTCCGTTACTTTTTGGAATGCCTTTAAGAATCAAATATTAAGCAGGATTTTTAGATTGGAACGCTAAATACTCCCGCCTGAGGCTTTTGAATTTTATTTTTTTACGATAATTTACTGTTCACATTTTTGTGCTTTTTCGTACCTGTGTATCTTGGCAAATTCTGGACATAATTTTGTGTATTCGATGTTGGTGTAATAATCGCGTTGTGAAATCTCATAAGGTGGTATGTAAACGCTCATTACCAAAGGTGTTTGAGAGGGGGACATAAGACCATTTAATTTTCATTGGATGGTATATGGCTCGGTATTTCAGTGATAATAGGTATGGGGTGGGCGAAATTCCTAATAAAGGACTGAGAAGATGTTGGAGCCTGTCTTCTTTGCTTGTTACCAGAAATGACACTCATTTGGTGCCTTATTCATGGTCATTCCCCGCTATGTCGGTGAATCCAAAAGGGGATGGTGTTGGTATTTCCTGAATTTGCCAGGATTTCATTCTTTTTTCCGCATCGCCATAAAGAATAGTCCTGCAATAAGGACTGCACTCGTGACAGAGATAATTGAAAGCGGTGTTCGTGTATCTTGTGGTACCTTTACTTGTATGGCATCGGATGGTTCGGATACGTCCGGTTCGTATGATGCTTCTGACACTGTGAAGGTCAGTTCTTTTTCATCTGTCTCCTTTCCAGCATAGATCATATGTGCTGTTATGACATAGTCCCCGATATCAGGAATATCCAGATAGGACGTTAGTTGCTTTGATTGATGTGCCGGAACCAGCAGTTCGTTACTCTCAATAGTTTCGATAAGATTTCCGTTCTTTATCACCTCACCTACCATCTTTGTTGTAGTCCCCATATCTCCCGTATTTCGAAATGTGCCGATGACTTTCAGAAGAGTTCCGGGATGGAGGTTCCCATCTGAAGTGAGGGTTACAAATTCGCCTTCCTGTGTCAGGGTGCCAACTGGAAAGAGTTCAAACGGTATATTTTCACGTTTTAAAAGTGATCCGTCCAGAGATACAGAAATTTTCGCATTATATTTTCCGGTTTTTTGTCCCGTAGTATCCCAGTCAGTCTGGATAATCTTTGATGAACTACGGTCTACCTCTGCATTATTTATTGTCACTTGGTCAGTTGTAATCCCATCTTTTTCCATGACTATGGTGATCGATGGTTTTGCTACTACATTGCCGGTATTGGAAAATTTGATTTC
>Ga0272441_10014203_pt1 | contig 11339 bp, 13 predicted proteins | sample SSMProp6N_FD_193582 | JGI IMG/M metagenome (GOLD analysis project Ga0272441, IMG submission 193582) | Marine sediment archaeal communities from Little Sippewissett salt marsh, Falmouth, MA, United States - SSM-Prop-6N | ecosystem: Environmental > Aquatic > Marine > Wetlands > Sediment ... | reverse complement strand
AAACGTGCGAGAACGCCCGATGGGTGGGCGGCTACGGCACGCTTTGTGTGTCGCCCCTATGGGGCCACCGAATGTTTGCTTTGTCCCAAACACCATCCCCTGGTGGATCTCGTAGCGGCTCGGGCTGATGGCGTTGCCGCTGCAGATTCCGGAGACATGTAGACTCCCGTGAGGAGGGCTATTGCCTTACAGTTCCTGTCGCGTATGGCAGTGGTAGGGAGAATGTGTGCGTCTGACCGTCGCGTGTGAGTTCGCAGGAGACCGCATCACTCGTCTGCGTGCAGGTAAGGCTGATGGACTCCGGCGATCCGGAGTGTACGACGTAGGCGGCGACGAAGGTTGCGGATGCGCCCGACCGCCGCGCGATGACCATCGGCAATTTCTCGGCAGGCGGGTTGCCGCGTCCGACGCCGGTGATGACTTCGGTGGCTTTCTGGCCGGCCATGGCGAGAACGACACCGGCGTCATCGTCGGTCCAGGTGAGTGACCATGGCCCATCGACCGTGGCGCTCTGGGGATTCTCGACGTGCTGGTAGCCGTGGTCGTCCCCGAGGCAGTCGGTTGGTGAGGTTGCCAGATTGTTGGTGAGTTCGCCTCGGCAGTGGAAGACCCAGTCGAACGTGTGGACCCCATCACCTTTGATCCGGAAGATGTCCAGGATGACACCGCCGGGCGCGAGCGCGATGGTGCGGCCGTAGCGGAGGCCGGGATAGGCATCGTGGGCGACTGCGGACGCAATCTGAACGTCTCCCTCTGCGTCCAACCGGATGAGTTCGCCGGTGCAGGCCTCCTGTGAGACCCCATCGACGAGCACCGTGTTGTGCGAGATCGTTTGTTTGAACCACTCGCGATGCAGCGGGATGGCGTAGGGAATCGACCCCGGGTCCGGGGCCATCGTTCGTCCCCTTGCGAATAGGATGATGCCCAGTTTGTCGGGATGGCCGTGGCCGCCACCGTGCGGGCCGTAGTCGAGTGTGACGTTGGTGTCTGTCTCCCTGTCGCGCAGGATGGCCACCCCTGCAGAGGGAAAATTGGTCGTGGCCCGCCGGGGGCCTCCCGGTTCCTGGTCCTGGACGCCCGGGGGCAGCGACTCTCCGAAACAGAGCGCGAGGCGATGGGAGCGGTCCATCTGCGCCAGGACGGCGGCGTGCTCAGGGTCGCCCCATCGCGCATAGGCGATCTCGAAAGGCTCACAGCGCGCCGGCAGTCTACCGCCGCGCCCACTGTCGTTGAGGGGAGGCAGCGCTCCGTTTGGGAAGGCGAAGCGGATGGGCGCATCGAACAGACCTTTGTAGCGATCTCCGTAGACATCCACGCCCTGGCGGCGGACGGCCTCGACCAGGGGCCAGATTGCGCTCATCGTATAGAAGTGATAGCCCCACGAACACTCCCACCACATCCCGTCGTCCAGGATGCCCTGTACGATCTGTTGATGAAGGCCCGTCTCGGAATCGACGGCTGCGTGAACGATGTCCTGATCTCCGGCGCACAGCGCTGCAAGGCCGGCGCCGCTGTTTCGCCAGCACATGATGTTGTGGATGTTCCGCTTTGGCGCGAGCACGATATGGGCGCCCTGAAGCAGGAAGTCGGCGCAGACTTTGCGGCGTTCGGCTTCCGACAGTTCGGCGGCGACGAGGTCGTAGGCCCAGCTTGCCGTGATCAGCCAGTTGGCCTCATTGAGATGTGTGCAGAAGACCCGACCGCCGCGATTCGGAATGCCCTGGTTGTCTCGCCACTCAAAGGAGAGATAGCGGTCCGCATAGCCAAGGACCATCTCTTTGGCTTTGTCGAGGTAACGCGCGTCTCCCGTGAGATGGCCCGCAAGGCCGAGCGCGACGGCCCGCTCTCCGTTCTTCATGTGACGGTTGCGGATCACAACCGAGTCGTAGGGCTCCCCGGTGTAGATCCTGCCACACGTGGGGCAACGGTGTTCGGTATCCGTGACGGTCTGCAGGGACGTGCCGTCATCGGCGCACGCATAGTAATGCATCCATTGTCCCTTGCGGTCCGGAATGACGACGTCGGCGTCCAGATCTGCGTCGATGAGAAGCCGGTCGAAGGCGGATCTGGCCCAGTCGCAGGTTTCGATTTTGCTTTTGATGGCCGCGAAGTCTTCGGGCCCCAGAAGAAGGCCGGGGTGCTCGATTGGCTTGAGTTTGAGGTCGGACACGGGTTCATCCTTTGTGTAGGGTTGGCAAGATTGCAGAGAAAAACGTGAAGCGTCTCTGGCTTGCTATAGGTCGGTGTCAGGGTCCCATTCCATGTATTTGAAATCGATCAAACCACCACTGAGAATCCTGAAACCAACGCTGCGGTAGAAGTCTTCCAGTTCCGAAGCGAATGTCAGTTGAACGCCACGAATGCCATCATCTCTGAGTTCCCTGAGCGCTTGTATCAGCAACCGCTTGCCAATACCCTTTCCCTGATACTCGCGATGAATCACGACATCGACAAGCATGGCATCAGCGATGCCATCGCTAACTACCCCAAGGTATCCTACCAACCTGCCATCTGTCCTCACGGTGTAATAGGAATACAGCCTTGAGAGCGTCTCCTGGTATGTGCCCTCCAGGCGATCCCAACCGACGGACTCGCGCACATCCGCGATCTCTTCCGGCTGAACCACGCCATTCCTCTCAATTTCCACTGCGTTATTCAACCTGGAACCTCAGAGTTAATACGGTCGCAACCCTTCCGATCAGGGATACCCGTGCGTTCGGGCATTTCCCTCCCATCCCGGACCAGACACCCAGATGATGAGGAAGATGGCTCCGGATTGGCAGGCTGTCAAGGGGATTCTCGGCCTCCTGCCGTATTTTCAGACCGGTCTATCCGCCCGCCAAAATCTTCCATGAGCCACGTATTTTTACCGCAGAGCGCGCAGAGGACGCTGAGAAATCTCAGAAAATCTCTGCGGTCTCCGCGTTCTCTGCGGTCAATCAGTGGGAGGTGGGGTGGCGCCGTATTGATGAAACCGATCACTTAGGTCCGAACCCCGCGGCGGGGGATATCCGGGATTTCTGCGTGCGTAATGAAGAAAGCGCTTGACTGTATTATTTACACAGTGTATTATTGAAGTAGTATAGCAGGACAATGGTTTGTTTGAGGGAGGGGGAAGGGGACGACACCCGTTCCCCGGGGGCTTGAAAGTCAGGCGGCATTTCTCTTCAGAGGGGGAGAGATAAAATTCAGAATACGATGGATGGAAATTCAGATGATGGAATAAGTATCAATAAAATCATTATATTGAGGAGTTGTCTATGAGAGAGAACTGGAAAAGACAATTGTCCGACCGTCCGGAAAAAGTGCACGTTCCGGTGTCGGATTTCGCGATTGCGAACCTTGACGGCGCTAAGCTGTGCGAGCGCGTATTGAGCGGTCTTGATCAGAGGAGGAGGTGAGCACACGGATGAGTTTTCAGTTTGATCCAACGCGTCCGATTTATCTGCAGATTATGGAGGAGGTCAAAAAGCGGTCGGTTCGGGGGCAGTATGTGTCGGGGGGGCAGGCGCCGTCCGTGCGGGAGATGGCCGGGGAAATGGGTGTCAACCCGAATACGATTGCGAGGGCGTATATGGAACTCGAGCGGGAGGGGTTTCTCTTCACGAAACGCGGGCAGGGGTCCTTCGTGACAGAGGCGGGCGACCGAATTGAGGCGGAACGGCGGGGGTTGGCCAGCGCGGCAATGGATCGTTTCGTCTCCGAGGTCCGGGAACTGGAAATGAACGCAGATCAGATACGGGGCTTGCTCGACAGGCTCAAGGAGGCGCTGGTATGATGGTGGCTATCCGAAATCTCTGGAAGCGATACCCGGGCGCGTGGGCGCTCAGGGACGTCTCCCTGGAGGTCGCGCGCGGCCGCGTGCTGGGGTTGCTGGGCGAGAACGGCAGCGGGAAGAGCACGCTGTTGCGGATTCTGGCGGGGGTGACGATTTCGTCCCGCGGCCGCGTGACCCTTGCGGATCTGCCCGTGGGCGTGGAGACGAAGAAGTTCGTGTCCTACCTGCCGGAGATCGACCCGTTCTATTCGTGGATGAAGGTGGCGGAGACGCTGGAATTTCTGTCGGCTTTCTACCCGGACTGGGATATGGACAAGGCCAGGGAAATGGTCCGGTTCATGAACCTGCCGGAGGACCGCAAGGTGGGGACGCTGTCGCGGGGGCAGAAGGCCAGGCTCAAGGTGATTCAGGCATTTTCCTGGCCGAGTTCGCTGGTGTTGATGGACGAGCCGCTGGGGGGATTCGACCCGCCGTCGCGGAAGAAGATCCTGAGCGCGATGTTCCGGGAGTTCCGCTTTGGCGAGCAGACCATTCTGGTGTCCACTCATCTGGTGTCCGAGATCGAGGAATTCGTGGAGGACGTGGTCTATCTGCGGGACGGAGAGATCGCCCTTTCGTGGTATTCGGACTGATTTGCTGGATTATCGGGCTGGTTCTGTTCGAGAAATATGTCGAGATTTGAGGCGGCACTTGACAAAACCGGGGCGATCCGCTATTTTTGGCACCGTTCTGAGGGTATTCTCAAGCGGGCGAACACAAGGTTCGCCCCTACGAACGTGTATCGTTCGGTTTTCTGGACGCAGTCACTTTCCGGACTGGATGACGAGACGATGCGGAGCCGAAGAGCGGGGCCTTTCAAAAGACTGAGATCGAGACGCACTCGGCAACCCAGGCCGCCGGTGATGCGGATTGCCCACCGGGGGGCGTCGGGGGTGGGGCTGGCGCCGGAGAATACGCTGGCGGCGCTGGAGAAGGCGCTGGAGATTGGTGTGGACCTGGTGGAGATCGATATCCACCTGACGGCGGACGGGTATCCGGTGGTGATTCACGACCGAATGGTGGATCGGACCACGGACGGCGCCGGGGCCGTGGATACACTGAGCCTGGCGCAGGTGCGCAAACTGGACGCCGGAAGCTGGGTTGGCCCGGCCTTCCGGGGAGAGCGGATTCCCCGGTTTGAGGAGGTGCTAGACCTGACCTGGAAGCGGGCGCTGCTGCTGGTTGAGGCAAAGACCGAGGAGGCCGCCGAACGGGCGGTCACGGTTGTCCGGTCCTTGCGGGCGCAGTCTCACGTGGTGATCCAGTCTTTCAACGGGGCGGCGGTGCGCACCGTGAACCGGCTGGACCGGCGGATTCCCACGGCGTTCTTGATGAGCGGTGGCGAGGCGGCCCTGCGGCGGAAGACCGGGGTGGTCAAACGGGTGTTGAGACTGGGCGCCAATGCCCTGGCGCTGAAGTATACGGCGGCTCGGCCCGACCTGGTGGCGATGTTCCTCTCGCGGGCAATGGGATTCTGGGTGTGGACGGTAGACGAAGAGGGCGATATGAGAGAGATGATCGAAATGGGCGTTGGCGGGATTATTACGAATTACCCGGATCGCCTGAACCGGGTGCTCGATGAGGGGTGAATCTACGACCGGGGTGACGGCCGGAAAAATTGAGGCGCCCAACACGCTGTCAGTTGGGCGCCTTTGCTATTGCGGGCAGGCTGAGAGAAAGGCCGCGCGCGTTCCCCGGGGAACCCCGGTGCACGCCTGACCTGGGCGTTACCCGACGTTCTCCCTGGACCGATCCGTTTCCCTTGAGAGGCTGGTGACCGAGATTCTGGTCTTTCTGACCGCGGATACGGCATCCAGGATATACTCGACCGCAGACGCGAGGGTGATAACAGCCACCGTCCAGGATATGGCCGGCACGATCCAGGCGCCGATTTCGTGCCAGTAGAGGGGTGCGGAGATGGCCACTACGGCGCCGGACGCCTGGAATACGGCCTTGATTTTGCCGCTTAATCTGGCCGACCCGGACTGGCCGTGTTTGATCAGCAGGATACGGCAGTAGGCTACGGTCACGTCGCGAAAGGCCATTGCCAGCGGCGTGAAGGCGTAGACCAGGCCGCTTGTGGCCAACCCCCAGTAGACGATGATTCTGGAGACGCTGTCAGAATAGGGATCGAGCAGTGCGCCCACCTCTGTGACGGCCCTGGTCTGCCTGGCCAGGAGGCCGTCAATAAAGTCCGTGGCTTCTATCAGCACGATGAGCGCCAGGCCCAGAATGAGGACAGAATCGGATCGCTCTGCAAACGTTAGAAGTCCGGCAAAGGCGACGGCAAGCGGGATCCTGGAAATGGTGATTGCCTGAATGCTGTAATAGGTCAACAAGCCCGGCGCCCTGTTTGGTGTATTCATTTTGCGTTCCACGCTTTGCGGGTGATGTGACGCCAATCGGATTCTGCCCCAATTCGGCCAGAAGAACGGAAGGGCATCTACCCCTGCTTGCCTGCCGGGACTCATTGGGACAAGGCGGGAAGTTCCCGCTGCGCTCTAATCTACTTCACTCCAGGTGTATCGTCAACCCCGATTATGGGGGGAGCGACGGCCATTTTCTGTGCCAGAGGATGGCCGGAGTGCGCTGGCGCCGGTTGCTGCTGACTTTTGTGCTGATCGGATAGGGGGTTGCGCCCGGTCCGCCTGCCGGAAAACTGTTGACGGAGTTGGAAGAAATAGGTATATTGTCTCACTCTAAAATGGCGTTGTCTGTTGCCCTTCTCCGATAAGTTGTGGATGCTGTGCGGAATATTGACGAACGCTGGATGCGGCTGGCCCTGGCAGAAGCGGACGCGGCAGCCAGGGAGGCGGAAGTGCCCGTGGGCGCAGTGGTCATCCGGCAGGACGAGGTGATCGGACGCGCGCACAATCGCACCCGGCGGACAGGCGATCCTACCGCTCACGCAGAGATGCTGGCCCTGCGCGATGCCGCCGCGCATTCCGGTTGCTGGCGGCTGGAGGGATGCACGCTCTATGTGACCCTCGAACCCTGCGCGATGTGCGCCGGGGCGCTGGTTCTGGCCCGAGTCCCCAGGCTGGTTTACGGCGCAGGAGATGCCAGGTCGGGCGCGTGCGGGTCGCTCCGGAATGTGGTTGAGGATGTGCGACTGAACCACCGGATAGAAGTTCAGCGCGGCATTCTTGAGGGAACCTGCGGAGAGATTTTGAGGGTATTTTTTAGAGATTTGCGCCGCAAGTGATCTTTGGATTGCATGTTTTCGGAGAGGTGCTGGAGTGGTTGAACAGGACGGTCTCGAAAACCGTTGTACCCTTTACCGGGTACCGTGGGTTCGAATCCCACCCTCTCCGCCAGTTTGCGTTTTGTTGTAGGCCGCGTGTGATATACGGAGAGGTGCTGGAGTGGTCGAACAGGCATGACTGGAAATCATGTGTATCCTTCTTGGATACCGAGGGTTCGAATCCCTCCCTCTCCGCCAGTTTGCGAGACAGGATCTCCCTGTGAGGAACGGAACGATGCCGCACCCGATCAAAATCCGCCTTGGTAGCGTTGTGCTGGACGCCGAACTCAACGATTCGGAAACGGCTCGGCAGGTTCTGGACAGCCTTCCCCTCAAAAGCAGTTTCAATACCTGGGGTGATGAGATCTATTTTTCCATTCCGGTCCAGGCGGAGCCCGATAACGGCCAGGAGACGGTCGCTTTGGGCGATCTTGGTTACTGGCCTCCTGGACATGCCTTTTGTATTTTCTATGGGAAGACGCCGGCCAGCCAGGGCGATGAAATCCGGCCGGCAAGCCCGGTCAATCCTATCGGACGGGTTTGCGGCGACGTGGCGGTTCTGAAGACGGCTTCACGTGCCGAGGAGATCATTATCGAGAAGGAATAGGGATTTGAGGTGGGGCAGTAGCTCAGTTTGGGAGAGCGCCAGAATCGCACTCTGGAGGTCGTGGGTTCGATCCCCATCTGCTCCACCAAAGAAGTGCAAGACGGCAGGTGGCAGACGGCAGACGAGAAAGACCAACTACTGTTTGCCGTCTCCCGTCTGCCGTCTTGGTTTTTTTAGGTCGTGCTAGACGGGGAGGTAGCGGTGCCCTGTAGCCCGCAATCCGCTATAGCGGGGTCGAATTCCCACGTCTGAGATTCTTTGTCTCGGGATGCGATTCAGAGAGAAAGCGGTGTAGATCGTCAGGTCCTGCGCAACGATCCCTCGCTGAACCCCGTCAGGACCGGAAGGTAGCAGCGGTAGGCGATCGGGCTCGTGTGCCGCAGGGCAACCTGGCGGGAGCTGGCGCTCTCTGGACGGCTCGGGGCGAGGCATCGAAGCGGGGTGCACGGCCTTTTATTCATGGTGTGGAGCTGGTGCGATGTCCTATACGGTAATGGCCCGGAGATTGCGTCCGCAGCATTTTCAGGATGTCATCGCACAGGATCATATTGTTCAGACCCTGCAAAACGCGATCCGCCTGGAGCGCATCGCCCACGCCTATCTTTTCTCCGGCCCTCGGGGAACGGGGAAGACGACGGTGGCCCGGCTGCTGGCCAAGGCCCTCAACTGCGAGGAGGGACCCACACCGAATCCGTGCGGCAGGTGTGCGTCGTGCAAGGCCATTGTAGACGGCAAGAGTCTGGATGTCCTGGAGGTGGACGGCGCGTCCAACCGGGGGATTGACGAGATTCGTCAACTCCGGGAGGAGGTGGGATATGCGGCATCCAGGGGGAAGCGCAGGGTCTACATTATCGATGAAGTCCACATGTTGACTCCTGAGGCCTTCAACGCCCTGCTCAAGACGCTCGAAGAACCTCCTCCTCACGTGGTTTTTGTCTTTGCCACAACCGAGCCTCACCGGGTGCCGGAGACGATTCTCTCACGGTGCCAGCGCTACAACTTCCGGCGGATACCCACCGAGAAGATTGTGGCCCAGCTCCGAAGCATTGCCGCCGATCAGGGCTGGAAGGCGGACGAGGAGGGCCTCTATCTCATCGGCCGCAAGTCCGACGGGGCCATGCGGGATGCGCTGGGTATGCTGGACCAGGTGACTTCGTTCTCCGATGGCGCCATCTGCGGCGAGGGGGTTCGGGAGCTTCTGGGCATTATCCCGCGGGATCTTTACTTTGGGGTCACGCAAGCCATTCTGGATAAGGACGGCGCCGCTGCCCTGAGTGTGGTGGCCCGGCTGCTGGAAGAGGGTGGGGATGTGGGGGAGTTCACGGAGGGGCTTCTGGAGCATCTTCGCCATCTGCTGGTGGCGCGTGTGAAGGACGGCATTTCGGAGGACGACCTGCCCGAAGCAGACCGCGCACGCTATACAGAGCACGCTGCGCATTTTGATGAAGATGAACTGCTTCGGATGCTGCAGGTGGTGTCCGAAGTCGAGCTTTGCCTGGGACGCGTTTCCGAGCCTCGATTCTGGCTTGAGCTCACGGTGATGAAACTGGTGAAGATGGCGTCTGCCGTGGATTTGGGCGCGTTGCTGGATCGCCTGGAGCAAATGGAGGGGTATCTGAAGGGCGGCGGCGGGACGAAGCCCGGGCATCCGGGAAGAAGTGAGCCGCGCCCATCTGAACCGGCCGGGTCCGGCCGGCCACCCCGTCCGTTTCCGCGCAGTGAGTCCCCTCCAAAAGCCGCTGCTCCCGATTCGAGCAAACCGGTTTCTTCACCTGCACCGCCTCCGGCGCCGCCCGCAGTCGAGGATGCGGGAGCCGATGAGGCGACAGATGGGACGCAGGCTTTGCCGGAGACCGGGGGGGAAGCGACACTGGCGGCGATCCAGGAAGGCTGGGACGACCTGGTGCTGGCGGTAAGGGCACAGAAGATCTCGGTGGGGACGTTTCTGGCCGAGGGGTGGCCCAAAGCCTTACAGGACAGGCAGTTGCAGGTGGCCTTCAAGCGGAACAGAGAGTTCCATGCCAATCAGGTTAAGCGTAACCGGGACACGGTAGAGGCGGCTATGGCCGAGTTGTTTGGCGTTCGGCTACGCCTGGTCTGTGAGGTGGACTACGAGACCGGGGACGATGCAGGGACGACGGAGGCGCACCGCCCGGAAGAGGACGCCCGGGTGCAAACGGCCCTCCGGATATTCGAAGGGGAAATCGTCCGTTAGCGATCCCGATTCGGGATGATGCGCAGGAGGATTCGATAAAATGGCAAAGGGCATGGGGGCCATGATGAAACAGGCCCAGAAGCTTCAGGCCAAGTTGGCCAAGACGCAGGCGGATCTGGCGGAGAAACAGGTGGAAGGGACGGCCGGCGGGGGGATGATTGTGGTCACGGCGAACGGTCAGCAAGAGATCGTCGGCATCAAGATCAAACCCGAGGTGGTTGACCCTGGGGATGTGGAGATGCTGGAGGATCTGATCATGGCTGCGATCCTGCAGGCCCGAGAGCGGGCGCAGGAGATGGCAGAAAAAGAGATGCAGAAGGCCACCGCCGGACTGATTCCGCCAGGAATGAATTTGCCGGGACTCGGGATTTGACGATTTTCCGTAGAGATGGAGGATGGGGTGGCTTCTGATGCCATTGATCGGCTGATTAACGGACTGGGGCGCCTGCCGGGTGTTGGCCCCAAATCGGCCCGCAGAATTGCGCTTGAGATCCTCACGTGGGACACGGAGAACGTTCGCGCCCTGGCGGATCTGATGGTGGAGGTGAAGACGAAGGTCCGGCAGTGTTCTGTGTGTTTCAACCTGACCGAGAGCGATCCGTGCGCCATTTGCACCGACCCGCGTCGGGACCGTTCTCTCTTGATGGTGGTGGACTTTGTGGGGGATTTGCTGGCCGTTGAGCGGTCCTATATGTTCCGGGGGCTTTACCACATTCTGGGTGGACGGATCTCTCCGCTTGACGGCGTTGGCCCGGAGGATCTGCATATCCAGGAACTGCTGGGGCGGCTCAAGCAGGGGGAAATCCAGGAGGTGATTCTGGCGAACGGGCCCACTGTGGAGGGAGATGCCACGGCGCAATATCTCAAGCAATGCCTGGCCCCGCTGGGGGTGAGGCCCACGCAAATTGCACGAGGGCTGCCGGTAGGAAGCGACCTGGCGCTGGCCGATCAGGTGACGCTTGCACGGGCTCTGGAAGGGCGCAGAGAGTTCTAGGCCGCCGAAGATGTCTTGTTTTTCACAACTCGGATTTTGGCGGTAGGGGGGGCGTGCCTTTGAAACTTGCAACGCGCCTGATTGCCACGGGATTTTTCTCCGGTTATGTGCAGCCTGCGCCCGGCACGGTTGGGACTGCGGTCGCGTTTTTTATCTATTGTTTTTTGCCTCCGGTGGGCCTGCTCGCCTGGAGCGTATTCCTGACGGCGCTCTTCTTTGTGGGCGTATACAGCGCCTCGGTCGGCGAGTCGGCCTGGGGAGAGGATCCGCCGCAGGTGGTCATTGACGAGTTCGTCGGCTTTTTCGCGACGGTGTGCTTTCTCCCTCAATCTATCGGGTTGGGAATAGCGGGGTTTTTCCTGTTCCGCCTGCTGGATATCCTCAAGCCTTTCCCTGCGCGCCAGGCGGAGATCCTGCCCGGCGGCTGGGGGGTGGTGGTGGACGACCTTGTGGCCGGGATCT
>Ga0272441_10014202_pt1 | contig 11339 bp, 6 predicted proteins | sample SSMProp6N_FD_193582 | JGI IMG/M metagenome (GOLD analysis project Ga0272441, IMG submission 193582) | Marine sediment archaeal communities from Little Sippewissett salt marsh, Falmouth, MA, United States - SSM-Prop-6N | ecosystem: Environmental > Aquatic > Marine > Wetlands > Sediment ... | reverse complement strand
ATCAATAAAAATTAAAGGGAAACCAATTGGTGCTTACTCAATAGATCCAACTTTTCAAGGAATTAGATTTTTAAAAAAAGAGGAAGTAAAATCTCACTTATTTGCTGGATTTGGTAATTCCATACTTACTGTTGGATATTTTTTATTGCTATCAATTTATCAGGGGAATATATCTGTAGTAATTCCTTTTTCTCAAGCTGTGATATTATATTTAGTAATCATTGAATCAATCAGTGAAAAAAATGCTCCTACCATTGTTGAAATTCAATCTGCAGTAATTGTAACTTTTGGGGCAATACTTGGTTCTTTATCGATTGGTTCAAATAATGGTTCAATTGATCTTGGAGCCCTTGCTATTGTATTTTTAATTATTAATCCAGGATGGGTTTTATTTTCAATATATCAACGTAAATTAAAGAATTTAAGGTTTAAAAATAGATCAAATGATGCAATAAATATCCGTTTGTGGAATGTAATTTTTGCCTGTATCTCTACAATGATAATTGTATTAATTTATGATATTTTTTCAGGATCAAACCATTTAATTAATGGAATACTGAGTATATTCAACTCATATGTTTTACTATCTTTAATGGCTATAGCTACATTCTTTGGCTTTGTATTTTATATTAGAGCTCTTGGTATCGGAAAAGCAAGTGTCACTCAAGCTGTCCGTTCAACAATAATAATATTTAGTATACCTGTTACTATTGTTTTAAGCTACTTTGGATTTGTAGATCCAATTACAACTGATCCTGTTTGGCTTCTAATCAAATTTATTGGTATAATTCTGATGATATTAGGAATAATTACTTTTGCGTTTACTCTTATAAAAGCGTATATTTTCATCCAGGTTAAACCCGGATATGATTTGGAAGAACTTATGAAAAACCTTTGGAAAATTCGCGGGGTTACCAGGGTTACAGCTGTCGCGGGAACATACGATTTTATAATAAAAGTCCGGATTCGCACACTTATTAAAGGATATGAACGTATTTTACGTAAACTCCAAGAGATTCCCAGCATAAAAAATTATAAATGGCAGTCTGTTTTAAAAGAGTGGGAAGATATATAGAATCATATAATTCAATTAATAAAAAACTATTAAATAACTGTTTTTTCATTCCTGAAATACAAATATGTGTGGTATAGTAGGAATTATTGGCAATAAACCAGTCTCTCGTCTGATATATCATAGTCTCTTTTCTGTCCAACATAGAGGCCAGTCGTCTGCTGGTATGCTTCTCTATGATGGAAATATACATGTTACAAAAGATGCCGGGCTTGTTCGAGAAATATTTAATGAAGAAAAAAAAATCAATATACCTGGACATATTGGTATAGGTCATACTAGATATTCTACGGCAGGTATGGATGATATAGAATCCTTGAAATATAATGCTCAACCTGAATATCTTGTAAATCCTTTTCTTGCTGCTGTCCATAATGGTAATATATTCAACTGTACAGATATTGCAAAAATAACAGATAGACGGCCTAGAACAGAATGTGATATTCAATGTCTTTTACTTCCAATGGCTGATAAACTCTATAAAAAAGAGTTAAATGTAGAATTAATCTTTGAAGCATGCGAAGAAATAATAAAAGTTGCTAAGGGAAGCTATTCAGCCTTGTTTCTAGCCGACTCTGGAAGTAATCCTTTTCTTTTTGCAATGACTGATCCACATAAATTTAGACCACTTGTACTTGGAAAATCAGATGGAAACTACTGTCTAACGTCTGAAACCCGTGTTTTCAAAAAAATCAATTTTGAATACATAAAAGATATACCCGGTGGTTCAGTAATAATAATTGACAAAGACGGAAATATCTTCGAAAAACAAGTTATAAAAAAGAAAGAAAAACCTTGCATGTTTGAATTTGTATATTTTGCAAAACCCGACTCAAGAATAAACAATAGATCAGTACACAACGTAAGAGCTAAAATTGGAAGATTACTTGCAAGAAATTACCCTGTTGAAGCAGATATTGTAGTGCCAGTTCCAGAATCAGGTAGACACTATGCAACAGGTTACTCCAGTGAATCAGGTATACCCATGGATGAAGGTATAATGAAAGATAAAGACGAAAGAAGTTTTATTCAACAAACCCAAGAAAGTAGAGATAAAGTTGTCGAAGAAGGTTTATCCTACCTAAGATCTGTTTTAAAAGATAAAAGGGTCGTTTTAATAGATGATTCCATTGTGAGAGGTACAAACATCAGAAAACTAGTAAGGGGAATAAAAGATGCGGGTGCAAAAGAAGTACATGTTAGAATTGGTTGTCCGCCACTTATTGCTCCTTGTTATCTTGGAATAGATATGAGAAGTAAAAAAGAATTTATTGCAAGAAATGAGCAAGGAAAAATAAAAGACGTTGAAGAAATAAACAAAGAGATAAAGGCAGATTCTCTTGCTTATTCCTCTATTGAAATTTTAGATGAAGCTATAGGTTTTGATACATGCAAAGGATGTATAAATTTTCCCGAGGGGTATCCCAAAGAAATGAAAGAAGATGTAATGAAACTATACAGACAGGATAGAAAAGGGAAAAGAGCATATGATATAATGCAATAAAAAAAATATCAACAAAAACAAGAGGGTTAAAACGAGAGTATGTATAATTAAAGTTTAAATAACATTAACCCAAACAATCTGAATTTCTTTAGGAGGATTTTTTTTACTTTTTTTCTTTGGTTTCTTTAACATTTAAATCCCTTAGTACTATATTTCTTTTTTTTTATATATAAACCTATCGTATGATTATAACACACAAACGGATTTTTCAAATAGCAAATAATACCAAATTGATAAGATACTAATAATCATCCAATAATTTGTACAACTTGATTGTTTACAATAAGAAATTCCTTTAATTCACCAGATTCTTTTAAATCTTTTAACATGTCAAAATCTAATAGATGCTCATAATTAGAGATAACTCTTGATCCACTAGGGCTCCAGCTTGCAATTTCAATATTTTTCAAATCAAAATTTTTAACACTTCCAAGAATAGTAAAGGACTCAGTCCTAATTTGATAATTACAAGAGGTACATTCAATAATTGTATCATAAGGAACATATGCATTTTCAGCATCATGGATAGGTTCAACTTGAACCATTATCATATTGCTTCCACATTTTGGACATTTGATATTACCACCTTTTTTATCCCAAATTTTGGAAACAATCTCCACGTTTTTTTTATTATACTCCTTTCTCACAAAAATCCAACCTAATATATATGTAAACTCATTGCATAAATAATTTTCCTATAAAAACCTAAAAAATCTTTTTAAAAAACTTAAATAAGAATTATTTATTATAAAGAAGTGAAAACAAATATGAAAATACTGACCCTTCTCTCAGATTTTGGAATAAAAAGTAGTTATGTTGCTCAGATGAAATCTGTTGCACTTAACATAACAGATGCAAAAATTGTTGATATTACTCATAATATATCTCCACATAACATATTTGAAGGAGCATTTATTTTAAAAACAACAATTCCAAGTTTTCCTAATGGAACCGTCCATGTAGCTGTGGTAGATCCAGGTGTTGGTACAAATAGGAGAGGCATAGTAATTGCTGCAAAAACACAAATCCTTGTTGGACCAGATAATGGACTCTTGATTCCGGCAGCAGAAACACTGGGAACTTTTCAGGTATATGAAATTAAAAATGAAAAACTAATGATGAAAAATATTTCAAACACTTTTCATGGACGAGATATCTTTATACCAGTTGCAGCTCATATATTAAATGGAGTTTATTTTAACGAGATTGGACCAGAGATATTTGACTACAAAAAACTTGATTTAGGAAAATCCACAATTAAAGATAAAACTGCAGAAGGAGAAGTTCTTTATGTAGATGAATTCGGAAATATTGTAACGAATATAGAAGGGTCAAAACTCAGACAATACCTCGATTTTAAAAAAGATATTTTAATATATCTAGATAAAAAACAGATGCGTGTATCATTTGTAAAAACATATGGTGAACAAAAGAAAAACGAAACCCTAGCCACAATTGGTAGTAGCAATCTATTTGAAATTTCTGTCAATCAAGGAAACGCAGCTGTAAAATATAAAGCAAAAATTGGAGATAAAATAAAAATACTTTATTAACTTTAAAATCCTTTTTTCTCCTCTGAAATTGTAGTATAATACTTATCTCCAAGATAGTAACATGGTTTCACTTTTTTATTATCAAGAATATTATTTTCAAAAGCCTCTTCATCAATAATTATGTTTTTTATTTCCCCTACAAAAAAAGTGTGATCACCGAGGTGTATCTCATCAAATAAAGTACATTCAAAATGAGCAAAACATTCTTTTATATACTTGGTCTTAACCTTTTTGGAATCAAGCAGCGTAAAACCAGTTTCTTTTATTTTATCTGTATTTCTACCACTATGTGTACCACAGAATTGTATTTTATCTACTATATCATAAGATGCAAAATTTATAACAAATTCTTTTGATTCTTCAATTAATTTATGTGAATGTCTGCTGGGTGCAATAGATACTCCATAGAGAGGTGGTTTTTTTGATATAGTTGTATGCCAGGCTACTGTTATAACATTTGTATTTTCGTTTTTTGTTTTAACTGTTAAAAGAGCTGCTTGCATTGGAAAAGAATAATAATAAAATTTTTTCATATTGCCTATTTTTTTCATGGAAATCACAATTCTATTTTTTTATCAACCAACTATCTTAATAAATGTTTTAAAACTTAATGATTGAATCAAGTAAACCATGGGCGTAATTAATACATCCAAAACTAGTGAAAAAATCTTTTTTTTCAAAATAATATCTACTATCTTCAAAATATTGATTTGCAAGTTCAATTATTTTTTTTTGTGGGTTTGCAAGATTTTTTTCTTTTATTTTTTCTATGTTTTCTTCAAACATTACAATATCCTTTTGGATTCTTGTTTTTTCATCCATAAAAAATGCAATACAACAGACTATAAAAAAAAGTTGTTAAAAAAGAAAAAAAGGTTTATGTAGGATTTATAATCCTACAATACTAATATTATACTTCCAATAACAAAGGCTTTCTTACTTAGTGTGTCTTCTAGTGCCCCAGATTTTGCACCGATTTCTATTGTTGCCAAACCGAATTTAAGTTTTACTTCGTCACTTGTAATAGATTTTGTTTTTCCTGCGCCTATTTCTGAAATTGTTCCATTGTTGTCTACTATCCATTTAATGTTACCAAAGATTCCCTTTTTGTAGATTGTAAAGTTCCAGTTTACGTCGTTTACTGGGTCTGTACCCTTGTTTTTTACACCAGCATCAATTGTCTTGATATTGATAAAACCTGGTGCAATTATCTCTAAGCCTTCAGATGGTTCCTCTGTAATTTCTACTATAAATTCATATCCCGCTGGAGTAAATCCATGTGTTGCACCGTGTTCATCTGTTGCTTTTGCTTTTATTTTGTAGGTTCCTGGTTCTTTGTATGTGTGTTTAAGTGATATTTCCTCATCAGAGTCGTGTAATACACTAAAAGCATTAGTCCCGTCTCCCCAAATAATGCTATACTCAATTTGATCTCCATCTGAATCGGTAGATACAAAATAAAACGTTAATTTTTGTCCTTCTCCACCGGTTTGCGGTCCACGTATATCTGGCCTACTTGGTGGACAGTTACCTTCTGCAACTATATCCACTTCGTCATCCATCGGAAATCCTTCTACTAGACTGGGCGGGCATCCGTTATATGCTCTAACCTCTGCATAATTTTTACATTCGCATGGTTCGCATTGATCACAAGGACTACCGGATGTTCCTGTTACCTTTGCATTAAAAATGATTATTATTTTTTCGCCGTCTGATAGATTTATATCTGTCATATTCCACCAGATTGTTTTTTTATCGGGTGATACTTCAATATAACACTCCGGTGCCTCTTCGGTATTAATATATTCCAGGACGCATGGTAATACATCTTTGAAATGTACATCTGTTAAATTTTCTTCTCCGTAATATTCAAGTTCAAGTTTGAAGGTCAGTGTACTTCCCACAACTGTTTCAATGGAATCTTCCCAGGTTTCACCATCTAGAACCTTCTTTGTAAAGGTTGTTGGTGGTGGGCAGCATCTTATATCGACACAATCCTCTTCGTAGTATCCCTGGCAGGGCGTACATTGCATACAGCCCCAGATAAGTCCTAAAGCACAGTTTTGATCCCAGCAGGATTGTGAGCAATCACAATCTCCACAATATTCAGTGACCTCTGTTTCAAATTCAATTACTACGCTATCTCCATCATAGATGTTTATCGGTTTATTTCTCCAATCCCAGACGATTATCCCCTCTGGTAATATGACCTCCTGGCCGCATACATCTAAAATTTCTTCATTATCTCCAATATAAATGTCTGGCCAAAGACTACTTTCATCTGTTATTTCTTCTCCAGAAATCCATATTTTTTCGTTATCTGCATATCCAAGGCAATCTGGTAGTTCATCTCCTATAACTAGACATTTCATTAGATCATCACCGTAATAATTAGCTGATAACCTGAATTTTATTTTTGAACTCTTAAAAACTTGATCTAGACTATCAGCCCAAGCAGTACCATTCCATACTTTCTTTTCAAATACGAAATGTGGCTTTACAATAATTTCAGCGGCATCTTCGTCGAATACATCTTCATCAGCTGTAGCATTTGCATAGTTTTCACCAGTTAGAACTTCATCTATATCTTTTACAGTTAAAGTTAATTCAGTATAGTAATATTGATTAGGATTTAATGTACCAATATTTACATCATGTGTTCCTGACTGACTAAGAAAAGCTGGTACCACATCAGTAATAATTACATTATGTAATGGAACATTACCTTCATTTGATACATTAATATGAAATATAACTTGTTCTCCTTCATAAAAGGTTACTGGTCCATGTGTCCAAACTTCGGCATCTGGATCCCATACCTTTTTAGTTACATCAATCTCAGGGTTCTCTTCCTGCAGTACATTCACAGTTGCAGTAGCCTCTCCAAATAGATCTTCTTGACCACATGTTTCAAAACCGGTTACATTCACATGATTTATGTTTTCTCCGGAACTAACAACAGTTGCATTAAATTCAAGATATAAAGTTCTTGGACCGTCTACTGGTCTATCCCATAGATAAATGCCGTAATCTGCTGATAAATACCAGTAAATATTATTTCCTATAAAAATAGCGTTATCCGTTGTATAAATATCGTTACCATGTTTTATTACAAGACTGTTATTATATTCAAGACAATCTGGTAGCGTATCGTTTACAACTAGATTTTTTGCCTTGTATCCAACGCCATCTCCATCATTTGGGTCTGTATCTACAGGATAGTAAGATACTGTGATATTAAATCTAACGTCATCACCAATTTCAGCTGTTATTGGATCTGTCCAGCAGGCGCCATCCCATACACTTTTATCTACTTCAAGGCCGCGTCCAGGTTCAACTGGATTTCCACCTTCGCAGTAGTTGTTTAGATTGCCTGCTCCGACTACAAAAGTAGAAGCGATCATCATTAGCGCCAATATCATACTTATTGTCATTCTATTTTTCATTTTTTTCCCCCTAAAATATATCTTGTATTAAGGAAACTATTCTATATATTTATATATTAGCTATTATATAAAGCTTCCTATCTTTGTAAATTTATATTGTATATCCTTATATTGGATAAAAAGTTTATAATGCATTATCTTAATTATAAAAAATTCAAATAATAGTATATTTTTATACTAAAGCTTTTTGAAACTGATTAATCTTTACTACTAACTAATCCTAAATTAATAATTAAGATATCAATTTTTTCTGATACAGTTTTTTCTCCGTTTATTCCAATGACTTTTATACTATATATACCAAACAATTGTCTATTTATGGTAAAGTTAAAAGGTTTCAAGCTAGTATTTCCAATATATTCGTCATTAATATAGTATTCAATTTTATCTAATGGAAAATCTTCTGACTCGTTTATTTTAAATTTTAACGCTCCAATACAAAGAGCTTGGCAGCCAAATAAATCTAGGAAAGTATTTATCTCAAAAAGTTTTCTATTTAGTAAATATAGGTATCCTTTCTCTGGTTTAATAATGATATTTTCTATAACTTTGATAGTTATAATTGCTGTGTCTGTGCTTCCGTTATTATCAGTTATTTTATAGGTAAAACTGTCAATACCTTTGAAACCTTTGTCAGGTGTATAAACTATTTTATCACCCGAAACATTTGCTGTACCGTTTTCTGGAATGTCAACAATTGATTCGATACTAATAGTATCTCCATCAGGATCATGATCGTTTCCAAGAACAGATATCAAATTATCCCAACTATTTTTTGTAACAATTTTTTCATCGTCTTCAGCCACTGGCTTTTGGTTTACACCTTCTTTATAAACAGTGATTGTTAGAACAGCTGTATCATAACAATTGTTACCATCTGTTATATTATATACTAGGTTATCTTCACCAATAAATCCTGTATCTGGTGTGTATTGGATTTTATTTGATAATATTTCTGCATAACCATTACTTGTTTGTTGATCTATTGAATTTATAGATAATTGATCTTCATCTTTATCGTAGTCATTTTTTAGAACGTCAAAAGTTTCTGTTATGTCTTTTTGGGTGGAACCTGTATCATCATTTGCCTCTGGAGGATCATTTATATTTCTTATCTTTATATGGATGGTGGCAGTGCTTGTTTCTTGAAATTGATCTTCTATTGTGTATGTAAGACTATCTGATCCATAATAATCTTTGTTAGGCGTATAAGAGATTTTTTTATCTTGAACTATTTCAGCTGATCCTTTAAGAGGTTGAGTGATTTCTTTAATTATAATAATATCTCCTTCGTCTTCATCTGTATCATTTGCAAGAGCTTCTATTATGTTATTAGATGTATCTTCAAATATCTCTATATAATCATCATATGCTACAGGTGGATGATTAACAGCTTCTATATCAATATTTACCAATGCTACATCCGAATAATCTTTACCATCATATGCCTTATATGTAAAGTAGTCAGTACCTATGTATCCATCAGAAGGAATATATTCAAATGAACCATTTTCATATAGAGTTAATTTTCCATGTTTTACATCTTCATCGACGTATGCTCCTAGTTTGTCGTTATCCTTATCCTCGTCGTTTTTTAAAACTCCTGGTTCAGGAATAAATAATAGAGTGTCTTTCTTTGTAAAATAATTATCTTCATTTGCTATTGGTGGATTATTTTTTCCAACAACTTTAATTGGTGTCTCATCTCGATCATATAAATATGGATTGAGATTGCCATAGTCAACTACAGAATTTGTGTGATTACTTGCATTTGCAATATTAATACCTACTCCTTCTGCAATAGAATCTGTTGTAAAACTAAATGATATTGATTCTTCTACATCGATTTTTTCTATATGCCAAAATAACTCGTTTTCTCTTATCATATCTGGATCATCAGGTGTTACAGTTCCACCGACGTAAGTAAGTATATTATCTGGATAGGTATCTCTTAAAATAATGTTTTCAATGGGTTTTTTGCCGTGGTTTTCTATTGTGATATTAAATATTGCTTTTTCTCCTAGAGTAATTGTACCTTGATCGGTCCATTGGCTTTTATTCCATATTTTTTTATCAACACATAATATACAAAAATCATCTGGTTTTTCTTTTATATGGATTTGAACTGACTCTGAGATAGATAAATCAATTTGGTCTATTGAATCTTGTAGACTTGCTATTTGACTTGTGTATATTTCTATATCTTGACTTATAGAAGTTAGCTGACCCTGAATTGAATTTATTTCTATATCCAAGGCAGATATTGATGTTTTAATTGAATCAATATTTAAAATAATTTCATTTAGGTTTTGAATTTCGGTTTCAATATTTCCTTCTAGGCTTAAGATGTTATTTTCTTTATTGGAAATATCTTGATTTAATTCATCTACAAAATTTGTTTTGTTTGTAATCTCTTGGTTTAAGATATCTATGCTGATTGTGTTTGTTTTTAGGTCATCATTTAGATTATCTAAGATTTTTTTCGCGCTAGATAAACTACAGTTTATCTGATCAATGTGAAGTGTTTGATTTTTAATATCATTTTCTAAAAAATTAATTTGATAAATTAATTCTGCAATCTGATTATCGCTGGTTTCTGTTTGATCATATAATAAACTAAGATCGCTATATAAGGCTGTTAATTCTTGTTCTTTAGAATCTAATATATTTTGATTTTCGCTAAAAATGTCTTTGGTCAATTGAATGTTTTCTTGTGTACCAATTATCTTATTATTAATTTCTGCCAAAGCGCTATTAAAATCTGACAATTGTTTTTCAAAAGCAATTATATCTGATTCAACATTTGTAATTTGAGCAGATATATATGATAACTCATTTGATTTTGCTAAAATATCTTGATTGATATATGATATTTGACTTACCAATTCCCCTTTATCAACATCTAATTCTTCAACTTCATTTTGCAATAGTGTTTTTTGTTCATTGAAATATGTAAGATTTATTTGAGAATTATAAAGAGAATTTTGAATAATATTTTTATCCTCGTTAAGATTTTTTATTTCTGTATCAAGATTCGTGATTGATAATTGTTTTGCATTTAGTTGATCTGTTTTTGATATTATAATCTGATCAATTAACAAAATTTCTTCAGTTAAAGAAATTTTGACTAGGTTCTCGTCAAATAAGTTATCTTGAGCTGTTTGAAGATTAGTTTCTTTGTTGTTTTGGTCTGTTGTTAGTTGTGTGAGTGTGTTTTGTGTGTTTTGTATTTGTGTGATTAGGTTTTGTATTTCTGTGTTTTCTGTTTCTAGGTTTTGTATTAGTGTTAGTTCTTGGTTTTGTAGGTTTGCTAGGTTGTTTTGTTCTTGGTTTATTGTGTTTTGTGTTTGTGTTTTTTCTATTTCTTTGTCGTCTATTGTTTGTAGGTTTTGGTTTATTGTGTTTTGTAGGTTGTTGATTTGGTTTTGTGTGTCTGTTTTTTGTGTGTTTAGTTGTGTTATTTGGTTTTCTGTGTCTGTTTTTTGTGTGTTTAGTTGTGTGAGTGTGTTTTGTGTTGTGGTGAGTTGGTTTTGTAGGTTTGTTATTTCTGTTTGTATGTTGTTTAGGTCTGTTTGTTGTTGGTTTATTGTGTTTGTTGTTGTTGTGATTTGGTTTTCTGTGTTTGTTTTTTGTGTGTTTAGTTGTGTGAGTGTGTTTTGTGTGTTTTGTATTTGTGTGATTAGGTTTTGTATTTCTGTGTTTTCTGTTTCTAGGTTTTGTATTAGTGTTAGTTCTTGGTTTTGTAGGTTTGCTAGGTTGTTTTG
>Ga0272441_10014201_pt1 | contig 11339 bp, 16 predicted proteins | sample SSMProp6N_FD_193582 | JGI IMG/M metagenome (GOLD analysis project Ga0272441, IMG submission 193582) | Marine sediment archaeal communities from Little Sippewissett salt marsh, Falmouth, MA, United States - SSM-Prop-6N | ecosystem: Environmental > Aquatic > Marine > Wetlands > Sediment ... | reverse complement strand
GCATAACTATTAAAGTACTGATTTTTGATGTCTCGATTGTCTTGACGGGAACGATAAATTTCATACTCAAATAAAATCAAATTAGGATTAGTTGCGGTAGATGTAACGAATAAAACCGGATCCGTAACGGCACAATTGCCGCATCCTATGCCCGTGATATAAACCGCACAAATAGGTTCTGAAGCCGTTTGAATAATGCTTTTTTCATCAGCCATTAAGGCTGAACTAAAAATACCAACCAGAGTTCCTGCAAAAAAACATATCCTGATAAAATTTTTGAACATAGAAAACTCCTCCCCCCTTACTTAAATTTATGTTTATATTCCTCATTCTTGCTGAATTTTATTATCCTCACCAACAAAAACAACTTCTTGGTCTAACTTGCTTATTTCCTCATCACTCGCCAACAAATAAGAAATAATACAAAGTTTATCGCCGATTTCCCCGCATCGGGCGGCAGGCCCATATAAAGCAATCACACCTGAATTTTTCTTTTCTTCGATAATGTAGGTCTCAAATCGCTGTCCATTGTTAAAATTCAGAACCTGCACCTTCTCTCCGTCTATCATTCCAGCTTGTGATAAAAGATTCCCATCTATTCCGATACTTCCGTTATAATGGAGTTCTTTTTTGGTGATGACCGCACCATGAATCTTGGATTTTAACATTTGTCTTAAAATTGCCATAAGGACACTGCCTTTCTTTTTTTACCCCACCAATACATCAAACAATCTCTTAAAAATACCAAGTCTGAAAATCATCCTTCCCTGGCTTCTATTGAGAAATATTATTATATCGTCTCTTTTAATTTTTTCCAAATATCAATTACTTCTCTTTTGACTTTTCCATCCGTACTCTCAACGATGGTTTTGCCTTGTACCATAGCCCCGACAACAGCTTTGTCAAACCCGATTTTTCCTACCATCTCCACATGATTGTCTTTAAACGTATTCTCTATTTTTTGGGACATTTCCAGGTTAAGGTCATATTTATTAATAACGCCTTTGGTCAGTATTCCAAAATGTTTTGATACCTCTATCACCCTTAAAGCATCGTGCATCCCTGAAAGAGTCGGCTCTGTCACCACAAGAGCGCAATCCACACCCGATAAAGACGCAATCACCGGACATCCAATTCCTGGGGAACCATCAATAAGAATCCAACCGCTGCTATTTTTTTCTGCTAATTCCTTGGCCTTATTTCGCACCAAGCTTACCAATTTCCCTGAATTTTCTTCGGCAATACCCAACTTTGCATGAACCATGGGGCCGAAACGGGTCTGCGATATAAACCACTCCCCGGAAAGATTTTCTGTCATTGTAATAGCTTGGGAAGGGCAAGCAAAATGACAAAAGGCACATCCTTCACAGGAAACAGGATCAATAATAAAATTATCGCTAATGGCATCAAACCGGCAGAGTTCGCGGCATTTCCCACATTGAATACACTTTTCTTGGTCAATACTGGCTGTAAAACCGCTTTTAAAATCCTGGCGATATTGAATGTCGGGTTGAAGCAATAAATGCAAATCCGCTGCATCCACATCACAATCAGCCATAACCTTATTTTCAGCCAACGCAGCAAAACTGGCCGTAAGGACCGTCTTTCCTGTTCCGCCTTTCCCGCTTATGACAACAATCTGCTTCATGGAAACATCATCCTCCAAGTTTAGTGTTCTTTTTAATCTCTTTAAACATTTCCTGAAATTTTTGTTTGTATTCCGGCAATGCTTCAACAATCGTCTCTCCCCGCGAATAGAATTCGGCGATTTTCCTCTCAAAAGGAATACGCATCAAAACAGGGATGTTGTATGCCCGGCAATATTGATCGGTTTTATCATCTCCCAAATCGGAGCGATTAATAACAACGCCAAAGGGAATATTTAACTTTTTCACAACTTCAACGGCTAATGTTAAATCATTTAATCCAAAGGGGGTGGGTTCGGTTACAAGAATACAAAAATCACTTGCCTTTATAGATTCAATAACCGGACAGGATGTGCCTGGAGGAGCATCAATAATCGATACCTTGGCGGAATGAATATGCCTTTTAACAGCTTTAATAAGAGGAGGGGCCATTGCTTCCCCAATATTCAATTTGCCATGAACAAACCCGACTTTCTTGCCTGCTCCGAATTCAACTATTCCTATTTCTTTATTAACTTCTTTAATCGCATTCTGAGGGCAAAAATAGCTGCAGGACCCGCATCCATGGCAAAGCTCTGGAAAGACCAAGACCTTATCCTTTAAAACAGCAATGGCATTGTAAACACAAACTTCCTGACATTTCCCGCAAAAATTACATTGGGCTTCATCGACCTGAGGAATGGGAATATATATATTTTCCTTATCTGCCACTTCCGGCTTGATAAAAATATGGGAATTGGGCCCCTCAACATCACAATCCAAAATCTGCGCATCTGGAATCGATAAGGCCAAGCTTGTCGCAATTATTGTTTTCCCCGTTCCTCCCTTACCGCTGGCAACCGCAATAATCATGAGTATATACTCCTCTTATGGATAGAAGAATTAATATTTCTATTAAAAAGGAAAAATAAAATCTCTCTCGGGAGATTATGGTTGGCAAAAGTAATTCCCTTACAAAAATGACAAGATAGGTGGGAGTAGGCGTTTTTTCCTATTCCCACTTATCTTGCATTTTCATTCAACATTTTAAGTCTTCGAACTGGACTCTAATTCCTTAATGCGTTCATTAATGGCATTAATTTCATCCTGCATCACCTTCGCTTGACCTTTCAACATATCTGTTTCTTGTTGAGGGGTCATTTCCGGAGCATAAGGAACTGCAGAATAAGGACTTCCATAGGCATAAGGATAGTCAGCCCCGCGCCAGCCAAAACCGCTGCCAAAACCACGGCCCCAGCCACGGCCTCCGCCTAAGCCACGACCGAATCCCTGCCTGCCGACACCTCCTCTTGCCGGAATTGGATTGGCAAAGCCCGGCATAGAATAGCCAGCACAGTAACCAGCAGCGCGCCCTGTCATAGGCCCTAATCCATTCGGACCCGTTCTGTCTCCTCTAGGCATATCGTCCACCTCCTTTTCGATATTTTGTCTAGACGTTAAATTGTCATTATTTAATTGAGTGATACAAAACCCCATGCCACGCCCTGTCAAAGGACCTTTTCCGGCAGGACCTGTTCCGTCAAAATTTGGCATAGGTTTCTCCTAAACATTAATGATAATCATTACTATTTAAGCACAAAAAAATTTAATCATTGTTTCCCATTACGGCAGTTTTCACACAAACCATAAAATTGAATAAGGTGATGAGAAATTTTAAAATTATATTTTCTGCCAAGCCCTTTTTCTGTTTTTGTTAATAGCTCAACTTCCTCATCAATAAAATCAGTATAGTCAATGACCCTGTTGCACGATGTGCACACTAAATGATGATGGTGTCGGACCCCTTTCGGCCCTTCAGTCAACTCATATCTTGCCCGACCATCACCAAAATCAAATTTATTAATCAATCTCATTTCTGCCAAAATATCTAAAGTGCGGTATATGGTCGTCATGCCAATGGCGGGATTAACGGCATGCGCTTTGATATAAATTTCTTCGGCGCTTAAGTGTTTTTGAGATCCCGCCAATATTTTTAAAATAATTTCACGCCCTGTTGTAATTTTATATCCATGTCCTTTGAATCTTCCGTGCCACCACATTCTGCCCATTCTATGTCTTGCCGGCATTGAATGTCCTCCTAAATGAAAATGGTTTTCAGTTTCAATTAAAGGATACCACCTCATTTTGGTTTGTCAAGGATTATTGTCGTTTGCCTGGAAACGACCCTATTTATGCGAAGTCAAACACAGCCCCGTTTCTTTTCAAACAAAAAGCGTTGAACCTAAGTTGGATCAACGCTTTTTTGTCTTTGGTAAATCTGGGGCCGCTTCATCAACGATCTTCGAACGAGTTTGATAAATTTAGAAAATATAAATTATGAAGCAACCGCTTAAAAATCACTAGAAAAATCTTTTAAAGCTTCTTTCTGATTCTTATATATATGAATATTAGAGTCCGCTCCTTGTATTTCTAAATAACTCTCTAAACTAGTATCTTGTGTATTTATGAGACCCAATCTCCTGTTTTGCTTTTTCAGCTGACTTATTAAAGAAATCATATACGCTAAGGTTGAGCTATCAATGTGTGTAACTTCTTTGAAATCTAAAATAATATTTCTGTCTACATACTCTTTCATCTCATCCGTTATCTCAGTACCAATAATTGGAACGGTAGAGGAGTCAAACACACCTTGAAATATTACTATTATGGTCCCATTTAACCGTTTGATTTCTTTAATGGAGGGCAACAGCTTGCCACTTTTATCCTTAAATATATCTAATATAAATTGTATCATCGGTTGATTATGCCAAAAGGGTTACTTAATTACTGTGCACCAATGCCAAACTATAGAAGTATCAAGGGCAAAGGTAATCGCTAATAATGCAAATGCTCCATACAAAGAGTTGTTTTCTGAGCTGGATGAGCCAACATAGACATACTGCTCCCCACAGATGGGACAAAGATATTTTGCTTTTATGTTTTCTTCCATTTGGGCTTAGGTTAGGTAAACTAAATTCTGTTCTTTTCGTTCACATTATTAACAGCTTCTTCTAATCCATCGATGACCTTTTTAGCATTTTCTGATGATAACCGAACCTCAATATCGCCACCATTTATTACTGACAAGCAAAGAGAAACTTCTTTCTCTGACCCCCTTATGAGAAGCACTCCCTCACTTTGAGATTTATTATCAAAAAATGTTAAAGTGGTAATGTCGCGCATTTTTCCTTCCTTTCTTCGCATTTATTCTATCCCAATGAAACTCCACGCCCTCACGGACGTGGTATCTTAACTAGTCTAAAATACAAGCTCCGCTTGTCCTCGGTCTTCTAACCCTTGATATTCAATATACTTCCTAATCGCTGCTTCATTCAACCCAACCGTTGATACAAAATATCCAACCAACCACATGCCATCTTTCTTGACATACATCTTCTCTAAAAATTTATACTTTTTCCTCATTAATCTAGATACGTTACTCTTTATTAAATTGACCGCTCTACTCACCGAATACTTCGGTGGTATCGTGACCAACATATGCATATGATCTTCATCCGTATTTACTTCTTCTATCACAATCTCAGGATATTTCCTCGTCACTCCTCCTACACTTCGTATTGCATATTCTCCCATCCCAGCCCTAAATATCTTCCTTCGATACCTTGCACAAAGAACTAGATGATATCTCGCATAATATATCGCATGACTTTGCCTAAAATATTTCATGCGATCATTATATCATATGCAACTACGACCTCGCAAACGCTACATCCACGGCCTCATGGCCGTGGTTTTTTTGCGACAATAAATTTAATGCAGCTTCTTCATCATCAAATATTAAAATTCTTTTATCATCCATGCGTAACTCCTTCCTATTTACAGTGGTAATTGGAGTTTCCCTTATCTTAATCTTATTTCCGGCTGTTTTGCCTGGCCCGTAGGGACCCAGTCTCTTTATGGGGTTAGCCGAAAAAATAATTCCGCTTTGATTAATAGAGAGGTTGCCATCATACGAATTTCATTTGTCTAATTTATTCTCCGCTATTCTGATGGCTGTTCTCAATGATTCTCCCACATTAGTGACGGTACTATGTTTGGGGATGGAAAAACAAACATCTAACTCGCTTGCACCCTCTATGGTTTCACCAGCGATTGCCGAAAACATGATTACCGGTATTTCACTGTTTATTTTACGTATTTCCTCTAATGTGGCAAGCCCATCCATCTCCGGCATTTTATAATCCAAAATAATGATACCCGCGTCGCCCTTTTTAACGGCGTTAATTGCCTCCCTCCCGCTAGAAACCGGAATTGTGTCATACCCCCATGACTCTATTGTCTTGGTTACAATTGCCAAAAAACTCTCATCATCATCCACTAACAATACTTTTATATTTTTCATACCTTGCCCCTTTCGTGCAATACGTCTAAATAACACAGAGGACAATTCCAGAAAATAGGTGGGAATTGAAGTTCAGTCGCTCTGAGCTATTGCGAGCTTTGACATAACAACAAGTTCTAGATATAGAAAATCAAAAGGTTTTAGCACATAACTATATGCACCTAACTCTATCGCTTTTTTAACCTTGTCGTCATCCTGCACAGCAGTGGACATAACTACCCCGAGTTTAGAATCGATTTCTAAAAGCCTTTTTAAAGTCTCAAGACCGTCCATACCAGGCATTTTCATATCCAGTAAAACCACTGATACCTTTTCTGCATGAATTAATCGAAGCGCTTCTTCGCCATCTCCTGCTTCAAAGACCTTATACCCCTTGCGGTTAAAAAACTCTCTCAAGACTCGGCGGATACCTTCTTCATCATCGACAACAAGAAGCGATTTTTCTCCCCGCTCTATAGGACTCTTAAAAATCCTATCCTTGGCTTTTACAATCTTTCCTATTTGCGCCACAAGCTGCAGAATATCGATATCTTTATTCAATACTTCATTTGCGCCAGCTTCTCTTGCTTCTTTCTCAAGTTCGGGTGTAAGGACGCCCGAGTAAATTACTACCGGAACCTCTTTTTGGGATTCTCTCACTTTTTTTAAAATCGAAATACCCGACTCTCCAGAAAGTCGAACATCTAAAAGCAAAAGGTCGAAAGGCTGTCGGAAAATAAGTTCTAATGATTGTTCAGCAGTTGGAACGCTTAAAACTTCGTACCCTGCCCTGGCAAGGGCTTTTCTGAGAAGCTCTCTAATCTGGATCTCATCATCTACAATAAGAATTTTTGCCATAATTAGTCCCTGTCTCTTTCTTCTTCATCAACAATATTTTCCTTTTCAGATTCCACATTAGTAGTTATACCATTTACTGCTATTCCCAATTTATTTGCCACAATTGTCTCAAGTTGTTTGATAAACGAGCGCGTTTCGCTCTCGGTCGGTGATTCTATCTTATGAATTACTTCTGTTCTGACTATACTGACTATAGAGGTATCGTCACGTCTAGGCCATTGTCGAGCTCTAAGATAATTGATGCCGACAAATAGCGCTATTATCAAAGAGGCTAAAATAAAACCTGCAATAATCCGCTTTTTTGATAATATATATTTAAACAAGTGGGCTTTTTGTCCGTGATGATCGAGCTTATACATTATGGTTGAACTTAAGTCCTCTGGAACCCTCGCCTTGCCCAATTTCCATAATTGATTTGATAAAGAACCAATAGAGCGTACATATTTCCCACATTTACCACAGACATTGATATGGTCACGAAACGCTTTAAACTCGTCTTCTGCGAGCAAATCATCTAAGAAGGGCTGTAGTTTTTTCTTAATGTCAGCACAATTCATATTAACTCCATTATGCATAATGCAATGTCAGTTTTCGGGGGTTAGATCATCCCCGATCATTTTTCTAAGTCGAGCGTGCGCCTGAGCGGTTTTAATCCTGGCATCGCTCTCCGATACCCGCATGATTGTTGCGATCTGCCTATACAAAAGATTTAGTTGACCCCGTAAAAGCACTAACGCCTTTGCGTCAAAGTCCAATGCTTGAAGGCCCTTTAATACTATATGAAGCGGCCCTTTTTCTGAAGAGGGAAGGTCTAAAAAATCAAGCTCATTAGAAGTAGGCATTGTTTTCGTGGCACGGGATTTTTTAATAGCAATACGAATGACTCTGGTTAGAAAAACCTCTTCTTGTTCCAAGAGAGAGCCCGCTTGCATTGCCTCAGCAAAACTCGATGCACAAATGTCATAAGTTTTATCCCGATCGCCTCCAATCAAATGCAATACTAATGCAAAGACTCTCTGTTGGTAGCGAGAAATAAGTAATTTTAAGCGCCTTTCGTTTCTTTTAGGCATATCTATTAATCTTTCTATTATGTCTTTTCATTTATTCCTTGCCACGGTTTCTATGCAGTCTTTTACTGACTCTGCAACAGGGATCAGGATGATAAACGTCGCGCCTTCGTCCGGCGCACTCTTAACATCGATCTTTCCCTTATGGCTTGCGATAATACTGTAAGCAGTAGCAAGCCCTAAGCCAGCTCCACACCCAGGTTCCTTTGTGCTAAAAAAGGGCTCACCGATTCGCTTTAAATCACCCTGTTTTATCCCTATGCCGGTATCAGAAAAGATAATCTTAATGGTATTCTCTTTATTGAGATAATTTGTCCTTATGATAAGCGCTCCTCTTTTGGGCTTAATTGATACAGAGTCTAACGAGTTTAATATTATAGCCACAAAAACTTCTTGTAATTGGTCTTTATCTGCAATAACCGAAGGAATATTTTGCCCCAATATTTTCTTAACTGACATATTAGAATATTTTATTAGCGGCTGTGTTAACTCTAAGGCATCCTCAATGATTGTATGTATGTCAATTGGGGCAAATTTCATTTGTGGCTTTTGTGAAAATTTTGCCAACCGTTGAATCAAGGCAGCGCATTTTTTCTCATAATCTTCAATGGAAGTCAGGCATTCCTTTTCGTCCTCGCTATGTCTTCCCCTGTTTTGTAATACCTGGACCTCGGCCTTAATGCCGGCCAAACATCCCAGTATGTCATGGGCCGTCTCCCTCAGCAGATAACCTGTCGCTTGAAGCCTATGCGTGTATCGCAGCGATTCCTCCTGCCTCTTTCTCTGCAAGAGACGTATGACCTCGGAAGAGCGAACGCTAAAATAGCCAAAGGCAAAAAGAAATGCTACGTTGCCAATAAGAATAGTTACTACCTGCATTGTCGGAATAGAGTAATTCGAAAAAAATACGCGCGGCAATATGCCAAATTGCTCTAAGAGCACAACGGATGAGAAAAAAAATACGCAGGCCAAAACAGCAAACAACGCCGCCCCAAAGCCAGAAACCACGCCTGCCCACTGATATTTTTTGATTAATTCTTGGCGCAACTGCTCCTCTATCATAATTTATCTAAAAACCCCCTATTGCGTTATCTTTAGTTTCTTCTTAACCATATCTAAAAGCAAAAATAAATCTAAGGGTTTATAGAGGATGTCTTTCTCGGTGTACCCAAACTTTATGAGGTCAGTAAGGTATTTTCCTGCCTCAATTGAACCGGTTAAGATAATGGTGGGAATTTCTTTGTTTATTCTAACCATCTCCTTTATAACATCCGTACCTCTTACCTTAGGCATCTTCATATCTAAGACCATTAAATCTATTTTCATCTCGGAATTTAAAAGCTTTATCGCCTCTTCTCCGCCCAAGACTTGCGTTACTTCAAATCCTGATTTGACCAGAAAATCCTGTAAAACTTTGCCTATCCGAGGCTCGTCATCCACCACTAGAATTTTATACATTATGCTTTACCCTCCCTATTGCGACAGTACAGTAGCGGTTTGAGGTATCTTTTGCCTCCTTTATTGTGCCTGTCAGCCCTTCACAAAATTCATTTAGGGCTGCTGATTACACAGATTTTAAAAAGATTACGCAGATGTTCTCGTCGAGATTTAATCAGTGTAATCTAATTTCAATCTGTGTAATCAAGGGCGAAACGATTTTTTTGAAGCCCTATATGCCTGTACTCTCTCCTATATTATTTCATTTAAACTTAAAACTCTTTTTGGTGAAAAGTTCCACGCAGGCATCTACCGCAATTGGTTCGTAGATAATCCCTTTATTATGTAAAAGATCTTCTAAAGCGCCATCGATGCCGATAGCCGCCCGATACGGACGATGAGAAGACATAGCTTCAAAAATGTCAGCCACACACAATATTTTTGATTCCAAAAGGATCATATCACCCGACAATCCTTTGGGATAGCCCGAACCATTGATCTTTTCATGATGTTGAAGCACAATCTGGGCGATCGGCCAGGCAAACTCTATATCTTTTAATATACCGTAACCAATCTCAGAGTGGTCATGAATTAAGGCTATTTCATTTTCGTTCAATCGAGTCGGCTTAACCAGTATCTCAACAGGAACGCCAATCTTTCCGATATCATGCACCAAAGAAGCCAAATACAAACCGTTAATTTCGTTTTCCGAGAGTTCGGTATATTTAGCAATAGCCACAGAAAGCTGCGCCACGCGGCGCTGGTGGCCTGCGGTATAAGGATCTCTTTTCTCAAGAGCAAAAGCAAGGGCATCAATCGTCTCTTCCAATATCCTATTCAGCTTCTCTTTTTCGGTTTGCAGTTCAGATGTGCGTTCCTTTACTTTTGTATCAAGATCATTCTTTGCATTCCGTAGATCATTATGTATCCGACTACGCTCAATCGCATAATTTACGGATCGCAAGAACATGCGATATTCAAGCTGCTCTTTTATAATATAATCTTGGGCGCCCTCCTTGACAGTGCGGATTGCTAACGCCTCATCATCGGAACCTGTTAAAATAATAATCGGGGTGTCCTGCGCCTGTTCTTTGACTTTCGCGAATGTATCGAATCCGCAGGAGTCCGGCAATAAAAGATCTAATAAGACTAGATCAAAAGTCTCACCTTTCTCATATTCCCGTGCTTCCGCTAAGTTATCGACCCACCTAAACTCAAAGGATGGCTTTTCGGCCATCTTGAGCATCTTCTGATATAGGTCTGCTGCCGACCGGTCATCTTCAATAAGCAGCACTTTTATGTTTTCTCTCTCCATTATTTTTAAACCTTCGCTACTACATTTTTTTAGGCATTGCGCTTCCCTTTAATGGCAACAGTATGGTAACAGAGGTACCTTTTCCTAACTCGCTCTCAAACCTTAACTCGCCATTATGGGCCTTTATAATGCCATAACAAACAGAAAGCCCTAAGCCCGTTCCCTTTTCCTTAGTGGTAAAAAATGGTTCGAATAACCTTTTCATAGCTTCTTCTGACATTCCGCAACCCGTATCTTTAAAACTTATCCTAAAAAAATCTCCGTGCAAAGATGTGGTTACCTCAATAACGCCACTTTCCGGTATGGCATCTTTTGCGTTGTTCAAAAGATTCATAAATACTTCCCGCATCTGCTGTTCATCTATTAAAATAGAGGGAAGATTATCCGCGTAATTTCTCTTTATCTGGATGTTAGCCAAATTAAATTGGTGTTCTACAATACTCAGCACCGCCTCAATGTTCTTATTGATGTCTGTTGCCTGCAATTCACCCTTGCTTGGCCGGGAGAATTTAAGCAGCCTCTGAATAATATCCTTTGCCCTTTTGCTCTCTTCAAATATAATTTTAAGATTGTCGTTTATTGTTTCGTTTGGTATATTTTCCATCAAAGAAAGCTGGGCGTTCCCGGAGATAATCATCAAGGGGTTATTTACCTCATGGGCCATATCCGCAACGAGCTTGCCTAATTCCGCAAGG
>Ga0272441_10014200_pt1 | contig 11340 bp, 7 predicted proteins | sample SSMProp6N_FD_193582 | JGI IMG/M metagenome (GOLD analysis project Ga0272441, IMG submission 193582) | Marine sediment archaeal communities from Little Sippewissett salt marsh, Falmouth, MA, United States - SSM-Prop-6N | ecosystem: Environmental > Aquatic > Marine > Wetlands > Sediment ... | reverse complement strand
CTGGGACTGCTTTAGGAGACGGGCGACATGAGGCGCAGCCTTTCTGTGCTCATTGTGGTGAGCGGCCTCGCGGCTATCGGATGCGGCCGTAAGGGCAGGGAGTCGGCCAGCGTCACCGCCCCCGCCCCCGCTGCAAAGGCCCCGGCGGAGAAGCGCCAAGAGGTTGTTTTACTCACGGGTTTCGAGCCGTTCGGCCGACGCACGGTCAACTCGTCGTGGGAGGGGGTCAAGGCCTGGGACGGGAAGACAGTCGCCGGGCTGAAGGTCGTCGCGCTCAGGCTGCCGGTGGTCTGGCAGAAGGCGGCCGACATGGTCGACCGGGCGGTTGCTGATCACCGTCCGGTGGCTGTGGCGTGTTTCGGCCAGGGGCATATCGGGCACTGCAAGGTCGAGAAGGTGGGCAGGAACGTTCGGCGCGGCGACGTCCGGGACAACGAGCGTAAGCTGACCCCGTCGCCGGAAGTCGTCGCGGGCGCTCCGGCCGAGTACCTGTCGCCCGAGCCTGCCGGCGAAATCGTCGCCGCCATCAGGGCCGCGGGGATCGACGCCGCCGCATCGAGCGACGCCGGAAGGTACATCTGCAACGAGGTCCTCTACAGGCTGGAGCGGCTCAGGCGCACTGGCCCCAACCCTCCCGTGGCGGCCGTATTCGTTCATTTGCCCCCTGAGGGCACACGGCTGGCCTCTGGACCGACCTTCGACCGGGCGGCTGCGGCGCGCTCCGTGGAGGCGGTGGCTGCCTTCCTGGCGGGGCGCGTCAGGACTGTCAGAGCCGCCGGGGCCGCCGCCAACAGGTGAGATTCCGCCACAATCCCTGCCTTGACACCGGAGCGTGCAGGCCGTAGAATGCTATTGAGTCTCCTTCCCGAGGTAAGCCGTGGCTGTTGCGCCCCAATCTGCCGGCGGGGGCAAGAAGCTTCGCAGGAAGGCGCCCGAGCCTTCCCGCAGCAAGCGCCCGCCCACGCCCCGGCAGGAGGCACATGCCCCGAAGCCGCTCCCGGCGAGGCCGGGCGGCCCGAAGGCCCTGGGCTCCGACGAGGCCCCCGCGAAGCGCCGCACTAGGTTCGTGCGCCTGGCTGAGTTCATCGGGCTCGTCTGCTTGGCCGGGGTGCTCTACTTCCCGGTAAGCTACTACCTGAAGACCGGCCGCCCCCTGGACCCCTTCGGCGAGGACGGCAAGGCCTACATTCTCGAAGGCGTTGCCAAGGGGCGCAAGAACCTCCGGGCGAGCTACGGCTACATTAAGAGCCGCGTGCCGCGCTCGACGGGCGACCTCGAGGCGTGGCTCAAGGCGCGTGGCGAGAGCCTGCCCGATACCGAGGACCTGCTCGCCATGGCCTCCGAGGCCGCGGCCAAGCTTGACAACAAGGCGCGCCCCGACGGCGAGACCTCCGGGGACAACGTGAAGGTTTCTGACGAGGATCGTGCGCGCTTCAAGCGCGAGCAGGAGCTCCGCGCGTCACGCCTCAAAGCTAAGAAGGACGCCGCCGAGCGCAAGAAGACCGAGGAGCGTTTCGCGGCCGAGCTCGATGCCGCTCGCCGCCGGGCCGAGGAGCGCAAGGCCCGGGCCGCCGGGAAGGACCCTGCCCCGCCGGCCGTGGGAGAGAATCCGCAGCTCCGGGGTGAGCCCGTCGCGAAGCGGCCCCCCCCGGAGATAGAGGTCGCCTCGGCCGATTCGCGGCCGGTCGAGACCGCGCCTCAGCGTGAGGAGCAGCCGCCGGCGGTGACGCGACGCGCCCCGCGGCCCGCGAGCAACCCGGACCTCGAGAAGGGGAGGAAGCTCTACGAGCAGGGGCTCTCGCATTTCCGCAACACGAGGCCCGCGAACCCCAAGTGGCAGGAGGAGCTGGCCGTCGCGGGCGGGCTCTTCACTGAGGCGCAGGGGTATCTGGCGCGCGCGCACGACGCCGACCCGAACACCGCAGCCATCGAGGAACTCCAGACGAACAACAACAGGTTCCTTTACGATTGCATGAAGCGAAAGACCCTTAAGTTGAGGTAGCCGCAGCAGCAGCGGCGCCCGCCGCGGGTGTGGAGGGAATATGCCGGACGACGACGACCTGCAGAGCGATCTGGACAGCTTCTTCGGAGAGATCGAGGACGGCGGCCTGGATCCCAAGGATTTCGAGAAGAAAGCCGATGGCAAGCCCGGCGACGAGCCGCCGGGCGACGCGGACCAGCCGGAGTTCCTGAGCCCCGAGGACTTCGAGGTCGACTCGCACGAGGCGCCCACCGCCAGCGACATGGACGCGGTCACGCCTCCGTCGGAGGCGAGCGGCGGGCCGACCGCGGCGAGAGCCGCTGCAGCGAGCGGCCTGACGGGAGGCGTGGTGCCGGCCGGGATGTCCACGGAAGACGCGGACGCCCTCATCGCGTCGATTCTCGGCGAGCCGCCCCAGACGGACGAGGAGGCGCCGACGGCCGCGGATCTCGAGCCCGTGGCCGAGCGTGCGTCGGAGCAGTCGCCTGAGACTGTGGAGCCGGAGCCGGAAGAGATCCGCGCGGAGGCGGCTGCTCCCGTGGAGGCCGAGGCTCCGGCGGAAGGGCTCGGGTGGCTGGACGAGGCCGCGGAGGCGGAGGAGACGGTGGAGCCTGCCGAAGAGCCCGTTCGCGAAATGGACGCCGGACTCGATGAGGCCGAGATCGAGCAGGTGTTCCGCCAAGTCGAGCCAGTCGCCGAGGAGGCCGAAGAGGCCCTGGTCGAGGCGGCTGCTCCGGCCCCGGCGGAGGCGGCTGCTGAGGAGACGCGCGAGGAAGCCGAAGAGGCCCTGGTCGAAGCGGCGGTCGAGGAGACGGCCGAAGCCGAGGAGCCCGCGCCGGCCCTGGCCGAGCCGGCGCTCGAGCAGATTGCAGAGGCCGAGCCGGCCGTGGCCGAAGCGGCCGTCGAATCCGCCGACACCGAAGAGCTTGAGCCGGCCGCTCTCTCCGAGGCGGCGGAGACTGAGCCCGCTGGCAAAGAAGCGGCCCCGTGGGTGCCGGCGATCGTCTTCGACGAAGAGGCGCCTGTCCTGGCAGAGCCCGTCGCCGCTGAGGAGGTCGTGGAGGCGGCGGGGGCCGTTGCCGGCGCCTCGGTGGACGATGACATCTCACGCCCGTGGCGCTGGGTCGCGCTCGGCGCCTGGGGCTTCATGATATGGGCGCTCTCGACGGCGCCGCCGGCGAACATACCGGAGATCGGCGTGGTGGGAATCGATAAGGTCGCTCACGCGGTGGTCTTCGCGGTGCTCGCGGTACTCCTCGCCAGGACCCTCTACGGCGAGCGGCCCACGAGGCCGGCTTGGCTCATATTCATGCTGGCGGTCGCCGCGTGCGTTCTCTACGGCGGGCTGAGCGAGTATCATCAGGCGATGGGCGTCGTCGGACGGACCGGCTCGGCGTGGGACCTGGCGGCTGACGCCGCCGGCGCTTTCGTCGGAGCGGTGGTCTACCTGGTCACCCCCGCCGAGGCCGGCGCAGCAGCCGGCGGCTCCGGCGGGACGCCGATGCTGGCCGGCACCTGACGCAGCTCTCGCGTGAGTGACCCGCGAAGGCGCTCTACCTGCGGGGCGGGTTCTTCTTGGGCATCTTCGGGCGGATGCCGCCCTGGCCTCGTGGGCCCAGTGGAGACTCGCCCGGTGGCGGCGCGGTGCCGCCGGGTTTCGACTGAAAGCTCTTCCAGGCCTCTTCCTCTTCCTCGTATATCTCGAAGACGTCGTTCAGCTTGGTGAACTCGAGGACGAAGCGAACGTCGCGTTTCAGGCCGCAGAGCTTGACCGTTCCGCCCTTCTCCCTGCAACGCTCGTACATCTCGACGAGAGTATGGACGCCGTGCGAGAGGATGCCCTTCACGCGCTTCAGGTTGAGGAGGATGTTGACGACCTTCTTGTCATTGAGCTCGTATATCTTGGTCTCGAGCTCGGCCGACATTTTGCGGTCGAAGGTGCCTCTCGGATAGAGGATGTGGACATTGCCCTTTCGCATCGTGGGGAGTGGCATGGTGCTGTTACCTCGCGTATGTGCTGTATCCCCGACCGAGTATATCCGGTCCGTTCTCTCCGTCAAGTGAACTTGGCAACTTTCGCGAAGGGCCCCCCGCCCCCCCCGCCCCCCCCGCCGCCCGCCGCCTGAAGCGCCAGCTAGTCGTCCCTCCACGTGAGGCGCTCCGAGAAACGCCACCTGCGGTCGAAGTACCCCGCGACGACGGCCCTGCCCGCCTTGTAGAACTCGGGCACCCAGAAGACGGGCCACGCCTCCCTGGGCACCTGGGGAGCCGAGCCGAAGAGAAGGAAGTCCGGCACGAAGTCGAGCCGGTGGTTGACGGAGCACTCCTCGCCATACGGGATGCCGGAGAGCACGACGAGGTACCGGTGGTGCGTCTTCACGAGAGGGTTGGGATAGCAGAAGATCAGCCCGCGATTGGCAAGGGAGTACGCCCTGCCGGCGATGGCGACCTTGCCCTTCTCGGGGTATTTGATGGGGAGGCCGCCCGCAGCCTTCGCGAGTACGGCGTGCGTCCGGGGTGTCCCGAAGCAGATGATGTTCCGTTTGCCCATCATCTCGTCGGTGACTTTGGTGTCGGCGATCATGGGCGGCCGCGAGCGCGTGAATTTGAACCACCATTCCTGCCACTGCATGGCGCGCCCCTGCAGGATGATCCGCTCGTCATCGGAGCCCTTGGTGCCGTAGGTGATGGTGAAGGGGGAGTTGAATGCCTCCTTGACGGGGCCGGTGAGGCCCCGCGTCTTCGCGAGCTCGCCGTCCTTCTGAATCTCCGCCAGAATCTGGCCGCGGAGAGCCTGCGTCACATCGCCGCCGCCCTTCGTACCGCCGAAGACGGCGTAGTCGCCGCCGTCCAGCGCCTTGAAGTCGGCCTTGAGCCCGGCAGGATAGCCTCTGAGGATGAAGGAGGAGACGTTTCTCGCTCGGACAACCACCTTCTCGTCCGCAATCTCGGCCGCGATCTCCGCCGGCTCTCCCCAGCGCCTGAGGTCTGTGATCTGCACCCAGTGCGACCTGCCGTATTTCGGCGAGTACGTCTTGATCTCGACCTTCTTGGGGAACGCGGGCTTCGTGAACTGCTTCATCCACTGGACCGGCTCGGGCCTGGCCAGCACCGCGTCGAAGCCCGACCAGTGGTCGCCTCCCTCGATCCACCGCATCTCCGAGGTGCCGCCTGCCGCCTTAAGCTTCTTCACCATCTCCGTGGAGTGGGCCTTCTTGACCAGAGTGTCCGCGGTTCCGTGGTAGACCAGCACCGGCACGCCGCGAATGTTGGAGACCAGCCCGACGGCGTTGTCGGCCTCTATGAGGGGCCGGACCCACTGCAGCACGTCCTTCGGCTTGAGATCGAACCAGAGGTAGTAGTCGGTGCGGCCCGCTATGGCGCAGCCCGCAGCGAAGATATCGGGGTAGTGCGTGGTGATGGTCCACACCCCGGCGCCGCCCATCGAGTACCCGTAGAGGTAGATGCGCGACTCGTCGACGGGGTAGTGCTCCTTCATCTCTTCGACGACCTTCAGCACGTCGAGTTCGCCGACCGTCATGAAGTCGGTGTTCGAGCGGCCGAAGGCGACGGCGAGCAGGCACTGCTCCGCCTCCATCACCCCGTTCATCGACGGGTCCTCGGCAAGCCAGCCGTGCTTGTCGTACTCCGGGACGTAGCCGTGCAGGTAGACGACGAGCGGCAGCTTTCTCTTCGGGTCCTTCTTGTGGGCGGAGGGGATATAGACGAGATAGGGCTGGGCCGCGTTCTCGACCTCCGAAAAGTAGGCGAGCTCCGCGTGGCCCGATTCCGGGAACGGGCTCTTGCCGGCATGGGCGTCGGCCAGGAGCCGCGCGGCCCGCTGGTACTCGGCGTGAGCGTCGGCCGCCGCCCCCGGCCGGTGGCCGCCGTCCATGAAGAGGGCGGCCTTTTCGGCGGCAAGCCTGGCGACGGGCAGGCGCCTGCCGAGCTTCTTTTCGGAGGCATCGATCTTGGCGGATAGCTTATCGAGCCCCGACTCGAGGCCCTCGACGCAGAAGACCGCCATCTCCTTCGACGCGACGACCCGCCCCTCGCGCAGCAGCTCCGCCGCGAGCGTCGTCGAAGGGGAGTCGGCCGCGGACAGCCTCAGGCGCTTCACAACCGGCTCGAGCCTGATGCGAGCGAGGTCCAGCTTGCCCGCGTCGGCCGAAGCGACCGTCTTGCCGTCTGAGAGGGCGCGGAAGCGAACCGAGAGCTCGCCTTTTGTCCTGACCGTTCCTCCGAGCAGCCCGAGCGCGACGACGACAGGAGAGTCCTTCGAGACGGTCGTGCTGTCGGTGACGAAGCGCATCGAGTCCGCCAGGTAGCGCTCGGGGGGGCCGATCTCATCGCCGGGCAGAAGGACCTGGTCAGTGCCGCGCCCTCCGCTCAACCGCAGGAAGAAGCCGGCCACGCCGTAGCGCCCGGTGATCCTGCAGAATATCCGGTTCTCGCCGGCCTTCAGGTCGACGTCGGCGGAGCCGATGGTGACCCACGCGTAATCTTCGGGGTCCTTCTCGATGACCTTGGCGGAGTTGACCCAGACCTCCAGCGCCCCGTAGCTCCCCGCCTGGATGGTCCTCTTGCGCGCCTCGTCCGTCCTGATGACGGCCGCGAGAACGAAGGCGCCCTTCCGGCGTGGCCTCAGGGCCTCGGACAAGCTGACGCCCGCACGCCTGAGCTTCGAGCCGCCGGGCTCGCGGAAGGCCCCGTCCGACGCGACGGGCCGCCAGGTCGCGCCGGCAATCTTGCCGCCCTGTCGCGGTGCGTTCTTCGGAGGCCCGGCTTCGGTCGCGGCCGCTAGGGGCCCCGCCACGAGCCAAGTGGTGATGTCTCCGGAGGGCGAAGGCCGGCAGTGCAGCCCGACCGAGGGTTCTCCCGGGAACGCCGTGACCGTCAGGCATAGGCCGAGCAGAGCGCCGGCCAGACCGCACGCCAGCTTCGGCGCTCGGACCCCAGGCCCCGCTGAAACGGCCGCCTTACCTTGGTGCGTCCGGCACACTGAGCTTTATGCTCCGATACATCTTCTGGAAGAGGGGCCAGTAGTAGTCCCATTCGCTGCTCGCGCAGTAGGCCTCGAACTGGATGCGCGCCTCGACGTGCTTGGCCGGGATCACGCAGGCCGATGTCAGCCTCGTCTGCTTCTTCTTCTCGTCCGTGTAGATGAAGCCCGAGAGCCCGAAGCGCCCCGTCAGCCTGTGGCTGAAAGAGCGGCTCTTGACCTTGATGTGGCGGTGCGGCTTCCCCGAAACCAGGTCCTTGAGCACCCCGCGCGTCAGCTTGTCAAGGTAGGCCTTCGTGGAGCCCTTGTATATCCTGGTCCCGGAGTACTCGGCCTTGAGCACCACGCCCGGCGAACCGGGCCACCTCTTGCCGAGGAAAGCGGTCGTGCTCCCGGACCAGACCGAGGGGTACTCGATATTGGCGCACCGCCTCGCTGAACTGCCCCCGCTCCTGCTCCGCGTCCACCTGATGCCGCGGAGGTCCAGCCTGGCCTTCGGATTGATGAAGTGGTCCCAACTCCTGACGTTCCCGAGGAACCGCTGCCCCGTCGCCTTCGAGAGCGCGGTGTCGGCCTGCTTCTTCAGGATGGGGGCGGCCTTGGGGTCCTTGAGGATGCTGAGAAGCGCGTTGAGGCTCCTGTTATCGCCAAGCGCGGAAAGCACCTCCATCGCGTGCGCCCTGGCCCTGGGGTCGCCCTTCTTCAGCACCTCTGCGGCGGGGGTCACTACGGCCGCTCCAAGATCGGTGAGCGTGTCGTTGATCGCAGCCTTGACCTTGCCCGTCACCTTGCCGAACAGCGAGACGATGAGCGGGGCGGCCTTGTCGCCCTGTGTCCTGACGATCGACCGGAGGCATTCGACGCGCACATCCTCCCTCTCGGTGACGTCCTTGAAGAGAGTGGTGAGAATTGTGACGATCTCCTCCTCCTTGACATCCCCCAGGGCCCTGGCGGCGGCGAGGCGGGCATTATTGTCGCGGCTCTCCGTCAATATCTCGGTGACCTCGCGGTAGCCCTCGGTGCGCCCGAGCCTCGCCGCGGCGACGAGGTAACCCAGCTTCTCGAGCTGACTGATCTTGGGCTGCTGGATGTATAGCTCGAGCGCCTCCAGCGCCCGCTTGTCTCCAAGATCGGCGAGCAGCTTCGCCGCTACGCCGCGGATCTCACCAGGGAGGGTGGTGTCCCTGAGAGCGCTCAGAACCGCGTCGGCGGCCTTGCCCTCGCCGAACTTCGCAAGCAGCCCGGACGCGAATATCCGCCGCTGCATGTTGCGGCTCCTCGACGCGGCCGAGAGTATGTTCAGAAAGGACTCGGATGCCTCCTGCCTGGCGAGGATCTGCATGGCCTCGTCGACGATGATGGAGTCCTTGTCGCCCAGGACCATGATCAGCGGGAAGAGGATGTAGTCGTCCTTGGCCGTGCGCAAGGCCCTGACGGCCCGACGGCGCGTGAGCACGTCTTCGGTCAGCACGAGCGCGAGGAATGGCGAGAGCCCGATGTCCACCTTTCTCAGGTTGGTCGCGCGGCGCAGGAACATATTGGATGACACATGGTCGCTGGTGGTGATCAGGCCCTTGCCGATGCTGTTGCCGTTCGGCGTGTTCCGGCCGCGCATCTTGAGTATCTCTCCGGCGATCCGCTCCCTCATCTCCTTGCTCGGGCTGAACCGCAGGATCTTCCAGCACAGGTAGCCGGACTTGGAGTCGGTCGGGTCGACCGCCTCGGCCACCTGCGCCATCACCTTCCTGCGCAGGACAAGCAGGCCCTGGCTCGCCGCCTCTGCGGTGTCCATGTCGTCGTCATCGAGCGCGTTGATGAGGACGCCCGGGTCGGCCTTGTTGACGAGGTCGGTCGAGAGGGCGGCGATGGCGGCGTAGCGGACGCCCGCGTCGGCGTCGCCGGCGGCCTCGGTGGCGACAGCTACGGCTTGTTCAGCGTCCTTGTTGATACTGATGGCCCGCACCGCGGCCTCGCGCGCGTCGGCGTCTTCCGATTTGGCGAGTTCGGCGCATGCCTGGATGTTCGCCGCGCGGTAGGCCCGGAGCGTCTCGGTGGCGATCTTCTGGACGGAGGGGTCGGCGTCCACTATGAGTATCTTGATATCCTCGATGACATCTTTGAAGGGCTTGCCGCCGAGGCAGGCCGCAAGCGCCCGGCGGATCGACGGGTCCTCGTTCTTCAGGTTCTCTTTGATGAAGGGCAGCGCCCCGGTCCCCAGCGCGCGGATCTCCTGGATGCCGGTGTCGCGCTCGAGCGGATCGGCAACCTTCGCCATCGCGGCGTCGAACTTCTCCTGGACGGAGGGTCCGGCCGGCTTCGGCGGGGTCTTCGGCTTGGCTGGCGTCTTGGGCTTGACGGTGACGCCCGCCTTGGGCGTCGCGGTCTCCTTGAAGACGCTCGACGGGTCGTCCTTCTTCACCGTGGGCTTGCCGGGGGCCGCCTCGGACGTCTCGACCGGGCCCGGCTGGGGCTTGCCGCCGACGATATACCCGCCCACCAGCTTCCACGCAACGATGAGAAGGACCACTGCGATGCCCACCTTGACGGCGAGGGCAGTCGAGATCTTGAAGCCCCGGTCCTTCGACCGGGTCGCCATGGGGATGACCTCGCCGGTCAGGACGTTCGTGCCGCACTTCGGGCAGAGGAACGCGCCGCCGGGGACCTGTTCACCGCACTGCGGGCAGAAGCCGGCCGGGGTGCTGGCGGCCTTCACGGCAGCCATGCGGGCCGAGTCGGACGAGGTCACGCCTGCATAGCCGCTGGCGTGGTCCTCAAGGGGCTGGATGGAGAGGTCGTCGTCGGCACCGGGGGCAGGCACTGCGAGGACCGTCTGGCAGCTGGGGCACTTGATCTTCTTGCCGGCGAACTTGTCGCCCAGTTTCAGATTCTTGTTGCATCCGGTGCAGACGATGCGTATGGGCATCGGTTCGCCCCCTTTCGCGCCCCCGGCCTCGCGCCGGGGACTCGCCTCACAGGGCCTCGCAGACGAGGTCGCCGACCTCGCTCGTGCTGTACCCCATCTTCCCGGCGCCGAGGGACTCGATCCTCCCGGCGGTGACCTTCATCACCGCCGCCTCGACGGCCTCCCCGGCCTGCGTCTCGCCCAGGTGCTCGAGCATCATGCCGCCGGCGCAGATCGCGGCAAGCGGGTTGATCTTGCCCTGCCCGGTGTACTTCGGCGCCGAACCCCCGATGGGCTCGAACATCGAGACCCCCTCGGGGTTGATGTTCGCGCCGGCTGCAATCCCCATTCCGCCCTGGATCATCGCGCCGAGGTCGGTGATGATGTCGCCGAACATGTTGCACGTCACTATGACGTCGAACCACTCGGGGTTCTTCACCATCCACATGCATGTCGCGTCGACGTGGGCGTAGTCACGCTCGATCTCCGGGTAGTCCGCCTCGCCGACCTCGTTGAATGCGCGCCACCAGAGGTCCTGCGTGAAGGTCAGCACGTTCGTCTTCGAACACAGCGTGACCTTCTTCCGCCCAGCCTTGCGGCAGTAGTCGAAGGCGAAGCGGACGCATCGTTCGACGCCGTGCCGCGTGTTGCACTGGATCTGCGTCGCCACCTCGTCGGGCGTGCCCTTGTAGACGACGCCTCCCATGCCGGTGTAGAGGCCTTCGGTATTCTCGCGGACGACGACGAAGTCGATCTCGTCGGGCCCCTTGCCCTCGAGGGGACACTCGACGCCGGGGTAGAGCTTGACCGGGCGCAGGTTCACGTACTGGTCGAGCTCGAACCGCAGCTTCAGCAGTATCCCCTTCTCGAGGATGCCCGGGGCCACCTCGGGGTGGCCGATGGCGCCCAGCAGTATCGCCTCGAACCCGCGGAGCCCGTCCACGGCGCCCTCCGGCAGCACCTCGCCCGTCGCGAGGTACCGGTCTCCGCCGTAGTCGAACTCGGTGTATTCGAGCCCGAAGCCGAACTTCGCGGCCGCGGCGTCGAGCACCTTGCGGGCCTCGGCAATTACCTCCGGGCCCGTGCCGTCTCCGCCGATCACGGCAATTCTGTGGGTCTTCGACAAGAATGCGCCTCCTAGTAGCAGAATAGCGGCCGAGATCGACAGATTCTAGTCGACCCGGAAGCCCATTGTCAAGGGGCTAGGCGGCTTCATGGTCCCATGGTGCACCTCCTGACGCTCATCGCCAGCGCTCCTGCCAAGCTTCCAGTAATGATGTGCCGGGGTCTTTTTTCCTCGACCTGAGAACCGGCACTGCGGGTACTGACAGGGGCGAACTCAGGCCGTCGCCGTCGCGACTGTCATGAGCATCCGGCCTTCGCTCCCGCGTTCCCCTTCACGGGGCCCCGGACTCCGCCAAGGCACGGCGCCTGGCTCGGCCGGTGAGCCCCGTC
>Ga0272441_10014199_pt1 | contig 11341 bp, 3 predicted proteins | sample SSMProp6N_FD_193582 | JGI IMG/M metagenome (GOLD analysis project Ga0272441, IMG submission 193582) | Marine sediment archaeal communities from Little Sippewissett salt marsh, Falmouth, MA, United States - SSM-Prop-6N | ecosystem: Environmental > Aquatic > Marine > Wetlands > Sediment ... | reverse complement strand
GCGCATGCCGTCTTCGTCCACCCAATCAACCGTCAGAGCCAGATTCCTGGACAGGTCTTTGGCCTCGTCCTTCAGCGGGATACCGTCCCATTCCAGCGCCGCAAAGGCGCGTGGAACCGTGGACCGCTCATCCAGCGCCACCTCAATATCCCCCCCAAATCCCTGCGTGATCTCAAACTGCTGGCTGAAATCCCCCGTCTCGAACGTCAGCGCCTCGCCTTCGGGGAACGAGATCTCTCCCGTCATCAGGATCTTCTGACCAAAGCCGCCCTCGAGTGCGTGAAGATACTTGCCCATGGCCAGAAGCATAAATCCTGTGGCCTGCGTGGAATACCATGAGTCCGAAGACAGCGTCAGGGCCAGTTCGTTTGCCACCGCATCGGCCTCCCGCCAGCGTCCAAACCGCACCAGCGCCTCCAGGATGATGGCCCTGTCGCGTAGCCTGCACCCATAGGTTCCCGCAAATTCGGTATACGCCTCCGCCTCCGTTCCAGTCCCCCGCAGCGCCTCGTTCGCCGCCCGGTCCGACCCGGCCAGCTTGTAGGCGCTGGCCAGCATCCACCTCTCCACGTTCTTCATGTCCTTCAGGCTGTTTTCCTTGAGCAGGTTCATCGGCCCAAGCTGCGGTTCACCTGCCAGCGCCAGCAGATAAACCCGGTATACCCGTACGGTCAGGTTGTCTCGCGTGGTGAGCGCCAGAGAGCGTTCGCTGCGCAGCCAATCCGCCATCAGGTCATCGGGAACGTGATAGCCGACCTGGCTGGCCTCAATCATAAAGTGCCCTGCATAGAGGGACCCCCAGATAGACGCCTCCCTGTTACCTGGCCAGTAGGCGAACGCGCCCGAAGGCAGTCGGAACCTCCTGAGCTGCCGGATGGCCGCGTTGATATGCGCGTCTATGTCCCGCTCGTCCTGCCCGGGATTTCTGGATGCCGTCAGAAATGCCTTCAGATAAATCTGGGGAAACGCCGCGGACACCGTCTGCTCAATGCATCCGTAGGGGTAGGCGATCAGCCACAGCAGGCGATGCGCAAACTTGAGATTCGGACGCCGACGCAGGCTGAGCCGGGCGCGGTTCGAGCCGGAGATGCCATCTCCCGGCACGGTAAAGGATACGCGCTCGCCCGGCCGAAGCTCCTTCTCCTCAAACCGGTATACCCTGGGAGACGACGGGCGCACCTCAAGATCCGTTTCCCGAACGGCAACGGCGCCCTCGGATGCTGCGGTAACCACAATCCTGGCTGCGCCTGCGGCCGCTCTGGCCCGCAGGGAAAACGCGACATCCTGCTCCCCCGGACCGGAAAACCGGACCATCTGTCTGCTGGCGCCCACGACCTCAACCGGTCCCCGGGTATCCAGAGACACCGACACGTCCCCGATGCCGTCCGCCATCGCAAATACGGTCACCGGAACCGTAATCCGGTCCCCCGGTCCCAGTACACGCGGCAATGTGGGCAGCGCCATGAGATCCGACTTCACCGCAACCGTTTTCTCCGCGTTGCCGTAGCGGTTGCCTTGAGCGCACACGGCCATCACACGTACCGAGCCTACATATTCGGGCATCTCGAAACGGAAGTTGGCGCGTCCCTCTGCATCGGTCATCACCGGGCCGCTGAATATGGATACCGCCGGGAAACGCCTCCGCGCCTCCGGTTCTGCGCCCGCCCGGGCCTCTCCAACCCCGCCACCAATGGAGAACGTCTTGAACACATCCCCCTTGTTGGCCCCAATAATCTGAGAGAACAGGTCGAACGTCCTCACGCCAAGCCCCAGCTTCCGGAAAAACGCCTGCCAGGGGGACGGGCTCTCAAACCCTGTCAGGTCCAGAAGTCCCTCATCCACAACCGCCACGGTCAGTTGCGTGGGCGTCCTGTCAACCGTCTGAATCTCCACATCAAAGGGCGTCCCCGGCCTGAGCGTGTCGGGCATGCGGATACCCAGCGCCTGGCGCGTAGACGCATCGATCACATTCAGCGGGAGCACCCCGTACATTCGCATCGGCCGGTCGTTGAGCGTCTGGCGATACGGCTGGATGACCGACACCGACACATAGGCGGTGGGCATCATCTCCACCGTAACCGGAATCTGGACGCGGTACATCTCCTGCTTGCCGTCAGGCCTGTGCCAGCGCGAATGGAGCAACCGCGCCCCCTTCTCTACAGACAGCAGAATATTCCCCTCCCTCGGCACAGGAAAGCTCACCGTTGCCGTCTCGCCGGGGGCATAGGTCTGCCTGTCCGACCTGAGCGCCAGCGTTCCGGCATCCCCGTCCCCAACCGGCACATCCCCCCATGGGTAGGCGCGGACGAAGAAGGCAGCCGTGTGCCCGGTCTCGTTCCCGTCCTGCGCCTCAATCAGATATTCCCCACCATCCTCCGGTGTAAAATCCAGCATCACCGGGACACCCTGTGAGATCAACACGCTTTCGGACTTCAGTTCGGTATTCCGGTCGCTCTTGAAGCGCAGACGGAACGCGTCCCGGTTCTCATATTCCCACCACCAGTGGAGCGTACCCTTGTAGATGCGGCAGTTCAGCGGCCGTCCCGCCACCGCGTTCCCCTGCGCATCCACCAGCACGGCCGCAACCTGGACGGCGCTTCCCGCGCTCGTATAGCCGTAATCGAACGCCGGCTTCTTCAGCCCCACATAGTATGGATAGGGATCGATAGGGATCGAAACCGTTCCCCTGTTGGGCCGCCCGCCCTTCTCCAGCACCCTGGCGGTCACAACTGCCCTCCCGGCCGAAGGCATCCCGTCGAGAGACGGCAACTGCCACGTCACGCGCGCGCTGCCTGCAGAATCTAACCTCCCCTCAAAGATGCGGCTCTGAAGCGCCCGGTAGTCCACCGCCTCGTTGGCAAAGCTGAACGCCTCGTAGCGGGGAAACCGCCTCGCATCGCTCTTGAGCGTCACCTCGGCGTCCGCCTGCAGCCCCGCAGCAGGGCTTCCGAAAAGGTAGGTGCTATTGAGGACCAGGTTGAGCACGCGCGCCCCGGGTCCCAGCCTTGCCGCCTCCGGTTGCAGCCTCACCTTCAGGCGGTAAGGAACCACCGTCTCGATCTTCACCGTATGGTCAAAAATGCGGCTGCCCACCAGCGCCTGCGCCCGCCAGTTGCCCGTGGCATCCTGGGGATCTGTCGCAAACCGAAAAGGATAGAACCCATCCCTGCCATCCGTCACCGTCTGCTCGAACACCACTTGACCCCTGGGATTGCGGACCTTCAACGTCACCGGGTGGTTGTCTGGAAATGTCCCGTCCTCGTGCCGGGCAATCACACAGAGGTTGACCTCGTCCCCCGGACGGTACACCCCCCGTTCCGTATAGATGAACGCCCGTGTCCCATCCCCCGCCGGGACTTCCCCCGCAGTATCGAAAGTGGACAGATTCCATGCCATTTCGTTGGGTTTGATGATGCTGCGCTGGCCGTCCTTTTCCGCCTCAATGTAGAACACCGTCCGCTCGATGTCAGAAAAATCCGCCCGGCCATCCCGATCCGTCACCTGCCGCGCAATCACTTGGTTCTGATACGTCCGCAGGGTCACCTGAACGTCGGCCAGAGGCGAGGCGTCGTCCACCCTTGTGGCGTAGACCAGGTAGCGTCCGCGCGCCTGCTTGCAGGTCAGCCCGATATCGCTCACGATCACCGGTTTGTAGGCCCGACCGTGGGTGTGCAGATACCCGGGAGAAAAGGGGTGCGAGAAATAATCCTGCCCCCTGTAACGCCGCCGGCCGCCGATGGCCTCTGCCATCTCCTCGGCAGAGCCGTAGAGCATGTCCTCCTGCCGAAAACTCAGGCTGATGAGAAACGGGCCTTTCTCATCCGGGCGGAGAACCTTTGCCAGGTCAAGTTCGTGATGCAGCCACTCGTTTCGGGTCTGACCAATCTGCAGCGTGTCCTGGGCCACCCGCACCCCGACCCGGTTGACGTAGTAATCGTTGAAACTGCGGCGCCTGTCCTTTCCGCTGCTGAGCCGTTCGGTCTGGAGAAATTGCCCAAGATTGGACTCGAAGACCCGCTTGATCTCCAATTTCACACGGCTCAGATTGAGGGTCATAAAGCGCAGCCTCTGGCCCTCGGATGGGGGCAGGAAAACCCCATCCCGCACAAAGCGGACCTGCGGCTTGAGGTCGAAAAAAACGACTTCCTCTGCGTGCGCATCCGCCGTTGCCGTCCCCCACCGGCTGCGGATGCCGGGGTAAACCGTCACCCTGTAGCTGTTGCCATAGCAAAAACTGCCGCTGACAACCGCCGTCTTTCCAATCCGCTTGACCTGCACCTCCCCCACGGGTTCGACAGTGATCAGCCCGGCGATATCCTGCCCTGTATCCAGGTCATCAGAAAACACCACGGTGATGCGGGGCCGCTCGCCATCCTCTTCCCCACGGACCTCAACCACCTTCATCTCCTGGAACGGCGCCAGGACAAACACCTTCTCGTAGTTGCCGGAAAGATCCAGGGGGGCTTCCCGGATCTTGAGAACGAAGCGTCTTTCCGCCTTTCCCCTCTTGATCTCCGGGGTGACAAAACGGAATGACTTCCCGTCGCCGGTGGACGTCCATGTCAGGCGGACCTTGCGTGTATCCATTTCCAGGCTGACCGCCTGCTCAACCGCCTCCAGCGGGGTCTGCTCCGTAAACACCACCATACCGCGGAAGATCAGATTACGGGGATCATGCCCCTTCTGCAGCCCGAACTCTCCGCTCACAGAGGCCACTTCCCGGCCGGCGATGGCAAATTGGAATGCCAAAGGCTCCAGACGCTTGCCATCCTGCAATGGCATCAGCGCTGCCAGATCCAACTTGCCACTGTAGATGCGCCGGAATGGCAACGACACGGTGGGTGTAAAGGTCAGCGTCTGCCGATCTTCCCAGCGCGCGATCCCATCCACCGTCGGAGTGAAGGCAAATACCCGCTTCATCAGCGGCTGTCCCGCCAGGTTCTCCGTCACCACAGGCCGGACAAACCGCACGCGAATCTGGTCTCCCGGAGAGATGACGCCGGAGGTCACATGGCTGACCCGAACGGCCGTCTCAACGGGATGCGCCACGGGCGTCCCTTCCTCTCTCCGCCCACAGCCAACGAGCCAAAATATGGCGCATACATATATAAAAACACGCGATTTAGACACGAGAAACCTTCTCCGCATGCGCCGGACATCCCGGATGCTGAAATTCAGACACATCGTAACCCCCTCGGTTCTGGGATGGCGTGTGTGAAACGATCGGAGATCCCCCTGCCAGTACAGAATGTGGGGGGGTGGACAAATTGTCAACGCAAAAAAGCACGGCCGGGCGCTGCAAGGCCTTGGGGCACGCGAAAGAAAAGTGAATATCTCTCAACTATATTGCTTGCGTTATCCCTGGAATATTGGTATCTTAAAATGGAACTGACCGGTCAGTTCCATTTTTCAGGAGCCGCTCATGCCAGTCGCCTCTTCTGACATCTACAAACCTATCAAAACACCCAAGCAACAGGACCGGTGTGCGCGCATCCTCAAGTCGGCCCGCACGGCCTTTGCCGAAAAGTCCTTTCACGACGTCCGGATGGACGACGTAGCCAGGGCGGCCGGCGTTGGGAAGGGCACCATCTATCGCTACTTTCCGGACAAAGAAGCCCTTTACTTCGCGGTCATTTTTTCAGGCGTCGAAGATCTCAAATGCAGAATCGAGTCCACCGTTCTGGCTCAATGCAAACCGGAAGAGGCCATCTGCGAACTCGTCAGTACCCTGGTCTCTTTCCTTACGCAAAACCGCTTTTTCTTTCGTCTCATGAACATAGAAGATAGCAAAGTTGGCGGAGAAAACACGCCCAACCGTAGGAAATGGCAGCAGGAACGAGGCAAACTTATCGGCGCCATTGCCCGATTGCTGCAACGAGCGCGGGATGCTGGCGCGCTCCACGTGGCCCATTCCCGCACCGATGCCCACATTCTGATGGGCATGGTCCGCGCGGTGCTTCGCTACAATCAGGACAACCTGATGCCGCAACAGGTGTCCGATGAAATTTCCAGAATCTACCTCCACGGTATTTGCCGTAAAGGGTAACCGCACATGCCAATGGGACATCATCATGGCGGACCACGTTTTATGTCGCGCTCGGGGGGAAACGGCCCGGGATCAGGTTCAATCGAGGCCGAAGACGTCGATCTGAAAGAAGACGTGCCAGAAGAGGTCCATGCCAGCCTGCGGGATCTGATGAATCCCGGTGAAGAGATCCAGCTATCGGTATCCTCGGACATCACACTCGACGAGGTCTACGGGTCTGCCTGGCTTCTGGCCACCAACCGGCACCTGCTGACCTTCAGTCCAAACGGGACGACAGGGCCGACAACCCTTCGGGTATCCCTCTCCGAAATCGCCAAGGTTGAGATCACGTACGAGTTCGGCAGCGGCCTTCTCAAGGTGAGAACCGGACAGGAGGGTACCACGATCGCCCGCTTCTCCAAGACCTTGCTCCCCAAGTTCCTGGCGGTCCCCCGCGAGATCGAGACCCTGGTCAAACAAGCCAGGCCTGTAGAGGAAGGGGAGGAACTCGTCAAACGCAACATCGACAGCAAGGCCTTTGGGAGAAGGCGCTGTAAGGTGTGCGGCGGGGTTATCCCTTTCTGGATGGGGGTCTGTCCAGACTGCCTGGACAGCGGGAAGATGCTCGGCCGGCTGCTGCGATATTCCATGAAATACTGGTTGCTGATCTCCTTCAGCTTGCTGCTGCTGATGAGCGCCACCTTCATTGGCCTCACGCCGCCGCTGCTGATGGGCAAGCTCATCGACGACGTGCTCGCCCCGGCTGCGGCGAACAGATCCGGCCCAGTTGTGCCCCTTCCGACCCACGAGCGACCGCAGGGCATCACCGATCAGCGGGGGATGATCCCGTTGTCGTTCGGGCGCGGAGGCTCCGCCAAGCTGGCCTTTCTTGTGGGGTTGTTGCTGCTTGTCAACGTCTCGCGAAACGTCCTGGGCGCTTTCCGCACCTACATTATGGCCCGTTTGGGTCAACGCATCACCTTCGACCTCCGGCGAGAGGTCTACCAGCACCTCCACAGGCTCTCGCTCAGCTTCTACAATGAACGGGAGACCGGCCGGATTATGGCCAGCGTCACCCAGGATGTGGCCCGGCTGCAGGATTTCCTCAGCGACGGGCTCCAGGAGGTCATTCGGAACATCCTAATCCTCCTGATTATCTGCAGCATCCTTTTCTATCGAAACGCCGGTCTGGCCGCACTCGTCCTGCTGCCGACGCCGCTGCTTATCATTGCCACCCACTACTTCGGCGTGGTGCTGCACGATGTGTTCCACGCCCTCTGGCGCAAGTGGGCCGGGGTGAGCGCCCTCTTAGCGGATGTCATCCCGGGCGTCCGTGTGGTCAAGGCGTTCGCTCAGGAGGATCGCGAGGTAAGCCGGTTCGAGTCCACAAACTGGGAACTCCTCAACGGGGAACTCAAGGCCGCGCGCATCCGCAGCGTCTTCAGCCCCATCATGACCTTCCTCACCTCATTGGGCACACTGGTCATCTGGTGGGTAGGTGGCCACAAGGTTCTGGGCGGCAGTCTCACCCTGGGCGATTTTGTCGTCTTCACCGGCTATATGTGGCAGTTCTACGGCCCGGTGGAACAGCTCTGCCGCATGAACCACCGCTTCCAGCGCGCCGCCACCTCGGCGGAGCGGGTCTTTGAGGTGCTGGATACCGAGCCCGACGTGGCCACAAAACCCTCAGCGATCTCCATGCCCCCTATTCGTGGTGAGGTGAAATTCCGGGATGTGACCTTTGGCTACGAAGAGGGGAAACATATCCTGAAAGATCTCAATTTCACCGTGAGGCCCGGGGAGATGATCGGTTTGGCCGGCCACAGCGGCGCCGGTAAAAGTACCCTCATCAACCTGATCTGCCGGTTCTACGACGTACAGGAAGGCGCAATCTTCATCGACGGGCACGACATCCGGGATGTGAATATCAAGTCCCTTCGGGACCAAATTGGCGTGGTCCTGCAGGATCCGTTCCTGTTCAACGGCACCGTGGCCGAAAACATCGCCTACGGGAAGCCTGAAGCCTCTATGGAAGAGATCGTGGCTGCGGCCAAAGCCGCCAACTGCCACGACTTTATCATGGGATTCCCGGAGGGCTACGACACCATCGCCGGGGAACGCGGCGCCCGCGTGTCCGGCGGAGAGCGCCAGCGCATCTCCATTGCCCGCGCCATCCTCCGCAACCCGCGCATCCTTATCCTGGATGAGGCCACAGCCAGCGTGGACACGCAGACAGAATCGCAGATCCAGGAGGCATTGGGGCGGCTGGTCAAAGGACGCACCACATTCGCCATTGCGCACCGGTTGTCCACCCTCAAGAACGCCCACCGGCTGCTCATCCTGGACAAGGGCAAGTTGGCCGAGATCGGCACGCACCACGAACTGATCGCCTTGGACGGCATCTACGCCAACCTCTGCAAGATGCAGATGGAAATGTCCAAACTCAGGGCCTGGTAAACGCCCACAACACCGTGAAGACGGGAACCCTTCATCGAGTATGGAACCGGAAAAAGAGCAAGCCTACGATTTGATGGGAGAGCTGACCATTCTGAACCCCACACATCTCCGCATTTGTGCCGACGCCTTTGGGGATCTGACTCTGGAAATGCAGAACGGTGAAGTCCACACTGCGATCAGTCCGGTGCTCGCATTCCCCATCACCACCAAGAGCCACTTCATCATCCTGAAAGACAAAGAGGGCGAGGAACTCGGAATCATCCAGAATGCCGATGACCTGGACTCAAAGAGCCTAAACGTTCTCAATGACGAATTGAAGCGGGTCTATTTTACCCCAAAAATCATACTGGTCAATGCCATTGAGGAACGCAACCACATCCCCAAATGGGATGTAGAGACCGACCGCGGCCCCAGGGTGTTCGAGATCCGGACCAGTCGGGACGTCCGGGTGCTGGGAGACGGCCGGATTCTCATCCGGGACGCAGACGGCAACCGCTACGAGATTCCGGACTATCGCAAGCTCGACAACATCAGCCAGGCAATTGTCGAAACACAGATCTAACCCTTAGGATGGATGCATGAAGATCTCCGAATACGCGATCAAAAAACCTATCACCACGATCATGATCACCCTCAGCGTCCTGGTGATGGGCGTCATTTCCCTGTTCCGCCTTCCCCTGGAGTATGCGCCGGACCTGTCCTGGCCTTCCATGTACGTTAGCGTGTCCTACCCCTCTTCCTCACCGGAAGAGATCGAACGGGCCATCACCCGGCCCATCGAGGAGGTGATGGGCACGCTCTCCGGCATCAAATCCATGAGTTCCCGATCCTACGGCAGCCGCTGCTACGTCCGTCTGGAGTTCGATTACGGCGTTGACATGGACCTGATGTCCATCCACGTCCGTGACCGTCTGGACCAGGCCCGGGGGTTGCTCCCCGACGATGTGGAGCGGATTGAGACCCGCCGGTGGAACACGGATGACTGGGAGATCCTGGACTACAGGCTCACCTGGCTGGGGCCGGACGAAGCGGAACTCATATACGTCTATGAAAACACCATCCTCCCGCGCCTGCAGCGTCTGCAGGGGGTCGGCAATGTGGAAATAGAAGGCGTGGACGAAAAGGCGCTCCTTGTCCATGTCGACCAGAACAGCCTCAACGCCTACGGCCTGGACATCCGCACGCTCAACCGGGCCATTCGCGGCGCCAACGTCAACGTCTCTGCCGGCTATGTCCAGGATGCCGGCAGACGACTGGCCGTCCGGGTGATCGGGGAATTTGATGAGATAGGGCAGATCCGGGGCCTTCCGCTTCAAAACGGCCTGGCGCTTGGAGATGTGGCGGATATCAGCTATGACTATCCGGAGAAGCGATATTTTGAGCGTCTGGACGGACGGGATGCCGTCTCGATAGAGATCCGCAAAGCGTCTACGGCGAACCTGGTGGCCACCTGCAAGCGGGTCCGAGACGAAATGGAGGCCATCCAGAACGACGTGGGACGCGACAAACTTCGGCTGCACCTGACCCGCGACCAGTCGGAAACGGTGACGGACGGCATCCGAAACCTGGGGCAGTCCGCCGGCCTGGGCGGATTCCTGGCCGTCTCGATCATCTTTATCTTTCTGCGCAACTTCCGAAGCACGCTCATCATCGGCTCATCCATTCCCGTATCCGCGCTGTGCGTGTTTATGATCATGTATCTCCTTCGGCAGTTCTTCGGGTCCACCATCACCCTCAACATGGTCTCCATGATGGGCCTGATGGTGGCGGTGGGGATGCTTGTGGACCCCGCCGTGGTAGCCCTGGAGAACATTTTCCGAAAACGTTTTGACGAGGGGCAGGACGCCTGGACGGCCGCAGTGGAGGGAAGTCGGGAGATCGGTGTGCCGGTGCTGGCCGCTGCGCTGACCACTATCTGCGTCTTTGTGCCCCTCATTTTTGTGACCGGATCCAGCCGGTCGATGTGGATGAGAGACTTTGCCACCACCGTCTGTATCTCGGTGGCGGCCTCTCTCTGCGTGGCGCTCACCCTTATCCCCCTGGCCGGGTCGCGGGCATTCCGAAGCGTAGAATCTCATATCGACCGCTATCTCAAGCTTGGCCTGGGCATTCTCGCACTGGTCGTCATCGTCTCCACAGTCTACGCGACCGGTGTGCAGGAAACCCTCAGTTGGGCATCGGACAATCTGACCTGGTTTTTGGAGGGCCTCTCCTCTGTGCCCACGGGAGCCTGGGCGCTGTTGGGCCTGCTTGCGGTCCTCTTCGCCGGCCTCTATTGCCGTTTCCGAAAGGTCGGTCTCAAGGCGCTCTACGCCCAAATAGTCGGCGTCACGCTCCGCTACCGCTGGACGACTGTCACAGCCGCCTGTGTCATCCTTTCCCTGGGCTTCTATCTGTATGGCCTGGTGGAGAAACGCCCCTACCACTGGCAGTCCACCCGGCGCTTGGAATACACGGTGGAGACACCCAGGAACTTTAGCCTTGAAGATGTCCAGGCCGTCTTCAAACAGCTTGAAGATATCCTGCTCCCCCGCAAAGCTGAACTCGACATCGAGGCCATCCGAACACGATTCAGCACGCGCCGGGGCAAGTCGCTTCGGCTCTACCTGGTGTCTGCAGAGCATGCGACTGTCTCCACGGATACGATCAAACAGAGGGTTAAGGCCCTCCTGCCCGATGACATCCCTGGCGTCCGTATCAAGGAGGGCCGCTCCCACAGGGGCGGCACCGGGGTAGGCATCGAGATCAGGGGACGCAACCCCGAGATCCTGGCCATTCTGGCCGAAGACATCAAACTCCGCATGGAGGACATTTCCGGCGTTCATGAAGTTGAGACCAGCCTGGAAACTGGCACAGAGG
>Ga0272441_10014198_pt1 | contig 11341 bp, 18 predicted proteins | sample SSMProp6N_FD_193582 | JGI IMG/M metagenome (GOLD analysis project Ga0272441, IMG submission 193582) | Marine sediment archaeal communities from Little Sippewissett salt marsh, Falmouth, MA, United States - SSM-Prop-6N | ecosystem: Environmental > Aquatic > Marine > Wetlands > Sediment ... | reverse complement strand
TTGTCCCTTTCATGGGACACTTGCATTGAGAGGACACGCACTAGAAGGGACAGTTGTAAGTAACAAAATGGAAAAAACCGTTATTGTTCGTCGCGACTACCTAAATTACGTTCCAAAATACAGAAGATATGAAAAAAGACGAAGCAATGTAGCTGCACACAGCCCCCCCTGCTTAGGAATTAAAGTAGGAGACAAAGTACGATTAGCAGAATGTCGCCCAATAAGCAAGACCGTGGGCTTCGTAGTAATAGAAAAATTGGAGGATGGTTCTGGTGGCAGCACGAGCTAAGTCGCGCGCTTTTATGGCCAAAGGTGTTGTTGGTCAAAAACCAAAAATTTCCCGAGGATTAAACAACGGTGCAGTTTTGAAATGTGCCGATAACTCTGGGGCTCGAGAAGTCCGACAAATCCAAGTAGTAGGATACAAAGGAAGACTTAGACGCGTTCCATCAGCATCAGTAGGTGACCTGATAACTATATCAGTTAGAAAAGGCACTCCTGATATGCGCAAAAAAATATTCCACGCTGTTGTTGTTCGACAAAGAAAACCCTTTCGACGAGTAGACGGAACTTGGGTTCAGTTCGAAGATAACGCAGCAGTAGTAATGACTCCTGAAGGAGAAATGCGTGGTTCAGAAATTCGTGGTCCAATAGCAAAAGAAGCAGCAGAAAAATGGCCAAGAATTGCCAGCGCTGCAAGTATCATTTTGTAGGAGATTTATCTGATGAAAGTAACTAAACCCACTAAGCAAAGAAAAAAGCTGTATCAAGCCACTGGTACTGATCGCTATAAACGATTTTCTGCTCCTCTTTCCGCTAAATTGAAAGAATCTCACGGAATTAGGTCCCTTCCTGTTCGAAACGGCGACACTGTTATGGTCATGAGAGGTGACCGTAAAGGATCTGAAGGAAAAGTCAATCAGATCGACCGCAAGAAATATCGAATATTTATTGAAGGTGCAACTCGAGAAAAAGTAGATGGAACAGCAATACCTGTTCCTATCCATCCTTCAAAAGTAATGATTACACGTTTAAATCTAGACGATAAATGGCGCAAAAAAATCTTGGAGCGCAAAGGCGCAAACGAAGAAGCTGAAGCCCCCCAAGAAAAGCCTAAAAAGAAAACAACAAAAAGCAAGAAAAAAGCAACTAAAGTAAAAAAGGAAACTGGAGGAAAATAATTTGGGAAGAAAAGGCGTACGCGGGCATCTTAAACGTAAACCAGCGCCAAAATTGTGGCCTATTCACAGAAAAGAAAAAGTTTGGACAGTAAAACCTAACCCTGGGGCTCATCCTGCTTCACGTTCGTTACCTTTGGCTTTAATTGTACGAGACATGCTTGGATTTGCAAAGACCGCTAAAGAAGTTAGAAACATTCTATCTTCAGGAAAAATCCTAGTTGATGGAAAAGTTAGACGTGACGAAAAGTTTCTTGTCGGTTTAATGGACATAATAACTGTACCTGAAAATAACAAATCCTACACAATTTTGCCCTCTGAAAAAGGTCTATTTTTGAGGCCAATTGATTCTAACAGTGCCTCCTTTAAGCTCTACCGAATTGAAGACAAAACTATAGTAAAAAATGGCAAAATGCGACTTGATTTGCATGATGGCTCAAATTACTTAGTTGAAGAAACTGAATATTCATTGCCAGAAAAGGTTGTTTATACTACTCTTGACGTTTTAAAACTTAGTATCCCTGATCGTGAACTCCTTAATCACACAAAACTAGACGTCGGTGCATCTGTCATTGTAATCGGCGGAAAAAATATGGGTAAAATCGGCAAAATCGACAAAATTGAAAAACAAGCAGACAAAAAACGCAGAGACCTCATCGTAACAATTAAAGATGAAAACGGAAATCAGTTGCAAACAATTCTTGATTTTGTTTTTGCTCTAGGGGATAATGAAGCCTTAACATCTGTGCCGGAGGAAAGGTAAGTTGGCAGACAAAAAAACAAAATCTGAAGAAAAAATTCCATCTGAAAAGGATGAATCTGCAAAACCTACTGCGTCTGAACCTGAAGTCAATGAGAACAATGTAGATAAACCTAAAACTAAGGCAAAATCTAAAACTAAAAAGGAAAAAATACCCGAAACATCCGAAAAAAAACCCGAGAAAAAATCAACGAAGGTAACCAAAAACACTAAGACTGAAGATTCTGCAGAAGAAAAGAAACCTGTTAAGGTTGAAGTTCCTGTTGATCAAGAGAAAAAATCTGATAAGAAAGAAGCTGAGAAAGAATCTGCATCTGTAGAAAAAGAAAAGCCTACAACTGAGGAAAAACCTGAATCTAAGCCTGTTGCTAAAACTGTGCGTAAAGAATGGGCTGGAAATCCTATGCTTATGCCCATGATTGAGAAAGTAACAGTTAACATGTCTGTTGGAAAATCTGGTGCTCCTTTGGACCAAGCAGTTACAATAATTAAACAATTAACAAACCAAAAACCCTCTAAACGCAACGCCAAAAAGACAATACGCGAGTTTGGCATCCGAAAAGGAGAACCAATCGCTTGTGTAGTTACTCTTAGGGATGAGCCAGCAAAAGAGTTTTTGAACAAAGCATTTTATGCTGTAGAAAACAAAATTTCAAAATACTCGTTTGATCGTCAAGGCAACTTTTCCTTTGGAATCAAGGAGCACATAAACCTTCCAGGGACTAGATATTTGCCTGAACTTGGAATTCATGGTATGGATGTTTCAGTTTCTCTTGGGCGAGCCGGTTATCGCGTTAAACGCAAGCACCGTCGCCAAGCTAAAATTGGTAAAGACCATCAGTTAACTGCTAAAGAAGCGATATTATTTATTAAAGACGAATTTGATGTTGAAATACTATAAATGGTGAATCATGGTGAAACAGCAAACTAAAGTAGAACGAAAATTTGGTAAGGGCAGTCGTCCCTGTAGACGATGTGGATCCTACGGTTCCCTTGTACGCAGATATGGCTTAGACCTTTGTCGGCAATGTTTCCGAGAAATTGCAAGCGACCTGGGTTTTAGGAAATACGAGTGAGGAGATGTAGTAGAATTGCCTATGATGGACACGCTCGCCAATGGTTTGACAACCATAATCAATAACGAAATACGCCGAAAACGTGAATGCATAATTAATCAAGCTTCCAATCTACTGGGGCGTGTTTTGAGAGTAATGCAGCTTAATGGCTACATCGGAGAATTTGAGTTCATTGATGACGGCCGCTCCGGAAAATTCCGTGTACAACTTCTTGGTCGAGTTAACAAGTGTGGTGCAATTAAACCTAGAATTCCTGTTAGCTCAAAAGAAATAGAAAACTGGGAAAAACAGTTCCTTCCCTCCCGAGACATCGGTGTGCTGGTCTTTTCCACCTCTCAAGGTGTTCTGTCCCACAAAGAGGTAAGAGAAAAAAAGATCGGCGGTCGTCTTTTGGCCTATGTTTATTAGGAGAAACAGAAAATGCGTGCAATAGAAACCGTATCAACAGTTGAAGTCCCCGAAAATGTAGTGGGCATGTTAGACGGCAGAACCGTTACCATCAAAGGTGAAAAAGGAGAACTAGTGCGAGACTTTTCTCATGCACCTGTTAAAATTCAGTTAGATGAAAAAACATTTACCGTTAAAGCAAGTTGGCCACGCAAACGAGAAGCAGCCCTTGTTGGAACTGTTAGTTCTCATATCAAGAACATGATAAAGGGAGTCACAACAGGATTCACATATAAGTTGAAAATCGTTTATTCTCACTTTCCTATAACCGTTAAAATTGAAGGAAAATCTTTGGCTATTGCAAACTTTACTGGTGAACGTAGTGCCCGTAAAGTCAAGATAATGGGAAACTGTAACGTCAAAATAAAAGGTGACGATATTATCGTTCAAGGAATAAGCCTTGAAGATGTTAGCCAAACCGCTGCAAACATCCAGAATGGTACAAAAATTAAGTCGAAAGACCCACGAGTTTTCTTGGATGGTATATATGTTTTTGAAGAACATGAGGGATTCGTAGATTGACAACTGAAGAACGAAAAGATAACACAGTAAAAAAATCTTCTAAAAATGCTTATGTGAAAAACAAAAAGCCTAAATTTAGAAGACAAGAAAGTTGGAGACTCAAACGTGTCACTGATAGATGGAGAAGACCTCATGGCATCGATAGCAAAATGCGCAAAAAAGTCAAAGGCTGGCCCGCATCCCCAACTGTAGGTTACCAAAGTCCAAAAGCTACACGAGGCTTGCACCCCTCTGGGTACGTGGAAACACGTGTTTTCAATGTGGAAGACCTAGCTGGAGTTGATCCTGAAATTCAGGTTGTTCGAGTAGCTCACACAGTAGGTGCAAAAAAACGATTTGAAATTATTGCCGCTGCTGACGAACAGGGAATTCACGTTTTGAACTCACGCAAAGCTCGGGCAGATTTTGAAGAAACAGAAAATGGAGAAGATTAAATGAGTCTTAAAAGTCAACGTCGGTTAGCTGCAGAAATAATGAAAGTTGGAGAAACTCGAGTTTGGATTGACCCTGAACGCATTGATTATGTTGAAGCAGCTATTACTCGCGAAGAAATCCGCAAGCTAATTCACGAAAAAGTAGTTAGACGTCTTCCAGCTAAAGGTGTTTGTCGTTCTCGTGCTAAATTGTTAGCACAAAAACGAAAGAAAGGTTTGAGACGAGGACCTGGAGGAAAAAGTGGTCCGGCTCGTTCAAAGGTTTCTAAAAAACAAATTTGGATGAACAGAATTCGACCTATACGTCGTCGTTTGCGTGACTTAAAGGAAACCCGTGCAATTGCAGAAAGCACTTACCGAAAACTATATGACATGTCAGAAAGTGGTGTTTTTGAATCTAAAGCAGATTTAGAACGCTACATCAATACAAAAGATTTGTGGAGGAGACGTTAAATGGCAACTGGTCCAAGATATCGAGTGGTCTTCCGCCGAAGACGGGAAGGAAAAACAAACTATCGAACACGTAGAGCATTTGTTCTTTCACGTGTGCCTCGCGCTGTTGTTCGTCTCAGTCTGAAAAATGTGATTGTTCAGGTTATTGAAGCAAAATCAATCGGAGACAAAGTTTTGGTTTCTGCTCACTCTCATGAGTTAGCCAAAAGTTATGGCTGGAAATGCAATGGAGGAAATATTCCATCAGCATATCTAACTGGTTTACTATGTGGCTACAAAGCATTAGCCAACGGTGTTGAAACTGCTTTCTTAGATATTGGTCTACATCTCCCCGTTAAACGTTCAAGAATCTTTGCTGCCCTAAAAGGATTAGTTGATGCAGGTGTTGAAGTTCCTCACAGTGAAGAAGTTCTCCCTGACGAATCTAGATTAGCTGGTGAACATATTGCAGAATATGCGGGTCAGTTGTCGGAAGAACCTGACGTATATCAACAAAAGTTCTCAAATTATCTGGCAAAAAAACTCAAACCTGAGGAACTACCTGAACACTTTGCAAAAATTAAAGACAAAATTACATCATCGTTTGAAAAAAAGGAGAAATAATAGAGAGGGATAAACATGAGGTCCAACAGAGACGAAAAGTATGAAACTTGGGTGCCACGGACTAAATTGGGAAAAATGGTTCTTGACGGACAAATTTCTTCTATGGAAGAATTGTTCATGGAAGGTCTCAAGATACGTGAACCCGAAATAGTGAACACTTTGCTTCCAAACCTTCAGGAAGAAGTTCTAGACATCGGATTAGTACAAAAACAAACTGACGCTGGAGAAAAATCACAATTCAGAGCAATCGTAGTAGTCGGAAACCGTGACGGATATATCGGATTAGCTGCTGGAAAAGCAAGCCAAGTACGCTCAGCTATTGAAAAAGCTGCAGTTAATGCACGCCTTAAAATTACTCCTGTTCGTCGAGGATGTGGATCTTGGGAATGTGGATGTGGGAAATATCATTCTTTGCCCTTCCAGGTTTCAGGCGAATGTGGAGGAGTAGAAATTGTGTTGGTTCCTGGACCACGTGGTCTGGGCATCGTTGCAAGTGAAACTGCCAAGATTATCTTAGGTTTAGCTGGCGTAAAGGACTGTTGGACAAAAAGCTACGGTTCAACTCGAACTGTTCCATCTTTTTCTTTCGCTGTCTTTGATGCTTTGAAGAAAACCTACTTGTTGGTTACTCCAGGAGATTGGGTGCGTTAAGATGCCAGAACAAAGAAAATGTTTGGTTGCTGTTCGAATACGTGGTTTAAGCGATATTCCGCAAGAAACCAAAGACACCCTGATGATGTTGCGGTTAACTCGAAACTGTCATGCAACATTGGTTGATGATCGCCCTGATTACAACGGTATGTTACAAAAGAGTAAAAACTGTATAACTTGGGGCAACGCTACTAAAGAAACAGTAGCTATGCTATTAAAGAAGCGGGGCAGACTTCCAGGAGACAAAAAACTAACTGATGAATATGCTAAAGAATTAGGTTATGATTCTTTGGATGCTTTAGCTGAAGCCATTGTAAACGTTGAAGTTGATTTTTGTAGTTTGCCTGAAGTGAAACCTGTTTTTCGTCTTAGTCCACCAAGTAAAGGATTCAAGGGAAAAATCAAAAAGAGTTACGCTGCTGGCGGCGAAGCTGGATATCGCGGAGAAGCAATTAACGATTTGCTTAAACGCATGATTTAGTCGCCCTTTAGCGATAATCTTTATAGTTACCGTGTCAGCACATTTCACAGTTACAGAGGAATTGCAATGAGCGACCCATGGTGGAAACGCCGAAAAAAGAAGTCACCTTGGCTAAATGACATATATGATGAATTAGAAAAACTAGGCAACCTCATCGACGATACAATACAAAAAGCCTTTGAAAATTCCTCTCACGATAAATCATCTGGAAAAAACAGTTTCCGTGGATTTTCAGTAAGAGTTGGACCCGATGGACGGCCCAAAATTCGAGAAATCAACCGAAATCAATTTTTGCCTGATGATTTGGATTTTGACGAAGATGACCTTGAGCCTTTGATTGATTTTCTTGAAGAAAAAAACAATCTTTTGGTTTTAGCTCAACTTCCAGGACTCTGTAAGGATGATATTGATCTCCGGGTAACTGATACTTGTTTAACTCTTTCCATTGAAGCGGAAGACTTTGAATGGTATGATGAACTAAAACTTCCAACCAAAGTTAACCCCAAATCCGCACGAGCGTCTTATAAGAATGGCGTGTTGGAAGTTAAAATGGAAAAATCAAAGAAAATAGATACTAAAATTTCAATTAAAAAGTGAGGTTTGACGTTTGCCAACTAAAAAAAGAAAAGTAAGAAAATATCGAGGTTCTCGAACACATGGATACGGTCAGATTGGCCAACACCGATCAAGAGGTGGACGAGGTGGAACTGGAAAAGCTGGTCTTGACAAGCACAAATGGACTTATGTCGTAAAGCACGATCCCACCTACTGGCTTAAGCATGGTTTTGTGTCGACTAAAACTCTTAACTCTAAAGTTAAAATCATCAATGTTGGAAAACTTGATGATCTAGTTGACCGCCTAGATGCAGTTGAAAAACTTGAGCGCAAAGACAAAAAGGTTGTTTTAGACCTAGAAAGTCTTGGCTTTGACAAACTTTTAGGAACTGGTAAAATAACTAAGCCTGTTCTGGTTAAGATTTCAACTTATTCTGAGTCTGCTTCTAAAAAACTGGAAGAAGCTGGTGGAGCAATCCTGCAAGAAGCCGCAGCTGAATAAAAAGGCCTTTTTTGTTTTTTTGGTAACCCTTTAGGTTACCTTACTATGTCAAAGTGTTTATATTTGTGTTCAACATACGCAACTTAACAAATCAGTTTAAACACTGTTAGATTGAAAATTGAGGAAGTATCATGGCAGGCAAATTCCTTTCATTGTTTGGCCCACTCTCACGGTTTATGCCGGAAGTTGGTTCACCAACGCGAAAAGTAAGCTTCAACGAGAAACTATTCTGGACAGCAATGGCGCTCATAATTTATCTTGTCATGAGCCAAGTAAACCTCTTCAATGTTGACAGTGGTGGACAAACTTTTGCTGCATATCAAGTAATTTTTGCTTCAAACCAAGGAACCCTTACTACCCTTGGTATTGGGCCAATTGTAACTGGTGGACTTATTTTACAACTGCTCATTGGTTCAAGTATAATTAATGCTGATTTAGGACACCCTGAAGACCGTGCATTATTCACTGCAGCTACAAAGTTTTTTGCTATTTTACTTACTGTTGTTCAGGCTTCTGCCTACCTCGTTGGAGGAGTTTTTGGCACTCTGGACACTGGTACTACAATAATAATATTCGCTCAGCTAATCTTTGCAGGTATTATCTTGATGCTTTTGGATGAAATGATGCAGAAAGGTTGGGGACTTGGAAGCGGAATTAGCCTTTTCATATTGGCTGGAGTTGCTCAAAGAATTATGTGGGACAGTTTTGGAATTTCTGCAATATTGGCTGATGGTCACAACTATGGTGCCTTTATCGCTCTTGGTGAGATAATTGCTGGAGGACATCCAATAGTTGATGCCTTCTTGCGATATGATTCTAATGGAGTCCTTACTACTTATCCAAGTATGATTGGGTTCATTGCAACTGCTGTTATTTTCATCTTGGTAATTTACATGGAAGGTGTTCGTGTTGAACTTCCAATTTCACATGCAAACTATCGTGGCTTCCGGGGTAAATACCCAATCAAGCTTCTTTACGTTTCAAACTTGCCTGTAATCTTTGCTTCAGCACTTTTTGCAAACGTTGCTGTGGTTGCTCAACTATTATACACCCAACCTTGGGGTTCAGGTAACTGGTTTGCTCAGCTAATTGGAACTTATACTGTAACTGAGGGTACACCCCAGTTAACTGGTGGTCTTGCTTACTACGTTACTGCCCCTAACGGTATAGCCGGTCTACTTGCTGACCCTCTGAGAGCCGCAATTTATGCGTTGATAATGATTTCATTTGCAGTAATTTTTTCTTTGACTTGGCTTGAAGTTGGTGGCTTGGGGCCCAGCACAGTTGCACAACAGCTTGTTGACTCTGGTATGCAAATTCCAGGATTCCGCAGATCAGGAAAATCAATAGAAATGATACTTAAACGATACATTCCAGTAGTTACAGTGCTTGGTGGTGCAATAATTGGACTTATTGCTGCTGTTGCAGGTTTCTTTGGTGTTTTCGGGACTGGAACGGGTATCTTGCTTGCTGTAGGTATATTGTATCAGTATTACCAGTTGCTGGTGCAAGAGCAAGTCGCAGAAATGTATCCTGCATTGGGTAAAGTCTTGGGATGAAAAACATTGATTAGAACATTTAATGTAACAGCTATGCCTGATATTGGCAAACACTTTCATATTGCCAAAGGCACAGTTTGCTGGAGGAAAAACTAATGAGTTCTTTAGCTCAGGTTCCAATTGTTACGATTATTGTTCTATGTGTTTCTATATTGATGTCATTTTCCTCTTCTTTTATTAACACGCGTTTTATGCCTAAAGAACATCGCCAAAAGCTTAGAAAATTGCAGAAACAAATCTCTGAGTTAACTAAAGAAAAAAATGCCAACATGAAAGAAGGAAAAGCCAGTGGTGAAAAAAAACTGATCAAGAAAGCTCAAAAACAAGAAAAACTTCTTCTTCAGCTTCAGTCTCAGCAGCTTTCGTTAACTTCTAAACAGTTTCGAGTAATGCCCATTACCATGGGAGTATTCTTTGTAGTTTGGCTTTTACTAACTGGTAGCATACTTGGCATGAAACTATTTGACAGTCCCTTCATCGGACCTGACCCCGTAGCCTATCTGCCATGGTTTGGTGGAGTCATGCCCCTTAGCCTATTTTACTGGTATCTTATTTGCTCGTTCACATTTGGTTCATTCTTCCAACGTATCTTCGGATTAACGGGGGCAGTTGACTAAATGTCGGTTTCTAAGCTTGTTTTGGACAAGACATTTTGAACAGTAACAGTTGGGGTTCAGTAAACGTGGGAAATAGTTGTAACGATAGAAATCATAAAATAATAATTTGTGTCAGTGGAATGACTGGCTCGGGAAAAAGTACAGTAGCAAGAAAATTGTCCGAAAAATATGGCCTAAACTATTTTTCTGGAGGAAACGCAATGCGTATCCTAGCCAAAGAAGAAGGTTACCATTCAGACGTAAATGGCTGGTGGGAATCCGCAGAAGGTTTGGCCTTTTTGCAAAAACGAAAGGATGATCCAACCTTTGACAAAAAAATTGATGAAAAACTACTAGAATTAGCCGAAGAGGGCAATGTAGTTTTGGACAGTTGGACCGTGCCTTGGCTTTTGAAAGACAAAGGCTTCAAAATTTGGTTAGAAGCTTCACCTGCGGTTAGAGCTACACGAGTAGTAAAACGAGACGGAATGAGGCCTGAAGAAGCCCTAAAAGCCCTGACAGAAAAAGACGCCAAAACCAGACAAATCTACAAAAATCTATATGACTTTGACCTTGGTCACGACCTCACGCCCTTCAACTTGGTTTTGTCTACTGACGACCTAGACCCCGACGACATTTTCTACGCCGTTTCTGTAGTTACTGACCGCCTAGTTTTTGGCAAACAATAACTTTTACGGTTCAATTTGTTCTAAAATGTTTTCAAAATTCTCTCTTGTTCTATTTTGTTTGTAAACACGCAATTTGTTTATGATTTCTTTTTTGTTTAGCTTCCCAATTTTATCTTTAATTTTGTCTGCAGTTTGACTTCCTAACAAAAGATACTGGCAAACACAAGTAACATTAGAAACTTTACGTTTGATGCTGGAAGTCTCAAAATCAATCAAATACGGATTATCGTTACCATCAACAAGTATGTGCTTTGAAGCGTTACTTAATTCACCGTGATCCAACCCCAGTTGGTCAAGACGGTAGCATTGCTTTAGCACCTTTTTTATAACTTCCCGAATGCGTGTTTTTGCCTCTTTGTCGTTTATGGTTTGTATCCACTCCGGAAAATGGGGGCCTTCAATTAGTTGTATTAACAAAAAGTTGTCACTAATTCCAAGGAATTTTGGTCCAATATTGATACTATTTGCTTTTTGCAGCATTTCTCCTTCATGTGACATTTCTTTTCTATCTGCGTCAATTCTTCTGATCTTCAACGCAGCCCTTTGGGAATTAGTGTGTGCTATCACAACAATGCCCACGCAGCCTTTTCCTAGAACTGGAACGTCAAACACACTTCTATTTCCAGTGAACTCTAAGGCTGTTACTGCGAGGGTTTTTAGTTCTTTTAGGCGCTTTTCCAATTCTGGTTGTTCGCATCTTGGATAACACAGAACTTTTCCTTGTTTTGTTTCTGCAAGCTTTTCGAGGGGCACTGTTTGTTTTGTTTGCACCATTTTTCCCACACAACCTAGTCAAGGAACAGTTATTAAATATGGCAATTAATCAACTCAATTT